>Ga0070686_100000152_pt1 | contig 47696 bp, 50 predicted proteins | sample KBSS23LmetaG_FD_65654 | JGI IMG/M metagenome (GOLD analysis project Ga0070686, IMG submission 65654) | Switchgrass rhizosphere microbial communities from Kellogg Biological Station, Michigan, USA - KBS S2-3L metaG | ecosystem: Host-associated > Plants > Roots > Rhizosphere ...
CAGGGGAAATCCAACATCGCCGATTATATGGTGATCGCCAGCGGGCGCTCGACCCGCCAGGTCGCCGCCATGGCGCAGAAGCTGACCGAGCGGATCAAGCGCGAGCTCGGCCGCCAGGTGCGGGTCGAAGGGCTGCCGGTCGCCGACTGGGTGCTGATCGACGCCGACGACGTGATCGTCCACCTGTTCCGGCCCGAAGTGCGCAGCTTCTACAATCTCGAGCGGATGTGGGCGTTCGAGGAGCGCGCGCCCGAGGAGCGCGCGACGGCCGCCGCCGGCGGCTGATCGCAACGCGGGGGTGCAGCTCCACATCATCGCGCGCGGCCGGATCGGGCGCGGACCCGAGGCGGAGCTGGTCGAGCGCTATCTGAAGCGGATCGTCTGGCCGGTGAAGGTCACCGAGCTTTCCGAAAGCGGCGGCAAGCTCCCGCCTCCCGCCCCGGGCAGCGTCACCATCCTGCTCGACGAGAAAGGCGAGGCGATGGGCTCGCTCGCCTTCGCCCGGCGGCTCGAGCGCTGGCGCGATTCCGGGGTCCGCGAGGCCCGCTTCCTGATCGGCGGCGCGGACGGCTTCGGCGAGGCCGAGCGCGGCGGGGCAGACCTGCTGCTGGCCTTCGGACAGGCGACCTGGCCACACCTCCTCGCCCGCGCCATGCTCGCCGAGCAATTGTTCCGCGCGACGAGCATCCTTGCCAACCATCCCTATCATCGGGAAGGATAAGGAGATGCGGGCTGTCTGGCCTCTCACAGTGATCGCTCTGGCCCTCGCCGTCGCCGGTGCGGCGCGAGCGTCGCGCGGCGGCGACGCCGCGGCCCTGGCCGAGGCGCGGCGCGAGGCGGCCGAGGCGACCCAGCGCTATCAGGCGCTCGACCTCGAGGCGCGCCGCGCGACCAGCGAGGCCGATCGCGCCCGCGCCGCGAGCGAGGCGCTGGCGGCGCGGATCGAGGCGGCCGAGGCCGATCTCACGGCGGCCGAGCGCCGCATCTCCTTGATCGCCGCCTTCCAGGCCGAGCAGCGCGCCCGGCTCGCCGAGCGCCAGGGGCCGATCGTGCGCCTGACCGCGGCGCTGGAGACGATGACCCGCCGGCCGGCCGCGCTCGCGCTGGTCCAGCCCGGCTCGGTCCGCGACGCGGTGCACGTCCGCTCCCTGCTCGCCGCGGCCCTTCCCGAGATCCGCCGCCGCACGGCCGCCCTTCGCGATGAGGCGCAGCGCAGCGCCCAGCTCCGCCGCCAGTCGGAGCTCGCGCGCCAGGGCCTGGTCGACAGCCGCGAGGCCCTCCGCCAGCGCCGCCTTGCGCTTGCCGCCTTCGAGAGCGCCCAGCGCAACCGCTCCCAGGAGCTCACCGGTCTCGCCCTCACCCAGTCCGACCGCGCCCTCGTCTATGGCGAGCAGGCGCAGGTCCTCGCCCGCGACATCGGCACGCGCGACTATCAGGCGAGCCTGGCCGCCAGCCTCGCCCGCCTTCCCGGCCCGGTGCCCCGCCCCGAGGGCGGCGCGCCCGCCGTCGCGCCGGAGGAGAGCCTGCCTTATTCGCTGCCCGTCCAAGGCCGCATCGTCACCGGCGTCGGCGAGATTTCGGACGGCGGCGTCCACGCGCGCGGCCTCACCTTCGAGACCGCGGCCGAGGCGCCGGTGATCGCCCCCGCCGCCGGCCGCATCGTCTATGCGGCGCCGTTCCGCGGCTACGGCAATGTCGTGATCATCGACCATGGCCGCGGCTGGATGACCGTGCTCACCGACCTCGGCAGCGCCGACGTGCGCAGCGGCCAGAATGTCGCGCGCGGCGAGCAGGTCGGCCGCGCGGGCGGCGGCGGCAGCCCCCATGTCACCGTCGAGCTCCGCCGCAACGGCCACCCGCTTCCCGTGGCGCAGCTGATCGGGGGTTGATGTCCTCCCCGGGACGGGGAGGGGACCATGCGAACCATGGTGGAAGGGGGCCTCCGCTTCACGAGCATCGGCTCAGAGTCCCCTCCACCTCAAAGCTTTGCGCCGCGGTCCCCCTCGCCTTCCAGGGGAGGATCCGCCCTACCGGCGGTGCCCGCCGATGTTGAACTCGAAGAACAGGCCGGCGCCGCCCGAAAACTGGTCGCGGGAGCCGAGATTGCGGACGATCGGGGAAGCGCCGGCGTCGCGGACCAGGTGGTCATAGCCGAGATAGGAGCGCATCCCCCAGTTGCGGCCGAACCTGGTGGTGAGGCCGGCCATGGCGCCGATCGCGTAGAAGCCGCTGCGCGGCGTGAAAACGGGAAGGGTGCTCGCCGCGGCCGCGGCTGGGGTCACGCCGAAATAGGCCCGGTTGAAATCGCTGTCGCCCCAGCGCGCGCGCGGGCCGACGGAGAAGATGTAGCTGTCCGCGTCGCGGATCACGATGTCCGCGCCGAGATCGCCGACCAGGCCGCGATGGCCGCCTATGCCCTGGCGCAGCTCGCCGCGCAGGCGGAGATTGCGGATCGGATAGAGCTCGACGAAGCCGCCGGCCTCGATGGTGAAGCCGACGTCGCCGACCGGCGCACCGACATCGTCCTGCTCGCGCTTGCTGCGCAAGGCGACCGACGGGCCCAGGTTGAACCGGCTGTCCTGGCCGAGGAAACCGATGCCGATGCCTTCGTCCTGCGCGGAGAAGGGCATCGGCGCGCCCTGGCGGCGGAAGCCGAAGATCGGCATCGGGTAGATGCTGTAGGAATCGGCGCCCGGATATTTGGAGAAAGCCTGTGCGCCGAGGCCCAAAGTGACCGTGTGGCCGCCGACGGCATCCTGGGCCCAAGCGGGCGCGGCGAGAAAGGCGAGGGAAAGGGCGCCCGTCAGGGCGGCCGTGCGGAGCGCGGAGATCGTCTTCGTCATGCCCGATGAACCCCCCTTGATCCAAATCGTTGCGGAAGCGCGACAAAAAAGCCGTGCCTTGTGGCCGTCGGGAAACAGGCTCCCTATTCGAATTCGAGGATCACGGCATCGACGGCGAGGCTGTCGCCGGGACTCGCGTCGACCTTCTTCACCAGTCCGGCCTTCTCGGCGCGCAGGATATTCTCCATCTTCATCGCCTCGACCACGGCGAGCGGCTGGCCGGCCTCGACCCGGTCGCCCTCGCCGACATGGAGGGCGGTGAGCAGGCCCGGCATCGGGCAGATCAGATATCTGGAGAGATCGGGCGGGACCTTCTCGATCATGTGGCGCGAGAGCGACGCGACATGCTCGGGAAGCACGTCGGCGAGATGGGAGGCGCCGCGCGTGGTGAGCCGCCACTGCCGGCCCTTGCGCGCGACCTGGACGATGCGCGCGCGCCCGTCGATCGTGCCTTTGAACCTATGCTCCCCGGGCCGCCAGCGGCCGATCACCTCGTGGCCCTTGCCGCCGTCCACATGGCCGACCAGCCCGCCGTCGAACCCCTCGAAGCGGATCCGGTAGTCCCGGCCGCCGAGCCGTACGATCCGCGCCTCGGGCGGATCGACCGCGCCGCTCAGCCGGCCGCTGGTTGCGCGGGACTGGAGGTCGCGCTCCCGTCCGGCGAGAGCGGCGACGATGGCGAGATCCTCGAGCAAGGCCGCGTCCGCGGGCGCCCCGTGAAAGCCTTCGGGATATTCCTCCGCGATGAAGCCGGTGGTGAGCTCTCCGGCGCGGAAGCGCGGATGCTGCATCAGGGCCGAGAGGAAATCGACATTGTGGCCGATCCCCTGGATCGCGAAGCCGTCGAGCGCCTCTATCTGTCGGTCGATCGCCTCCTCGCGGGTCGCGCCGCTGGTGATCAATTTGGCGATCATCGGATCGTAGAAGATCGAGACCTCGCCGCCCTCCGCCACGCCGTCGTCGACGCGAACCCCCTCGCCCGCGCGCGGCGCCTTGTAGCGGACGAGCCGGCCGGTCGAGGGGAGGAAGCCGCGATAGGGATCCTCGGCATAGACGCGGGTCTCGACCGACCAGCCGTCGAGCCGGATGTCGTCCTGGCCGAAGGCGAGCCTCTCGCCGGCGGCGACGCGGACCATCTGCTCGACCAGGTCGAGGCCGGTGACCTGCTCCGTGACCGGGTGCTCGACCTGGAGCCGCGTGTTCATCTCGAGGAAGTAGAAGCTGCGGTCGGCGCCGGCGATGAACTCCACCGTCCCCGCGGAATGATAACCGACCGCGGCGGCGAGCGCGACCGCCTGCTCGCCCATCGCCTTGCGCATCTCGGGCGTGACGAAGGGCGAGGGCGCTTCCTCGACCACCTTCTGGTGGCGGCGCTGCACCGAGCATTCGCGCTCGCCGAGATAGAGGATCGTCCCGTGCCTGTCGCCGAGCAGCTGGATCTCGATATGGCGCGGATTCTCGACGAACTTCTCGATGAAGACGCGGTCGTCGCCGAAGCTGGCGAGGCCCTCGCGCTTCACGCTCTCGAATGTCTCGCGCAGCTCCTTCTCGGACCAGGCGAGCCGCATGCCCTTGCCGCCCCCGCCGGCGGAGGCCTTCATCATCACCGGATATCCAATGCCGGCGGCGATCTCGGCGGCCTGGTCGGTGCCCTTTATCTCGCCGATATGGCCGGGGACGACCGAGACCCCCGCCCGTTGGGCAAGCTTCTTCGATTCGATCTTGTCGCCCATCGCGGCGATTGCTTCCGGGGGCGGCCCGATGAAGGCGATGCCGGCGTCGGCGAGCGCGCGCGCGAAGCTCTCGCGCTCGGAGAGGAAGCCGTAGCCCGGATGGACCGCCTCGGCGCCTGTCGCCTTGCAGGCGTCGATGATCAACTCGGCCTTGAGATAGGATTCGGAAGCCGGCGGGGGTCCGAGCCGCACGCATTCGTCGGCCATGCGGACGTGCGGCGCGCGTGCGTCGGCGTCCGAATAGACCGCGACCGTCGCGATCCCCATCCTGCGCGCGGTGCGGATGACGCGGCAGGCGATCTCGCCCCGGTTCGCGATCAGGATCTTATTGAACATCGACCCTCTCACTCCGGCCCGTCCGGAGACGCGTGCCCGTCGCCGGCCCGCCAGATCATCGCGAGAAAGGCCAGTTGCAACGCGACCATCATTGCCAGGACGACCAGGATCAGCGTGCGGTAGGGAAACGGCCCGCCGGTGGGGCAGGGATCATATTCGCCGCATTCGCCCGTCACATAGGCGGTCATGCCGAGCAGAAGGGGCGCGATCAGGATCGTCGTCCAGACGCTCGCTACGAGCTTCTGCCATCGCCCCATCAGAGCGCCTTCCGCGTCTTGCGCACCCGGCCCGGATGCATGATCGGGATCCACCCGGCCATCGCCTCAGCGCGCGCCTTCCTGCGGCTGCGGAACGAGCTGGGCGATGCGCGCGCGGGTCAGGCGGGCGCTGCAGCCGCTGTAGATCATCGGCTCCATGCTGCCGCCGCGCGCCTCCTCATAGCCTTCATAGCGGCAATGCGCCTCGCGGAAGGCCACCCAGGCGCGCTGCGCCTCGCGCAGCACCGCTTCGTAGCCGGGGCGCTGGTCGTACTGACGGTCGAGCTCGCGGTCGGCCTGCTGGGCCGCCGCGATCGCCTCGCGATAGACTCGGTTGAGCTCCCGGTCCGCCGCCTCGAAGTCGAGGCGGGCGCACATGTTCATCTCGAGCTGGCTCTGGGTCTCGGGCGCGGCGCAATTGGGCTCGCTCGGCTGGGCTGCGGCCAGGGCAAGCAGGGCGGTCAGGCTCCAGATCATCCCCGTCTCCCCTTCCTCATTCCGCCGCGGCCCGTGCCGGCTCGTCGCTCGTCATAGCGCGAAGGCCGAGCTTGTCGAACAAGGCGGCGTCGGCGTCATGGCCGGCATTGCCGGTGGTGAGCAATTTCTCACCGGTAAAGATCGAGTTGGCGCCGGCGAGGTAGCAGAGCGCCTGCGTGCTTTCGGCACGCTCTCTTGCCGCGGAATGGCATGCTGTTCCTGGCTGGGGATGAAGTGGACGATATGCCAGAAGCCGCCTTCGCGGCGCAGGTAGAAACGGCCCACGTCGCCATCATGTGGAAAGAGTGGAAAGCCGCAGTTGATCTCGTCATGGCCGGACGCGTCGATGCTTCGTCCGGTATCGTGTCCACCGCGCATCAGCAATATCGTTCCGGACCGATAGCCGTCGTTGTTGTCGTCGTCGGTCTCGCTACGCCAGCGTCCCTCAACGATGCGGGCGCCCTGAAGGAAGCGTGCTTCCCGTGCCGCCTGTATCCGCCGGCCGTATGCGTTGAGGTTTCCACACGCCGCGGTCGCGGAAGGAGCCAGGACGAAGGCGGCTGCCAGCACGATGGACCAACGCCTCATTCCGCCGCGACCCGTGCCGGTTCCTCGCTCGTCATAGCGCGAAGGCCGAGCTTGTCGAACAAGGCGGCGTCAGCGTCGTGGCCCGCATTGCCGGTGGTGAGCAATTTGTCGCCGGTGAAGATCGAGTTCGCGCCGGCGAGGAAGCAGAGCGCCTGCGTGCTCTCCGACATGCTCTCGCGCCCGGCGGAGAGCCGGACCATCGAGCGCGGCATGATGAGGCGGACGACGGCGACGGTGCGGACGAACTCGATCTCGTCGATCCTGGCGAGCGGGGTATCGGCAAGCATGTCGCCGAGCACCGTGCCCTTCACCGGAACGAGCGCGTTGATCGGCACGCTTTCGGGATGCGCCGGCAAGGTGGCGAGCGCGTGGAGGAAGCCGATCCGGTCCGCCCGGCTCTCGCCCATGCCGACGATGCCGCCGCAGCAGACCGCCATGCCCGCGGCGCGGACATGGTCCAGCGTGTCGAGCCGCTCCTCGTAGGTCCGGGTGGTGATGATCCTGCCATAATGTTCGGGCGAGGTGTCGAGATTGTGGTTGTAATAATCGAGCCCCGCGGCCGCGAGCCGCTCGGCCTGGTTCCGGGTCAGCATGCCGAGGGTCATGCAGGTCTCGAGCCCCATCGCCTTGACGCCCGCGACCATGGCGCAGAGCGCGTCCAGGTCGCGGTCCTTGGGCTCGCGCCACGCCGCGCCCATGCAAAAGCGGCCCGAGCCGGCCGCCTCGGCGTCGGCTGCGGCGGCGAGCACCGCGTCCACGTCCATCAGCTTTTCGGCCTTCAGGCCCGTGTCGGCGTGAACCGACTGGCTGCAATAGCCGCAATCCTCGGGGCAGCCGCCGGTCTTGATCGAGAGCAAAGTGGAAAGCTGGACCTCGTTGGGCGCGTGCCAGCGGCGATGGACCTGCTGGGCCTGCCAGAGCAGATCGATCAAGGGCAGATCGAAGAGCTCGGCAATCTCCTCGCGGGTCCAATCGGTGCGGATGGCTGAGAGGTCCATGCGTTTTCTTTAGAGAAGGCGCGGATAGGCAATCAACGTGACTCGCACGTCAGAGGTGTGAGTGCGGTCGATGTCGATGCTGAGCGTCCCCCGCCGCTGAGCCAGGGTCCAGTTCGAAAGGCCGTGGGCAAGATGGCCTTCCCCGAAGACGATATCGGTCAGCGCGTAGACGGAGTCGATCAACCCTCCATCCGTGTCGGGCAGGTCGACATGGGCGCTCACACCGCACATCGGGCGCGGATGCGGCTCCCGGGGATCGGTCATCCGGAACAGGCGGATGCCGCCGCGCTGCCAGGCTTCGACTTCTTCCCAGGCGATATGGGTTGACCTCACCGCCGCGGGCTTGAAGCCGGCCGCAGCCGCCGGCGCAGCAAGAGCGCCGGTCTTCGCCGCCGGCGTCAGGCAGAGATTGCGAAAGGCCTGAAGCAGCGACGCCTGCTCAACCGGCGCGGTACGAAGGGCAGCCGGGGCCGGCTGGGCCGCTAGCAGCAAAGCGAGCATCACTCGGCGGGTGCCTCTCCACCTGGTTTCGGACCGCCTCTCGCACTTTCCTGGCGGGAACGAAGGCCACCCTGTTCGTGCACGAGATAGAAGCGGCCTTCGACGCGTTCGCTTCCCGGCTCCCAAGGCCAGACGCACATTTCGAGTACGTGCGTCTCCTCGAAGGCCCGTCGAAGCCGTTCGTTGGCCCCGGGCTCGAAATGGAAATGGTAGAGCCTTCGATGTTCGGCGCGCCAGGTCTCGTCCTTTACCACCTCCCTGGCCACGAGCCGGCACCTGCCCCGCGCCACATCGCAAGTCGCCACCCCGTCGACGACCACGTCGGAAATCTCGATGAGAAACCCTTCCGGAAGCGTCGTGCAGGCAAAGGCAGGGGAAGCAGGCAGGGCAATCGTTCCAAGCGCGGCCGCGATTCTGACCGACAAGCTCACTCCGCCGCTTCCTCGAGCGGGGGCAGGTTGTGCCCGAGCAGCTTCAGCACCTCGCCCGCCGCCTCGACCAGGTTGGTGCCGGGGCCGAAGATCGCCTGGACGCCGGCCTCGCGCAGCATGTCGTAATCCTGGGCGGGGATGACGCCGCCGACGACGACCTTGATATCGGCCCGGCCGAGGTCGCGTAAATGCGCGATCAATTCGGGGACCAGGGTCTTGTGGCCGGCGGCGAGGCTGGAGGCGCCGACCACGTCGACATTCTTCTCGACCGCCAGCTTCGCGCTCTCCTCGGGCGTCTGGAAGAGCGGACCCGGGACGATCTCGAAACCGAGATCGGCGAAGGCGGAGGAGACGAGATTGGCGCCGCGGTCGTGGCCGTCCTGGCCCATCTTGGCGACGAGCATACGCGGCTTGCGCCCCAGGCGGCGCGCGATCGTGCCGACCCCTCCAGCCGCGCGCGCCCAGGCGGAATCGTCCTTCCAGGCGGCGCCGTATATGCCCTGGACGGGAGTCGGGACGGTGCCGTAGCGCCCGAACACATCCTCGAGCGCGGCCGAGATCTCGCCCAGGGTGCAGCGCGCCCGCGCCGCCTCGATCGAGAGCGCAAGCAGGTTCGCGTCGCCTTCCGCGCCCGCGCGCAGGGCGTCGAGCGCGGCCCGCGCCCTTGCCTCGTCGCGCTCGGCGCGAGTCTTGGCGAGGCGGGCGATCTGGCCGGCGCGCACTTTGTCATTGTCGATCTGGAGGATGTCGAGATGCTCCTCCTCGGCCAGCCGGTAGCGGTTGACCCCGACGATCACCGTCTCGCCGCGGTCGACGCGCGCGGCGCGGGCCGCGGCGGCCTCCTCGATGCACCTCTTGGGCATGCCCTCCGCGACCGCCTGGGTCATCCCGCCCAGGCCTTCGACCTCCTCGATCAGGACCCAGGCCTTGTCCGCAAGCTCCGCGGTCAGCGCTTCGACATAATAGGAGCCACCGAGGGGGTCCGCCACATTGGTTAATCCGCTCTCCTCGGCGAGAACCAATTGGGTGTTTCTCGCGATCCGCGCGGAGAAATCGGTGGGCAGGGCGACCGCCTCGTCGAAGCTGTTGGTGTGCAGCGACTGGGTGCCGCCGAGCACCGCCGCCATCGCCTCGATCGTGGTGCGCATGATGTTGTTCCAGGGGTCCTGCTCGGTCAGCGAGACGCCCGAGGTCTGGCAGTGGGTGCGCAGCATCAGCGATTTGTCGGAGGTCGCGCCGAACCCGGTCATGATCCTGTGCCAGAGCAAACGGGCCGCGCGCAGCTTCGCCACCTCCATGAAGAAGTTCATGCCAATGCCGAAGAAGAAGCTGAGCCGCGGCGCGAAATGGTCGACGTCGAGCCCCTTGGCGCGGGCGGCGCGGACATAGTCCATGCCGTCGGCGAGGGTGAAGGCGAGCTCCTGGACCGCGGTCGCCCCCGCCTCGTGCATGTGATAGCCCGAGATCGAGATCGAGTTGAACTTCGGCATATGGCCGGCGCAATATTGGATGATGTCGGCGACGATCCGCATCGAGGGCGCGGGCGGGTAGATATAGGTGTTGCGGACCGCGAACTCCTTCAGAATGTCGTTCTGGATCGTGCCGGTGAGCCTGTCCTGAGCAACGCCCTGCTCCTCGGCGGCGACGATATAGAAGGCCATGACCGGCAGCACCGCGCCGTTCATCGTCATCGACACCGACATCTCGCCTAAGGGGATGCCGTCGAACAATATCTTCATGTCCTCGAGCGTGTCGATCGCCACCCCGGCCTTGCCGACGTCGCCGACCACGCGCGGATGGTCGCTGTCATAGCCGCGATGCGTGGCGAGATCGAAGGCGACCGAGATTCCGTGCTGCCCGCCGGCGAGGTTGCGCCGGTAGAAGGCGTTCGACTCCTCGGCGGTTGAGAAGCCCGCATATTGGCGGATGGTCCAGGGCCGGCCCGTGTACATCGAGGCATAGGGCCCGCGCGTGAACGGCGCGAAGCCGGGAAGGCCGGGATCGAGGCCGGCGACGTCCCCTTCCGTGTAGACCGGGCGAACGTCGATCCCCTCGGGCGTCCGGGTGACGATATCCTTGCCGCGCACCTCCTTCGCGGCGGCGGCGTCCCAGTCGGCCTTGGTCGGTTTCTTTCCGGTCAATCCACCCACCGTTCGGCCCCGGGCCTGATCCGGGGTTGTCGAAGCCCTCTATTCCAGTTCTTCGGCAAAGGACAAGGAAGGCCCTTCGACGCGCTCAGGGCGAACGGGCTGAAATCAATGCACCTCTTTCGGCGTCTCCATGATCTCGGTCAGCACGCCGCCCATGTCCTTCGGATGGAGGAAGAAGATCGGGGTCCCGTGCGCGCCGATCCGCGTCGGGCCAAGGATGCGCGCACCCTTGCCGTCGAACCAGGACCGCGCCGCCTCGATGTCCGGCACCTCGAAGCAGACATGATGCTGCCCGCCCGCCGGGTTCTTCTCGAGGAAATTGACGATCGGCGAGTCCGGCCCGAGCGGCTCGATCAATTCGATCTGGCTGTTCGGCGTGTCGACGAAGCAGACCCTGACGCCCTGCGCCGGCAGGTCGAACGGCTCGCGCACCACTTCGGCTCCCATCAGCTCGCGATAACGGGCGACCGAAGTTTCGATCGAAGGCGTGGCGATGCCGACATGGTTGAGGCGGCCGAGCTTCATGGCCCCGGGTTCCTTCCATTCGATTTCAGCGCCCGGGCCAAAGGAATGGCGTGACGCCGCGCCAACGGCGCCAGCGGATAGGGCACCTCATTGTCCGGGTCGACCCAGGCGAGCGCGTCGATCTCGCCCGAGGGCCGCGGCTTGCCGAGCAAGGATGCGGCGAACAGCTCGGCCTGGACCGTGAAGCCGGGCTCGTTGGCGGCCGGGGCGCGATAGGTGCCAAGCAACTGGCAGGTGGCACGGTCGAGCGTGCAGCCAAGCTCCTCGTCGACTTCGCGCGCGAGGGCGTCGAGTGCCGACTCGCCCGCGTCGAGCTTGCCGCCCGGCAGCATGAAGATCTCGGTCTCGCGCTTGCGCACCAGCAAGGTCTCGCCCCGGCCGTTGATCGCGATCGCCGCCACGATCCTGATGACATTTCTATTGCGGCCGCGGGTCGAAGCGAGCAGCTTGCGTTCGATGCCCTCGGCGAAGGCACGCGCCTCGGCCGGGCGTCTGAAGCCGAGATTGGCGGCAAGCCCGTCGCACAGGACGGCGCGAAGCCTGGTGTCGTCCCTGGTCCGATGAAGGAGATCGGCAAGCTCGCGTTGCATCTGCAATCGGCTTTCGACGGGGTAGCCCGCGATCGCGCTGTCGACTGCGGCCTCGGGCGTTTCGTGGAAGGTCGGCCAATCCTGATGGAAATAGCAGGCGAAGAATTGCGCCAGAGCCGGATAGCGCGCCGCCGTCTCGTCAGGCCGTCGCAGATGGCCGCTCACAGCGGGATGTTGTCGTGCTTCTTCCACGGATTCTCGAGCTGCTTGTCCCGCAGCTTCCGTAAGCCCAGCGCGATCCGCCGCCGTGTCGAATGCGGCATGATCACCTCGTCGATGAAGCCCTTGCTCGCTGCGACGAAGGGGTTGGCGAAGCGGGCTTCGTAGTCGGCGGTGCGCTCGGCGATCTTCTCGGGATCGCCGATATCCTTACGGAAGATGATCTCGACCGCGCCCTTGGCACCCATCACCGCGATCTCCGCGGTCGGCCAGGCATAATTGAGGTCGCCGCGCAGATGCTTCGACGCCATCACGTCATAAGCGCCGCCATAGGCCTTGCGGGTGATCACGGTGATCTTGGGCACGGTCGCCTCGGCATAGGCGAAGAGCAGCTTCGCCCCGTTCTTGATGATCCCTCCATGCTCCTGGGCGACGCCGGGGAGGAAGCCGGGGACGTCGACGAAGGTCAGGATCGGGATGTCGAAGGCGTCGCAGAAGCGCACGAAGCGCGCGGCCTTCTTCGAGCTGGCGATGTCGAGCACGCCGGCGAGCACCATCGGCTGGTTGGCGACCACGCCGACGCTGCGGCCCTCGACCCGGCCAAGCCCCACGATGATGTTGGCGGCATGGGCGGGCTGAAGCTCGAAGAAATCGCCGTCGTCGAGAATTTTCCTGATCAGCTCGTGCATGTCGTAGGGCGTGGCGGCGCTGTCCGGAATCAAGGTGTCGAGGCTCTCGTCGATCCGGTCCCACGGATCGTGGCAGGGCCGCTCGGGCAAATCGTGGCGGTTGGAGAGCGGCAGGAAATCGAAGAAGTCGCGGGTCGCGAGCAAAGCGTCGATGTCGTTCTCGAACGCCACGTCGGCGACGCCGGACTTGGTCGTGTGGGTGATCGCGCCGCCCAATTCCTCCTGGGTCACCACCTCGTTGGTCACCGTCTTCACCACGTCCGGGCCGGTGACGAACATGTAGGAGCTGTCCTTCACCATGAAGATGAAGTCGGTCATCGCCGGCGAATAGACCGCGCCGCCCGCGCAGGGGCCCATGATCAGGCTGATCTGCGGGATCACGCCCGAGGCGAGCACGTTGCGCTGGAACACTTCGGCATAGCCGGCGAGGCTCGCCACCCCTTCCTGGATGCGCGCGCCGCCGCTGTCGTTGAGGCCGATGACGGGCGCGCCGACCTTCATCGCCATGTCCATCACCTTGCAGATCTTCTGTGCGTGGCGCTCCGAGAGCGAGCCGCCGAACACGGTGAAATCCTGGGCGAAGACGTAGACGAGGCGGCCGTTGATCGTGCCCGATCCGGTGACGACGCCGTCGCCGGGGATCTTCTGCGCCTCCATACCGAAGTCGACGCAATTATGCTCGACATACATGTCATATTCTTCGAACGAGCCGAGATCGAGCAGGGCGGTCAGCCGCTCGCGCGCGGTCAGCCTTCCCTTGGCGTGCTGCGCCGCGATCCTCTTCTCCCCGCCGCCAAGGCGCGCCTGCTCGCGGCGGCGCTCGAGCTCTTCGATCGTCGTGGCCATGGAACGTTTCTTATGCGCGCGGGGCAGGCGAGGCAAATTTCCACGCCGTCGCGGCGGAACGACCGAAAACGCGGTCGGCGATTAGGAATTTGGTAGGCGGTTTGGCCTAGGAGAGCGGATGATGAAGGCCGAATTCTCCTTTGAGGTCGACCCGCTCCGGGACCTGGTCCGCATCCGGATGGGCGGCTTCTTCCGGCGCGCCGATATCGCCGACTTCGTCGAAGCGCGCCGCGCCGCGCACGCGGCGCTGCAATGTCCTCCCAACACCCATCTCACGATCAACGACATCCGCGCCATGGACATCCAGTCCCACGATATCGTCGACGCGTTCCGGGAGATGCTCGCGGCGCCCGAATATCGCTCGCGGCGGCTCGCCTTCGTCGTCGCCAACACGCTGGCGCGATCGCAGGCGATTCGTGCCCTCGAGAGCCGCGAGGCGCGCTGGTTCACCGATCCGGCGAAAGCCGAAGCCTGGCTGTTCGAGGAAGATTTCACCGAAGCGCCGCTCCGACGCGCGGCGGGCTGACGTTCAGGTCGCCGGCGCCGCCGGCGCCGTTCGAGGGCCGAGTGCAGGCGGGAGTGAGGCCTCCTCGCCCACAATGCGGCCGCGCCATTGATCCTCATTCGGGTCGTCCCGCATCATGGTGTCGATGAAGGCTTGCCGTTCGAACGCGATGATTTCCAAATCCCAGACACAGAAGGATTCGCGCTCGTTGGCGGGCCGCCAACCGGACTGTTGCGCGGAAACGAATACGCGCAGCGACAGCTCATTGTCATTGTCCCACCAGCAGACGACCAGATAATCGGCCACGGCGGCTTGGTGGAGGATGACGAAACCGAGACCGAGACGCAACGCGTCACGCGCGGGGTGCGGGAGCGTGCCAAGTGTCAGCGATCGCCACTCGCGGAAGCGGCCGGCGTCGATCTCGAGGTCGTCCTGCGCGACCGAATAGATTTTCAGCGACCAGCCCCGGTCCTGAAGCTGGCCATGGAAGCGAAGCTTGCGCGGCTGGTACGCGCGACTGTCGTTCACCCTAGTGCCCTTTAAAGCTGGGGGGGCGTTTCTCGATGAAGGCCATCACCCCCACCTTGAAATCCTCGGTGCGGCCGGCGAGCGTCTGGGCGCGGCGCTCCGCGGCAAGGGCTTCGCCGAGCGGGGCCTGCTCGGCGTCGCGGGCGAGCGTGCGCAGCAGCGAATAGGCAATCGTCGGCCCCTGGGCCAAGCGGGCGGCGAGCGCGAGCGCTTCGGTTTCGAGATCCTCGTCCTCGACCATGCGGCTGATCATTCCCCATTCGGCCGCCCGCTCGGCCGGGATGCGATCGCCGAGCATCATCATCTCCATTGCCCGCGCACGCCCCGCGAGGCGCGGAAGCAGCCAGGTCGCGCCGGCATCGGGGACGAGGCCGATATTGATGAAGGCCTGGAGGAAATAAGCCGAGCGCGCCGCGACGACGATGTCGGCGGCGAGGGCGAGCGAGCAGCCGGCGCCGGCGCAGGGCCCGCGCACCGCCGCGACGACCGGCATGGGCAAGGCGAACACGTCCTCGATCAGCGGGTTCAGATGCGATTCCAGCGCCGCGCCGACATCCTCGGGCAGGCCGCCGCCCCCGACCAGGTCCGCGCCGCTCGAGAAAGCGCGGCCTTCGCCGGTCATCAGCAGGCAGCGCGCGCCCGAGCCGGCGAGCGAGGCCAAGGCGGCGCGCATCTCCTCGATCAGGGCTGCGTTGAGCGCGTTGAGCGAGTCCGGGCGATCGAGCGTGATGGTCGCGACCGCGGCGGGGCTGACCGACAGGCGGATGGTCTCATAGTCCATCCGCCATTCGTAACGCGCCCGGAAGGGAAAGCCTAGCGTGCCGCGGTCACCCGCCAGACCGTGTTGCCGACGTCGTCGGCGACGAGGAGGGCGCCGTCGCGGGCGATCTGGACGCCGACCGGGCGGCCCATCGCCTGGTTGCGCGGGCCGATGAAGCCGGTGAGGACGTCGATGGCCTGGCCGGTCGGGCGGCCGCCCACGAACGGCACGAAGACGACTCGGTAGCCGCTGAACGGGCGGCGGTTCCACGAGCCGTGCTCCCCGACGAAGGCGCCCTCGGCGAAGGGCGCGCCGAGCCGCGCGCCGTTGGCGAAGGTCAGACCGAGCGCCGCGACGTGCGGCCCGAGCGCATAATCGGGGACGATGGCGCGGGCGACCATGTCGGGCCGGGGCGGCTCCATGCGATCGTCGACATGGTTTCCGAAATAGGACCAGGGCCAGCCGTAGAAGCCGCCGTCCTGGATCCTTGTAAGATAATCGGGGACGAGATCGCTGCCCAGCTCGTCGCGCTCGTTGACGACGACATAGAGGTCGTTCGTGCCCGGGCGGAAGGCGAGGCCGACCGGGTTGCGCAGGCCGGTGCCGAACAGGCGGTGGCTGCCCGTGGCCGGGTCGATCTCCCAGACCGCCGCGCGCTCCTCTTCCTCGGCCATACCGTGCTCGACGATGTTCGAATTGGAGCCGACGCCGACATAGAGCCGACTGCCGTCGGGGCTGGCAGCGAGGCTCTTGGTCCAGTGATGGTTGCGGCCCGCCGGCAGCCGGGTGATCGTGCGCGGCGCGGCGGTGATGCTGGTCGCGCCCGGATCGTAGGGAAAGGCGACCAGCGCGTCGGCATTGGCGACGTAGAGCGTGCCCCCGACCAAAGCCATGCCGAAGGGCGAGGTGAGGCCGGTCAGATAGGGCGTCCTCACTTCGGCGACGCCGTCGCCGTCCGCGTCGCGCAGCAGGGTGATGCGATTGGGGCTCGGCACCGCGGAGCCCGCTTTCTCCTGGAAGAGACGGAAGAAATAGCCCTTGATGCTGTGGTCCTCGAAACCGGGCTCGGGCGGCGGCGCGGCAGTCTCGGCGACCAGCACGTCGCCATTGGGCAAGGTGAGCAGCCAGCGCGGATGCTGGAGGCCGGTGGCGAAGGGCGCCACCTGCAGGCCCGGCGCGGGCGTCGGCGTGGCGCCCGCGGGCCAGCTCGTCGCCTGGGCGACGTGGACGGTCGGCAGCAGCATGCTTGCGGGCGGCGGGATTTGCGGCGTGGGCCCGGAGGTCTCGGCGATGTTGAGCCGGGCATGATCGCCGCAGCCGGCCAGGAGCAACGGAAGAGCAAGAAAGGCGGCACCAGTCAGGCGAGGCATCGCAAACCTCCTAATCGGCCGCGATCTTCTCCTCCGGCGGATGCAGGCGCAGGCGGCGGACGCGGCGGGAGTCGCTGTCGGTGACTTCAAGTCTCCAGCCGCTCGGATGTTCCAGCATCTCCCCGGTCTTGGGCACGCAGCCGGCGAGGACGAAGGCGAGGCCGCCCAACGTGTCGACATCCTCCTCGACCGCGCCGAGCCGCGCGTCGATCGCCTCGGCCACGTCCTCGAGCTCGGCGCGGGCATCGGCGTCCCAGAGCCCGTCCTCGATCGGGATCAGGAGGGCCGAGACCTCGTCGTCATGCTCGTCCTCGATCTCGCCGACGATCTCCTCGACCACGTCCTCGATGGTGAGCAGCCCTTCGGTGCCGCCGAACTCGTCGACGACGATGGCGAGGTGAATGCGCTGGGACCGCATCCTCGCCAGGAGATCGAGCATGCCCATCGATTCGGGGACATAGAGCGGCGTGCGCATCAGGCTGCGTATGTCGTCCGGCGGCGGGGCGTCGCCGACCTGGACCGCGAACAGGTCCTTGACGTGGATCATGCCGATGACGGTGTCGAGGCTTCCTTCGAACACCGGCATGCGGCTGTGCCCCGCCTCGGTGAAGGCCGCGACCAAAGCGGCAAAGTCGGTCTCGGCGGGCACGGCATAGATGTCGCCGCGCGGCACCGCGACGTCGCCGGCATTCTTCTCGCCGAAATGGAGGATGTTGAGCAGCATCTGCCGCTCGACGTGGCTGAGGTCGCCGACGCCGGGGACCTCGCCCTCGCGGCTCTCTATCGCCTCCTCGATCTGGTCGCGGAGCGTGGCTTCGCCATTGTCGCCGAAGATGAGGGCGCGAATGCCGCCCCAGAATGTCCGGCTGTCCTGGGCGCCGGGACTGTCGTCTTCCATCGAGTTAAGCTTGCACCTCGCTCAGCTGATAGGGATCGGCGATGCCGATGGACGCGAGCGCCCTCCGCTCCGCTTCTTCCATCTCCTCGGCATCCTCGTCGCTCGTTTCGTGGTCGTAACCTAGCAGATGAAGCGTGCCATGCACCACCAGATGCGCGGCGTGCGTTTCGATGCCGACATGCTTATGAGCCGCCTCGGTCGCGCAGATGCCGAAAGCGAGGACGATGTCGCCGAGCAGCTGGGCGCTGGCCAGCTCCTCCTCCGCGGCCATCGGGAAGGAGAGGACGTTGGTCGCCTTGTCCTTGCCGCGCCAGGTCGCGTTGAGCGCGCGGACCTCGGCGTCGGAGGTGAACTTGACCGAGACCTCGCTGTCGCTCAGCCCGGGGTGCCGGCTGTGCGCGATCGCGGCGTGGACGGCGCTGCGGGCGAGGGCCGGCCAGTCGACGGCTTCGCCCCATTCCTTCGAGACGTCGGTTTCAACGCCGATCACGAGGCGGGCCCCTCATAGGCCTCGACGATCCGGCCGACGAGCGGGTGGCGGACGACGTCGCCGGGGCCGAAGCGGACCATCGAGATCTTGGCGATACCCTCCAGCTTGCCAACCGCGTCGTTGAGGCCGGAGGTGATGCCCGGGGGCAAATCGGTCTGCTGGGGATCGCCGCAGATCACCATGCGGCTGCGCATGCCGAAGCGGGTGAGGAACATCTTCATCTGCTGCGGCGTGGTGTTCTGCGCCTCGTCGAGGATGATGAAGGCGTCCGAGAGGGTGCGGCCGCGCATGAAGGCGATCGGCGCGATCTCGATCTCGCCCGAGGCGATGCGGCGCTCGACCTGCTCGGTCGGGAGCATGTCGTAGAGCGCGTCGTACAGCGGGCGGAGATAGGGGTCGACCTTGTCCTTCATGTCGCCGGGGAGGAAGCCGAGCCGCTCGCCGGCCTCGACCGCGGGGCGCGAGAGGATCAGCCGGTCCACGCTGCCGCCGATCAATTGCTGCACCGCCTGGGCGACGGCGAGATAGGTCTTGCCCGTGCCCGCCGGGCCGAGCGCGAAGATCATGTCGTCGCGGGCGAGCGACTCCATATAGACGGCCTGCTGCTTGGAGCGCGGCACGATCGTCTTCTTGCGGGTGCGGATCATCACCTTGGGCGGCTCGATCACCTCGGGGGCGATGATCCCGTCCAGGGTCGGCTGGCCGGACATGCCGATGATCGCATTCACCGTCTCGGCGTCGATGTCATGGCCTTCGTCGAGCCGGTTGTAGAGGCCGAGCAGCACCTCGCGGGCACGGGCCGCGGCTTCGGGATCGCCCTCGATCTGCACCTTGGCGCCGCGCGCCGCGATATAGACGCCGAGCCTGTCCTCGATCGCGACCAGGTTGCGGTCGAACTCGCCGAACAGGGGCCCGAGCAGATGCGGCTGCTCGAATTCGATCTCGAGTCGGGCGCGGGGGCCGGCGGCGGCTTCGGCTTTCTTGTTCTGGGCCATCAGCCCTCCCTCGTCACCCCCGCGAAAGCGGGGGTCCAGGAGAGAGTGCCAAATGGAGAGGCAGTCTGGATTCCCGCTTCCGCGGGAATGACGGCTAGGAGTCGGGTCACGCGGCTTCCTTCACCAATTCGGCGCCCGCCAGGCTGTTCGGACCCGCCGAGAGCAATTCGACCTCGACCATGTCGCCGATCGCTGCGTCGGTCTCGAGGTGGACTGACTGGAGCCAGGGCGTCTTGCCGACCTTCTGGCCGGGCTTGCGGCCCGGGCGTTCGAGCAGCACTTCGGTGCGGCGGCCGACCGTCGCCTGGTTGAAGGCGAGCTGCTGCGCGCCCAGCAGGGCCTGGAGGCGCTGAAGGCGCTCGTCCATCAGGTCGGCGGGAATCTGGTCCTCCATCTCGGCCGCAGGGGTTCCGGGGCGCGGCGAATATTTGAACGAGAAAGCCTGGGCATAGTTCACCGCCGCGACGATCCGCAGCGTCTCCTCGAACTCGGCGTCGCTCTCGCCAGGGAAGCCGACGATGAAATCGCCGGAGATGGCGATGCCGGGGCGGGCGGCGCGGACGCGCTCGAGGATCCGGAGGTAGGACGCCGCATCGTGGCTGCGGTTCATCGCCTTCAGCACGCGGTCGCTGCCCGACTGCACCGGCAAATGGAGATAGGGCATCAGCTTTTCGACCTCGGCATGGGCGCGGATCAGGCCTTCGCTCATGTCGGCGGGATGGCTGGTCGTGTAGCGGATGCGGGCGAGGCCGGGGAGACGGTCGAGCGCGCGGATCAGATCGTCGAGCCCCCTTCCCTCGCCGTCGCGCCAGGCATTCACGTTCTGGCCGAGCAGGGTGATTTCCTTCGCGCCCGCGTCCACCAAGGCCTCCGCCTCGTCGAGAATGGCGGCGAAGGGCCGGGAGATTTCCGCGCCGCGCGTATAGGGAACCACGCAATAGGTGCAGAATTTGTCGCAGCCCTCCTGGACGGTGAGGAAGGCGCTCGGCCCCTGCCGCCGCCGCGCCGGCAGCGCGCCGAACTTGGAGAGCAGCGGCATGGCGGTGTCGAGCGCGGCCTCGCCACGCGCCGCCTTGCGCACCAGAGCGGGCAAATGATGATAGGCCTGCGGCCCGACGACGATGTCGACGCCCGGCGCCCGGCGCACGATCTCTTCGCCCTCGGCCTGGGCGACGCAGCCCGCGACCGCGATCATCGGCGCCGGCGAATGCCCGCGCTTCATCAGCCGGCCGATGTCCGAATAGACCTTCTCCGCCGCCTTCTCGCGGATGTGGCAGGTGTTGAGTATGACGAGGTCGGCCTCGGCGCCGTCGACAGCCTGGATCATGCCCTCGGCCTCGAGCAGCTCGGTCATGCGCTCGCCGTCATAGACGTTCATCTGGCAGCCGAAGGACTTGACCAGGAAGCTCTTGGGTTCGGGGATCGTCATCGCGGCCGCTATAGGGGATCGCCGGGTGCGGCGGAAGCGCCGAGCGCCTCGGCGACCTCCTCCTGCGACCGGGCGGAAAGCGCCTTGCGGTCGCCCGCCGCGTGCGGATCGATCGGCGCGAGGAAGCGAAGGGTGGCGCGGATCGTGCCGGGCCGCGAGAGGATCCGCTTCGCATTGGTCCCGAACGGCTCCTCGCCGACCCAGAGCAGGTCCTCGGCGGCCTCGCCATAATCGATCGCGACCGGCTGCACCCTGACCCCCGGAAGCGGCGGAAAGAGCGAGGCGAACAGGCTCGCGCGGAAGGGGAGCAGGCCGGCGCCGCCCTCGGTCGTCCCTTCCGGGAAGAGCGCGACGGCGCGGCCCTTCTCGAGCGCCTGGCGCAAGGTGTCGGCCTGGCCGCGGACGCTGCTTCTCGCCTCGCGCGCGACGAAGATGGTGTCGTTGAGGCCGGCGGCCCAGCCGACCAGAGGCCAGTCCTGCACGTCGGCGCGGGCGACGAACACGACCGGCGCGGCGCCGCCCAGGACGAGGATGTCGAGCCAGGAGACATGGTTGGCCGCGACCAGCACCCTGGTCTTCAGCGGCTCCCCCTCGATTCGCACCCGCACGCCGCAGCAGGCGGCGGCATAGCCGAGGAAGATTTGGGGCCAGATCGAGCGCGCGCGAAAAAGCTTCCAGAGATAGTGGAGCGGGACGCAGAAGAGGAGGCCGGCGACGATGGCCGCCAGGCGCAGGGCTAGACGCATCGTCTAATTGTCGCGGCTGAGCGTGACGCCGTAGAGCTCCATGCGGTGATCGACCAGGCGGAAGCCGAGCCGGGCGGCGATGCGGCGCTGCAGCTCCTCGAGCTCCTCGTCGACGAACTCGATGACGTTGCCGGTCTCGACGTCGATCAGATGGTCGTGATGGGTCTCGGCCGCGGCCTCGTAGCGGGCGCGGCCGTCGCCGAAATCGTGGCGCTCGAGGATGCCCGCTTCCTCGAACAGGCGCACGGTGCGGTAGACGGTGGCGATCGAAATTCCGGGATCGACCGCGGCCGCGCGCGCGTGCAGCGCCTCGACGTCGGGATGGTCCTCGGACTCGCCGAGCACGCGGGCGATGACCTTGCGCTGCTCGGTGATCCTGAGGCCCTTCTCGGCGCAGAGCGCCTCGATATCGATGCTGCGGGTCATAGGCGCCTGCCTTAGAGCAGATCGGCGGTCGGAGCAAAGGCCCGGACGCGAAAGGCGCCGCCCCCGCGCGGCGGGAACGGCGCCTTTCTCAAGCCGCGAACCGACCTATTTCTTGGCGGGCGTGCGCTTGCGCTTCGTGCCCAGGCCGATCTTCTTGGCGAGCGCGCGGCGCTGCTCGGCATAGTTCGGCGCGACCATCGGATAGTCGGCGTTGAGGCCCCACTTCTGCCGATACTGGTCCGGCGTCAGATTATAATGGGTCATCAGGTGACGCTTGAGCATCTTCAGCTTCTTGCCGTCTTCCAGGCAGACCACATAATCGGGCTTGATCGAGGAGCGGACGGAAACCGCCGGCTCGGGCCGGGGGGCCGGAGCTTCGGGCTGGTCGCCGAGACCGGAGAGCGCGCCGTGCACGTTACTGATCAGCAAGGGCAGATCAGAGACCGCGACAGAGTTGTTGCTGACGTGGGCCGACACGATGTCGGCGGTGAGCGTGATCAGCGTCTCACCGAAGTTGTCCTGAGTGTCCATATGTCGTTGAAACCTTCATTCAGAGGAGCATGACTGTCATTGGCCTGACTGTCAGTAAGCTGAGATAGGTCCGTTTTGGCAGTCATGACAAGCCAGAAACGTATCACCAAATGTTAGGCGGCCGCGTTCTTTGCCAGAGTCAGCGCATCGTAGGTCTGTCCGGCGCGCCCGCTATAATAGTTCCGGCGCCGGCCGACCAAAGTAAACTGGGCGCGTTCGTAAAGGCCAAGTGCATGATTTCCCTCGCGGACCTCGAGGTGGAGACGGGTCGCGCCGCGGCCTTTCGCTTCTTCCGCGAAGCGATCGAGCAGCATCCTGCCGATGCCCCGGCCCTGGGCTCCGCGGCGCACCGCGAGCAGGAGCAATTCGGCTTCGCCGGCGACCGCCCGGGACAAGGCGAAGCCGATCACGGCATCGCCCTCCCGTGCCAGAATGAGCCACACGCCGGGCATGGGCAGCAGGCCCGCGCATTGCGACGCGGTCCAGGCCTCGCCGAACCGCGGGTCGAAGCTGTCGTCCATCACGTTCATCACCGCGTCGAGATCGGCGATGCCTCCCGGCCCGAGCGTGATCGCGGAAATGCTCATTGCATCGGCTTCGCATCGGGCGCGCGCCCGTAGATCGGGCGGGGCGCGAGGGTGCGGAGGGATGGCGGCAGCAGCCGCGCATCGGCGGCGCGCGGCAGCGCGCCCCGCCAGCGGCCGGAGCCGCGCGCCGCGATCAACGCCTCCGCGCCGGAGCCGAGGACGAGCTCGGCGCTCACCGCCGCCGCCGCGTCGGCGGGCGCGAGCGAGCGCAGTTCATCCAGGGGCGCGAGCGGGTCACCGCCATAACTTTGCACGAAAAGCTCGCCATGTCCCCCCACCAGCGCGACAGCGGCCTCCGCCTCGCCCGAGACCGCGGCGATCGCGGCCAGCGAGGAATAGCCGGCGAGCGGGACCTTCCAGCCGATCGCGAGCCCGTGCGCCGCGGCGAGGGAAACGCGCACGCCGGTAAAGCTTCCCGGTCCGCAATCGACCAGGATCGCGGCGGGGACGCGGCCGCCGAGCAGCTCCGCGACCATCGGCAGCAGCCGCTCGGCATGGCCGCGCCCGACCAGCTCGTGGCGCTCGTCGATCAGCGCGCCGTCGGGATCGATCAAGGCGGCCGAGCAGGCGGCAGTCGCGCTGTCGATGATCAGGAGCATGGAAAGGAGCCCGCCTTCATCCAGCCATCGTCACGTCCGCGAAGGCGGGAGTCCAGCCTTTGGTGGGAAGGAAGAGAGGAGCCGCGAGATTCCGGCTACCGCCGGAATGACGAAAGGGGTCAAATGGCCTCGACCGCCTCGACCTCCGGGACATAATGTTTGAGCAGGCTCTCGATGCCGTTCTTCAGGGTCATGGTCGAGGAGGGGCAGCCCGAGCAGGCGCCGTGGAGGGCGAGGAAGACGGTGCCCTCCCTGAAGCCGCGATAGACGATGTCGCCGCCGTCCTGCGCGACCGCGGGACGGACCCGGGTCTCGATCAGCTCGCGAATCTGGGCCACCACCTCGGCGTCGGCGGGATCGTCGTCGATCTCCGCCTCGGGCGCGATATGGATGCCCGCGGCGCTGCCCGCGCGGAACAGAGGCGCGTCGCTGGCGAAATGGTCGAGCAGCACTTCGAGCACTTGCGGCTTCAGCTGGCGCCATTCGACGCCCGGCGCGGCGGTGACCGAGACGAAATCGCGGCCGAAGAACACGCCTTCGACCTCGCCGGTCGAGAAGATCGCCTCGGCGAGCGGCGAGGCCTCGGCCGCCTCGGGGGTGGCGAAGTCGCGCGTGCCCGCGTCCATGACCTTGCGGCCGGGCAGGAATTTCAGCGTCGCCGGATTGGGCGTGGTCTCGGTCTGGATCAGCATGGACCCGATGTGGCGTCTGCGGGCGAACGGATCAAGGCCCGCAGGCCATGGCGCAGCCGGCGGCTTTTCGACGACGGGCGCGCCGATTGCATGCTAGCATCACCCTTCCCAACGGGAGCTCCGACGATGATCCTGCTTGCCCTCGCCGCGGCGTCGCTCGCCCCTCAACCGGCGCAAGGCGACCGCCTCCCCTACGCGCCGATCGTCTCGGTCTCCTATGTCCGCGTGAATGCGGCCGGCGCGGTGAGCTGCGCGATGCTGGTCAACGGCGTCGCGCAGGGCGCCAGCGACTGCGCCTTCGCGGCCCGGGCGCCCGAGGGCCTGCGCCGGCTCGGCCACGAAGCCGTGCTGACGATGCTCTTCGCCGTCACGCCGGACGGTAGGGCGGCGCCCACGGGGATCGAGGCCGGCGAGCTGATCGTGGAGGGACGCGCGCGGCTCGAGATCGCACGCGACGGGAGCATTGCGCGCTGCCAGTCCCGCGTCGAGCGCGTCATTCGCGAGGTCGCCGGCGTGCAGCGGCCGCCCGATTTCTGCGCGCTCTACCCGGTCGGGCAAAGGGCGTTCGCACCGGCGCGCGGCAGCGATCCGCGCGCGGTCGAGATCAGCGCGCTCGTCTTCCTGCGCGAGGGCCCCCAGCGCTGAGCCCGCGTCACGGCACCGCTCCACGAGACCCCGACCTGTGCCAGGGTGACGGCCTGTCGGGGTCGTCAGAAGTCGGGCTTGTCGTAATGGGCGGGAGGCATGATCACTTCCATCCGCTCGGAGAGGAGGGGGCGGAAGCTCGGGCGGGACTTCATCACCGCATACCAGTCGACCGTCTGCTTGTGGCCGCGCCAGTCGATGCCGCCGAGATAGTCGGCCACCGAGAGATGGGCGGCGGCGGCGAGATCGGCCATGGTCAGGACCGGGCCGGCCAGCCAGCGGCGGTGATCGAGCAGGTAATCGACATAATCGAGATGGGCGTTGGCCGAGGTCATCGCCCGCCTGAGCACGCCGGTGTCGGGCGGGTCACGGCTGACCAGGCGCTTGGTCATGCGCTCGTCCATCAGCGGGCCGACGACGTCGCGGTAGAGCTTCTCGTCGAACCAGGTGACGAGGCGGCGGATCTCGGCGCGGTTGATCGCGGTGCCCGGGATGAGCGGCGTGCGATCGATCACCTCCTCGAAATATTCGCAGATCGCGCCCGAATCGATCAGCACCGTACCCTTGTCGGATTCGACCAGAACCGGGGTCTGACCGGCCGGGTTGAGGTCCATGAACTCGTCTTCCTGCAGCCAGGGCGAGACGCGGACGAGCTCATGGGGAATAGCCTTTTCGGCGAGAGCGAGGCGAACCTTGCGGGAGAAAGGGCACAAGGGGAATTGGTAGAGCTGCCACATGGGCAGCGTTCATTAACCGCCGCGCGGATTCAGTCCACCGAGGATTTCAGGCGACCGATTCAGTCGCCGAAGGGGGCGTCGTCGCCATCCTCGTCGGGCGGAGGCGGCGCGGGCGGAGGCGCCAGGCGGTCGCCGGGACGCACGCGCGTGGGCGGCGGCCCGTAAAGCGCAGCCGCCATGTCGTGCTCGAACTGGGCGAAGGCGCGGCGCATGGCCGGCTCGGCCGCGGCGAAGGCGTCGGCGGCGCGGCCCATCCTGTCGGCGGTGCCGTAGATGGAGGCGTGCATGCGCCGCTCGAAATCGGGATCGTTCCGCCGCGCCATATCGCGCAGAGTGCGACGGTGGTGCCGCCGGTAGGGATCGGTGGCATCCAGGATCGGGCCGAGATCGAGATTGAGCATCGCATCGGCGGCGCGGTCGATGGCCGGCGCATAATCCTCGATCTGCTCGCTCGGCCGCGGCGGCTGGGCGAAGGCCGGGGCGGCGAAGAAAGCGGTGGCGGCAGTGGCGGCGATCAAAATCCGGCGCATGGCAAACTCCTCATGGCGCAGGCAAAGCGACTCGGAAGGGGCTATGCCCCGGAGAGAATGAGCAATTCCTGAACGCGATGCGTCCAGGCCTTATATCATCGCGGCGCCGGTTGCGGAAGATTGCGGGACCGCTGGCGCAGCTCCCCGCGCGCCGCATTGAAGATGGCGGGCGCACTCTCGGCGAGATCGCCTTCGATCGCGCGGCGACGCTGGCGGACCGCATCCGGATCGCGCAGCCCCGCCCAGGCCTCGAGGAAATGGCTGCCCTCGGCGCTGCGCAGCCAGGACGCGACTCGCACCATCTCCTCGGGCCGGATCGCACGCTGGAGCGCCGCGGCGGTCAGCTGCTCGGAGCGCAGGCGGAGATGCTGGCGAAGGGCGGGCGCGTAGCGACCGCCGATCTCGGCGGCGGCGGCCTGGCATTCGCTCGCGCGTGTGTTGCAGGGCGCCTCCGAGCCGAGCAGGGCGGTCTGGATGCGGTTGCGGAGGCGGCCCAGATCGGCCTCGTCGTAGAGGCTCGGATCGCGGCTCATCAGCAGGCGGGCGAGGTCGAGCGCGGCGGGATCAGGCGCGGCGGTCTGCGCCCGCGCCGGAGCGGCGGGCAGGACCAGGGCTCCGGCCATCAGCAAGGCGGCGAGACGTGCGATCATGCGCTCCTCCCTTTTCAGCGGATCGAAAGCAACCAGACCAGGGCCGCGCCGCCGACCAGGATCCGGTACCAGCCGAATGGGCCGAAGCCGCGGCGCGAGACGATGCCTATGAACCAGCGGATCACCAGCAAGGCGACGATGAAGGAGACGATGAAGCCGACCGCGATGCCGAAGGGGCTGGCCGCGCCGAGATGGTCGTGATGCTTCCAGAGCTCAAGGGTCGAGGCGCCGAGCATGGTCGGCACCGCGAGGAAGAAGCTGAACTCGGCCGCGGTGCGCCGCTCGACGCCGAGCGAGAGGCCGCCGAGTATGGTCGCGCCCGAGCGGCTGACGCCCGGGATCATCGAGAGGCACTGGATCAGGCCGATGCCGAGCGCCTTGGCGAAGCTGATGTCGGCGACGCCTTTCTCGCTGCCCCGGGGCGCGGTCCGCTCGACGATCAGGATGGCGATGCCGCCGAGGAGCAGGGCCCAGGCGACGATGGTCGGGCTGCCGAGCATCGCCTCGATCCGATCGATCAGGAGCAGGCCGAGGACCGCTGACGGCAGGAAGCCGACCAGGATGTTGCGCAGGAACCGCCAGGATTCGGGCTTCATCCCGATCAGCCCGATCAGCACCGCCCAGAAGGTGCGCCAGTAGAGCACGATCACGGCGAGGATCGCGCCCAATTGGATGACGACGTTGAACACCGCCCATTGCGACGAATCGTAGCCGAGCAGGGCGCCGGCGAGGATCAGGTGGCCGGTCGAGGAGACCGGGATGAACTCGGTGACGCCTTCGACGATGCCGAGCAGAATGATGGTGAGCAGGCTGTCCATCGCGCGGGCCTAGAGGATTAGCCCGGCGCGTGGAATCCCCCGGCGACGCGGAAAATATGCGCCGGGCGGAAGGAGGGGACGTAGCCGGAGCCCGGCCCTTACGGGCTGTTGGGCATGGCGTGGTCGTTGTTGGTGAGCTCGATGATCCCCCAGATGATGAGGCCGAGGACGATGGCGCCGACGATGTAGATGCCATAGCCCCGGCGATCGAGATTGCTCTGGCCCGAAGCCTCGGCGCCGGCGCGGGCGGCGGGGCTGCCGGCAAGGCTGAGCGGCTGGGCCGATTGCGCGGCCGCGGCCGTGCTGGCGGTGAGCATCGAGACGGCGGCGACAGCTGCCAGGTGTTTCGCGCGCATATATTTCTCCCTCGAGTCGCCCGGCGGTCCGGCCGGGCCTTGGCGTAGAGCCGGGCTCGGACCCTCGCCCGGCTTTCCACGCAACTCCCTAACGGCGGCGCCGTTCCAACCCTTCGCTCCCGCGCATTTTTGCCTGCCGGAAACAGGATCGATTTTCGCGGAGGGCGGGCAGCCGCCCCCGGCGCGCGCCAGTTCCGCTGGCCCGACCATATGCGCAACCGCCAGGTGCTGCCGCGGGAAATTAAGTCCGAGCAATTGCGAGAAACCATGCGCGGCTTCGCGATGAGCCTCGGCGTCCGCTGCAGCTTCTGTCATGTCGGGAACGAGCAGATGGACCTTTCCGACCGCGATTTCCCTTCGGACGGCAATCCCCGCAAGACCGTCGCCCGGCGGATGATCAGGATGGTGGCGCGGCTCAACCGGGACATTCCCCGGTTCGTGGGCCGCGACGCGCGGGTGACCTGCTATACCTTCCATCGCGGCTCCTCGACGCCCGCAACCGTCTATCCGATGCCGACGCGTCCGCCGGGCGCTCCGCCCGCCAACGACGGCGGCGCCTGCGCCCACACCGCCGCATAGCTGAGCAAACGCGGCTTCAGGCGGGCAGACGCGCTGCTCGGAGATAAGTGGGGGGCGGGCTGCCGCGCCCTTAGCGCCTCGGCCGTCCCGGCGAGCTCCAGTCGCGGCCACCGCCCATGCCGGTCCATTGGGTCGGCGAGATGGAGGCGAGGAAGCCGCCGAGCCTGCCGCGATACTCGCCCTGAAAGGCGAAGGCGTCGACGAGCAGCAGCAGAGCGAGCAACACGGAAAACGCCTTGATCTGCAGGCCCAGCATCGTCGACTCCCCGGACCGGCTCCGGTCGCAGGACGATAGGGGCCGCCCCTTGCCAAGGTCTTAAGAGTTCAGGCTAAAGACCGATGCCGGAAGGCGATCTGCGGGCGCGGACCGCGCCCGCCGACTTTGCGACAAATGACGGTTTTTCCTGCATTTAGAGTCTTGCCGCTGTCACACGGGCCTGACATCCTCCGCGTTAACCATGGGGGGATTCGCGGCCGCGCCCGGCCCCCGCATACGCCATAAAAGAGGGGATCTCCGATGAAGACCAGCTGGAGCGCTTTTGGGCTGCCCAATCAGAATGAGGAGGGCGGGCTCATCGCCCCGGATTACTGGAACCGGCTGAGCGTCGAGTCGCCCCAGGCTGCGCAAGCCCCAGTCGGCGGGCCGCTGAACACGACACCCGTCCTCGGTGACATCGCGCTCGTGGGCTATAGCGCCGACGCAGGGGGCAAGAGCTTGGCCTTCGTGCTTCTCGCCGATCTGAGCGGGGAGGTCATCAATATCACCGACAACGGCTGGACGGCTGCCGGGGCCTTTCGGTCGGGCGAAGGCGTGTTTTCGATCACTATTCCGTCGGGACTTCCGATCGGCACCGTGATCCGCGTGACCAACCTCGACGCCTCGCCTGCCGTGCCGGTCGTCACCACCTCCACCGGCCTGACTATTCCGGCCAGTGCATATACGGAAACTGGCGACGTCAACCCGTCGACCACCGGCGATCAGTTCCTCGTCTATCGCGGCACCGCCGCGAGCCCGACCTTCCTGTTCGCTCTGGACTTCGCGGACAACAACACAACCTATGCCGGCGACGCGACGAACTCCAATACCTCCGCTGTCCCGACGGGCCTGACCTTCGGCACCAATGCGCTCGCTTTCGGATTCGACAACGGCGCCTACACAGGGCCGCTGACCGGCACGCGCGCCCAGATCCTGACGAATATCGCCACCGCGAGCAACTGGACGACCAACGACACCGTCGTGCAGACCTATCCGGGCTCGTTCACAGTCACCGGCGGCGGCGAGAACCAGTCGGTGGTGTTCAGCCCCATCTCGGTCGTCCACGACGAAGGGAATAGCGGTACGACCGCCTATGCCTTCACCGTCACCCGCAGCGGCGGGACCACGGGCGACCTCAATTTCTCGGGCACCTTCTCCAACGGCACCACCGACAATGCGGACTATGTCGGCGGCACTGCGCCGGCGGCGACATTCAATGGTTCGATCCCCGCCGGCCAGACCAGCGCCACGGTGACAATCAATGTTGCTGGCGACTTCACGATCGAGTCCAACGAGAATTTCTCGCTGACCTTGACCAATGTCACCAACACGGACGGAACGGTCACCCCGACCATCGGCGCCAACGCGACCGCGACCGGGACGATCACCAATGACGATTCCGCCGGCACCTTCTCGCTCGCCGGAAACGTGTCCGCCAGCGAGGCGGCGGGCGGAGGCCTCGTCTTCACCGTGAACCGGGCCAACGGCAGCACCGGCGCGGCGACAGTCAGCTATGCGGTCACCGGCAGCGGCGCGCATCCCGTCGATGCTGCGGACTTCGGCGGGACGCTGCCGAGCGGAACGATCGATTTTGCCGAGGGCGAGACCTCGAAAACGATCACCATCACGCCGACCAACGACAGCGATTTCGAGTTCGACGAGACCTTCACGCTGACCATCTCCAACCCGACCCAGGGAACGATCGGGACCGGGACCGCGACCGGCACCGTCACCAATGACGACTCACCGCCGGTCGGGTCGTTCAGCCTGGCCGGGGACAGCAGCGCGCTCGAAGGCGCGGGCACGATCACGTTCACCGTGAACCGCACCGGCGGCAGCACCGGCGCTGCCGACGTGAGCTATGCGGTCACGGCGAGCGGCACCCATGCCGCGAACGCGGCCGACTTCACCGGCGGCGTCCTACCGGCCGGGACCGTCAGCTTTGCTGACGGCGAGACCTCGAAGACGATCACCATCCCGGTCGCCAATGATCACGACCAGGAGTTCGACGAGACTTTCACCGTCACCCTGTCGAACCCGACCAACGGCGCTTCGCTGGGCGCGACGACGACCGCCATCGGCACCATCCAGAATGACGACAATGCCGGCAGCTTCTCGCTCGCCGGCAACCAATCGGGGAGCGAATCGGCGGGCGCGATGACCTTCACCGTGAACCGCACCGGCGGCAGCGACGGCGCGGTGACGCTGAATTATGCGGTGACCGGCAGCGGCGCGCATCCCGCCAATGCCGCCGATTTCGGCGGCACGCTGCCGAGCGGGACGGTGATGTTCGCCGACGGCGAGACCTCGAAGACGATCACGATCACGCCGTCCAACGATTCCACCTACGAATCCGACGAGACCTTCACGCTCACCATCTCGAACCCGACCTTCGGGACGATCGGAACGGCGACTGCGACCGGCACGATCACCAATGACGAGCCGGTGCCGCCGAGCCTGACGATCAGCGACCCCTCGGTGATCGAGGGCGATGCCGGCACGGTGACCCTCGTCTACACGGTGACCGCGAGCTTCCCGGTGCCCGCGGGCGGGCTCAGCGTCGATTATGCCACCGCCGACGGCACCGCGACCGCCGGCAGCGGCGACTATGTCACTCAGTCTGGCACGCTGAACTTCGCCCAGGGCGACACCACCGCCACCATCTCCGTCACAGTCAACGGCGACACCCTGTTCGAGCGCAACGAGACCGTGATCGTCAATCTCAGCAACCCGGTGAACGCGCTGATCGCCGACGGCCAGGGCGTCGGCACGATCGGCAATGACGATCCGGTGCCGCCGACCGCGGGCCTGTTCAGCACCGATTTCGCCGCATTCACGGCGACCGGCGGCTTTGCGCCGGGCGGCGTCGCCGGCGGGCTCGATTCCAACATCTGGCGGGTGGTCGGACTCAGCGACATCCCTTCACCGGCTTTTGGCTTCACCGCCGCCGGCGGGGGCGATTTCGGCAAGGGGATCATCAACGGCAGTGCCGATCCGACCCAGGCCGGCGTCTACTCGCCTTCGGCCGATCATGCGCTCGTCGTCCAGCCGACCGGCGCGGAGCTCGACGTCGGCGGCTTCATCGAAGCGCGGATTCAGAACAATAGCGGCGCGACCGCGACCAGCTTCGACCTCGTCTTCGACTGGGTCTATCGCAACAGCGCCGACCGTAGCAGCAACTTGCAGCTCGCTTTCTCGACCGACGGGGTCAACTTCACCACGGTCGTCGCGGCCGCCTTCTCCACACCCACCACCCACGATACGCCGACCGCTTCGGTGTTCACCGACCAGCATGAAAGCCTCACGCTGACCGGCACGGTCGCCGACGGCGGCTATCTCTACCTGCGCTGGATCCACGCCTCTTCGAGCGGCGGGGGCAGTCGCGACGAGGTCGGCATCGACGATGTCAGCGTGACCGCGCACCTCTCGTCTACTCCGACCGCCACGATCAGCGACATCAGCTTCTCCGAGGGCAATAGCGGCACCAGCCTTGCCACCTTCACGATCACCCGTTCGAACGGCACGGGCGCCGCCAGCCTCGATTTCACCACCGAAGACGTCACGGCGGTCGCCGGCAGCGACTATGTCGCCCAGTCGGGCACGATCAATTTCGCCGACGGCGAGTTCAGCAAGACCGTGTCGATCGTCATCAACGGCGACACCGCGCACGAGGCGGACGAGACCTTCACCCTCAACCTCAGCAACGCCGTCGGCTTCGTCACCCCGGTCACGCGCGCGACCGCGACGATCGTGAACGACGATGCCGGGCCGATCGCGATCTACGACATCCAGGGGCTCGGCCATGTCTCGCCCTTCGTCGGGCAGAGCGTCACCACCACCGGCATCGTCACCGCGGTCGACACCAACGGCTTCTACCTCCAGGACCCGGCGGGCGACGCCAATCCGGCTACGTCGGACGGGATTTTCGTCTTCACCAGCACCGCCCCGACCGTCGCCGTCGGCGATTCGATCTCGGTCACCGGCACGGTCGCCGAATTCGCTTCCTCCAATCCGGATGCGCTCAGCATCACGGAGATCAACAGCCCGACCATTTCGGTCCTGTCGACCGGCAACCCGCTGCCCGCGGCCGTGCTGATCGGCACGGGCGGCCTCGCCATTCCCAGCACGTCGATCGACGACGACCACCTCACCAGCTACGACCCGCACAACGACGCGATCGATTTCTACGAATCGATCGAAGGCATGCGGGTCACCATCAAGAACCCCAGCGTGACTTCCGACACGGACCCCGACGGCGACACCTATGTCGTGGCCTCGAATGGCGCCACTGCGACCGGCCTCAACGCGCGCGGCGGGCTGACGCTCGCGCCCGGCGACACCCAGCCGGAGCGGATCCACATCGCGACCGACAGCGGCATCAATCCCGGCTTCACCAACCCGCACTGGACCCAGGGCGACCAGCTCAACGACGTCACCGGCGTCATCACCTATTTCTCGCAAACCTATCAACTCATCCCGACGATGGCGCCAAGCCTGATCAACGACATCAGCCTCGCGCGCGAGACGACCGCGCTCCACGGCGACGTAAATCACCTGGCCATCGCCACCTACAATCTCGAGAATTACGATCCCAACGACCATAAGGAAGGAATCCTCGCCAGCGACCTGATCTTCAACATGGGCGGGCCGGACATCATCGGGGTCGAGGAGGTCCAGGACGACAACGGCACCGGCACGGGCGTGCTCACCGCGCAGCAGAACCTCACCAACCTCGTCAACGCGATGAACGCGCTCGATCCGACCGCGAACTACCAATTCGTCTCGATCGCTCCGACGACCGAAAATACGAGCGGCGGCGAGCCCAACGGCAATATCCGCAACGCCTTCATCTATGACGCCAATCGGGTCACCTATGTGCCCGGCAGCGCGCAGCTGATCACCGATGTCGCGTTCGCCAACAGCCGCCTTCCGCTGGTCGCCCAGTTCGTGTTCAACGGCGAGACGATCACCGCGATCGACATGCACTCTTATTCGCGCGGCGGCAGCGGCCCCGATTTCGGCGACACCCAGCCGCCGACCATCTCGGGCGACGACCGCCGCACCGCGATGGGCCAGGCGGTGCGCGACTGGCTCGACGCGCATCCCCAACCGCACGTGGCGGTGATGGGCGATTTCAACGGCTATTATTTCGAAGGCGGGCTGCAGGCGCTGCAGAACACGAACGCCCATGGCGCGGGCCTCACCAACCTCGCGGTCGCCTTATTGTCTCCGGAGGAGCGCTATTCCTACCAGTTCGACGGCGCGGTCGAGCTGATCGATCATATCCTGGTCAGCGCCGAGCTTGCGATCGGCGCGGCCTATGATTCGGTGCACATCAATACCGAATATCGCAGCAACACCTCGCGCCCGACCGACCACGATCCGCAGGTCGCCCTGGTCTTCGTCAACGCACCGGCCGTAGCCAGAGCCGACGACGTCTCGACCGACGAAACGACCGCGATCGCCAACGGCAATGTCTTCGCCAGCAACGGCCATGGCGCCGACAGCGACGCCGAGAACGACGCCTTCTCGGTGATCGCGGTGAACGGGGTGTCCGGCAATGTCGGCACGCAGTTCCAGCTCGTCTCGGGCGCGACGGTGAAGCTCAATGCCGACGGCACGTTCAGCTACGATCCCAATGGCGCGTTCGACTATCTGGTCTCGGCACAGACCGCGGCGGATACCGGCGCGGCCAACAGCAGCACGACCGACAGCTTCACCTACACGCTGACCGGCGGCAGCAGCACGACCGTGACGGTGACGATCAATGGCGTGGACGGCGCGGGCGACCATCTCAACGGCACCAGCGGCGGCGACGGGATGACCGGCACGTCCGATTCCGACTATTTCGACCTGAGCCAGGGCGGCAACGACAGCGTCTCGGGCGGCGACGGCAATGACGGCTTCTTCTTCGGCGCCGCGTTCACCTCCGGGGACAGCGTCGACGGCGGCGACGGCACCAACGACCAGATCGGGCTGCAGGGGAATTATACCGGCCCCAACGCGCTGACGCTGAGCGCGAGCTCGATCTTCGACGTCGAGGCGATCGTGGTGCTGCCCGGCTACAGCTACGACATCACCACGGTCGACGACAACGTCCCCGCCGGCGGCCTGCTCAGCATCCAGGCGACCCAGCTCGCGGCCGGGCAGAGCCTGACCTTCGACGGCTCGGCCGAGACGGACGGCCGCTTCATGATCTACGGCGGCCAAGGCAATGACGATTTCACCGGCGGGGCCGGCGACGACGGCTTCTATTTCGGGCCGGGCGGGTTCAACGCCAGCGACGTCGTCAACGGCGGCGGCGGCAGCAACGACCAGCTCGGGCTCGACGGCGACTACACGCTGACGCTCGGCGGCAACGTCACCAATGTCGAGGTGGTGGTGCTGCTCCACGGCCCGGCTGGCACGCCCAACCATTTCAACATCGCCGCCGACGACGCCTTCGTGCCGATCGGCGAGACGCGGACGATCTTCGGGATCGAGGTCGAGACCTCGATCGTCTTCGACGGCTCCGGCGAGCATGACGGCGCGTATAAGATCTATGGCGGGCTCGCCGCCGACACGCTGACCGGGAGCGACCACAATGACTGGATCTTCGGCGGCAATGGCGGCGACACGCTGACCGGCGGGGCGGGAGCCGACACTTTCTATTATGATGCCGCCACCCAATCGACGAGCACCGGTTTCGACAGGCTGGTCGGCTTCGACGACGCCGCCGACAAGATCGACCTGCCGTTCGCGGTGACCGGCTTCGCGGGACCTGCGTCCGGCGACCTCAGCAACGCGACCTTCGACAGCCAGCTGTCCAGCGCCTTTGCCGGGCTCACCGCCCACCAGGCGGGCATGTTCACCGCGACCGGCGGCGACATGAACGGCCGCACCTTCCTGGTGATCGATGCCGACGGCAATGCCGGCTACCAGGCGGGCAGCGATTATGTGATGGAGATCGTGACCCCGCCGACGCCGGTGGACAATCCCGCGATCTTCGTCTGAGTCCCCGCCCCGTCGAGGGACCTTGCGCAGGCGCCCGGGCTAGCCGGCGGCCCTTGCCCGACCCCGCGTCCGCCTTGGCGCCGGGCCCGGCCTGGGCTTGGCCGCCGCCCGTCTCGCCGCCTGCATCTTCTGGCCGAGACCCAATTCGACCGCCATCGCCCGCCGCGCCTCGCTATAGGCCGGCGCGACCATCGGATAGTCCTTGGGAAGCTTGTAGCGCGTCCGGTACTCGGCCGGGGTGAGGCCGTGACGGGACAGGTGACGCTTGAGCGACTTGTAGGGCTTGCCGTCGATCATCGAGAGGATGTGCTCGCGGCTGGCGAGGCTCTTGCGGACGCTGACCGCGGGCTTGAAGGCTTCCTCGGCGGGCGGTTCGGGCTCGCGGGCACGCCCGAGCCGCGCCAGGGCGCCGTGGGTCTGGGTGATGAGGCCGGCGAGCTCGCCGTTCTTGACCGCATTGTTCGCGACGAAGGCGCTGACCACATCCGCCGTGAGCGTGATGAGGTCGGTCCCCTGATTGGTGTCATCCATAGTTCATGCTCCTCAAGCGTCCGGGCTCCGGCCGCGCATTAACCATATTCGTCGCTGCTTTAGTCCTCCGGCGCGCGAACTCATGTCGGCGGCTTCACAAGAAATATCGTGGGCATGAGGCGGGTGACGCTTCGCCCCCGCATGTCCGCACCGAAGCTGAAGCAGGCTTATAATATTGATAAAAGTAATAGGGCCGTACATCCTGGTTCCTGAAAGTGGAGTCGCGCCGCCGCCTGACCAGGGATAAATGGATGCCGGGTTATTTCAGATATGCTCCCGTTCCGGCAAACAGGTCGAAGGCGGTGCCGACCCCGGCCAGGGCGCCAAAGCCGGGTCCGCCGCCGCGCCCGGCGCTCTGGCATGTCCTGCAATTGCGCGCCGCCCGGTCGAAGGCTGCGCCGCCCGCGCGCAATCCGCGCCAGGACGGCTTGCCGGCGCAACTGAGGGACAATGGAGAGGCGCTTTCCGGCCAGGACCTGAGCGATGTCCGCGTGCATCGAGACTCGGCCGAGCCCTCCAGGCTCGGCGCTCTTGCCTTCACCCGGGGCGCCGAGATCCATCTAGGGCCCGGCCAGGACAGGCATCTCCCGCACGAGCTCTGGCACGTCGTCCAGCAGAAGCAGGGACGCGTGGCGGCAACGACCCAGTTGATGGGTGAAGAGGTGAACGACAGCCCGGCGCTCGAGCGCGAAGCCGATATGATGGGCGACAGGCTGCTTTCGGGACCGGCGCAGGACGCTGCCACCGGGGCCCGTACGCAGGAGATCGTCGGGAAGGGCGCGACGAGCCGGATCGTGCAATGCTACCAATCGATCTTCGTGATGGGGCAGCAGGCGAAGCGATCCCAGCACGCGCGGTACATCACGTTCGGAACTTCAGAGATGCTCGTGCAGCCGGGCGCGGCAGCGGTCGAGCGGAGCTACTACACGAATCGGAATGCCCAGAACGGTTACCAGATCTGGAAGCCGACCATGGCCGTGATCGGCGACTGCGTCGCGGCTGCGGAAGAGCTGATGCACGGCCAGAAGCTCAAATATGGCGCGCCCGATGTCTCGGTCTATCGAGACACGGGCGAGATCTTCGGCGACACGGACGACGCCAATCGGGCGAGGGGCAAGGCGACGGATCTGGGTCACTCCGCCAACCCCTCGCCGCTTACCGCCTATCTCATCACGCGCCAAGGCTACAAGACCGACGAGGACCGGCCCCAATTCCATGGCGCGGCCATCGTCGCCCAGGACGGGACCGACAATGTCACGCTGGAAGCGACGGCTCCGACCTCCGGCGACATATCGAGAGACCGCGTGGAGCCGGTCTACGACATGTACGGCGCCGGAAGGCTGGAAAGGCAGACCTTCAAGACCGCCTACCAGGCGGAATATGGGAAGGACGCCACCGTTTCCGTGATCGAGCCGGCGAAGAAGCTGCCCGACACGGCGGCCGACGACCCCTTAGCCACGACGGTCACGGACTGGGTGATGACTTAGGACGGATTGTGACCTGCGCGCCGTACCTCCGGCGGAGGAATCGAAAAGGCTGCGCCCCGCGCAGCCTTTTCGATTCCTGGTGGACAGGGCTGGATTCGAACCAGCGTACGGGAAACCCGGGCAGATTTACAGTCTGCTGCCTTTAACCACTCGGCCACCTGTCCAGTGGGGCGTGAGATAGGAAGGCGGCTCCCATGGCGAAAGCCCGGAAGCCTGTCAACGCGCCGCTTGCAAGCCGGCGGATGCGCCGCCAAGGGGCTGACCATGCGACGCAAGGCCCGCCAGGCGACCAAGGCCGAAAACCGGCCCCGCTTCTGGGGGCGGCACGCGGTCGCTGCGGCGCTCGCCAATCCGGAGCGCGAAGTGGTGCGGATCTGGGCGACGCGCGAGGCGGCGGCGACGCTCGACTTCGGATCGATCCCGGTCATCTTTTCGGACGTCGCCGATCTCGGACGGATGGTGCCGCGCGACGCGCCGCACCAGGGCGTGGTCGCCGAGGTCGAGCGGCTCGAGGATATCTTGCTCGCCGATCTGCTCGACGCGGCCGAGGATAGGCGCCCTCTGGTCGTGCTCGACCAGGTCACCGATCCGCACAATGTCGGCGCGATCCTGCGCTCGGCCGCGGCGTTCGGCGCGCTGGGGCTGGTCACCCAGGACCGCCACGCGCCGCCCGAATCGGGCGCGCTCGCCAAGGCGGCGAGCGGGGCGCTGGAGACGATGCCCTGGGTGCGGGTGGTCAACCTGGCGCGGGCGCTGGAGGATATGGCGGTGGCCGGATTCTGGCGGATCGGGCTGACCGGGGAAGCCGACACGGTGCTCGCCGACGCGCTCGGGCCGCCGCGCGTGGCGCTGGTGCTGGGGGCCGAGGGCGAAGGGATGCGGCAGAATACGGAGAGCCATTGCGACGCGCTGGCGCGGCTGCCGATCTCGGGGATCGAGAGCCTGAACGTGTCGAACGCGGCGGCGATCGCGCTTTATGCGGCGAGCGTGAGCTAGCGCGGGCTCAGCCCCTCGCGTCATCCACATTGTCCGTGTTCATGGATCCTGATTTTCATCAGGATGACGATTGAGCGCCTCAGTCCTCAGGCGCGATCTGGACGCGGAGGCCGTCGAGGTCGGGGGTGAACTCGATCTGGCAGGAGAGCCGGCTATACGCCATCTTGTGGTCGGAGGTGTCGAGGAGGTCGTCCTCGTCGGGCTTGCGGGGGCCGACCCTGGGGAACCAGTCCGGATCGACATGGACGTGGCAGGTGGCGCAGGAGCAACAGCCGCCGCAGAGCGCGAGCAGCTCGTCGAAGCCGTTGTCGCGGATATTCTCCATGACGGTCCAGCCGGAGCGAGCCTCGACGGTGCGCTCGCTGCCGTCGCGGGTGAGAATGGTCAAACTGGGCATAGGCCTCTTTGATGCGAAGAAAGAAGATGCGTTCCCGGCGCCCTATGGTAGGCGGCACGCAGGAGCGCAAGCGGGAGCGGGCATGGGGATCGACAAGGAGGCGCTGGAGAAGTCGCTGAAGGCGCTCGGGAAGATCGAGCCAGCCTTCGCCGCGGCGCTGAAGCGGGTCGGCGTGCCCGAGCCGCGGACCGGAGAGCGCGGCTATGTCACCCTGCTCCGGGCGATCGTCGGCCAGCAGGTCTCGGTGGCGTCCGCGACGGCGATCTGGAACCGCGTCGATGCCGCGACGGGCGGCGCCGCCGACCCGGCCAAGATGGCGCGGACCAGCGACGAGGATCTGCGCGCCGCCGGCCTCTCGCGGCAGAAGATCGCTTATGCCAGGAGCCTCGCCGAGGAGGTGCTTTCTGGGCGGCTCGACTTCGACAATCTCCCCCCCGACGACGAGGAAGCGATCGCGCACCTCATTGCGGTCAAGGGGATCGGCCGCTGGACCGCCGAGATCTACCTGCTCTTCGCCGAGGGGCGGCCCGACATCTTCCCGGCCGGCGACCTCGCCGTGCAGATCGAGATCGGGGTGATCATGGGGCTGGAGGGCAAGCCGAGCGAGAAGAAAGTGCGCGAGATCGCCGAGGCCTGGCGCCCGCATCGCGGCGCGGCGGCGGTGTTCGCCTGGCATCACCGGCGCGCCGGGGCGCCTGCGGTCTAGTCAGCAGGCCCCCATGCGAGGCATTATGCTAAGCGAAGGCGTGAGCGGGGAGACGGGGACATGGTCAGCGATTATACGCCCGGAGACTGGGTGCTGGGGCAATGGCAAAACGGGCGCTGGTGGTTTCCCGGCGTGGTCCATTCGATCGGCGAGGACGGGTCGGTGGCGATCCAATATGACGACGGCACGACCGAGATCAGGCCGGCCAACCAGGTCAAGCGCTACGACTGGCAGGTGGGCTCGCGGATCGACGCGATCTGGTCGGGCGACGGGCAATGGTATGCGGCCGAGATCGTCGAGGCCGACCCCGACGGCGCCAGGCTCAAGGTGCGGTTCGACGACGGGATCGAGGAGGAGACGGTGACCGGGCGGTGTCGGTCGGAGTAGCGACGTGACGACCGCCGAAGTGGAGCGTACGGATCGCGAGCTTCCGGTTCCCCTGAGGTGGCGGCCCGTTTTCCAGGAGATCGTGCGCGCACTCAGCGAGGGCGACTTCATGCTCGCGCGCGGCATAGAAGGCGTGAACCCGCTCAGCCCAGACTTGGCGAAATTCTTCGCCGACTATGTCGAAGATTACGGCGCCACGCTGACGCCCCTGCCCGACGATACGTGGAAGAGCTCGATCTATCTCTATGACGAAGGCTATTGGCAGGTCCTTGTCGACCTGTTCACGGTCGAGGAAGGTCGGAGCGACCTCGTCCTATTCACGCGCGTGTATGAGCGAGGAGATGCCTACGCGTTTGAGCCGTGGTCGCTCCACGTGCCTTGAGTTGGGCGACGCAAAGATGGACCCGGCCTTCCCCGGGGTGACGGTATTGGAACTAAAAGGTCAGTTGCCGGGATTGCTTCCGCCCTGTGCCGAGGGCCGGATGGGTGGTCGCCCGGAGGCGGAGGTGGCCACCGTGTCGTGGTACCAGGCGGCGAGGTCGTCGTGCATCCGGGCGAGGGCCTCGGGGTTCAGATAGACCATGTGGCCGGACTGGTAGTAGCGGAACGAGACGTTGCGCTGGAGCTGCTCGTTCAGGAGCATGTGCGAGACGTCGAACTCGGTGCCGAAGAAGGGCGTCGCCATGTCGTAATAACCGTTGAGGAAGAGCACCTTCAGATAGGGGTTCGTGCGCATCGTGTAAGCGAGGTCGACGGCGGTGTTGGGCGAGGTCTGGGGCTGGCGGTCGCCGGGGGCGCGATGCTGCCAGTCCCAGCGCCAGTCGTCTGCGATCCGTGCCGAGACGCGATAGGGCATCTCGCTACGATAGCCGAGCGTGCGGCCCGCATAATCCATGAAGCTGGAGATGAAGGCGCCCGAGATCGCGGTCGAGGCGGGATCGTCGGGCGGGCTGTCCGCATTGGCGTCGTCCGGGGTCAGCAAATAGCGCGAATCGAGCCGGCCGACGACGAGGCGCCGATCGCGGAGCAGCTCGGTCTCGAAATGCGCGAGGCTGATCCTGAGGTCGGAGCGCAGGATATAGTCGGGGCTGATCCCGATATAGGCCGACATCTGGCGGGCGATCGCCTGTGCCTCGGCCGTAGGCAGGCTCGAGCCCCGGGCCAAAGCCGCCGCATAGGGGCCGCTGGTGAAGGCGCGGACCTCGGCGAGGAAGGCGTCGAGGTCGGCGGGGCGGTTCTGCAGGCGGTTATGGTACCAGGCGGTGGCGGCGAAGCTCGGCAGCAGTGTCATATAATTCTGGTCGTAGCCCGGCTGGCGGACGCCGTAGTTCATGATCGAGGAGAGGTAGACGATGCCGTTGAGGCTGAGCCCGCGCTGCTCGAGCAGGGCGGCGACGGCGCCGTTGCGCAAAGTGCCGTAGCTTTCGCCGAACAGGAATTTGGGCGAGGTCCAGCGGTTGTTGAGGGTGACGTAGCGCTGGACGGCGCGGGCGAAGGCGTCGGCATCCTGGTCGACGCCCCAGAAATCGCGGCCGGTCTTCTCGCCCAAAGGCCGCGACCAGCCGGCGCCGATCGCGTCGACGAAGACGAGATCACTGGCGTCGATCAGCGAATCCGGGTTGGCGCCGAAGCCGTAGGGCGCGGGGCGGATATATTCGGGATTGGCGGTGCTGACGCGGACCGGGGCGAAGCTGCCCATGTGCAGCCACACCGTCGCCGAGCCCGGGCCGCCATTGTAGAAGAAGGTGACCGGCCGGCCCGAGGGCGCGGCGCCGTCGCGCGTGTAGGCGGTGTAGAAGATGGAGGCGGTCGGCTTGCCGTCGTCGTCGCGGATGGTGAGCGTGCCCGCGGTCGCGGTATAGGCGACGCGCTCGCCGTCGCGGAGGGTCACGGCGCCGTGGCTGACCACGGCATGCTCGTCGACCGGTGGGCGGACCCAGGCCTCCTCGACGTCGGCGACCAAGGCGTCGCGATGGGCGTTGGCATTCGGCGGGCGGCTTGACGGCGAGGCATCGCGGGCGCGCGGGGCCTCCTGAGCGACGGCGGCGGAGGCGAGGAGAAGGAAAGCGGCGGCGAGAGCGAAGCGCATGGGGCGAGTCTCCGGACGGACGGCGCGATGTCTCTGCCGGAGGGAGGCGGCGGTGGCAATCTGGGTTGAGTGCGGGGTGACGCTGGTCCGCCACGGCACCATTGTCCCGTGACGTCGATCGGGTTCGGCTAAGGGCCGACCCGTCGCTGGCCGGGCCGACTCCGGTCCTAAGTCCGGGGCCGCTGCGCGTCCGCGGCCTTGCGTCAGGGACGGCTCCGGCTTACTCGGCCGCCAATCTCAGACTCTCTCCATTCTCCCGCAGCAGCGGGAAGGCGTCCTGGTAGCCGTAATCGACGACGGCGCGGAGGCGGTAGGAGGCGGGGATGGGGGGGCGGCGCGGCGGCACCGGCGCGGGCGGGATGATCCGCGGGCGGCCCTGCGGGCGGCGGACGACCATGTCGCGGAACCATTCGCCGACATAGGTGCCGTCGAAGCGGTGGACCCGGCAGCCGACGATGCGGCCCAGCGGCGTCCCCTGCAGATCGTATATGCTGGTCTCGAACACGAAGCCGACGGGCTCGCCGTCGGTGCTGTACACGTACATTGCCACTTAAAAGGCTCCCCAAGCGGGACCCGCGGCACGCTTGCCCCAACCCGCACCGCCAGCCTGTCCCATCGGCGGGGCCGTGGAAAGCGGCGAGTGGCCGGGCTGCGACGACTTGTTTTCCAGAGGCGGCAGGCGGAATATAGCGGGCGCAGGCGGGCGGACGGTAACCAAGTTGTTGCAGGAGCAATGCAAATGGAGAGATTCGGCTTGAGGTTCATTCCGGCCGCCCTGGCGCTGGCTTTGGCCGCCCCGGCGGCGGCGCAGAACGGCAGCGCCGACCAGGGCTCGACGACGACGATCACGAGCAACCCGTCGCAAAAGGCGAATCCGCCGGACACGACCACGCCCGCCAGCCCGCCGCCGGCGACGACGGCGCCAGCGCCGGTCACCGTCGTGCCGACCCAGCCGGTCGTGGTCGCGCCGCCCGTGCAGCCGCCGGTCCAGCAGCCCGTCATGATCCAGCCCGACGTCGCCTATCCGAACGGCTTCGCCGACCCGAACGACCCGTTCGCCAACGACATGGCGATCTCCGTCCGCAACAAGCCGGGTTTCCCCTGGGGGCTGCTCGGCCTGCTCGGCCTGCTGGGGCTGATCCCGCTGTTCCGCAACGGGCGCGTGCGCACCGTCTATGTCGAGCGCGACGACACGCCGCGGCGTGTGGTCAGGGAGCGGATTGAGGAGGAGTGACGCCGCCTCAATCGCCCCGGGACCCCGCCGCGATGACGGTGAAGGATCGGCCTACCGCGCGTCGACGAGGACGATCTCGGAATCCTCGAGCGCCTCGATGGTCAGCTTCTCCTCGCCGGTGACGGCGACGCCGTCGCGGGGGTCGGCGCGGAGGCCGTTGACGAGGATCGGACCCTGGGTGGCGACCAGATAGGTATGGCGGGCGGGGTCGAGCTCCAATTCCGCGGTCTCGCCGGCGGCGAGGGTCGCCCCCATCACGCGGGCGGCGCTGTTGATGCGGAGCGCGCCTTCGTCCGCCTCGAACCCGCTGGCCAATGTGACGAAGCGGCCCGAGCGGTCGGCCTTGGGGAATTTGGCGGCGCCCCAATCGGGGCGCGCGCCCGGCCGGTCGGTCTGGACCCAGATCTGGAACAGGGTCGCCTCGTCGTCCTCGAGATTATGTTCGGCATGGCGAACGCCCGTGCCGGCGCTCATCACCTGAACGTCGCCGGCCGCGGTGCGGCCGCGATTGCCCATCGAATCCTCGTGGGTGATCGCGCCCGTGCGGACATAGGTGACGATCTCCATGTCGCGGTGCGGGTGGGGCGGGAAGCCGGACTTGGCGGCGATGAGGTCGTCGTTCCAGACCCGGATCGCGCCCCAACCCATCCGCGCCGGATCGTGATAATCGGCGAAGGAGAAATGGTGGCGGGCGTCCAGCCAGCCATGGTCGGCATGGCCGAGCGAGTCGAATTTGCGGATGTCGATCATGTCGTGTCTCTTTCCTAGCCGTCCTTCCGGCGCAAGCGGGAATCCCGCTTGCTGCGGTTCCTGCGGCCGCTTCGAAGAAGAAGGTGGATTCCCGCTTTCGCGGGAATGACGAAAATCGGGTCAGGCGGCGAGCTTCAGGATTTCGCCGGCGAAGAGGCCGAGGGCTTCGCCGGCTTCGGCGATCGCGGCCTCGGCGGCTTCGGGGCCGAAAGCGAGCTTTTCGGCGCGGACGAAGGTGACCTCGTCCATGCCCATGAAGCCGAGCAGGGTGCGAAGGTGCGGCTCCTGCCCATCCATCGCGGCGGCTGGGCCCTGGCTGTAGAAGCCGGCACGGCTCTCGATCACCACCACCTTCTTGCCTCTCATCAGCCCTTCCGGGCCGTCGGCGGTGTAGCGGAAGGTGAGGCCGGCGCGCGCGACATGATCGAACCAGGATTTGAGCGTCGAGCTCATCCCGAAATTGTACATGGGCGAGGCGATCACAAGGATGTCGGCCGCGGCCAGTTCGGCGATCAGCGAATCCGACAAGGCGCGCGCTTCGAGCTCGGCGTCGGTCGTCGGCTCGCCCTTGATCGCGGCGACGGTCTCGGCGGTCAGATGCGGCAACGGGTTGGCGCCGACGTCGCGCAGGACGACATGCAAAGCGGGGTGCGCCTCGCGCAAGCGGTCGATCAGGGCGGTGGCGAGGCCGTTGGATACGGAAGCATCGCCGTTGGCGCTGCTGGTGACGATGAGGGCGGTGTTCATGACAAATCCCCTTGGAAGGCGGTTGCAGACCCCGATCTAGGCACCTACATCCGTTGTTAGAAGCCTACTCCAAGGCATCATGGTGTTACGGAATATGGAACACTCACCCGACCTGCTCGACGTTCTCGCTTTCATTCGCGTGGTCGAGACCGGCTCCTTTGCCCGCGCCGCTGAGCGGATGGGGCTGTCCAAGCCCGTCCTCTCCCGCCGGGTCGCCCGGCTCGAGGAGCGGCTCGGCGCGCGGCTGCTGACCCGCACCGCGCGCGGCGCCCAACCGACCCAGGTCGGCCAAACCTATTATGAGCGCGCGGCGGCGATCCTCGCCGATCTGGAGGCCGCGCAGGAGGTGGTGGCGCAGGCGGTGACCCAAGTCGCCGGGCCGATCCGCCTGTCCGCGCCTTTGTCCTTCGGAGTCGCCCATCTTGCCCCTGCCCTCGCCGAATTCGCGAGCCTCCATCCGCAGGTCGAGCTCGACATCGAGCTCGAGGACCGCAACGTCGATCTGGTCGGCGGCGGCTACGACCTTGCCGTCCGCATCGGCAATCTCGCCGATTCGTCTTTGGTTGCGCGCCGGATTGCGCCGGTGCGAAAGCACGTGCTGGCAAGCCCCGCCTATCTCGACGCACATGGCACGCCCGAGCGGCCGGCCGACCTCGCCGGCCATGACGCGCTGGTCTACGGCAACGAGCAATGGCGCTTCCGCGTCGGCGAGCGCTGGGAGACGGCCCGCATCCGGCCACGCATGCGCACCAACAACGGCGAAATGCTGCGCGCCGCCGCCGAGGCGGGGCTCGGCATCTGCCTGCTGCCGAGCTTCATCGCCGCGCCGGCGATCGAGGCCGGCACGGTCGACGTGATCCTCCGCGACTTCCCGCTCGAGGAAGGCGCGCTGCACGCGGTGATGCCGCCGGGCCGCGCGGTCACCGCGCGGGTCCGCGCCCTGGTCGATTATCTGGTCGAGCGCTTCGGGCCCGAGCCCGCCTGGGATCCGTGCTGGCTGGCCCAGGAGGGTGCTGGACGGAACGGGAGCAAGCGTTAAGAAGCGCCATCATTTCTACGAGGACCGGCCCCCGTGAGATCCAAGCTCCTGCTCGCCGCCTTCCTGGCCACGACTGCCGCCGCCGCCCAGCATCCCGCGCCGCGCGCCGCGGCCACCACCACGGCCTTGAGCGAGGACGGGCGGCTCAACGCCTTCCTCGACGCGGCCTATAATGCGCAGGCTGCCTTGAGCCCCGAGCAGGAGACCCAGCTCGGCCGCCGGATCGGCTACGACCGGCTCGACGATTATACGCAAGCCGGCAATCGGCGGCAGGTCGCCCTGGCCGACCGGCAGCTCGCCCAGATGCATGCCCGCTTCCGGCCCGCCCGGCTGGGGCCGCAGGCGCGGCTCAGCTACCGCCTGTTCGAGGACCAGGTCGCGCGCGCGCACGAACGGCAGCGCTGGTTCTGGCATCGCTTCCCGGTCACCAACAATGGCAGCCCGTTCGGCCAATTCCCGGTCTTCCTGATCAACCAGCACCGGGTCGAGAGCGTTGCCGACGCCGAGGCCTATGTCGCGCGGATCCGCGAGGTCGACCGGGTGATGGGCGAGATCGCCTTCAACATTCGCCATCAGGCCCAGCTCGGCATCGTGCCGCCGCGGTTCAACTTCGAGCCGGTGCGGGCCGACGCTGCGCGGGTGCTCCACGGCGCGCCGTTCGGGGAGGGCACGCCGAGCGCGATCTTCGCCGACTTCCAGGCCAAGGTGAACCGGCTCCAGATCCCCGATGCCGAGAAGGCGCGGCTGATCGGCGAGGCGCGCGCGGCTTTGGTCGGACCATTCCAGCACGGCTACCGGACCCTGCTCGCCGCCTGGGCCGCGATCGAGCCGCGCGCGACCGGCAACAACGGCGCCTGGAGCCTTCCCCAGGGCGAGGCCTATTACAATGCGCAGCTCCGCCAGCGCACGACCACCAGCCTCACCGCGCAGCAGATCCACCAGATCGGGCTCGACCAGCTGACCCGCATCCACCGCGAGATGCAGGCGATCATGGATCAGGTGGGCTTCCACGGGACGCTGCAGGAATTCTTCCATCACATCATCACCGACCCCGAATTCCGCTATCCCGACACGGAGAACGGCCGGCAGGCCTTCCTCGCCGACGCGCGCGCGGCGATCGCGCGGGTGATGGCGGCGGCGCCGAATTATTTCCGGCGGCTGCCGCGCGCCTCGCTCGAGGTCCGGCCGGTGGAGGCGTTCCGCACCGCCACCGCCCCGGTTGCATTCTACAATGCGGGGACGCCGGACGGATCGCGGCCCGGGATCATGTACGTCAACATGGGCAACATGGCCGACGTGCTGAAGCCGCAGGTCGAGGACGTCTCGTTCCACGAAGGCGCGCCCGGCCACCATTTCCAGATCAGCCTCGCCCAGGAGATGGAGGGCCTGCCCCTGTTCCGCCAGCACGCCTTCTACGGCGCCTATCTCGAAGGCTGGGGGCTCTATGCCGAGCGGCTCGGCCACGACATGGGCCTCTATTCCTCGCCCTATCAGGAGTTCGGGCGGCTCGCGGGCGAGGCCTGGCGGGCGACGCGGCTGGTGACCGACACCGGCATCCATTCCATGCACTGGACGCGCGAGCGGGCGATCCAGTTCTTCCAGGAGAATACCCTGCTCTCCGAAGGCAATATCCGCCGCGAGGTCGAGCGCTATTTCGACGATCCGGGCCAGGCGACCAGCTATATGATCGGCCAGCTGAGGATCCTCGAGCTGCGCGAGCGCGCCCGCCAGGCGCTGGGGCCGCGCTTCGACATTCGCGACTTCCACGCCGTCGTGATCGAGAATGGCGCGCTGCCGCTCGACGTGCTCAGCGAGCTCGTCGACCGCTACATCGCCGAGCACCGGAGCTGAACCATGGCCGAGACCTCTCCCCCCGACCGCCTCTCCAACAATCCGCGCAGCCCGCATTTCGACATGGAGGCGCTGCAGCGCGGCGTCGGCATCCGCTTCAAGGGCCGCGAGCGCGAGGACGTCGAGGAATATTGCGCCTCGGAAGGCTGGATCCGCGTCGCCGCCGGCAAGGCCGTCGACCGCCACGGCATGCCGGTGACGGTGAAGCTCGCCGGCGAGGTCGAGACCTGGTGGCGCGA
>Ga0070686_100000153_pt1 | contig 47434 bp, 32 predicted proteins | sample KBSS23LmetaG_FD_65654 | JGI IMG/M metagenome (GOLD analysis project Ga0070686, IMG submission 65654) | Switchgrass rhizosphere microbial communities from Kellogg Biological Station, Michigan, USA - KBS S2-3L metaG | ecosystem: Host-associated > Plants > Roots > Rhizosphere ...
GGGCGCAGGCCACGTAACCACCGGAGTCGCTCTGGCCACGGTGATCGTCACGCTCGCCGTCGACGTTGTGTAGTTCGCCGTGTCAGTCGGCGTGAACGTGGTTGACAGCGTCTGGCCTGCGCCGGCGGACAGCACCGTCCCTGCAGTCGGCGAATACACGAACGTGCCGGCCACCGACGCGGTCGCGTTCAACTGCGTCGCGGTCAGCGCCGTTCCATACGTGATCCCTGCGGGCGTCGGCCAGCTGATCGCCGGCGTGGCCTTCGCGACATCGATGGCGACGCTCTTCGTTGCCGTCGTGTAGTTGGCCGCGTCTGTCGGCGTGAAGGTCACCGTCAGCGGCTGCGCCAGGCCCGCAGAGAGCACAACACCGGCAGCCGGCGTGTAGGCGAATGTGCCGGGCGTGCTCGCGGTCGCGTTCAACTGCGTCGCGCTCAGCGCCGTTCCATACGTGATGCCGGCCGGCGCCGGCCAGGTGATCGCCGGCGTTGCCTTGGCGACGCTGATCGACACGGTCGTCGTCGTGCCCGCGTAATTTGCGGAATCGGTCGGCGCGAACGTGGCCGACAGCGTCTGGCCGGCGCCGGCTGACAACACTGTGCCGGCTGCCGGTGTGTAGACGAAGGTGCCCGGCACCGACGCGCTGGCGTTGAGTTGCGTCGCGCTGAGCGGTGTCCCGTAACTGATGCCGACCGGCGTCGTCCACGTGATCGTTGGAACCGCCTTGAGAACAGTGATCGCAACGGTCGCGCTGGTCGCGTTGTAGCTGGTGCTGTCAGTTGGCGTGAACGTCACCGACAGCGTCTGACCAGCGCCGGCCGAGAGCACAGTGCCCGCCGCCGGCGAGTACACGAACGTCCCCGGCGTGCTCGCCGTCGCGTTCAACTGGGCCGCACCAAGCGCGGCGCCGAACGAAATCGCCGACGGCACGGGCCAGGTGATCGTCGGCGTCGCCTTGACGACGGCGATCGTCACGCTGGTGGTAGCGGTGGCGTAGTTCGCGGTATCGGTCGGCGTGAACGTCACCGACAGCGTCTGGTTCGCACCGGTCGACAGCACCGTGCCGGCCGCGGGCGTGTACACAAAGGTGCCCGGGACCGACGCGGTCGCGTTCAGCTGCCCTGCGCCGAGCGGCGTGCCGAAGGTAATGCCGGCCGGCGGCACCCAGGTAATCGTCGGCGTCGCCTTCGTGACGGTGATCGCCACGCTCGAGAACGCCTGCGTGAACGACGCGCTGTCGGTCGGCGTGAAGGTCACAGCAAGCGTCTGATTTGCACCAGCCGACAGGACAGTGCCGGCCGGCGGCGTGTAGACAAACGTTCCCGGAACCGATGCGGTTGCGTTGAGTTGAGTCGCGCTCAGTGGCGTTCCGTAGACGATGCTCGACGGCGTTGGCCACGTGATCGTCGGCGTCGACTGCAGCGCCGTCGCCGCCAGCGACATCGTCAGCACGTCGTAGCTCGTCGTGCCCTCGGTCCAGATCAGGCCAATCTGGCCGCTCGCCACGCGCGGATATCCCGCCAGGAAATTGCGGCTTTGCGTCCCGCTGCCGGTATTGGGGACTGTCGCCCACGGCGACCAGACGGCGCCGTTGTACTTCGTGTAGAGGATCGAGTTCGCGCTGTCGGTGTTGATCGTGAACAGCCAGATGCTGCTGACGCCGTCGGTCGCGCCGAAAAGCCCGGCGCCGCTCTTGAAGGCCTGCCCGGTGCCGAACAGCGGCGGCGCCGGCGACATCGTCGCCCAGGTGTTGCCGCCAGCCGAATACGACGCCGCGTCGACGCCGGTGCCGGTTGCGTTCCGCCGGAACGCATAGACGGCCGTCGTCGTGACGGGGACGAGCACCCAATCGTTCGAATCGGTCGTCGACGGCGCCGAGAACACGTCGCGCTCGCCGCCGCCGGAGGTCGGAATATTCGTCCACGTTCCCAGGGAGCCCGACCTCTGGGAGCGCAGGTTCGTCATGTTCGGCTGCGCGAGCGCGCCGTTGCTGTACACCGCGAGCATCACGTTCGACGCGAGCGGCGCAAAGGACAAGGCTTTGCACTCGAAGATCATCGTCTTGTCGATGACCGCAGTCGTCCAGGTCGGCGACGTGCCCGTTTGCCCGGTCGGACTCGTATTGGTTCCGAAGCCGTTGGTCCACGCGGCGGCCGTATCGGCGTTTGTGGACCGGCCGACGGCGCAATCGAGCTCCTGGTCCATCGTCGAGCTGAAGTGATGGATGAAGCCACCCGTGGAGATGCCGATCGAGTTTCCCCAGGACGGATTGGCCGCGCTGCTGCTCGCTCCAGTGCCCGCGGGACCTTTCCACTCGGAACCCGCGTTGGGCGAACCGGGGTTGTCCCACGCGCCCCACGTCATCGTCGTCGCGCCGAGCTGCGCGCGGATGTGGCCGTTCGATGACGTCTGCCCGTCGAAGGCCGCAGACGCAAAGACGTGCGCGTAGTCCACGCCGCCGATGGTCGTCAGCGCGACGCCGAGCGATCGCCCGCCCGCGAACAGCGAATTGCTGGCGCCGCCTGCGTTGAACAGCGGCGGACTTGGCGGCCCGGCGCTCCACGTCGCGGTCGCAAGGTTCGGCCCGCTGCTGACGTAGGTGCGAACCGTGTGGTCGTTCAATGAATCGTGCGCCGACGACAGCGTGAACAGCCACCACACGCCGGCGCCCGGCGCGAACACGAGATGCGACTGCCCCGAGTGACCGCTCGCGTCGCGGAACGTTCCGGCGGCAAGCGATCCGATCTTCACGGGCTGAGCACCGCCCGCGGCACCGCTGACGACGTTGATCGGCACGCTTCGCGTCGCCGTGCTGTAGCTCGCCGTGTCGTCGGGGGTGAAGGTGACGGCCAGCGTCTGCGCGCTGCCCACCGGCAGAACCGTTCCCGCGGGCGGATTGTAGACGAAGGTTCCGGGCACATTGGCCGTGGCATTCAGCTGCGTCGGGCCCAGCGCAGTACCAACGACGATGTCGGCCGGGATCGGCCAGGTCAATATCGGCGCCGGTTTGTCGACCACAGTGATGTCGACGGTCGTGATCGTCGACACGTAGCTGACGGTATCTGCCGGCGTGAACGTCGCCGACAACGTATGCGTTCCGATCGACAGCACGGTGCCGCTCGGCGGCTCGTATGCGAAGCTGCCGGCGACATTCGCCGACGCATTCAACTGCGTGGCGTCGAGCGGCGTCCCGGCGACGATCGAGGCCGGGATTGGCCACGTAATCGTCGGCGTGGCCTTCGCCGCCGGCGTGATCTCCACGGCTGCGAAATTCCACTCGTGATCGATCGGCGCCGTGTCGTTCAACTGCACCTGCACGCCGCCGGCCGGCACCGGGTTGGTCAGCGCCTGGACCCAAAAGGTATCGCCGGTCGCGGCGTTGACGAACTCGTGGACCTTGGTCTGGCTGTCGCCGAGCGTCCGGGCCACGGCGCCATTCCAATCGTTGCCGACGCCGTAGACGAGCGAACCCGCGCGCGTCGTCGTCAGCGACACCGACGGTGCGCCTGTCGGCGCGAACCCGCCCCCCGTCGCGCCGATCCCGGCAGCACCGCTGAACGTGATGACGGCGAGCAACTGCTGCGGCGTGTCCAACGCCGGTGTCGAGGTCACGGTGATGCCGGACAGTGCGGTCGGACTCGGCGCCGACCAGATCTCGGCGACGCCATCCTGCCCGTTGACGCGCCTGGCAAGTGTCCAGGTGAGGCCGCCGCCTGCGACCGTGTTCGTCTGCGGCACACCCTGAGGCCCCGACGATCCGAGGAATGCGACGACGAGATCGCCGGCGGCGGTGTTGAACGGCGGCGTGATCAGCGGGCTGTAGCCTTCGGCGTAGACGACGCCGCCGACGCCGAGCGTGCCGACGGTGGTCGTCGTCGCCGCCGCGGTGTACGTGTAGTCGTTGAAGTGCCAGCCGTTGTTGACGAACGAGAACAGCCGGACGTAGATCGTTCCGCCGGTCGTCGGAAGACCGCCGACGAGCGCCGATAGAGAGGTGACGATCGGACCGGAGTAGAGGTCGTTTCCACCCGGCGACGTGCCGACGGTGAGTTGATAGCTGGTGACGCCAACGCCGGTGTTCCAGTTGAAAATCTGGTTCGCCGACGTGAGCGTGGCGCCGCCGGGCGGATCCGTGATCTCGGCGGCCGTGGGGATTGGCGTCGCGGTCGACTTGAAGTCGAGCGCCCAACCGGCGCGGCACGACAGATCGGTGAGGTTCACCCCGCCGAGGCTCACGCATCCGGTCGTCGTGCTGCCGATGAACGGCCAGAGGTAATCGTAGGCCGCCTGCGCGCCCGGCCACGCGTTCCCGACGCCGTACATCAGATTGATACGCGCTTCCGGACCGTAGAAGCCGGCGAAGGGGCGCTCCTGTCCCTGCGTGCCTGCCCAGATCTCGCTCATCGATGCGTAGAACGATCCGAGGATCGCCGGATTGTTCGGATCGGCCGGCCCGACGGCGATCAGATATGCGCCCGCCTGGGACCGCGGGTAGTCGGGATCGCTGGTGAACAGCCGCAGATGAAATCGCCCGATTGCGTTGCGGTGGATCGCGCCGCCGGTGAACCCCTGCTGGTTGGCGCGATCGATCGCGTAGGCGAGGTAGGTCTGCTCCCACATCGAGATGAACTGGCCGCCGTCGGGCCGCCGGTTGATCCACAGAATCTGGAACGGGTTGGTGACCGGATTCTGCGACGCGGCGTAGGCATCGAGCCACGCGAGGTTGTTGACGACCTTCTGCGCGAGATACGCGCGCATCGGCGACGACTCGGGATAGTAGGCGGCGGCGTCGGCCATGTTGCGTAACGCCCATCCGAAACCGCGCGTCTCGTTGTTCTCGAGAATCCCCTGCGAGCTGCGGATGCCATCGCCCGGATACGTGCGCACCATCCCGTAGTTCGCCCAGAACGCCATCTCCTCGGCGTAGTAGCGATCGCCGGTCAGCAGGTACGGCGCGTAGGCGATCGACGGCTGATGCGCGTTGTCGGGCAGCAGCGGGCTCTGTCCCGGGCCGGGGATGTCGGTGCCGTACTCGCGCATCGGCAGCGGCGTCCCTTTGATGTAGTCCCAGTTCGCGGCCTGCGCCCGCTCGTCGAGCCAGAGATTCGGCCGCTGATCGATCGACACGTACCGCTCGGTGCCGATGCCGGTCTGCGCGCCAGATTCGGCCTCGCGCATGTGGATCGGCCAGGAACCGGAGAGGTCGCCGTTGGCGAGCACGAACGCGCGCTGGTTGGGATCCTTGTAGACGAGATAGCGCGCCGTCCAGTCGGGAAGCGGCGCGAGCTCGGCGCGGCCGCTATGGTCCGACATGATCGGATCGAGCGCGCCGGCATTGAGGATGTCGTAGTTCGCCGCAACCTGCGTATTCACGACGTTCGCAATCGTCGACAGAAACGGCGGCAGCGCGCCTGACGCGTTGAACGGCGTGATATCCGGCGTAACGGTTCCGAACGACGACGACCCAATCGGAAACACCTTGCGCCACCGCGTCAGGTAGAAGTGCTGAACGGCGACGCCTGAATGGTTGTAGACGACTGTGCCGCCGACGCGAATCGTCGGCGTATACGTGACGGTGGTGGCACCGACAGCATCGAGCACGTTCTCGACCGTGACGTCGACGCGCCCGTTGCCGTCGTTGTAGACGCGCGTGTCGAAGATCACGCGGAGAAAGGCATGCGCGGTCCCGCCGCGCGTGGGCTTGATAACCGAGCGGCCTTCATAGACGAGCGCGCCCGACAGCCACCGATCGGTCGATGCCGCTGTCGGAAGCGTCGCGACGTAGTTCTGGCCGCTGATCGCCAGCGTCACCGACGCGGTGGGAAGCGACGGCGTGAACGTCCCGCCGCCCGCCGCCGCGGCCGTGATCGCATACGTTCCACTAGATGGAGCCTTGACCGTGACGACGGCGAAGCGGATCGATCCGTCAGGCCACGTGGTCTTGACGTCGGTCTGCGTTGCGAGAGTGCCGACTTTCAACGCACCAACGGCAGCGCCCTGGGGCAGCGCCTGGCCAAAGGTCGCCCAGCCCGGCGTGAGCGTGACCGAACCGACGGCCGTCTGCGCGTGAGCGCGCGCGGCAACGCACAGGAACGCGATCGCGGCGGCAAGGATCTTGTACACGCGAAGGCGACCGGTCCTGAACGGACCGCGCGTCGCGCGAGGCAGGTTGTCGCCGGAAATCACAGAATGCTTGGCTCTTGGTCGCTAGGTTCGCGACCGGTACAGCAGAGCAAGCAGGCTGCCCTGAATGGCCGGCGAGACGGGGCGGTGTGGAAGGACGAACTAACTGTGACTCAGTCACTTAGCGCTCATCCACAGACTCGAAAGTCTTCGCGTTTTCGGAAAGTCTTCCCTGGGGCAGACAACAGTCGGCGTTGTCGCGATCGCGGCCTCTATCGAACGATAAATCCGATGCTTATCGTTGCACGGCGCTCCGCCACGGTATCGTCGTCGCCGTAGCCCCAGATAGCGCCGCCGGCGATCGTCGCGAACAACCGCCCGTGGCCGATGCGAAGCCGGGCGCTCGCGGCGATCGCTTTCGCGGCGAACGTCAGATCCTGACTTGGATACTTGTCCGGCAGTTGCACGAGCAGCCGCGCGACGGTCAGCGGCGAGACGTCGCCGCCGACGTCAATGCGCCAGCCGTCGCGAAGGACGCCGGACGCCGAAGCCGCCGCGAGAAACTCGTGCACCTGCGACGCCGTGTGCTCGCGCGTGGAGATCTCGGACGTATCGACGAGCGCTCCGTTGCGAGTGACTGTCTTGCGCCCGGTGCCGAAGTCGGCGCGGTCGACCCGCAGCCGGTATCCCGCCGCAATCGACACGCGTCCGGCGCGCGCCACATCGCCAGTCTGGCTGACGCGTAGCGATGTGATCCGTGCGTCGCCGGTTGTGCCGGACACGACGACGGAGCCGTCGCTGTTGAAGAACGTGTCGAAGTCCTCGGCTGGCAGGTCACGCGGCACCGCGATACCGCCGGTCGTAGTCCAGCGAATGCCGGCCGCGCCGTAGCGTGCATCGATCGTCAGCCAGAGATTGTCGAGCGTGTAGCGCTGCTCGAAGAAGTGCGGCACGAGTGGGCCGGCATCGAACGACGATGGATTGGTGAAGTGGTAGGTGAGGTCGGCGTGCTCGGCTGCCACGGCAATTCCCACGTGGGCCGGTTCGGACGGTTGCGCCGCAGCGGGCGCTGCGATCAACAGCAACGCCGCGACGACGCCGGCGCGCATCAATACGGCTTTACATCCGCTGCATCCACTTCAACGCTCACCGCCTGGCCGATCAAGTCGACCGACAGGACGAGCCGCGCCTTCGGTGCATCCTTCCGCAGCAGCCGGCCGACCACGCCTTTGAGCGGGCCGTGCACGACCTGCACCATCATCCCCTCGTGAATCAGCGGGCACGGATCGTATTGCAGCTCGCTGCCGACCAGCAGGCGGATGCTTTCGAGCTCGTATTCGGGGATCGGCGCCGGCTTGCCCTCGAACGAGATGATGTTGACGACGCCATTGCATTTCAGAATCGGCAACGTGTCTTCAGGGTTGAACCGCGCGAAGCAGTAGCCGGGAAACAGCGGCCAGTCGATCTTCTTCTTGCGATCCTTCCAGCGGCTCCAGCGGGTAATGGTCGGGAGGAACGCCTCCACCTGTTTGCGCGCGAGCTGGTCGCGTACGACCTGCTCGTGGCGTGAGCGCGTCCAGATGGCGAACCACTGGACGGCTGCCGCTGTCGGGGACTGGGGATTGGGGATTGGGGATTGGTGGGGAATGGTGATCGGTGACTGTCGATCGTTCATATTCTTCATACCCGCCGATCACCACTCACCCCAATCCCCAATCCCTAATCCCCGACCACCGCTGTCTGCTTCACGCCCTCGTCGAACGCTTTGTGGATCTCCGGATTCTTCCACTCGATGATCGCCTGCGCGCGAAGCTTCTGGATGTACTTCTGGAATTCGGCCTTGCGCTTGTCGGTGAAGACGCGCTCGCTGATCTGCTCCCGCGCCTGCTCGAGCGACATCACTTGCGTTGCGGTGATTGTTTCCAGCTTGAGCAGCTGGTATCCGCGCGTGATCCGAATCGGTTCGCTGACCTCGCCCGGCTTCATCTTCTCGATCAACTTGCGCAGATCCGGAGCGATATCGTTGACGCTCAACGGGCCGATCAAGCCGCCGTTGGCTTTGGAAGGTGAATCGGAGACCTCGCCGGCAAGCTTATCGAAGTTCTCTCCGCCCGTGGTCACGCGGCGGCGAATCTCCTGCGCCTTCTCGAGCGCGGCTTCGTCGGCGCCGACGTTGATGCCTTTCGGATCGGTCGGCGTGGACACCAGGATTTCGCGCAGCGTCACCGTCGGCGCGCTCGTGAACTCGTTCATGTGCGCTTCGTAGTAGGCCTTCGCCTCGTCGTCGGTGACGCCGATCTTCGACATCACTTCGTTCTGCTGCACACGCTGCACGATCATCGAGCGCTCGAGGTTGCGGCGCAGGTCGGCCATGGTCATGTTCTCGGCCTTGAGCGCCGCCTGGAACTGCTCGTCGCTTTCGATCTTGTTCTCCTTGCGGATGTTGTCGACGACGCTCTTGAACTGTTCGTCGCTCAGCTTGTAACCGAGCTCCTTGCCACGCTGCACGATCAGCATCTCGTCGACGGCGTCGACGATCAACTGCGGCGTGATGTCGTCGAGCGCCTTGCGCAGCTGGACGTTGTTGGGATCGCTCTTCAGGTCGATCGCCTGGCCTTTCTGACGGAGGGCCGCGACCTGGCGCTGCTCGAGATCGCTCTTGGTGAAGATTTCGCCGTTCACCTTGACGAGGATCTGCTCGATGATTTCGGCGCGGGCCGAGGCGACCGCGGACACAATCAGCAACGGCAACAGAAATTTCAATTTCATGACATCAATACGTCCGGCTAAAGCCGGACACTACCCACGTCCGGCTAAAGCCGGACACCACGACAGATTACCGCCGATCGAGAAGTTCGCTCAACAAACCGCCGACGCGCTCGAACACGCCGCCCGGAGCGCGCGGATCATCGGGCCGGGCGCGGGTCATCTCAGCCTTGTTGAAGCCGGGCTTCACCTCGCCCTCCTTCGCGCGCGCTGTCCACCAACTTGGAGCTGGCGCGCGCTTCGGGCCTGGGGCTGGGGGCTTGGGGCTGGCTTTCGGGCTCGCGCTTTTGGCGGCAAGCCCCGAGTCCCCAGCCCCATCGAGACTCAGTTTGAGGGCCGCAGGCGGGACGAGCGTGAGGTCGGGCCGCTGCCGCACCAGCGACACGAGCCGCACCGGATCGACCTTCGCCTGCGGTCTGAACTTTAGGACGACGACGCGGGCTTCACGGTCGATGGTCTCAACGCCGAGCTTGTCGGCCATGATCCGGATGCGTCCGTAATCGGCCAGGTTGAGCACCGAGGCCGGCAACGGACCGTAGCGGTCGAACGCGCCCTCCAGCACGTCGTCGATTTCCTCCTCGCGGCGCGCCGCGGCGACGCTGCGATAGAGCGTCAGCCGCTGGTTCATGTCGGGGACGTAGCTTTCGTCGATGCGCAGGTCGACGCGCAGGTTCACCGTCGCGCGCAGGTCGTCCTCGATCTCCTCGCCCTTCAGCTCGCGAACCGTCTGCTCGAGCAGTTTCATGTACATCTCGAAGCCGACGGTGTCGATCTGGCCGCTCTGCTCGCCGCCGAGCAGGTTGCCGGCGCCGCGGATCTCGAGGTCGAGCGCGGCGACACGGAATCCGCTGCCGAGGTCGCTGAACTCCTTGATCGCGGCGAGGCGTTTCTTCGCGATCGGCGAGAGATTGTCTTCCGGCGGGATCAGGAGATAGGCGTACGCCGGCCGATCCGATCGGCCGACGCGGCCGCGCAGCTGATAGAGCTGCGACAACCCGTAGCGATCGGCGCGGTTGATGATGATCGTGTTCGCGTTCGGGATGTCGAGGCCGTTCTCGACGATCGTCGTCGCCAGCAGCACGTCGAACTTCTTCGCGACGAAGTCGAGCATCGCGCGCTCGAGCGCTTCCTCGTCCATCTGGCCGTGGCCGACGACGATCCGTGCTTCCGGCACCAGGCGCTGCACGAGATCGCCGATCGAGAAGATCGACTCGACGCGGTTGTGCACGAAGAACACCTGGCCGCCGCGCGCCAGCTCGTTGCGCACCGCGCGGCCGATCACCTGCTGATCGAACTTGACGACGTTGGTCTGAATCGACAGTCGATCCTTCGGCGGCGTCTCGATGATCGACATGTCGCGGATGCCGACCAGCGACATGTTCAGCGTGCGCGGAATCGGCGTCGCGCTCATCGTCAGCACGTCGACTTTCTTCTTCAGCTGCTTGATCTTTTCCTTGTGAGCGACCCCGAAGCGCTGTTCTTCGTCGACCACCAGCAGACCGAGATCGCGGAACTCGACGTCCTTCGACAGCAGACGGTGCGTGCCGACGATGATGTCGACCTTGCCGGCGGCGAGATCGTCGAGCGCCTGCTTCTGCTCGGCCTTCGAGCGGAAGCGGCTGACCATCTCGATCCGCACCGGGAATCCGGCGAAGCGCTCGCGCAGCGTCTTCTGATGCTGAAAGGCGAGCACCGTCGTCGGCGCCAGGAATGCGACCTGCTTTCCGTCCATCACCGCCTTGAACGCGCCGCGCATCGCGACTTCGGTCTTGCCGTAGCCGACGTCGCCGCAGAGCAGGCGATCCATCGGCGTCGACGATTCCATGTCGCGCTTGATGTCGGCGATCGCCGTCTTCTGGTCGACGGTGAGCTCGTACTCGAAGGCGTCCTCGAATTCCTGCTGCCAGTGGGAGTCGGCGCTGAAGGCATGGCCGGGGACGGCCTTGCGCGCGGCGTAGAGCTTCAGGAGCTCCTCCGCCATGTCGCGCATGGCCTTCTTGACTCGCGTCTTGGCGCGCTCCCACGACGTGCCGCCAAGCTTGTCAACCGGCGGCCGGGTCGCGCCGGTGTACTTCTGCACCAGATCGAGCCGCTCGACCGGTACGAACAGCTTGTCCTCGCCGGCATAGCGCAGCTCGAGGAACTCCTGCATGCTGTCGCCGACGCCGATCTGCTTCAGGCCGACGAACATGCCGATGCCGTGGTCGACGTGGACGACGAAGTCGCCGACTTTCAGATCGCGCAGGTCGGAGAGGAACGCCTTGGTCGCGGAGCGGCGGCGCTCGGGCGCACGGCGTTCCTCTTCGAAGACGTCGGCCTCGGCGTAGATTTGGAGCTCGGCGTCAGGCAGCCTGAAGCCGCGCGACAAGGCGCCAACCGCGACCAGCACCGCGGCGTAGCGCGCATCGTCGGCGCGCTCGACCGGCGTGGCGAAGACCTCGTATTCCTTGAGCAGCTCGATCGTCCGTTCGGCACGGCCCGCGGTTGCGGCGACGAACAACGTCGTCTCGCCCTGATCGCGAAGCCGCCGGATCTCTGCGACCCAGTCGGGGATGCGGCCGCGCAGCTCAGCCGCGGGCTGACAGCGGATGGCGCGATTGGGTAGTGACGCGCGAGTCGGGGCTGGGGGCTGGGGGCTGGCGGCTCGAGCGCCTGGCGCGCCGGAGCTCGAGAGATCCTCATCGAGCGAAGGCGGCTCGTCGAGGCCGAGTTGTGCGAGCGAGGTGGCCTGGTCCAATCGGGCCGCCACGAGATCCCAGTCGGCCAGCAGTTCCGCCGGCGGCGGGACGCGTTCGTTTCTGGAGACGGCGTCGTTGTAACTGTTGCCAATTTGCTCGACCAGCTTCTCCGCCGTCGCGTCGACTTCGTCGCGCTCCGACACGATGATCCGCGAGGCTTTCGCACGCGACAGGTAGTCCAGCAGGGTCGCATCGCGCTTGCCGTCGAGGATGTCGCGGAGCGGCACGATGTGCACTTGATCGATCGGCGCGATCGACCGCTGCGTCGACGGATCGTAGGTACGCATCGTTTCGATCGTGTCGCCGATGAACTCGAGACGGACCGGATGCGCTTCGCCAGCGGGAAAGATGTCGACGATGCCGCCGCGGATCGCGAACTCGCCTTGTTCGTCGGCGGGGTCCTCGCGGGTGAAGCCGGCGTCGACGAGCAGGTCGGCGAGATCGCTGGTCGCGATCTCCTGGCCGGGGCGGAGGTCGAGCGACGCGGCGAGCATCCGCGCCGGCGACGTAACCCGCGGCAGGAGCGCCGCGGCCGACGCGACGACCACCCGCGCGCTGCCGTGTGCAATCGCGTAAAGCGCGCGCGCCCGTACCGACGTCACGCCGACGTGCGGCGCGAGGCCGCGATACGGATCGACCTCGTGCGAGGGAAAGGGCAAAACGGCGCGTTCGGTGGCGGCGGCGGTGAGCCCTTCGAGCGCCGCGAGAAAAAACGAGACGTCGGCGCAGCTCTCTTCGAGCTCGCCGTCGTTGGGCACGACGTAGAGCACAACAGTATTCGGCTGGGCCTGCGCCGCGGACGCAACGAACAACGCTTTTGCCGAACCGGTCAGTCCCGAGACGGCGCGTGCAGGGACATCCATGCCGCTGCGCGCAGCCGCCGTCTTCAGGACGGCCCGAAGATTCAGCGATGTTGTCGTGGACATGCCGAAACTCCCAGTGTAGCATCGTGATCCGCACACGGTGCTCCCCCGTGACGGAGGAATCCTGATGAAACAGACCTGTCGATTAGTCGGATTGGCGTGCGCGTTTGTTCTCGCGCTCGCTTCGCAGAGCTTCGCTCAAGGCAAGATCAAAGTCGCGATCTGGGAGTTCGACAACAACGCCGCGCACACCTATTGGTACTGGGACAAGCTCGGTCCGGCGGCGCGCAACATCATCGACACCGCCTTCTCCGAGAACAAACTGCTCGCGAACAAGTTCAGCGTCGTCGAGCGCGACAAGCTGAACCTGGTGCTGAAGGAGCAGGGGCTGGCGCAGACCGGCGCAGTCGACCCGGCGACAGCGGCGAAGGTCGGCAAGATCCTCGGCGTCAAATACATCATCCTCGGCGGCATTGATAAGTTCGACGTCAACAAGAACAGCGGCGCGATCGGCCGCTTCGGCGTCGGCGCGAGCGTCGTGCAATCAAATGCGACCGTCAACCTCCGCGTCGTCGACTCGACGACCGCCGAGCGTGTGGTTTCGGTTGCCGGCGACGGCAGCGTGAAGAAGGGCGGCGGCTTCCTGAAGGACGCGTCGTTCAGCCGCGATGCGGAGTGGGGCCTGGCCAGCGAGACCGTCAACGAGGCGGCGAAGGCGGTGGTCGCGAAGCTGGTGAGCAGCGATTATCTGGCGCGTATTACCGACGCGGCCAACCCCGGCGGCCTCGTCGAGGGCAAGATCATCAAGGTCGAAGGCAACAAGGCCTACATCAACCTCGGCGCATCATCCGGGATCAAGATGGGCGACAAGTTCAACGTCGTCAACGTCGGTGAAGCGCTGATCGACCCGGACACCGGCGCGAAGCTCGGCGCCTCCGAGAAGCAGACCGGCAGCGGCGCGGTCGTCGAGGTCCAGGACAAGTTCGCCGTCATTCAGTTCACCGGCACGGCAGCCGCGAAAGACACGATCCGCAAGCAGTAGCGTGCGGCTGCTGCGGCTGCGATTCGCCAACGGGGCGCGGCGCGGCGAAGAGTTGATCTTCACCGGGCCGCGCGTCCGCATCGGACGCAGCCGGGGTAATACGCTCGTTCTCACCGAATCGGACGCTCCGCTGTCGAGCGGCTACCACGCCGAAGCCATCCTCGAACGGGGCGCGTGGTGGATCGTCGACACCCACTCCACCAACGGCACCTTCGTCAATCGCGCGCCGGTAACGCGGCATCGCCTCGCGAAAGGGGACCTGCTCGCCTTCGGCGACGACGAGTTCATCGTGGCCGGCGTGCAGCGGGTTGTGTCGCGTACGGCGATGCTCGCGGTGGCGGTCGCGGTTGCGGGCGCTGTCACCGTCGTCGCGCTCGTCGGCAACCGCAAGCCGGCGCCGCGCTATGCCGCGATCGCAGCACGCGCCGCCGCATCAGTATTCGCCGTCGTCAGCGACGAGGGAACGCCGCGGCGCGTGATCGGAACGGCCTTCGCGATCGACGCCGACGGCCGCCTGGCGACCAATGCGCACGTCGCCGAAGCCGTGCGGCGCCGGCGCGCGCTCGCAATCCGCGGTGACACCTACGAATCGCGGCGAATCACCGCCGTCGTCGTCCATCCGGAATACAAGGCGGGATCGATTCGCAACGATGTCGCGGTGCTGCGCCTCGACGGCGGCGAACCACTGGTGCCGCTGCCGCTCGCGGCGGAAGGGGTCTTCGCGGCGCTGCGCCGCGGGACCGCGCTGACATCGTTTGGCTTTCCCGCGGCGTCGACTGATGCGGAGCGCCCGCGCGGGCGGCTGTCGGTGGATGTCGTCGGCGATCTGCGCGGCGATTATCTCGAAGCCGGATTGTCGATCGCGCCGGGAACGAGCGGCAGCCCGGTGTTCGACGAAGCCGGCGACGTGGTCGCCATTGTCGCCGGCGGCGATTTCGTCAAGGGGCAAAACGGCGCGCTCGTGCCGTCAGGCTCGCGCGTGAACTGGGCCATCAGCGCCGAGCGCCTGAGAGAGATCCTGCCGCGGTGACGCGGGCACCCCGAAAGGGTGCTCCCGCGTTACGCGCCGCGCTTTTTCTTCACGTAGGCACGCACGCGATCGACGATGTCGCTGGCAACCAGCCGCGACTTCTCCTCGAGGCGCTCGCGTCCGACCGTGGGATCGAAGCTGACCGTCGAGGCCGGCGGCATCGACACTGTGTCGCCCAGCTTCGGCGCTTCACCGCTCAGCTCGATCTGGTAGGTCCGGGTGTTGAAGTTCTGGCCGAACTGCCGCGACGCCTTCTCGTCGAGCACGCCGGCAATCGCGCCGACGGCGATGTCAGCGCGGTCGACGCTGGTCACGGGGCGGAAGCCGGCTTTGTCGAGCGCGTCGTTCACACTGGTGCGAAGCGATGCGCAGACCTCGGGCGCGCCGGAGCAGCGGAACGCGACGGCCGCGTTCTCCGGGATCGTCGGCGCGGCGGCGGGAGCGGGCTGCGCCGGAGCTTCGCGCGCGGGTGCCGGTGCCGGAGTCGATCCGGCGGCCGGTGCATTGGCGGGTGGCGGCGGCGCGGCAGCGTTCTTCGACGCGTTCGCGGCTGCGGCTGAAGCGGCCTTTGTCGCGGAGGCGACGCCTGCAGGTGGCGTGTTCTTCGCGGACTGTGATTCCTTCGTTGCGGCCGCGGTTGCTGCCGGTTGATTCGCGGCGGCGGGCGGCGGCGGCACAGGTGCAGCAGCGGCCGCCGGCGCGGCAGCCGGCGATGAGGCGGCGGACGTCGACGGCGGCGCGGCGGTGTCGGCCGGAGCGGCTGGAGGCGCAGGCGTTGGCTGCGCCGATGCCGGCGTGGTATTCGGCGCGTCGGCCGGCGCAGTCGTCGCCGTTGCGGTGATCGTCTCCGGCGCCTGGCGACCCGACCAGGCGAGGTAGCCACCGGCGAGCAGCAGCAGCACGGCGGCGACGGCAATCAGCGGCCCGATCGACGACGAGCGCTGCGAGGTCGTCGTCACCGGCGGTGTCACCGGCGGCGCCATCACGGGCGGCGGCGCGACGGGCTGAGCGGCCGTCGGTTTCGTGTCGGCCGCGGTCTTCGGAACCGCGGCGACCGGCGCGGCAGGCGCCGGCACTGGCGGCGGCGCGGCGACCGGGGGCGGTGCGGCCGAGACCTGTTGCGCGGCTTTCGCCGGCGACAAGAGCGTCGCGTCTGTTTGCGCCGGGCTCGCACCAGGCACTGCCGGTGGCACCGCGGCGCGCGCCATCGGCAGCGTCACGTCGTTCGCGGTCTCCGGTGCTGTGAGCGTCACGGCCGCATCGTTGAGCGCGGCAGCAAACGCGTCGGCGGTCTGAAAGCGCTGTTCGGGATCCTTCTCGAGGCAGCGAAGCGCGATCGCCTCGAGCGCCGGTGGCACGGCCGCGTTCTTGAGCGACGGCCGGATCGGGCGTTCTTTCAGCTGCTTGACGAGCACCGCCGGCGTCGATTGATCCGCGAACGGCACTTCGCCGACGAGCATCTCGTAGAGGATGATGCCGAGCGCGTAGATGTCGCAGCGCGCGTCGACGGTTCGTCCTTCGATCTGCTCGGGCGACATGTAATACGGCGTGCCGAGCGCGCTGCCGGCGCTGGTCAGCTGCGTCGACTCGTCGAAGGTCTTGGCGATGCCGAAATCGACCAGCTTCGCGACCTCGCCGCCATCCGGGCCGGCGGCGAGCATGATGTTGTGCGGCTTCAGATCGCGGTGCACGATGTTGTGGCGGTGTGCCGTCGCCAGCGCGCTCGCCACCTGGCGGAGAATCGCAATCGTGCGCGCCACGGGGATGGCGCGGCCGGACTGAATCAGCGTCTTGAGGCTCGGCCCGTCGATGTACTCCATCGCGATGTAGAGCGTCCCGTCGGGAGTCTGGCCGAGGTCGTAGACCGAAACGATGTTCGGATGGTTGAGCGCGGTCGCGGCGCGCGCCTCACGCTGGAACCGGCGGACGATTTCCGGCGACGCGACGATCGCGGATCGAATCAGCTTGATCGCGACGGTCTTGCCGAGCATGACGTGGGTGGCGCGATACACCGCGCCCATGCCGCCTTCGGCGAGCAACGCGTCGAGGCGGTACTTGCCATCGAGCACCTGGCCCGCGTGCGACGGCGTCGGCGTGGTGTGCTCGAGCACCGTGCCGTCTTCCGGACACATCTTTACGGTGTTCGGAAACTTCTTTCCACACTGCGGGCAGGTCGTCAACGCGTCGTCTGTGGCCATGGGCTGCATTGTATCGCTGAAGATCAACGCGTCCGCCGCGCGATCCGAACGGGCGAGACGGTTGAGCTGACGTTGTTTGAAATCGTGTGCACCGTGAGGCGCACGCATCACCGCGGGCGGCGGATTCGATCGATCATGCGCGTGGTGGCGTAATCGCCTTCGATCGGCACGCGCACCACCCTGCCGCCGCGGGCTTCAACGATCTCCCGGCCGACGATCGCGTCCTCCGCCCAGTCGGCGCCTTTGACGAGCACATCGGGCTGCAGCGCCGCGATCAATTGCCACGGCGTGTCCTCGTCGAATACGACTGCGGCATCAACACACGCGAGGCCTGCGATCAGCTCCGCGCGCTCGCCCTCCGGCGTGATCGGCCGCGTCGGACCTTTGATCGACCTGACGGATCGGTCGGAGTTGACGCCGACGATCAGCGCATCGCCGAGCGAGCGCGCCTGCTGCAGGTAGCGAACATGACCCGGGTGCAGCAGATCGAACACGCCGTTGGTGAAGACGATCGTCCTGCCACGCGCGCGCAGGTCGCGTACGAACGCGGCCGCCTGGTCGGCAGTCACGATTTGTCGGCGGCGCCGCGCGGTTTGAAGATCACGCCGGACGAGAACGACCAGCGATGCCGCGGCCGGTAGATGCCGACGTCGTGGACGCGCGACTTCACACGGAAAGTGTAGAGCAGCCGATGGTAGTCGTACGGGTAGCCGTCGCGCTTGTGAATGGCGACGTCGACCTTGTAGGTGCCCTCGACCAGGTCCAGGCTGTCGATCGCAAACGTCATCTCGGCATCGCCGGCAAGCCGCTCCGGCGCCATCTCCTCGAGATACGTATTCGTCCCGTAGCAGCACACGCCGTCGGCGTTGAAGAGCCCGACGCCGAACACGAAGTCGTCAGTCGGCTGCGCAGCCCGCACCTTGACGCGGATCGCCATCGGCTCGCCGGAATGGAACACGAACGCCGCCTCTCCGGCCGGATCAACGAAGGCAACGTCGGTGATCTCCACCTCGCGCGATCCCCAGCGCCCTTCGGTCGCCTGCGACATGTTCGACGTCGGATCGACCGGCTGATCGGAGGTCGGCGCAGCCTCTTCGACGGCTTTCTCTGTCGTCGAAGCGAGCAGGTGCTCTTCGCCCTCCTCGACCTTCGTGAGGTAGGCGCCGACGACGCGGAGCGGGTCGCCGTGCAGCATGGCATGCCCCTCGTCGAGCCACAGCGCTTCGTCGCAGAAACGCTCGACGAGGTTCAGCGAGTGCGTGACCAGCAGGATCGTCTTGTTGCGGCGGCGGAACTCCGCGAACTTGTCGAGGCATTTGTGCGTGAAGCCCTCGTCGCCGACTGCCAGCACTTCGTCGACGAGAAGCACGTCGGGATCGACGTGAATCGCGACCGCGAAGCCGAGCCGCATGTACATCCCCGACGAATAGGTCTTGACCGGCGCGTCGATGAACTCGCGCAGCTCCGCGAAGTCGACGATGTCATCGAACCGCGCCTGGATCTGACGTTTGGAGAGGCCGAGCATGATGCCGTTGATGAAGACGTTCTCGCGGCCGGAGATCTCCGGATGGAAGCCGGCACCCAGCTCGATCAGCGCCGAGACGCGGCCGTCCACCCTGACGACGCCGCTCGTCGGCTTGGTGATCCCGGCGACGAGCTTCAGCGCGGTGCTCTTACCCGAACCGTTCCGTCCGATGACGCCGTAGGTCGATCCCTTCGGCACCGTGAACGACACGTCGGTGAGCGCCGGAAACGTTTCGTTCGGCCGCAGCTCGCGCAGAATGCTGCGCTGCAGAAGCGCGCTCTTCAGTGTCGCGAACTGCTTGCCGCTGTACTTGCGGTAGACCTTCGAGACGTTCGTGAGCTCGATGGCCGGCGTCACGCCCACACCCGCAGGAACCACGACGCCACCAAGGGCACGAAGACGCACGAAGAAGAGAACCACAGAGACACAGAGGCGCGGAGAAGGGCAACGCCAGCGATCATTCCGCCAGAGAGACGTCCGGCGTCGCAGCGCCCGTCGCACGCCGCCGCGCCGCGGCGTGTGATCGGCCGGCAAAGCCGGCCGACGTGCGACGTGCGTCGGCTCCGTGTCTCTGTGCCTCTGTGGTTATCCGTCACACGGCCTCCGCGAAGGAGTCGCGCAGGCGATCGAAGAGCCAGTAGCAGGCGAGGAACAGCAGGATCGAACCGGCCCCGACGACGAGCAGCCAGCGCCAGTGGCCGATCTGGCCGAAGAACAGGATCTCCTGGTAGGCGACGGCCAGGTGTGTGAACGGATTCACGTTGAACAGCGCGTGAAACCGCTGCACGTTCGGCTGGAACCACGGATAGATGATCGGCGTGGCGAAGAACCAGAGCGTGAGCACGTTGGCGAGGATGTCGCGGATGTCGCGGAAGTGGACCGTCAGCGCCGACAGCAGCAGCGCCAGCGCGGTCGCGAACACGAATTCGACCGCGACGGCGACGGGAAACCAGGCGAGATCCGACAGGCTCGGGTAGTGCCGGTAGAAGATCAGGAAGACGGCAAGGATCGTCAGACCAAAAAAGAAGTGAACCATGTTCGCGAGGACGCTGACGATCGGCAGCACCTCGGCGGGAAACAGGACCTTCTTGATCAGATTGCCGCCGGCGAGCAGCGACCCGGCGGCGTCGGACAACGATGTCGCAAACCAGGTCCACGGCAGGATGCCGGAGAACATGAACAACGCGTACGGTCTGGTCCGCGGTTCCTCGTTCGGAATCACGGTCGTGAAGACGAAGGTGTAGATCAGCAGCAGCAGCAGCGGGTTGATGAACGACCAGAGGAAGCCGAACACCGAGCCGCGATAGCGGGCCTTCAGCTCGCGCGCGACCAGGCTCGAGATCAGGCTGCGGTAGCGCAGCAGATTGGCGAGGTTGGCAAACAATTACGAGCGAATTCTAGCCCGACTCGCCACCTGCACACGGATCAGCGACTTGAGGAGGGCGATGCGCGCACGTTCGGCATCCATGTCGACGGCGGCGTGCGCCAGCCGCTCCTCCGCGCGCTTCTTCGCGGCTTCGGCGCGCGACAGATCGATCTCCTCGGCCTTCTCGGCGATCTGCGCCAGGATGGTGACCCGCTCGGCCTGCACTTCGGCAAACCCGAAGGCAATCGCTAAGTAGTGCTTGTCCTGGCCCTGCCGGTACCACAGCTCGCCGGCGCCGAGCACGGCGAGCAGCGGCGTGTGTCCCGGCAGCACGCCGAAGTAGCCGTCGGCCGCCGGGATCTCGACCTCGTCGACGGTCTCGTTGACGAGCGAGCGATCGGCGGAGACGATCTGCAGCCGCAGCTTCGTCGGCAGTCCGGCCATTACGCGCTCTGCCGCTTCTGGAACTTCGCGACCGCCTCTTCGATCGTGCCGACCATGTAGAAGTCCTGCTCCGGAATCTGGTCGTGCTTGCCTTCGACGATCTCCTTGAAGCCGCGGATCGTGTCGGCGATCGACACGTACTTGCCCTCGAGCCCGGTGAACTGCTGCGCGACGAAGAACGGCTGCGACAGGAAGCGCTGCAGCTTGCGCGCGCGCGACACGGTGAGCCGGTCCTCTTCCGACAGCTCGTCGATGCCGAGAATCGCGATGATGTCCTGCAGGTCTTTGTAGCGCTGCAGAATCTGTTTCACCGAGCGGGCGACGTTGTAGTGCTCCTCGCCGAGGATGCGCGGATCGAGAATGCGCGACGTCGAGGCGAGCGGATCGACCGCCGGATAGATGCCGAGCTCGGAGATCGCGCGCGACAGGTTCGTGGTCGCGTCGAGGTGCGCGAATGTCGTCGCCGGCGCCGGATCGGTGTAGTCGTCAGCCGGGACGTAGATCGCCTGCACCGACGTGATCGAGCCTTTGTTGGTCGAGGTGATCCGCTCCTGCATCTGGCCCATCTCGCTCAGCAGCGTCGGCTGGTAGCCGACCGCCGACGGCATCCGGCCAAGCAGCGCCGACACTTCCGAGCCGGCCTGCGTGAAGCGGAAGACGTTGTCGATGAAGAGCAGCACGTCCTTGCCTTCCGCGTCGCGGAAGTACTCGGCAACGGTGAGCGCCGAGAGGCCGACGCGCAGGCGGGCGCCCGGCGGTTCCGTCATCTGGCCGTAGACCAGCGCCGCGCGCGACTTGCTCGCGTCGTGCGGATCGATCACGCCCGATTCCTGGAACTCGTGCCAGAGGTCGTTGCCCTCGCGCGTCCGTTCGCCGACGCCGCCGAATACCGAGACGCCGCCGTGCTTCAGGGCGATGTTGTGGATCAACTCCATGATGACGACGGTCTTGCCGACGCCGGCGCCGCCGAACAGGCCGATCTTTCCGCCCTGCAAGTACGGCTCGAGCAGGTCGATGACCTTGATGCCGGTCTCGAACATCTTCAGCTCGGTCGACTGGTTCTCGAGCGACGGCGGCGGACGGTGGATCGGCCAGCGCTCCTTCGACTGCACCGGGCTGTCGGGAAAGTCGACCGGCTCGCCCAGCACGTTGAGCACGCGCCCGAGCGTCATCGGCCCCACCGGCACGGTGATTGGCGAGCCGAGATCGACTGCCTTCATGCCGCGCTGCAGCCCGTCGGTCGGCTTCATCGCGACGGCGCGGACGCGGTTTTCGCCGAGGTGCTGCTCGACCTCGGCGACGATGTCGATGTTGCCGGCGGCGGTGCCGGTCGACTTGATCTCGAGCGCGTTGTAGATCTCGGGCAGGTGTCCGGCCTCGAACTCGACGTCGACCACCGGGCCGATGATCTGGACGATTCTGCCGACTTGTTGTGTCTGTGTTGCCATATTCGTATTGGGGCTCGGGGCTCGGGGGTTGCCGTCGACGGAAGGACAGCTAGCCCCCAGCCTCCCGCCCCCTCTCCTACAGTGCCTCAGCGCCTGACACGACTTCGATGATCTCGCGGGTGATCGCCGCCTGCCGGACCTTGTTCATGTACAGCGTCAAGCTGCCGATCATCTCGGCGGAGTTCTTCGTCGCCGTGTCCATCGCCGTCATCTGCGCGGCGAAGAACGCGGCGTTACTCTCGAGCAGCGCGCGATAGACCTGCACCTCGACGTAGCGGGGCAGCAGCTGGTTGAAAATCTCCTGCGCCGACGGCAGGTAGAGGTAATCGATCTGCGAGCGCTCGTCGCCGCCGGGCGGAATCGGCACGATGCTCTCGCCGCCGGCCTGATCGACTTCCGCGCGCGCAATCGGCAGCAGCTGATCGACGACGACCCGTTGCGAGATCACCGAGCGGAACTCGTTGTAGATCAACACGACCCGGTCGACTTCACCCGAGAGAAACGCCTCCGTCGCCGCCTTCGCCACCGCCTGCGCGTCCTCGAAGCGGAGCTTCTGAAAAATCCCGATGTGCTCGAACAACACCGGGAAGCCGCGGCGCACGAAAAAGTCGCGGCCTTTGCGTCCGACCAGGCCGAGCGTCACCGGCTGCGCCGATTCGGTGATGAACACGCCCGCCGCCTTGATCACGTTGGTGTTGAAGCTGCCGGCCAGGCCCTTGTCACCGCTGACGAGAATCACCAAGGTCTTGCTGTTCGGCCCGATCTCGCGATTCGTCAGCAATGGATGGATTGACGGATCGACGCGCGACGCGACGCTTGCCAGGACGCGCTGCATCTGCACGGCATACGGCCGCGCGCTCATGATCCGTTCCTGCGAGCGGCGCAGCTTCGAGGCCGCGACCATCTTCATCGCCTTGGTGATCTGCTGCGTGTTCTTGACCGCGCGGATCCGGCGCCGGAGATCGATTAATGACGGCATATGTCGAGCCGCCACGAAGCCACGAAGTCACGAAGAAAGTCTTTTCGTGCTGTCGTGTTTTCGTGGCGTCCTTTAGGCGGCCGCGGCCTTCCTGGCCGCGAAGTCGCCGGCGAATTCCTTTACCGCCGTGTTCAGCGCGCCCTTCAGCTCGTCGTCCAACTGTTTCTTGTCGCGGATCCCGGAGAACACCTGCGGGTAGCGGGTCTCGATAAAGCGATAGAGGTCGGTCTCGAAGTTGCGCACCTCGGAGACGGCGATGGTGTCGAGGAACCCGTTGGTGCCGGCGTAGATGATCGCGACCTGCCGCTCGACCGGCAGCGGCTCGTACTGCGGCTGCTTGAGGATTTCGACCAGCCGCGCGCCGCGATTCAGCTGCGCCTGCGTCGACTTGTCGAGGTCGCTGCCGAACTGCGCGAACGCGGCCAGCTCGCGATACTGCGCGAGGTCGAGCCGCAGCGTGCCGGCGACCTGCCGCATCGCCTTGATCTGCGCCGATCCGCCGACGCGCGACACCGAGTTGCCGACGTTGATCGCCGGACGGACGCCCTGGTGGAACAGGTCGGACTCCAGGAAGATCTGTCCGTCGGTGATCGAGATGACGTTGGTCGGAATGTAGGCCGAGAGGTCGCCGGCCTGCGTTTCGATGATCGGCAGCGCCGTCAGCGACCCGCCGCCGAGCTCCTTGTTCAACTTCGCGGCGCGTTCGAGCAGGCGCGAGTGCAGATAGAAGACGTCGCCGGGATAGGCCTCGCGGCCCGGCGGCCGCCGCAGCAGCAGCGAGATCTCGCGGTAGGCCTGCGCGTGCTTCGACAGGTCGTCGTAGACGACGAGCGCGTGACGGCCGCTGTCGCGGAAGTACTCGCCGAAGGTGCACGCCGAATACGGGCTGATGTAGAGCAGCGGCGCCGGATCGGCGGCCGCGGCGGCGACCACGATGGTATAGCGCATCGCGTCGTTCTCGTCGAGCGTGCGCACCACCTGCGCGACCGTCGACTGCTTCTGGCCGATCGCGTTGTAGATGCAGATGACGCCGGTGTCCTTCTGATTCAGGATCGCGTCGATCGCCACCGCGGTCTTGCCGGTCTGCCGGTCGCCGATGATCAGCTCGCGCTGGCCGCGGCCGATCGGCACCATCGCGTCGATCGCCTTCAGCCCGGTCTGCAGCGGCTCCTTCACCGACTGCCGATCGACGACGCCGGGCGCCAGGCGCTCGATTGGCGAGAACTGCTTCGTGGAGATCGGCCCCTTGCCGTCGATCGGCTGGCCGAGCGCGTTGACGACGCGGCCGAGGAGCTCGTCGCCGACCGGCACCGAGATGATTCGGCCGGTGCGCCTGACCGCATCGCCTTCTTTGATCTCGCGGAATTCGCCGAGGAGCACCGCGCCGACGCTGTCCTCTTCGAGATTGAGCGCGATGCCGTAGACGCCGTGCGGGAACTCGAGCATCTCGCCGGCCATCGCGTTGTCCACACCGTGGACGCGCGCGATGCCGTCGCCAATCGAAATGATGCTGCCCACTTCGGCGACATCGACGTCGACCGCGAAGCTGCCAATCTGCTCGCGGATGATCTTGGAGATTTCGTCGGCTTTGATGTCCATGCTCTTCTTTCGCTGTCGGGGCTGGGGCTTGGGACTCGCTGTCCCCTACACGTTCTCGAGTCGCTCTTTCATCCGTTCCAGCTGTCGCACGACGCTGGCGTCGTACACCGTGCTGCCGACGCGCGCGACAAGGCCGCCGATGATCGCCGGATCGGTCTTCGTCGCAATCGTCACCGTGCGGCCGGTCGCGCTGGCGAGACCGTTCTGAATCTGCTGGACGCGGACGGCATCGATCGGCGTCGCGGTGGTCACCTCGGCGCGCACGACGTGACGGTAGTCCATCAGGCGGTCGCGATACGCGCCGAGCAGGTCGGGGATCAGCACGAGCCGATCGCGCTCGGCGAGCAGCAGCAGCAGCTTGCCGAGAATCGGCGAGACCTTCGCGCGCGACACCAGTTCGCCAACCGCAGCGTGTTTGCGCTGGACCGGGACGGCCGGATTCAGCAGCACCTTGGCCAGCGCGGGAAATTGCGTGAACAGATCGGCGAATGCCGCGAGGTCGGTCTCGATCTGCTCGAGATTCGCGCTCTCCTTGACACCGACGTCGAGGAGGGCGCGGGCGTAGCGGGTGGCGGCGGTCTTGTTGGTCACGCGTTCGATCTACAGCTTGTGCGGAAGTTTCACAAGCGACCTGATTTTATATCACGGCCGCACGATGATTTGAACGGAAGGTACTGGCGACTCAGCCATCCCGATGCGCACGACGGGAACGCCAGCCGCGGCAAGCGCCGTGTTGACCGCGGCGGCGGAATCCGCCGCAACGGCAATTAGCAGACCGCCAGAGGTTTGCGGGTCGAACAGCAGCGCCTGCAGTGCCGGGTCGACCGCGTCGGCGAACCGCACGGCAGCGCCGAAATGCTCCTGGTTCGACTGCATTCCACCGGAGCGATTGCTCAACGCAATCGCGACCGCGCCGTCGAACAGCGGCACGCGTGCGGCGTCGATCGCGATCGTCACCCCGCTCGCGCGCGCCATTTCGGTGGCGTGGCCGATCAATCCGAAGCCGGTGATGTCGGTGCAGGCGTGCACAGCGCCGGCCCGCAGCTCACGGAGTGCATCAGCGGCGGCGCGATTCAGCGTCCGCATCGACTGAATCGCCGCTGCCGCGTCGCCCACGGCAATGCGCTCGAATTTGATCGCCGTGCCGATCACGCCGGTGCCGATCGGCTTTGTCAGCAACAGGAGGTCGCCGGGACGCGCACCGGCATTGGTGAGCACGCGCGCGGGATCGATCGCGCCGGTCACCGCGTAGCCGAACTTGATCTCGCGGTCCTGGACGGTGTGCCCGCCAAGGAGCGCAACGCCGGCTTCGCGCAGTTTGTCGAAGCCCCCTTTGAAGATCTCGCGAATCGTGTCGGTGTCGAGATCGTCTTTCGGAAATCCGGCGATGGCGAGCGCGGTGAGGGGCCGGCCGCCCATCGCATAGATATCGCTGACGGCGTTCGCCGCGGCAATCTGGCCGTAAATGTAGGGGTCGTCGACGATCGGCGTGAAGAAGTCGACGGTCTGCACGAGCGCCGGTCCGCCCTCCCACCTGTACACACCCGCATCGTCCGCGGTCCTGAAGTCGACGAGGACGCGGTCGTCGGTTTGCGCGGGGATGTCACTCAGCACCTGAGCGAGCTCGCCTGCGGCGAGTTTGCTCGCTCAACCGGCGCAGGCGACCATTTGCGTCAAGCGCTTGGCCATGGTTCCTTTCGAAGTCGGGCTGGGGGCGTGGGGCTGGCTGGCGCTTGGCTAAAGCCTTCGCGCTGCCAAGACAACAGCTAGCCCCCAGCCCCTAGCCCCGAGTCGGTTCACCGTTCCGTGAGTTGATCGTAGATGCGAATCAGCTCGTCTTCCGACGTGAAGTCGATCTCGATGCGGCCGCGCGTGCCGCGACGGACGATCCGGACGCGCGTGCCGAGGAGCAGCTTCAGCCGCTCTTCCGCAGCGCGCGTGTGCACGTCGACTGGCGTCGGCGGCGCCGCTTCGCGCGGAGTCGCCGCGCTCTCGACGATCTTCTTCACCGCCGCTTCCGTCTCGCGCACCGACAGCGAGCGCGAGACGATGTCGCGAGCGATACGCCGCTGGTCGGCTTCGTCCGGGAGCGAGAGCAGCGCGCGCGCGTGGCCCATCGCGAGCCGTCCGCTCGCCACCTCAGCGCGGACCTCGTCGGGCAGCTTGAGCAGGCGGACGAAGTTCGCGACAGACGCGCGATCCTTGCCGACGGCGGTCGCAATCTCTTCCTGCTTCAGATGAAATTCGTCAGCGAGTCGCCGATAGGCGAGCGCCTCGTCGATCGGGTTCAGGTTCTCGCGCTGGATGTTCTCGATCAGCGCCATCTGCAGGAGCGACCGCTCTTCGCCAGGCGCGACCTCCTTGACGACGACTGGGACGCGCAGCAGTCCGGCGAGCTTCGCGGCGCGCCAGCGCCGCTCGCCGGCGATGATCTGAAATCGATCGCCGACTTTGCGGACGACGATTGGCTGGATCACGCCGTTCGTCTTGATCGACTGCGCGAGCTCCTGCAGGCGCTCGCTGTCCACGGCGGCGCGCGGCTGAAACTCGTTCGGCGACAGCCGATCGATGTCCGCTTCGAGCGTCGACGCGCGCGCCGGCATCTCCGGCACATCGGGAATCAGCGCGCTCAGGCCTTTGCCGAGGGCAGGTCGTTTTTCCATGGTCGCTACCGTGGCCACGAAGACATGAAGACGCGGTGTTGCATCGCGCTTACGCGGCCGTCGCAGCCGATCGTTCGAGCACTTCGCGCGCGAGCGCGAGGTAGGCCTCGGCGCCGCGCGACTTCACGTCGTAGAGAATCACCGGCATGCCGTGGCTCGGGGCTTCGCCGAGGCGCACGTTGCGTGGAATCACGGTGCGGAACACCTTGTCCTTGAAGAAGGCGCGCACGTCGGTGGCGACCTGCTGCCCGAGGTTGGTCCGCTCGTCGAACATCGTCAACAGCACACCCTCGATGTCGAGCGAGGGATTGAGCGCGGCGCGCACGCGGCGCATCGTGCCGACGAGATCAGCGAGCCCCTCCAGCGCGAAGTACTCGCAGTGCAGCGGGATGAGCACGGCGTCGGCGGCGACGAGGGCGTTGAGCGTGAGGAGGCCCAGCGACGGCGGACAATCGACGAAGATCCAGTCGTAGTCATCGCGCACTGAGGAGAGCAGCGCGCGGAGGCGTTCTTCACGCCCGGCCAGGGTGACCATTTCGATCTCGGCGCCGGTCAGATTGCGATCGGCCGGGATGAGATCCATGCGCTCGACGGAGGTGTGCAGCACGAATGGCCGCGCATCGGTCGTGGGCTCGGCGGTCGTGAGCGCGTGGTACACAGTGCCGGCGTCTGGCGCTTTGCCCTTCTGGCCGACGCCGCTGGTCAGGTTGCCTTGCGGATCGACATCGACGAGCAAGATCCGCTGCTCGCCGAGCGCCAGCGACGCCGCCAGGTTGATGGTGGTGGTGGTCTTGCCGACGCCACCTTTCTGGTTGGCGACGGCAACGATGCGTGAGGACATCGTGTTCTGGCGAAAGCCCTATCGCGCGAGGCTTGGCCGTCGCGCGGAAAGAGCATATGAGACGCGGTCACACGCGTCAACGACATTATGTTCCACGTGGAACACGCAGCACGGTCAGTACGGTTGTGCTTTGAGGGATGAGTGAAACCGACTTTTGGACGATGAAGCCGGAAAGCGATGCCTCCGAAGATCCAAATACTGCCAGGATCCCGTCGCGCTTCAGCACGAGACGGATCGCTTCCCCCAGAGCACTGTCGAGCTTAACGGCGCGCGTCGTCACGATGTCGGCGCTCGAACGCCCTTCGAATCGTTCGAAGCGGACATTCTCAACGGCCGCGCCGTGAAGGTGGAGACTCCGAATCGCCTCCCGCAGGAACGCCGCTTTCCGCTCCCTCGCTTCGACCATCGTCAACGCCCACGATGGCCGCACGATTTTCAGCGGGATCGCCGGGGAACCGCCTCCGGATCCAAGGTCGATCCAAGTCAGCGGCGTGCCGCGGAGATTTGATGGTTCGAGGTGTTCGGCGGCGAGAACGGGCTCGACGAGCAAGCGGTCGAATGTTTCGTCGCCCGGCGGATCCAAGGGCAGCGCCGTCAGGTTCACCTTAGGATTCCAGCGCGCGAGCAGCGAGAAGTAATCGTCCAACGCGGCCGCAGCGCTCGGGTCGACTGACGCACCCGCGCGTTCGAGTCGAAGAAGGAGTTGCTCTCGAACGGTCGGCTCGGTCACGCCGGGGCTGTCGGCGCGAGGCGGCCGACATACGCGCCGAGCACGGCAACCGCGGCCGGGGTCACGCCGGGGATCCGCAGCGCCTGGCCGAGCGTATCTGGCTGCACCTGGCGGAGGCGCTGCACAACTTCGCGCGACAACCCCGGGACGCGGTCGAAGGGAAAGTCCTGCGGGATTCGCCGACGCTCGTCGCGCTGCGCGCGCTCGATCTCACTTTCCTGGCGGCGAAGGTAGCCGGCGTACTTTACGGTGGTCTCGGCGCTGGCGATGTCGAATGAGGCGGCGGCCGTATCGGCCTGGAAGTGGGGAAGCTGGCCGGCGGCGATCAGGTCGGCGAGCCGCGTTTCCGGCTGGCGAAGCAGCTGGCTCGCGGGCACGCGGTCGCCGGCCGCCGTCTTCACCGACGTGCGATCGAGCACTTCGAGATTGCACGCAAAACGCGCGCGCCGCGCCTCGAACCGATCCCACCGCTCGTCGTCCACGACGCCGGCAACGCGACCGCGCGGGGTGAGCCGCAGGTCCGCGTTATCGATCCGCAACAGCAGCCGATGTTCGGCGCGCGACGTGAACATGCGGTACGGTTCGAGGCAGCCCTTCGTGATCAGGTCGTCGACGAGGATCCCGATATAGGCTTCGTCGCGGCGCAGCTCGAGACCGGAACCGGCGCCGGCGCGGTGCGCCGCGTTGATGCCGGCGATCAGCCCCTGCGCGCCCGCCTCCTCGTACCCCGACGTGCCGTTGATCTGCCCGGCGAGAAACAGGCCCGGAACGCGCTTCGCCTCGAGCTTGCGAGTGAGTTCCGTCGGCTGGACGAAGTCATACTCCACCGCGTAGCCGGGACGCAGCAGCACCGCGTCTTCGAGGCCTGGCAGCGCGTGCACAAGATCGGCCTGCACGTCACGCGGCAGCGACATCGAGAACCCGTTGACGTAGATCTCGCGTGCGTCGGTCCCCTCCGGTTCCAGGAAGATCTGGTGCCGCTCCTTGTCGGGGAAGCGGACGATCTTGTCTTCCAGCGAGGGGCAGTAGCGCGGACCGATGCCGGTGATTTGCCCATTGAAGAGCGGTGATCGATCGATGTTCGCGCGGACCAGATCGCGGACGCGATCGTTGGTGTGAATCAGCCAGCAGTCGATCTGCTCACGCTGAATTGCGCCGGACAGGAACGAGAACGGCACCGGCGACCCGTCGCCGCGTTCAATCTGGAAACGGCCGTCGGCGACACTGCGCGGGAAGTCGATGCTTTCGCGATCGAGGCGCGGTGGCGTGCCGGTTTTCAGCCGCCCCCACTCGAACCCGACCGCCTTGAGCGATTCCGCGAGCGCGCGCGACGGCGGCTCGCCGTGGCGCCCCGCGGGGTGCTGCTCTGGTCCGATGTGGATCAGGCCGTTGAGAAACGTACCCGTCGTCACGACGAGCGCGCGGCACCGATAGACGTCGCCGTCCTCGAACGCCAGGCCGCTGATCCGTCCGTGCTCGATCAGAATGCGGCCCGCTCTTCCGATCAGCCACTCGACGTTCCGCTCGCGTTCGAGCGCGTCGCGCATCCAGCGGCCGTACACCTGCTTGTCGGCCTGCGCGCGCGGCGACCAGACTGCCGGTCCGCGGCTGCGATTGAGCAGCTTGAACTGAATGCCGGTCGCGTCGATTGCGCGGCCCATGATGCCGCCGAGCGCGTCGATCTCGCGGACGAGATGTCCCTTGGCCGTGCCGCCGATCGCCGGGTTGCACGGCATGTGGGCGACGGTGTCCTTCGTCAGCGTGCAGAGTCCAACGTGGACGCCGATCCGCGCCGCCGCGTACGCGGCCTCGCATCCGGCGTGTCCGGCGCCGATCACGATCACGTCGAAGTCGCGGCTGCTCATGTCGCGTTCACTTGCCGACGCAGAATCTCGCGAAGATGTGGGCGAGCAGATCGTCGGTCGCGCGGCGGCCGCTGATTTCTTCAAACGCGGCGCGGGCGTCGGCCAGATCTGCCAGCACGAACTCTTCCGACAGCGACGCCGCGGCCGAGACGGCACCGCGCGCCCGGGTGAGCGCGCGGTGCGCGCGGTCGACGAGCGCTACGTGGCGCACGTTGGTGATCGCCGGGCGATCGCGCTGCAGGTCGACGTCGAGCGCGGTGGCAATCGCGCGGCGCAGGACGTCCAGCCCGGCGCCGGTTACCGCCGAGACGACAAGCGCCCGCGAGTCGGTCCACGCTGCCGGCAGATCGGCCTTCGTCGCAACGTAAACTACTTTGCGATGCGGTGAACTTTTCCCATCGTGGTCGCCTGTCCGCCGGTCGGTCGATTGATCGTCGACCCGCAGCACCACGTCGGCGACGGCGGCGCTCTGGCGGGCGCGTTCGACGCCTTGCGCCTCGACGTGGTCGGCCGTGTCGCGCAGGCCAGCGGTGTCGACGAGCGTCACGCGAATGCCCTCGATGTCGACGACTTCCGTCACCAGATCGCGAGTCGTTCCCGGGACCTCGGTGACGATCGCGCGCTCCGCGCCGACGAGCGCGTTGAACAGGCTCGACTTGCCGACGTTCGGCTCGCCGACGATCGCCACCACCAGACCTTCGCGGATCATCCGGCCGCGCCGGGCGTCGGTGAGCAGCGCCGCCGTGCGCGCGAGCAGCGTGTCGAGCGCGGCGCCGACAGCATCTGGATCGACGAAGTGATAACCCTCGTCCGGGAAATCGACTGACGCTTCAAGCCGCGCGATCAGGTCGAACAGCGCCGCATCGATCTCCGCAATCGTGCGGGTCAGCGTTCCGTCGAGTTGATCGAACGCCGCGCGGGCCTGCAGCGGCGTGGCCGCGTCGACGAGGTCGGCCACCGCCTCCGCCTGCATCAAATCGATCCGACCGTTGAGGAAGGCGCGCAGCGTGAACTCCCCCGGCTCGGCGACGCGTGCGCCCGCCGCCGTCGCCGCCGCGACGATCGCGCCGAGCACCACCGGGCTGCCGTGTGCGCTGATTTCCACTACCTCGTCGCCGGTATAAGAGTGCGGCGCCGGAAAGAGTGTCACCACCGCGTGATCGATCGCCCCCAGGCGCTCCACAGTCGTCGCATCCGGCTTCAGCCGGACCTTGACGAACGTGGCATGCCGCGGCTCGAGCGGAGCGTCACGATCGATCACACCTCGCGCGATTGCGTGCGCCTCGGGACCGCTCAGGCGCACGATGCCGATCCCGCCTCGTCCCGGCGGCGTCGCGATCGCGACGATCGTATCCGTGACGCTGAACATGGAAACTCTCGGGGCTGGGGGCTTGGCGCTTGGACACAGGACTCGCGATTCAGCCAGCCCGCCAGCCCCGAGCCCTACTTGCGAAGCTGGATCAACACCGTTTTCGAAAACGCGTCGCCGACGCTTTCGGTGGTGACGCCCGGCACTTCGGCGACGGCCATGTGGACGATCCGCCGCTCGTACGGGTTGAGCGGCCCGAGCTGCTGGTCGAGCCCCGAGTCTCTGGCCTTCTCGGCGAGGAACTTCGCCATCTTGCGCAGCTCGATGTCCTTGCCCTTGCGATACTCGAGCGCGTCGACGAAGACGCGCTTCTCGCCTTCGAAGCCTCGCCCGTACGACGAGTCGACGATGTGCTGCAGCGCCTTGAGCGGCTCGCCGCGATGACGGACGAGCAGCTCGGCTTCTTCACCCGCGATGTTGAATCGCGGGCCGTCCGCCGTCTCCTCGACGACGACGGTCGCGTCGATTCCGAACGCCGCGATCACCCGCTTCAGAAAATCGACGATGGCCGTGGTGTTCATAGCGTCAGTTGTTTTCGCGCGCCGCGTCGGTCTTCCCGGATCCGACCCGGCGCATCCGCCGCGCCGCCGCACTCGAGCCGCCGCCGCCGGCGGGCGCCAGCTTCGGCGGCCCAATCATGTAGTTGGTCAGATACTGCTGGCCGATGGCCCAGATGTTGTTCACGAACCAGTAGAGCGCCACACCGGCCGGGTACCACAGGAACAGGAACGTGAAGAACACCGGCATGAACAGCATCATTTTCTGCTGCACCGGATCCATGCCCGCGGCCGGCGCGAGGCGCTGCTGCCAGACCTGGCTGACCCCCATCAGAATCGGCACGACGAAGTACGGATCGTGGGCCGACAGATCGTGAATCCAGCCGAACCACGGCGCGCCGCGCAGCTCGATTGCCGTCGACAGCAACGCGTAGAACGCGAAGATGAACGGGAAAGTGAGCAGCATCGGCACGCACCCGCTCGCCGGGTTCACCCCGCGCTGCTTATAGAGCTCCATCAGCTCCTGGTTCATCTTCTGCTTCGCCGGGTCGGTCGCCTTCAGACCCTTATAGCGATCCTGGATCGCCTTCACCTCGGGCTGAATCTCCTGCATCTTGCGCATCGACACCACGCTCTTGTGCCGCAGCGGGAACAGGATCAGGTTGATGATGAAGGTGAGGATGATGATCGACCAGCCGTAGTTGCCGACGTAGCCGTTCACCCATTTCAACGATCGCAGCAGCGGCACGACGATGATCGTGAAGGTGCCGAAGTTGATCGCCTTGGCAACGTCCGGATCGACGGCGGTGAGCAGATCGAAGTCCTTGGGGCCGACGAAAAACTTCTGCGGCGCGCTGGTCCGCGGCTCGATCGAATAAGACATCAGCTCGCGCGCGGTGCCCTTCGGATCCGCCGGCGGGATTGTGACCGGCTGATACGTCACCTTGCTGGCACCTGCCTGGATCGCCGCCGTCATGAAGTAGTTGTCGTCGACGCCCGCGTACTTGAATTCCCCCTCGTATGCCGGCTGCTTGGCGATCTTCGACGCATCGAGCCTGACGACCTTGCCGTCCTGGAACAGGATGCCTTCGGCCTTGGTCGTGTAGCGGCTCACTTCGGCGACGTCACCCACCGCCGGTCCCCAGACGATCGACGGGATGACGGCCTGCTCGCCGTTGGTGACCGTGGCGCGGAACGTCAGGATGAACGACGCCGGATCGAGGTGAAACTCCTTGATCGCCTGGAGGCCCGCGGTGTTGCGGTACTCGAATCGCAGATCGATGGGGCCGGTCGAGGGCGACGAGGAGGGCGTCCCCGCAACGGTATACAGCGCGGTGTTCAACGGCGTGTCGATACTGCCGGTGCCGGTCCGCAGCGTAAACGGTAGCGGCTGTGACGCCAGGCCGTTCTCGACGAGTTCCTGGGGCTCGTTCGCCTGGTTGTGATACCGCTTCAGGCGCCAGCTTTTGAGGCGCGCGCCGCGGTTTGTGAACACGGCGATGACCTCGCCGGTTTCAACGCGGACGTCCCGCTCGGCGGTCTCGGCGACGAGTGACGTCGCGCCGGCCTCGCCCGCGGGCGGTGTTGTGCCTTCCGATGAAGCGGGCGTCGCTGACGCGCCTGCCGCCGCAGCGTTCTCGGTCGGAGCCGCGCCGGCCGCTCCCGTAGCAGCGGTGTCGGCTGGCTGCACGGCTCCCGACGGTGCCGCCGCCGTCGCGCCGGGCTTCGGCGCCGGTTTCACGAACAGCGCTTGCCAGGTGTAGAGCACCAGGAAGGCGAGAAAAATTGCGAGGAGAACGCGTCGTTCCATTTACGACGGGACCGGGTCGTGTCCGCCTGCGCATAGCGGGTGGCAGCGCACCAGGCGCCTGGCGGCGAGCCACGTACCCCGAAGCACGCCGTGGCGATCGATCGCGATCGCGGCGTAATCGGAGCACGACGGCAGAAACCGGCAGGAACCCGTAAAGTACGGGGAAATAAGAATCTTATACCCGCGGAGCAGCCACAGCGCGGCGCGGACGGCCACCGTCGGCTCAGCGGCGCGGCAGGCGGCGGGCGATAAGGTGTCGGTAATCGGCTTCAAGCGCGTCCAGGCTGGCGTCGAGCAGATCGCGCTTCGGGATGACAACGACGTCGAACCCTGGCGCGATTTTGTTACGACGAAAAACCTCTCTAATCAGTCGTTTAGCTCTATTTCTTCGGACGGCGCCACCGAGCTTGCGGGTCGCCGCGACGCCGAGCCGGCCGATGCCGAGCTCGTTGGCGAGCAGAAAAACCGTGGCGTAGCGGCTATGGACCTTGAGGCCGCGGCTGTACACCTGCTGAAACTCTGCACGGCGGCGAATCCGTTCGGCTGGTCGGAACTGCAACTATTCGCTGCTGACGGTCAGACGCTTGCGGCCCTTGGCGCGGCGGCGTTTGAGAACCAGACGCCCGTTTTTCGTGCTCATACGGACCAGGAAGCCGTGCGTCCGCTTGCGGCGGCGCGTATTCGGCTGAAACGTGCGAACTCCCTTAGCCATGACATCCCTTCGCGTTGAAACGAACCGTCAATGTTAGCGAACGGCTTCGAAAAGTGTCAATGGAAGCGGAGTGTGTTACAGTCGGCGTCCTTCTCGAGGCGGCGTCCGCACCGTGCAGGGCGCAGCGAATCCATGCAGCTTTGGTCTCTCGCCAGAGTTTTCCACACCTGTGGAAAAACCTGTGGAAAATCGCCCAAATGAACGTCTGGGAGCAGATTCTCGCGCGGATCGAAACGAAGGTGAACCGTCACTCGTTTTACACGTGGTTCCGGCCGACCTCATTCATTGCTGAAGATCGCAGCTCGATCGTTGTCCGGGTCCCGAACGCCGTGTTCATGGACTGGCTCACCAAGCATTATTCGGGAGTGATGGCTGAAGCGATGGCTGAAGTGAAGCGTCCAAACGCCACCGTGCAGTTCGTTCCGGATTCGAGTGGCGATGCCGCGGCGATTCCGTTGAACGCCGACGAAGCCGCGGTTCTCGACAGCGAACCGGAATCGGCGCCGACGCCTGGTGCCACCGGTCTGAACCCTCGTTACTCGTTCGACACGTTCATCGTCGGATCGTCGAACCAGTTCGCCCACGCGGCGTGCCGCGCGGTTGCTGAAGCGCCGTCGCGATCGTACAACCCGCTGTTCATCTACGGCGGCGTCGGTCTCGGCAAGACGCATCTGATGCACGCTGTCGGTCAGTACGTGCTCGAGCACGATCGCACGCAGAAACTCACCTACATCTCGTCCGAGCGCTTCATGAACGAGATGATCAACGCGGTCCGCTACGATCGCGTCCTCGATTTTCGCGAGCGTTATCGATCGGTCGACGTGCTGCTGGTCGACGACATCCAGTTCCTCGCCGGGAAAGAGGGCACGCAGACCGAGTTCTTCCACACGTTCAACGCCTTGTACGATTCGCAGAAGCAGATCGTGCTGAGCAGCGACAGTCCGCCGCACGAGATTCCACAGCTGGAAGAGCGGTTGCGATCGCGATTCGAGTGGGGGCTGATCGCCGACATCCAGCCGCCGGATTTCGAAACCAAGGTCGCGATCCTGAAGAAGAAGGCAGAGACCGAAGCGGTACCGCTGCCGGACAACGTCGCAATGTACATCGCCGGCAAGATCAAATCGAACATCCGGGAGCTGGAAGGATCGCTGATTCGACTGATCGCGTATGCGTCGCTGACCGGCCAGGAGTTGTCGCTGCACCTCGCGCAGGATGTGTTGAAGAACGTCCTCGATCACGAGGAGAAGGCGATCACGATCGAGGCGATTCAGAAGTTCGTGGCCGACTACTACAACCTGAAAATGGCCGAGTTGAAGTCACGGAACAACTCGAAGTCGGTGGCAATGCCCCGGCAGATCGCGATGTACCTCTGCAAGTCGTTAACGCATGCATCCCTGCCTGAGATAGGCCGGAGCTTTGGCGGCAAACATCACTCAACTGTTATCCACTCCATTCGCAAGGTCGAAGACCTGCGCAAGAAGGACGGAAATTTCAACATCCTGATCGGCAATTTCCTTGAGGGATTCCGGTGAGATTTCGAGTTTTCCACAGTCTCCTTCCACAGGCCTGCGGATGTGTGTGCATCGCGTCGAAGAGACGACGAAGATCGATCGAAATCATGGTTGAGTCGGCAGTTTTTAATCACGTTTTTTGCACAACGTAAGTGACTGACAGATAATGAGTAACGGCGACGCTTAACTTTTCAACACAGTATCTTCTCCTATATAATTCTTCATTCTCGAATCACGCCTCTCCTTAGGGGATCGCGGGTGTCCGAACCCCCGCCCTTTTCGAGGTCAGCACAGCCATGGAACTTGTCGTCCGGAAGAACGATCTACTGCGAGAACTGCAACTTTTCCAAGGGATTGTCGAGCGCAAAAACACGATCCCGATTCTCGCGAACGTGCTGATGGAAGCGAAGGGCGACCAGGTCAGCTTTCTTGCCACCGATCTCGAGGTGGCGCTCCGCAGTAAGTGCACCGCGATGGTCGCAAAGAGTGGGGCGCTCACGCTGCCGGCCAAGAAGTTCTACGAGATCATCAAAGCGCTTCCCGAAACCGACATCCGCATCGCCGAAGACAAAGGCGGCGTGAAGGTCGCGGCCGACCGCTTCGATTCGCGCATGCAGACGCTGCCACGCGAGGATTTCCCGACGCTTCCCGAGTCGAGCGGCGCGGCAAGCGCGACGCTGCCGCGCGCTGTTCTCAAGGAGATGGTCGCCAAGACGCAGTTCGCGATCACCGGCGAAGATACTCGGTATTTCCTGAACGGCGCGCTGTTCGTCTTGCGCCCGGATGCGATGAGCCTGGTCGCCACCGACGGACATCGCCTCGCGCTGGTCACGGTTCCGCGCAGCAGTTCGGGCAAGAGCGACTCGGACGAAGTGCGTGCCATCCTGCCGAAGAAGACGCTCGGCGAGCTCGCCCGGCTGCTGCAGGAAGGCGACGACGACATCCGCTACGAGCGCGGCGAGAACCACCTGTTCTTCGATGTCGGCGGCCGGCTGCTCATCTCGCGGATGATCGACGGCCAGTTTCCGGCGTATGAGCGAGTGATTCCGAAAGGCAACGACAAGCACATCGAGTTCGAGCGCGATCGTCTCACCAACGCGGTGAAGCGCGTGGCGTTGCTGTCCAACGAGCGATCGCGCGCCGTGAAGATCCAGATCGACAAGGGCAAGGTCGACGTCACCTCGAGCAGCCCGGATCTCGGCGAAGCGAAGGAAACCTTGTCCGTCGAGTACGCCGGTCCGGCGCTGCAGATCTGTTTCAACGCGCAGTACGTGCTCGATTTTCTCTCGGCGGTCTCGACCGACGTCGTGTCCCTCGATCTCAAGGATGAAGTGAGCCAGGCGGTCGTGAAGCCGGTTGGCGCCGAGGGCTACGACTACACGTACGTGATCATGCCGATGCGGGTCTGATGGAACATACCGACCGAACGGGATCTCCCGACGAACAGCAGCCGATCACGCCCGAGGTGCCAGCCGGAAACAACGGCCACGGCGCCATCGAGGGCGCGGACGATTACGGCGCCGACAAGATCAAAGTTCTCGAAGGCCTCGAGGCCGTGCGCAAGCGGCCGGCGATGTACATCGGCTCGACCGGACCGGCGGGCCTGCATCACCTCGTCTACGAGATCGTCGACAACTCGATCGACGAAGCACTCGCCGGCTTCTGCGATCAGGTCAACGTCACGATTCACATCGACGGCAGCGTGACGGTCGTCGACAACGGCCGCGGCATTCCGGTCGACAAGCACGAGAGCGGCAAATCGGCGGCTGAAGTCGTCCTCACGGTGCTGCACGCCGGCGGCAAGTTCGAGAACAGCGCCTACAAGGTGTCCGGCGGTCTGCATGGCGTCGGTGTCTCGGTCGTCAACGCGCTGTCGGAACAGCTGGACCTCGAGATCTGGCGCAACGGCCAGGTCTATCAGCAGTCCTATGAGCGCGGTACGCCGGCGGGTGATCTCGAGATCACCGGGACCACGAAGAAGCGCGGCACCAAGGTGACGTTCAAGCCGGACGAGCAGATTTTCGAGACCCTCGTCTTCAGCTTCGACACGCTGGCGCAGCGGCTGCGCGAACTCGCGTTCCTGAACGGCGGCATCCTCATCACGCTCGACGACGAGCGCGATGGGAAGAGCCACAAGTTTCACTATGAAGGCGGCATCGTCTCGTTCGTGACGCACCTGAACAAGAACAAGGCGGCGGTCAACGAGAAGCCGATCTACATGCGCGGCGAGAAGGACGGCATCGACGCCGAGATCGCGCTGCAGTGGAACGACGGCTACGCCGAGACGATCTACACCTTCGCCAACAACATCAACACGCACGAAGGCGGCACGCATCTGTCCGGCTTCAAGTCGGCACTGACGCGCACCATCAACGCGTACGCGACGAAGAACAATCTCGCGAAGGACCTGAAGGAAAGCGTGTCAGGCGAGGACATCCGCGAGGGCCTCACTGCCGTCGTCAGCGTCAAGATCCCGCACCCGCAGTTCGAAGGGCAGACCAAGACCAAGCTGGGAAACACCGAGGTGAAGGGCATCGTCGAAACGATTCTCAACGACAAGCTCGGTGCCTATCTCGAAGAGAACCCCGCCGTCGCCCGCCGCATCGTCGGCAAGGCGATCGATGCGGCGCGCGCGCGCGAAGCGGCGCGAAAGGCACGCGACCTGGTGCGACGCAAGGGCGCGCTCGACGGCAGCTCGCTTCCGGGCAAGCTTGCCGACTGCCAGGAACGCGACCCGGCGCAGAGCGAGCTCTACATCGTCGAGGGCGAGTCGGCAGGCGGATCAGCGAAGCAGGGGCGCGATCGCCGTTTCCAGGCGATCCTGCCGCTCAAGGGCAAGATTCTGAACGTCGAGAAGGCGCGCTTCGACAAGATGCTCGGCAGCGACGAGATCAAGACGATGATCGCGGCGCTCGGCTGCGGCATCGGCGCAGAGGATTTCGACCTCGAGAAGCTGCGCTATCACCGCATCATCATCATGACCGACGCGGACGTGGACGGGTCCCACATCCGCACGCTGCTGCTGACCTTCTTCTACCGCCAGCTGCCGAAGATCATCGAGAACGGCTACGTCTACATCGCGCAGCCGCCGCTGTTCCGGGCCAAGCGCGGCAAGAGCGAAACCTATATCAAGGACGAGCGCGAGCTCGACGCCTTCCTGATCAAGCGCGCCACGGAAGCGCGCGTCGTGAAGATTCCCTCGAAGGGGATCGAGATCGCCGGCGCCGATCTCGAACGGCTGCTCCACAAGATGATCGCGCACCAGAAGCTGCTGCAGGTCGTCGAACGCCGTGGCCATCCGCGCGAGATCGTCGAGGCGCTCGTCGCCGCGGGCGCCGATCGTGAGTACTTCGCCGACAAGGATCGGCTCGAAGGCATCTGCCGCACGCTGACCACGGCGGTGCGCGACGTCAAGGTGGAGCGCGACGAAGAGCACAACCGCTATCTGCTGCACATCGAGGATCGCTCGGCCGGCTATCCGCGTCAGCACGCGATCGGCGTCGACTTCGTCACCGCCGCCGAATATCGGACACTGCTCGCCAACCATCGCGAGATCGCCTCCCTGACCGGCGATATCGTCGTCTCGGCGACCGCGGATCTTCCCGACGAGACCGACGAACCGGGCGCCGCGGCCGACGACACCGCGATCGGTGGCGCGCCGCTCGACGAAGCGACGAAGCTCGCCGCCGAACCGAAGGAGCGCGTGCGCAAACCGTCGAAGGTGGCGCAGCCGGACATCACACTCCATTCGATCGACGAGCTGATCGAGTTCTTCATTGCCGCGGGCAAGAAGGGCGTCGCCGTCAATCGCTACAAGGGCCTCGGCGAGATGAACCCGGAACAGCTGTGGGCGACCACGATGGATCCGGCGGCGCGCACGTTGCTGCAGGTCCGCGCCGAAGATCACACGGAAGCGGATCTGATGTTCACGACGCTGATGGGCGATCAGGTAGAACCGCGCCGCAAGTTCATCGAAGACAACGCACTGGATGTGAAGAACCTCGACGTCTGACGGCGTCGGGGCTAGGGCTGGGGGCTCGCAACCTTGCCTCCGACAGCTAGCCCCGAGCCCCCAGCCCCAACACAATGGCAGATCTCGTCCCGCAGCAACACCCCGTCAACATCGAAGACGAAATGAAGCGTTCGTACATGGATTACGCGATGAGCGTGATCATTGGACGAGCGCTGCCCGACGCCCGCGACGGCCTGAAGCCCGCCCACCGCCGCGTGTTGTACGGCATGAAGACGATGGGGTTGTCGTCGACGCGCGGCTATCGCAAGTGCGCGAAGATCGTCGGCGAGGTGATGGGCAATTTCCATCCCCACGGCGACGCCTCCATCTACGACACGCTGGTGCGGCTGGCGCAGGACTTCAACATGCGCTACCCGCTGATCGACGGGCAGGGCAACTTCGGCTCGATCGACGGCGACCCGCCGGCGGCGATGCGGTATACCGAAGCGCGGCTGCAGGCGCTCGCCGACGACATGATGGCGGATCTCGACAAGGAGACCGTCGACTTCGCGCCGAATTACGACGAGACCACCGAAGAACCCACCGTCCTGCCGGCGCCGTTCCCGAACCTGCTGGTCAACGGATCGGCGGGAATTGCCGTCGGCATGGCGACCAACGTCCCGCCGCACAACCTCCGCGAGGTGATCGACGGCTGCGTCTGGTTGATCGACAACACTTATTTCGCCGACGTCTCGGCGCGGCCGAACACCGCCGAGAAGCTGCGCAACCTGATTCGGCTGATTCCGGCGCCCGATTTTCCGACCGCCGGACAGATCGTCGGCCGCCAGGGCGCGGTCCAGGCCTACACCACCGGGCGCGGCTCGATCCTGATGCGCGCGAAATCGGAGATCGAGACCAACAAGAAAGGCGACCGCCAGGCGATTGTCGTCACCGAAATTCCCTATCAGGTCAACAAAGCGAAGCTGATCGAACGGATTGCGGAACTGGTCCGCGAGAAGACGATCGAGGGGATTTCCGATCTTCGCGACGAGTCCGATCGCGACGGCATGCGCATCGTCATCGAGTTGAAGCGCGGTGAAGTGGCGGAGGTGATCCTCAACAACCTCTACAAGCACACCCAGCTGCAGCTCAACTTCGGCATCATCATGCTCGCGATCGTCGGCGGGCGGCCGAAGGTGATGAACCTGCTCGAGATGATCGAGAGCTTCGTCGAATTCCGCCGCGAAGTGGTGCGCCGGCGCACCGAGTTCGAGCTGCGGAAGGCGGAGGCGCGGTATCACATCCTCGAGGGGCTGAAAATCGCCCTCGATCACCTGGACGCGGTGATCGGCCTGATCCGCGGATCGAAGACCGTTCCCGAAGCGCGCGAAGGCCTGATGACGCAGTTCGGCCTGTCGCAGATCCAGTCGCAGGCCATCCTCGACATGCAGCTGCAGCGCCTCACCGGCCTGGAGCGCCAGAAGATTCTCGACGAGCTCGCTGAGCTGCTGAAAACCATCGAGCGGCTGCGGGCAATTCTCGCCAGCGACCGGCTGCTGATGCAGATCATCGTCGACGAGCTCAAGCAGGTCCGCGACAAATACGGCGACGAGCGCCGCACCGAGATCGTCGACGCGACCGGCGAGATCAACGTCGAGGATCTGATCGCCGAAGAAGACATGGCGATCACCGTCAGCAACACCGGCTACATCAAGCGGACGGCGATTTCGACCTACCGCGGCCAGCGGCGCGGCGGCAAGGGGCGCATCGGCATGCGCACTCGCGACGAGGACTTCGTCAGCCACCTGTTCGTCGCCTCGACGCACGCCTACATCATGATCTTCTCCGACCGCGGCCGCGCCTATTGGCTGAAGGTCCACGAGATCCCCGACGTCGGTCCCGGCGGCAAGGGCAAGTCGATTGCCAACCTGGTCTCGATGGAGGAGGGGGAGCGGATCGCCGCGATGCTTGCCGTGAAGGAGTTCGAAGAGAACAAGTTCATCGTGATGGGGACACGCAAGGGCGTGGTGAAGAAGACCGACCTCTCGGCCTTTGCCAACCCGCGCGCCGGCGGCATCATCGCGATGGGCGTCGAAGCCGACGATGCGGTCATCGCGGTGCAGATCACCGACGGCAGCGGCGAAGTGTTCATCGCCACCCGCAACGGGATGGCGATCCGGTTCACCGAGACGGACGTCCGGCCGATGGGCCGGACCGCCTACGGCGTCCGCGGCATCAACCTGCGCGACGACGACTACGTCGTCTCGATGGAGGTGGTGAAGCCCGGCGGTACGCTATTGACGGTGACCGAACGGGGCTTCGGCAAGCGCACCGAGATCGACGAATATCGCGTGCAGTCGCGCGGCGGCGTCGGTATCATCAACATCGCCACGACGACCCGCAACGGCCTGGTCGTCGGCGTCGCCTACGTGCAGGAAGGCGACGAACTGCTGGTGATCACGCAGCAGGGCATGATCCTGCGGATGCAGACCAACGACGTCCGGTCGATCGGCCGCGCGACCCAGGGCGTCACGCTGATCAACATCGAAGGCGACGACAAGGTCGTCTCGATCGCGCGCCTCGTCGAAAAAGAAGACGAGGACAACACGACGGAGGCTTCAGCCGAACCACCCGACTCGTAGGTCCCATTGCCCAGGAGGTGCGGAATGACCCGGTCACTCGCGCTCACGCTGGCCGCCGCAACGCTCGTCGGTTGTTCGTCGACGCCTGAGCAGCCCCTCCTCCAGCAGTTCTTCACCGCGTCGCGCCTCCGCGACAACACGACGCTTGCCGGGTTCGCCGCCACCGCGTTCGAGCCCGGCACCGACGGCATCGTCACCACCTTCACCATCACCAACGTCACGGCCGAGCAGCGGAAACCGCTGACGCTGAAGACGCTGGCGAAGGCGCACGAGGACGCCAAAGCCGCCGACGCCGAGTTCACCAAGCGCAAGGACGCCTACCAGGCCGAGAACCTCGACGCCATCAAACGGGTGATTGCGGCGACGCGCGGCAATGGAAAGATTCCGCCGAAGGACGCGGCTGTCCAGGCGGCCTGGAGCAAGTTCCTCGAGGACGGCGTCGCCGTCGCCCGCAACGTCGGCGACGCGAGGCGCAAGCTCGCGTCCGAGACCGTGGTCGTCGACATGAGCGTGAACGGCGGGCCGACGCACTACGACGTCACCAAGTACGACGGCGAGCTGATCTCGAAGGAAGTGTCTCTCTCCGCGCCGGTCAGGCTGCCGAACGGGCAGACCGCGCAGAAGAACTACATTGTGACGATGCAGCGGGCGATCCTGAAAGCCGACCGGGAGGTCACCGGCCGATGGATCATCACCGGCATCAAGGACGCGTCGGGGGCTGCGTCAACTCCGCGCTCGTAATCACCCACTGATCGGCGCGGCGGGCGAGCGTCACCGTCGCGTCGCGCCGATCGACCGTCCGTTCACCGGTCTGGCGATCTGGCGTCGTCACCTCTACCGTCAGGTATGCGCGCCCCTGATCCGCCGACGCCACGTTGACCTGCGTGTCGACGAAGTTCACGTCGACGCCTCCCGCCGCCGGGCGAAAACCGCCAACGATCGCCAGCACCGCATCACGCGTTTCGATCGGCTGCTCGCCGCGAACCTCCACGCGCACATCGTCGGCGAGGAAGCTGCGCAGCTGCGCCAGCCGCTCGATGCGGGCGATGTCACTGTCGGGCGCCGGCACCGACAGCGCCGCGGCAACCTCACCCAGCCGGCGCTTGATCGCTCGTGTGGGGTTGAACCACCACTGGTAGGTGAAATAGCCGGCGAGCGCGGCGATGACCAGCGCGACGTAGATCGAACCGTTCGATTTCACGCCGGCTCGAGCTTCGCGTACTTCGCGCGCAGCGTTTTCATCCCGACCGCGGCGAACCGCACCACCAGCTTGGTGTCGTCGTCGAGCGCTTCCACGCTGAGCACGGTGCCGACGCCGAATTGCGGGTGACGCACCTTCATCCCGAGCTTGAGGCTGATGCCGGCCGACTGATCTTCGTCCTCGTAGGCGTAGGTTGCCTCCTTGACGCGATCGCCACCGCCGCGCCGGCCGCGGCCGTACGGGTTGGTGCGGAACTCGTAGTGCGCGAAGTTCCCCTGATAGCTCGACGACGAATAGGACGGCGTCCGCCGCTCGATCAATTCATCGGGGATTTCGTCGAGGAAGCACGAGGGATTGCTGGCGTGATACTCGCCAAAGGTCCGCCGGCGTGCCGCGCCAGTGAGAACCAGGCGCGAGCGGGCGCGGGTCATGCCGACATAGCAGAGGCGACGTTCCTCCTCGAGTTCCTCTTCGCTTTCGCTCGATCGCGAGTGGGGAAACAGCCCTTCCTCGAGGCCGGCCATGATGACGACCGGGAACTCGAGGCCCTTGGCGCTGTGCAGCGTCATCATCCAGACGCGGGCGTCGCGCGATCCCTGTTCTTCGTCGACGTCCGACAGCAGCGACAGCCGATCGACGAAGCCGCCGAGCGACGGCTCGGGCTCGCGGCTCTCGAATTCGCGGGCGGCCGAGACGAGCTCGGCGAGGTTTTCGATCCGGCCTTCCGCGTCTTCGTTGCGCTCGTCGCGGAGATCCTGGAGATAGCCGCTCTGATCGAGCATCTTGCCAATTGCGATCGACACCGTCTCGCGCCGGGCCATGTCGGTGAGGCTGACGATCAAATCGCGGAACGCGGCCAACGATGCGGCAGCGCGGCCGGTGAACGCCCGATCTTCGAGGCCGCGGACGAGCCGCGCCCACAGGGAGTTCGCCGATACCGCCGGCGCCAGGCCGGCGGCGAGCAGCGGCAGCGAGTCGTCGATCGCGCTGGCCGGGCCGATGTTCTCGATCGCGTCCATCACGCCCTTGCCGATGCCGCGCGTCGGCACATTGATCACGCGGCGCAGGCTGACGTCGTCGTGCGGGTTGATGACCAGTCGCATGTAGGCGAGCGCGTCCTTGATTTCCTTCCGCTCGTAGAAGCGCACCCCGCCGACTACCTTGTAGGCGATGCCTTCGCGCATCAGCGCGTCTTCGATGGTTCGCGACTGGGCGTTGGTGCGGTACAGCACGGCGACCATCGCCTCGACATCGTCGGCCAGCGCGCCGCGTGCGGTGCGCGTGATGAAGTCGGCCTCCTCGAGCTCGTCGCCGCCGCGGAAGTAGACGATCCGATCGCCGCCCTTGCGATCGGTCCAGAGGTGCTTGTCCTTGCGGTTGCGATTCTGGCTGATCACCGCCGACGCGGCGTCGAGAATGATCTGTGTGGAGCGGTAGTTGCGTTCGAGCTTGACGATCCTGGCGTCGCCGAAATCGTGCTCGAAGTCGAGGATGTTCTTCAGGTCGGCGCCGCGCCACTTGTAGATCGACTGGTCGGGGTCGCCGACGACGCACAGGTTGCGGTGCACTTCCGAGAGCCGGCGAATCAGCAGGTACTGCGGCCGGTTCGTGTCCTGGTACTCGTCGACCATCACGAACCTGAACTGCTCCGCGTATTTCGATCGCACGCGCTCGGACTGCTCGAAGAGGTCGACGGTCTTCAAGAGGAGGTCGTCGAAATCGAGCGCGTTCGATTCCTTCAGCGCTGTCAGATAGTGTTCGTAAATCTTCGCGATGTGCTCGTCACGGCGGTTCCAGCCGGCGCTGTCGGCGATCTGCTGCGGTGATTCCATGCGGTTCTTGGCATGGCTGATCCGCGACAGCGCGGCGCGCGGCTGCACGAAGCTGTCGTCGATGTGCAGCGCCTTCATCGCCTGCTTGACCACGGTGAGCTGATCGGAGGAGTCGTAGATGACGAAGTCGCGCGACAGGCCGATCGCCGGCGCCTCACGCCGCAGCAGCCGTGCGCACAGCGAATGGAACGTCGACACCCACATCTTGCTGCAGTCGGCGCCGAGCAGCGTCTCGACGCGGTTGCGCATTTCCTCGGCGGCCTTGTTGGTGAACGTGACGGCGAGGATCTCGTGCGGCTGCGCGTGGCCGTCGCCGACGAGATAGGCGATACGGCTGGTGATGACGCGCGTTTTCCCCGATCCCGCGCCGGCGAGGATCAGCAGCGGACCGTTGATGTGGAGGACCGCTTCGCGCTGTTCCGGATTGAGGCTGTTGAGGAAGTCCATGTCGGGGCTACGGGCTTGAGGCTAGCTGTGATCGTAACATCGTCAGCCAGCCCCGAGCCCCCGGCCCCAACGAGTTACTCGACGGTGACGCTCTTCGCGAGATTCCTCGGCTGATCGACGTCGCAGCCGCGACGCACGGCGATATCGTAGGCGAGCAGCTGGAGCGGCACGGTCATCACGATCGGGACGAGGAGCTCGGGCGAATGCGGGAGTTCGACGATGACGTCGCGCGACCGGTCGAGAATTGCATGCAATTTTGCGTCGCCGCGGGTCGTCAGCGCGATCACCGAACCGCCGCGCGCCTTCACTTCCTGCATGTTACCGATCATCTTCTCGAACACCGCGTCTTCCGGCGCGATCGTCACTACCGGCATCCGCTCGTCGATCAGCGCGATCGGCCCGTGCTTCATCTCCCCCGCCGGATAGCCTTCGGCGTGGATGTAGGAAATTTCCTTCAGCTTGAGCGCGCCCTCGAGCGCAATCGGGTAGTTGATGCCACGGCCGAGATACAGGAAGTCGGTCCGCGTGTGGAAGCGGCCCGCGATCTCTTCGATCTCCGGAGCGAGTTTCAACGTCTGCTCGAGCAGCTGCGGCAGCTGCAGGAGCGCATCGATGTGCGGCTTCGAGTTCTCGGGTGACAGGACGCCCCGCGCCTGCCCCAGGCGGAGACCGAGCAGGTACAGCGCGACGAGCTGCGACGTGAATGCCTTCGTCGACGCGACGCCGATCTCCGGTCCGGCGTGCGTGTAAATCGTCCCGTCGGTTTCACGCGTCGCCATGCTGCCGACGACGTTGCAGATCGAGAGGCTGCAGGCACCGCCCTGTTTCGCCTCGCGCAGCGCGGCCAGCGTGTCGGCCGTCTCGCCGGACTGGGTGATCACGACGGCGATCGTATTGTTCGGCACGATCGGGCTGCGATATCGGTACTCGGAGCCGTAGTCGACTTCGACCGGCACCCGTGCCAGCCGCTCGATCATGTATTTCCCGACCAGGCCGGCGTGCCACGACGTGCCGCACGCGAGGATCGTCACCTTCTCGATCGCCGCGAACTGCGCGTCGCTGATTTTCATCTCTTCCAGGAACACTTTTCCGGAGTCCTGCGACACGCGGCCGAGAATGGTTTCGCGCGCGGCGGTCGGCTGCTCGAAGATCTCCTTGAGCATGAAGTGCTTGTAGCCGGCCTTCTCCGCCATGATCGGATCCCACAGGACCCGCTGCGTCGCCTTCGAGACCGGACGCCC
>Ga0070686_100000155_pt1 | contig 47015 bp, 14 predicted proteins | sample KBSS23LmetaG_FD_65654 | JGI IMG/M metagenome (GOLD analysis project Ga0070686, IMG submission 65654) | Switchgrass rhizosphere microbial communities from Kellogg Biological Station, Michigan, USA - KBS S2-3L metaG | ecosystem: Host-associated > Plants > Roots > Rhizosphere ...
TTCCTCGGCCGCGTGGACGCGCAGGTGAAGGTGCGCGGCTTCCGCATCGAGCCGGGCGAGGTGGAGGCGGCGCTGCGCACGCATCCATCCGTGCGCGACGCCGTGGTCATCGCCCGCCACGACCCGCCCGCGCCCGCGCGCCTCGTCGCCTACGTCGTCTCGTCGGACGAAAAGGACGCGTCGAGTTCGATGGACTCGTCGGACACGGCGGGATCGATCGAGATCGACGCGGACGCGTTGCGCGAGCACGTGGCGGCGAGGCTGCCGGCGCACATGGTGCCGGCCGCCATCGTCGCCATCCCGTCGATCCCCCTCACGCCCAACGGCAAGGTGGACCGGCGCGCGCTCCCCGCCCCCGCGCCGGAGGTCCGCGGCGAGCCCGCCGCCCCGCGCACCCCGGCCGAGGAGACGCTGTCCGCCGTGTGGGCGCAGGTGCTGGGGGCCGGCGAGATCGGCGTGCACGACAACTTCTTCACGCTGGGCGGCGATTCCATCATGGCGATCGGCGTGGTGTCGCGCGCCGCGCGCGCCGGGCTGCGCGTGACGCCCACCGAGCTGTTCCAGCACCCCACCATCGCCGGGCTCGCCCGCGTCGCGATCCCCATCGACGCGGCCGCCGCGTCCGCGGGTGCGGATGGCCCCGTCACCGGCCCCGCGCCGCTGCTGCCCATCCAGCGCTGGTTCTTCGACCGCTTCGGCGGAGAGGGGCACTGGAACATGGCGGCGATGCTCGCCGCCGCCGAGCCGGTGGATGCGGCGGTGCTGGAGCGCGCGCTGGCCGCCGTGACCCAGCACCACGACGCCCTCCGCCTCCGCTTCGTCCGCGACGACCAGGGAGAATGGACGCAGGAATTCGCCGCGCCGGGAGGGGACGCGCCGTTGGAGGTGGTGGATTTCACCGCGCTTACGGGCGTCGACCTGTCCGCCGCCATCGAAGCGCACGCGGTGGAGACGCACGGGCGGCTGAGCCTGGAGCACGGCCCCATCACCCGCCTCGTGGTCTACCGCGGCGGCGCGGGCGAGACCGACCGGCTGCTGTGGGTGATCCACCACCTGGCTGTGGACGCCGTCTCGTGGGGGATCCTGGTCGAAGACCTCACGTCCGCCTACCAGCAGGCGTCGAGGGACGGCGCCATCACCCTTCCGCCTCGCACCACCTCCGTCCGCCGCTGGGCCGAGCGCCTGGCCCAGCTCGCCGCGTCCACCGACATCCGCAAGGAAGCGAAGTGGTGGCTGGCGCAGCCGTGGGACCGCGCCGCGCCGCTCCCCGCTGGCAACGCGGCGGACGACGACCTGGAGGGTGACGCGCTGACCGTCTCGACCGAGCTGGACGAAGAGACCACGCGAGCCCTGCTGCACGACGTGCCACCCGCGTACGGCACGCAGGTGAACGACGCGCTGCTGGCGGCGCTGGCGCGCGCGCTGGGGCGGTGGACGGGCGGGGGCACCGTGGCGGTGGAGCTGGAAGGCCACGGCCGCGAGGAGATGGACGGCGTGGACCTCACCCGTACGGTGGGCTGGTTCACCACCGCCTTCCCCGTGCTGCTCGACACCGCCGACGACGAGGGTGCGCTGCTGCGGCAGGCGAAGGAAGCGCTGCGCGCCGTGCCGCGCCGGGGGCTGGGCTTCGGCGTGCTGCGCTGGATGGCGGAGGATTCCGGGCTGCGCGCGCGGATGGCGGCGCTACCCGTGCCCGAGGTGAACTTCAACTACCTTGGCCAGTCTGGCGCGGGCTCCGCCGCCCGCGACGAGGGATGGCTGCGCCGCGCGGGCGAGTCGTCGGGCCCGCAGTTCTCGCCGCGCTCGCCGCGCCCCAGCGCCGTGCAGGTGCTGGCCGCCGTGCGCGGCGGGCGCCTGGGCGTGTCGCTGACGTGGCCCGGCCGCCGCTTCGCCGTGGCCGGGGTGGAGCGCGTGCTGGCCGACTACCTCGATGCGCTGCGCGCGCTGGTGGCGCACTGCCGCACGTCGAGCGGCGGCTACACCCCCTCCGATTTCCCCCTGGCCGGCGTGGACCAGCCGTCGCTCGACCGCGCGCTGGCGGCCGTGGGCGCCGCCGCCCGGGGGACGGTGGACGACGTGTATCCGCTCACGCCGCTGCAGGAAGGGATGCTCTACCACGCGCTGGAGGGCCCCGCGGGCACCGGCGTGTACGTGCAGGCCGACCGCTACCCGCTGCGTGGCGAGCTGGACGAAGAGGCGTTCGTCCGCGCGCTGCGGGCGCTGGTGGCGCACCACCCCGTGCTGCGCACCGCCTTCGCCTGGCGCGAGCTGGAGCGCCCGCTGCAGGTGGTGCTGGCGACGGTGGACGCGCCGGTCGAGCGGCTGGACTGGCGCGGCGTGTCGACGGATGAAGCCGAGGGCCGCTTCGCCGAATGGCTGGTGAGCGAGCGGGCCCGCGGCTTCGCGCCACACGCGGCGCCGCTCACGCGCATGGCGCTGGCCCGCACGGCCGACGATGCGTGGGAGCTGCTGTGGAGCATGCACCACCTGGTGGCCGACGGCTGGTCGGTGCCGCGGATGCTGGAAGACCTGGGCGAGCTGTACCGCGCCTTCGCGCAGAACGAGGCGCCGAATCTCGTCGCCCGCCGGCCCTTCCGCGACCACGTGGCGCTGCTGCAGCGGCGCGACCCGGCCGCGGCCGAGGCGTTCTGGCGGGGCGAGCTGGAGAGCTTCGAGGGTGCCGCGCCGCTCCCGCCCGAGCCCGCCTCGGGCGCCACCCCGCGCACCTTCACCGAGGCGCGCCGCATCCTCACCCCCGCCGCCGCCGAGCGCCTGCGGGCGCGCGCGGCGGAGGCCGGCTTCACCCTCCCGGCGCTCTTCCAGGGCGCCCTGGCCCTCCTCCTGTCGCGCTACACCGACGAGAACGACGTGGCGTTCGGCAACGTCGTCTCGGGCCGCCCGCCCGAACTGGAGGGCGGCGACGAGATGGTGGGGATGATGATCGCCACCCTTCCCGTGCGCGCGCGCCTCTCGTCCGCGGGGTCCACGTGGGCGTGGCTGCGCGACCTGCAGGCGCGCCAGGCCGAGGCGCGCCGCCACGACCAGGCGCCGCTGGTGGAGATGCGCCGCTGGGCGGGGATGGAGGCGGGCCGCGACCTCTTCGAAACCCTCTTCGTCTACGAGAACTACCCGCTCCCCCCGCTCGGCGCGGACGCGTCCGCCGAAGCGGACGAGGACGCCGGGCTCGCGTGGGAAGCCGCCGCGGGGCCGCCTGCCGAGCTCACCAGCGCGCCGCTGACCCTGGCGGTGGCGCCCACGCGCATCGGCACCAAGCTGCGGCTGACCTACGACGCGGCGCGCTTCGCCCCCGACGCCATGCGGCGGATGCTGGACCACCTGGTGGTGCTGGTGCACGCGCTGGCCGAGGCCGGCGAGCGCCCGCTGGGCGAGGTGGAGATGACCACCCCCGAGGAGCGCGCCGCCCTTGCCGCCGCCGGCGCGGCCACCGCCCACTTCCCCGTGGCCCGCTCGCTCGCGGCGCTCTTCGCCCAGCAGGCGGCGAACACGCCCCATGCACCGGCGCTGACCTTTGGCGACGACACCCTCACCTACGCCGAGCTGGACGCGCGCGCCAACCGCCTCGCGCACCGGCTGGTGAAGCTGGGCGCGCGCCCGGGCGACCTGGTGGGCCTCTCGGTGGAGCGCTCGGCGGAGACCGTGGTCGCGATCCTGGCGATCCTCAAGGCGGGGGCAGGCTACATCCCGCTCGACCCCGGCTACCCGGAAGACCGGCTCGCCTACATGCTGGAAGACTCGGGCGCGCGGATGGTGGTGACCACCGCCGCGCTGGCGGAGCGGCTCTGGGCGGGCGCCCCCGCGCTGGTGCGCCTCGACGCCGACGCCGCGGCGGTCGCCGCCGAGCCCGCCCACGCGCCTCCGGTGGAGGTGCCGCCCGGGTCGCCGGCGTACCTGATCTACACCTCGGGGTCCACCGGCAAGCCCAAGGGCGTGCTGATCACGCAGACCAGCGTGGTCCGCCTCTTCTCCTGCACCCAGCACTGGTACGGCTTCGGGGCACGCGACGTGTGGACGCTGTTCCACTCCTACGCCTTCGACTTCTCGGTGTGGGAGATGTGGGGCGCGCTCCTCCATGGCGGGCGGCTGCTGGTGGTGCCCTTCGACGTGTCCCGCTCGCCCGCGGAGTTCTACGCGCTGCTCGAGCGCGAGGGCGTCACCGTCCTCAACCAGACCCCGTCGGCCTTCCGCCCGCTGATGCTGGCCGACCAGGAGGCGGCGCTGCGCGGCGAGATGCGCGAGCTGGCGCTGCGCTACGTGATCTTCGGCGGCGAGGCGCTGGACCCGGCCACGCTGCGCCTGTGGGTGGAGCGGCGGGGCGACCGGGCGCCGCGGCTGGTGAACATGTACGGGATCACCGAGACCACCGTGCACGTCACCTACCGCCCGCTCACCGCCGCCGACACGGTCGACGGCTCGTCGTCGCCCATCGGCATCCCGCTTCCCGACCTGGCCGTCCACCTGGTGGACCGGGGCGGCAAGCTGGTGCCCGCCGGGGTGGCGGGGGAGATGTACGTGGGCGGCGCCGGCGTGGCGCTGGGCTACCTGGGCCGGCCCGACCTCACGGCCGAGCGCTTCGTTCCCGATCCATACTCGAACGACCCCAACGCCCGGCTCTACCGCTCGGGCGACGTGGCGCGGCGGCTACCCGACGGCTCGCTCGAGTTCGTGGGCCGCGGCGACGAGCAGGTCAAGGTGCGCGGCTTCCGCATCGAGCTGGGCGAGATCGAGTCGGTGCTGCGGGTGCACGAGGCGGTGCGCGACGCCGTGGTGCTGGTGCGCGGCGAGGGCGAGGCGAAGCGGCTCGCCGCCTGGGTGGTGGCCGACCCTGCCGCCCTGTCTCCCGCCGAGATGCGCAAGTTCGCGGCGGGGCACCTGCCGCCGTGGATGCTGCCGGCCAGCTTCTCGGTGCTGGCCTCGCTCCCGCTCACCCCCAACGGCAAGGTGGACCGCCGCGCCCTCCCCGAGCCCGGGGTGGAGGCCGCCGGCAACTACGTGGCCCCGCGCACCCCGGCCGAGGAGATACTGGCCGGGCTGTGGGCCGAGCTTCTGGGAGCCAAGAGGGTGGGCTCGGCCGATTCGTTCTTCGAGCTGGGCGGCCACTCGCTGCTGGCCATGCGGCTGGTGTCGCGCATCCGCGAGGCGTTCGGCGTGGAGCTGCCCGTGCGGGCGGTGTTCGAGTGCGAGACGCTCGCCATCCTCGCCGCGCGCGTGGACGAGGCGCGCCGCGTGGACGCCGAGGCGGGCGACGCCGCGCCGCCGATAGAGCCCGCCGCCCGCGACGCCGGCCTCCCGCTGTCGTACGGGCAGGAGCGGCTGTGGGCGCTCGACCGGCTGAACGCCGGCGCGGTGGCCTTCACCGTGGTCACCACGGCCGGCCTGCCGGAAGAGCCCGACACGGCCGCCCTCGCCGCCGCGCTCACCGAGGTGGTGCGCCGCCACGAGGTCCTGCGCACCTGGTTCCGCGACGGCGAGGGGGGGCCCGTGCAGGTGGTGGGCGCGCCGTTCGCCGTCGACGTCCCCGAAACCGACCTGCGCGGCCTGGAGCCCGAGGCCCGGTCGCGCGCGATCGCCGGGGCGGTGGCCGCCGCTGCCGCCGAGCGCTTCGCGCTGGACCGGCTGCCGCTGCTGCGCGCGTCGCTCCTGCGGCTGGACGACGTGTCGGTGCTGGTGTTCCGCGCCCATCACGCCATCTACGACGGGTGGTCGGCGCGGGTGCTCAAGCAGGAGCTGCGTGCGCTGTACTTCGCCTTCGCGGCCGGCGAGCCGTCGCCGCTGGCGCCGCTGCCGGTGCAGTACGGCGACTGGGCGGCATGGCAGCGGCGGGTGATGGACGGCGGCGGGATGGACGCGCAGCTCGCCTACTGGCGGCGCGCGCTGGCCGGCGCCCCCGCGCTGCTGGAGCTCCCGGCAGACCGCCCGCGCCCCGCCGCGCGCACCCACGCCGGCGCCGACCTGGCGTTCCACCTTCCGCAGCCCACGGTGGAGGCGGCGCGCGCGCTGGCCCGCCGCGAGGGCGCCACGCTGTTCATGGTCCTCCTCGCCGCCTACGACGTCCTCCTCGCGCGCTTCGCCGGGACCGACGACGTGGTGGTGGGCACGCAGACCGCCGGGCGCACGCGCGGCGAGACGGAGGCGATGATCGGCTTCTTCCTCAACAACCTGGCGCTGCGCACCGATCTCGGCGGCGCCCCGTCGTTCCGCGCGGTGGTGGGGCGGGTGCGCGAGGCCACGCTCGACGCATACGCGCACCAGGACGTGCCATTCCAGAAGCTGGTGGACGTGCTGGGGGTGGAGCGCACGCTGGCCCACACCCCCGTCTACCAGGCCACCTTCGTCCTGCAGACAACCGGCTTCGACACCGCCCCCGTCGCCGCCGCGCCGGCGGACGCGGCGGCTCCCGCGCCCGCCGAGGCCGCGGCAGTGCCGGTGGCGCGCGAGGTGGAGCACGACCTGACCTTCGAGCTGCGCGAGACGTCGTCCGGCGCCGTGGGCACGGCCAGCTACAGCACCGAGCTGTTCGACCACGAGACCGGCGCGCGCTTCGTGGCCGAGTACCGCCGGCTGCTGGGTGCGCTCCTGGCAGAGCCGGATGCCCCCATCTCCGCCCCACCCGCGGTCGATGAGGCGGAGCGCCACCTCGTCGTCGAGAGGTGGAACGCCACCGCGGCCGTCGCGCCCGCCGCTCCCCTGCACCGCCTGTTCGAGGCGCAGGCAGCGCGCACGCCGGGTGCGCTCGCCATCGTCTTCGGCGCGGAGCGGGTGGCGTTCGCGGAGCTGAACGCGCGCGCCAACCGGCTCGCGCGGCGGCTCGTCGCGCTCGGCGTGCGCCCGGAATCCATCGTGGCGCTGGCGCTGGAGCGCTCGGTGGAGATGGTGGTGGCACTGCTGGCCGTCGCCAAGGCCGGCGCCGCCTTTCTCCCCGTCGACCCCGCCTATCCGGTGGAGCGCAGACGGTGGATGCTGGAAGATTCCGCCGCCGGTCTCGTGCTGACCACGTCCGCACTCGCGGCCGACCTACCGGAGACGCGGGCGGAAGTCGTTGCGCTCGACGAAATCGCGACGGAGATCGAGACGGAGGATGATTCCAATCTTCCGGTCGATGTCGATGTCGAGAACGCGGCGTACGTGATCTTCACCTCGGGCTCCACGGGGCGGCCGAAGGGCGTCGTGGTGCCGCACCGGGGGATCGGGAACCTGGCGGCGGCCCAGCGCGAGGCGTTTGGCGTGGAGGCGGGCGGCCGCGTCCTCCAGTTCGCCTCCTTCTCGTTCGACGCGGCGGTGGCCGAGGTCGCGCACGCGCTCCTTGCCGGCGCCGCGCTGGTGATGGCGCGCCCCGAGCAGGCCGGCCCCGAGCTGCTGGCGCTGCTGCGCGACGAGGCCGTCACCGTCGCCACCCTCCCGCCCTCGCTCCTCGCCGCGCTCCCGGCCGACGAGCTGCCGGCGCTCCGCACCATCGTTTCCGCCGGCGAAGCCGTCTCGGCCGACGTGGTGGCGCGCTGGGGCGAGGGGCGTCGTTTCGTCAACGCGTACGGGCCCACGGAGACGACCGTCTGCGCGACGGTGTCCATCGACCCGCTGACGGACGGGCGGCCGCCGATCGGGCGGCCGATCGCGAACGTGCGGACGTACGTGCTGGACGCACGCATGCAGCCGGTGCCCGTCGGCGTGCCCGGCGAGCTGTACGTCGGCGGCATCGGTGTCGCCCGCGGATATCTGGGACGGCCGGGGCAGACGGCCGAGCGCTTCGTCGCCGACCCGTTCTCGGCGGACGGCGCGCGGCTGTATCGCACGGGCGACCGGGTGCGCTGGCTGCGCTCGGGCGAGCTCGAATTCCTCGGCCGCGTGGACGCGCAGGTGAAGGTCCGCGGCTTCCGCATCGAGCCAGGCGAGGTGGAGGCAGCGCTGCGCAGCCACGCATCCGTGCGCAACGCCGTCGTCATCGCCCGCCACGACGCGCCCGCGCCGCTGCGCCTCGTCGCCTACGTCGTCCCGGCCGAGGCGTCGGATGTGGCGGAGGTATCGGACGCGTCGGAATCCATCGGGATCGACGCGGAGGCGCTGAGCGAGCACGTGGCGGCGCGGCTTCCGGCGCACATGGTGCCGTCGGCCATCGTCGCCATCCCGTCGATCCCCCTCACGCCCAACGGCAAGGTGGATCGCCGCGCGCTCCCCGCCCCCGCGCTGGAAGGCCGCGGCGAGCCCGCCGCCCCGCGCTCGCCGGCCGAGGAGACGCTGGCCGCCGTCTGGCAGGCCGTGCTGAACGCCGGCGAGATCGGCGTGCACGACAACTTCTTCGCGCGCGGCGGCGACTCGATCCTGGCGATCCAGGTGGTGTCGCGCGCCGCCCGCGCCGGGCTGCGCATCACCGCGCGGCAGGTGTTCGAGCACCCCACGGTGGCCGCCCTGGCGCGCGTCGCGGAACCGATCGTCGCGGGCGAGGTGCCCGCGGGCGAGCAGGGGCCGGTGACGGGGCCGGCGCCGCTTACGCCGGTGCAGCAGTGGTTCTTCGCGCAGGACTTCGCCGAGGCGCACCACTGGAACATGGCCTACCTGGCCGCCGCGGCCGCGCGACTGGACGAGGCGGCGCTGGAGCGAGCCGTGGCCGCCGTGGTGGAGCACCACGACGCCCTCCGCCTCCGCTTCACCGTCGTGGACGGCGAGTGGTCGCAGGAGTTCGCCGCGCCCGGCGGCGACACGCCGTTCGAAGTGATGGACGTTTCCGGCCTGACGGGCGACGAGCTCTCCGCCGCCATCGAAGCGCACGCGGAGGAGGCGCAGGCCACGCTGAGCCTGGAGCACGGCCCCCTCACCCGCGTCGTCCTCTACCGTGCGGGCGCCGGCGAGCCCGACCGGCTGCTGTGGATCATCCACCACCACGCCGTGGACGCGGTGTCGTGGACGCCGCTGCTGGAAGATCTCGAATCCGCGTATCTCCAGGCCCAGGCGGGCGCGGAGATCCATCTTCCGCCCCGCACCACGTCGTTCCGCCGCTGGGCGGAGCGCCTGGCGGAGTGGGCGAATTCGTCCGAATCCGCCATCGATGCGCGGTGGTGGCTGGCGCAGCCGTGGGATGCCGCCCGCCCCCTCCCCGCCGGCGGCCACGACGGCGGCGACCTGGAGGCCGGGGCCGCGTGGGTGGACGTGGCGCTGGACGAGGAGACCACCCGCGCGCTGCTGCAGGAGGTGCCCCCCGTCTACGGAACGCAGGTGAACGACGCGCTGCTGGCGGCGCTCGCCCGCGCGCTGGCGGGGTGGACGGGCGGCAGCGCGGTCGCCGTCGAGGTGGAGGGTCACGGCCGCGAGGAGCTGTTCCCCGGCATCGACCTGTCGCGCACCGTGGGCTGGTTCACCAGCGCCTTCCCGCTGCTGCTGGATGCCTCGTCGGAGGACGCCGGGGCGCTGCTGCGTGGGACAAAAGAGACACTGCGCGGCGTGCCTCACAAAGGACTGGGCTTCGGCGCGGTGCGCTGGATGTCGGCGGACGGGTCGCTCGCGTCAAGACTGGCGGCGATTCCGGTGCCTGGGGTCAATTTCAACTACCTGGGCCAGTCAGGCGGCGGCTCGGGCGATGGGTCCGGCGGCGGCGCGTGGCTGCGCGCTACGCGCGAGGCAGCCCGCGCGCACCAGTCGCCGCGCAACCGGCGGCCCAGCGCGGTGCAGGTGATCGCCACGGTGGCCGGCGGGCGGCTGCACGCGCGCTGGATCTACCCCGGCCGCCGCTTCGATTCGGCAGAGGTGGGGCGCGCGGCCGAAGCCTTCGCCGGCGCGCTGCGCGAGATCGTGGCGCATTGCCGCGCCAGCGGCGGCGGCTACACCCCGTCCGACTTCCCGCTGGCGGCGATCGATCAATCCACCCTTCACCGCGTGCTGGCCGAGGTGGGCGCCGGCGCGCGCGGCACGGTGGAAGACGTGTATCCCCTCACGCCGCTGCAGGAGGGGATGCTCTTCCACGCGCTGGAAGGCCCCGCCGAGGCCGGCGCCTACGTCGCCGACAACCGCGTCTCGCTGCGCGCGATCGACGGCGATGCGCTGGCGCGTGCGTGGCGCGCGCTGGTGGAGCGCCACCCGGTGCTCCGCACGGCCTTCGCCTGGCGCGGGCTGGAGCGCCCGCTGCAGGTGGTCCTCCAGTCCGCGGACTTCCACGTGGAGCGGCTGGACTGGCGCGACGCGGCTGCCGACGACGTCGAAGCCCGCGTCGCCGCGCACGTCCACGCCGACCGTGCGCGCGACTTCGCGCCGGAGCGGGCGCCGCTGCTGCGCGTGGCGCTGGCGCGGACGGGCGAGGATGCGTGGGAGCTGCTGTGGAGCTTCCACCACCTGCTGCTGGACGGCTGGTCGCTGCCGCGGCTGATGGAGGACCTGGGCGAGCTGTACCGCGCCTTCACGTCGGGTGACGCGCCGGCGCTCGTCTCGCGGCGGCCCTTCCGCGACCACGTGGCGCTGCTGGAGAAGATGGACCACGGCGCGGCGGAGGCGTTTTGGCGCCGCGAGATGGAGGGCTTCACCGGCGCCGGGGCGCTGCCGGCCGCACGCCCCGCCGCCCCCGGCCACCTCCCTGCCACCTTCGGCGAGGCGCGGGCCCGGCTCGGCCGCGCGGCGTCGGAGCGGCTGCGTGCGTCGGCGGGGGCGGCGGGGCTCACCGCCACCACCCTCTACCAGGGTGCGTGGGCGCTGATGCTGGCCCGCTACACGGGGGAGAGCGACGTCGCCTTCGGCAACGTGGTCTCGGGCCGCCCGCCCGAGCTGGAGGGTGCCGCCGAGATGCTGGGGATGCTGATCAACACCATCCCCGTGCGCGCCCGCGTTCCGGCAGGTGCCAGGGCGGGCGCGTGGCTGCGCGACCTGCAGCAGCGCCAGGCCGAGGCGCGCCAGTACGACTACGCCCCGCTGGTGGAGGTGCGCCGCTGGGCCGGCGTGGACGCCGGCCGCGAGCTGTTCGAGACGCTGTTCGTCTACGAGAACTACCCCGTCCCCACCGCCCCCGCCGGCGCGTCCGCCGCGTCTGCCGCGTCCGCGGACGACGAATCGAAAGGCCACGCGCCGCTCGACGCCGAGCCGCTGGAGCGCACCAACTATCCGCTGGCGCTGGCGGTGGCGCCGCTCCCCGGCGGCACCGAGCTGCGGCTGACGTACGACGCCGAGCGTTTCGACGCCGCCGCCGTGCGGCGGATGCTGGGGCACTACGTGGCGCTGGTCGACGCGCTCGCCGCCGCGGACGAAGCGCCGGTCGGCGCGCTCCCGATGCTCTCGGCCGAGGAGGAGCGTCTCGCCGTGCACGGCTGGAACCAGACGGCCGCGCCCGCCGAGATCGCGCCGCTGCACCGGATGTTCGAGGCGCGCGTGGCCGCTTCTCCTCACGCGCCGGCGCTGCGCTTCGCCGGGGCGACGGTGACGTACGCCGAGCTGAACGCGCGCGCCAACCGGCTGGCCCGCCACCTCCGCGCGCTGGGCGTGGGCAACGAGACGATCGTGGCGGTGTCGCTGGAGCGCTCGCCCGAGCTGGTGGCGGCGCTGCTGGCCATCTTCAAGGCCGGCGGCGTCTTCCTCCCCGTGGACCCCGCGTATCCGGCGGAACGCAGACGGTGGATGCTGGAGGATGCCGGTGTCCGGCTCGTCCTCACCACCTCTGCCCTCGCCGCCGACCTGCCGTCCGCGGAGCTGGCCGTGGTCGCGCTCGACTCGATCGCGGCGGAGCTCGATGCGGCGGACGATTCGGATCTTTCGGTGGATGTGGACGCAGACAACGCGGCATACGTGATCTTCACCTCGGGCTCCACGGGGCGGCCCAAGGGCGTGGTCGTGCCGCACCGGGGGATCGGCAATCTCTCGGCGGCGATGGGGCACGCGCTGGCGATCGATGCCACGTCGCGCGTGCTCCAGTTCGCCTCGTTCTCGTTCGACGCCGCCATCGCCGACGTGGCGAACGCGCTCCTCTCCGGCGCCACGCTGGTGCTGGCAGAGCCTGAGCGCAGCGCGGGCCCCGAGCTGGTGCGGTTCCTGGCAGAGGAGGGCGTGACCGTGGCCACCCTGCCGCCCTCGCTCCTCGCCGCGCTGGGCGCCGCCGAGCTTCCCGCGCTCGCCACCCTCGTCTCGGCCGGCGAGGCGGTGCCGGCGGAGGTGGCGGAGCGGTGGGGAGCCGGGCGGCGCTTCGTGAACGCCTACGGGCCGACGGAGACCACCGTCTGCGCCACCCTGGCAGTGGACCCGCGGCCGGTGGACGGGCGCGTGCCCATCGGCCTGCCCATCGCCAACCTGCGCGCCTGGGTGGTGGACGCGGGGCTGCGGCCGGTGCCCGTGGGCGTGCCCGGCGAGCTGCTGGTGGGTGGCATCGGCGTGGCGCGCGGCTACCTGGGCCGCGCCGCCCTCACCGCCGAGCGCTTCGTCCCCGACCCGTTCTCGGGCGTGGCGGGCGCGCGGCTCTACCGCACCGGCGACCGCGTGCGGCGGCTGGAGACGGGCGAGATCGACTTCCTCGGCCGCGTGGACCAGCAGGTCAAGGTCCGCGGCTTCCGCGTGGAGCCCGGCGAGGTGGAAGCCGCCCTCCTCGCCCACTCGGCCGTCCGTGACGCCGTCGTCGTGGCGCGCGGCGCGGGCGAGGCGGCGATGCTGGTGGGCTACGTCACGCCGGCAGATGTGGATGCGGACGAGTTGCGCGCCCATCTGGCCGCGCGTCTCCCGGCGCACCTCGTCCCGTCCGCGCTGGTGGCGCTGGACGAGATGCCGCTGACGCCCAACGGCAAGATCGACCGCCGCGCCCTTCCCGACCCCACGGTGGAGACCGATGCCTTCGTGGCTCCCCGCACCCCCGCCGAGGCGGCGATCGCGGCGATCTGGAGCGAGGTGCTGCACGTCGATAGCGTGGGCGTGCACGACGACTTCTTCGCGCTGGGCGGCCACTCGCTGCGCGCCACGCAGGTGCTGTCGCGCATCGAGGCGCGGCTGGGCGTGCGCCTGCCGGTGAAGACGCTCTTCACCGCCCCCACCGTAGCCGGCCTCGCCGCCGCCGTAGCCGCCCTCCGCCCGGCAAACGCGGTGGATGCCGTCCCCACGTCGGCGGCCGACGAGCCCCGCGTGGCGCCGCTCACCGCCGGGCAGGAGCGGACGTGGGTGCTCGCCGCGCTGGCCGGCGAGCCCACGCCCAACGCTGTCGCCGCGCTGCGCCTCTCCCCCGCGCCCGACGCGGCGGTGCTGGCTCGCGCGGTGGAGGCAGTCGCCCGCCGCCGCGACGTGATCCGCTCGCACGTCGAGATCCGGGACGGCGTGCCCGTGCGCATCGTTCTCCCCGCGCACACGATCATGCTTTCTTCGGACGAAAAGGACAGCGCCGAGATGATCGAGGCCGCCGTCCTCCAACTGACCGAAATCGAATCGACACGCGCGTTTGCGGACGCCGAGCCGTTCTTGCGCGTCCACCACCTGCGCGCGGCGGATGGCGCCCACGCGCTCGTCTGCATCCTCCATCCGCTCGCCGTCGCGGAAGTCTCCCCGGCGGAGGTGGCGGCGGAGGTGGTCGCGGCGTACGGCGCGCTCCTCCACGGCGATCCGCTGCCCACGTCCGTCGCCGAGACGGGCGACGTGGCGGCGGCGGAGGCGTACTGGCGCGCGCGGCTGGCCGACGCCCCCGCGATGCTGGAGCTGCCGGCCGACCGCGCGCGTCCCGCCGTGCAGCGCCTGCGCGGCGCAGTGGAGACGGCGCTGCTCCCGCCCGAGCCCGTCCGCGCGCTGGCTGCGGGCGAGTCGGCGGATCCGGCGCTCGTCCTCCTGTCTGCCCTGGCCGTGGTGCTCGCCCGCTTGTCGGGGCAGGACGACGTGGTGATCGGCGCGCGGGCACCGGGGGCGGCGCAGGAGGCCGCGCTGCGCGTGGAGCTGGCCGGCGCACCGTCGTTCCGCGAGGTGCTGGCGCGCGTGCGGAGGGCGGCGGACCAGGCGGCGCGCGCGGATCTTCCGCTCGGCCGAGTGATCGAGATGCTGAGCCCGCCGCCGTCCCTCAGCCACGCGCCGCTCTTCCAGGTGCGCCTCGGCTACGGGGGCGCGGTCGACGGTGTGGACGCCGCACCGCTCGCGGTATCCGCATCCCCCGCCCTGCTCGACCTGTCGCTTCACGCGGCGGAGACGGCGGACGGGCTGGCGCTGACACTGGCGTACGACGCCGCGCTCTTCGACGGCGAGCGGATGCGCGAGCTGCTGGCGCAGGTGGGCGCCGTGCTTGCGCACGCATCCGCCGACCCCGAGATGCCGGCGCACGCGCTGTCGCTGGTTACGGAATCGGCGCGGGAAATCCTCCCCGACCCCGCGGCGCCGCTGGACCGGACGTGGCGCGGCAGCATCCCCGCGCTCTTCGCCGCGCGCGCGGCGGAGCGGCCGGAGGCGCTGGCGGCGGAAGACCCGCGCGAGCGCTGGAGCTATGCCGAGCTCGACGCCGCTTCGGCGCACATCGCCGCCCATCTCGCCGCGCACGGAGTGGGCGCGGGCGACGTGGTCGCCGTCTGGGCGCACCGCTCGGCGGCGCTGGCGCGGGCGCTGCTGGCGGCGCTGCGGGCGGGCGCGGCGTTCGTGATCCTCGACCCCGCGTACCCGGCCGCGCGGCTGGCGCAGTACGTCCGCATCGCCCGCCCCGCCGCCCTCCTGCGCATCACCGCCGCCGGCCCGCTGCCGAACGAGGTGGAAGCCGCGCTGGCTGAATTCTCCCCCGTGACGGTGGAGCTGCGGGCGAAGGCGGATGGGGATGCGGCGGATGGGAGGGACATCGCTCCGATCGACCCGACCGACGCGCCCCAGGTGGAGATCGGCCCGGATTCGCTCGCGTACCTGGGCTTCACCTCGGGGACGACGGGCGTGCCCAAGGCGGTGCTGGGGCGGCACGGGTCGCTCACGCACTTCACGCCATGGGTCACCGAGGCGTTCGGGCTGGGCGCCGACGACCGCTTCAGCCTCCTTTCCGGGCTGGCGCACGACCCGCTGCACCGCGACGTCTTCACGCCGCTCCAACTCGGCGCCGCGATGGTGGCGCCCGATCCGGAAGGGATCACCACGCCGGGATGGCTGGCGCCGTGGATGCGCGCGACGGGGATCACCGTGGCCCATCTCACCCCCGCGCTGGGCCAGCTGCTGGCGGCGGTGGACGACGACGACCCGCACGCCGGCGCCATCCCCGCGCTGCGCGCCGCCTTCTTCGTGGGCGATGTCCTCGCGCGCGGCGACGTGGCGCGGCTGGCTCGCCTGGCGCCCGGCGCCACGATCGTCAACTACTACGGCGCCACCGAGACCCAGCGCGCCCTCTCCTACCACGTGGTCGATCCCGCGGCGGAAGCGTCCGCCAAACCCGTGGTGCCGCTGGGCCGCGGCGCGCCGGGCGTGCAGCTCCTCGTCCGCGCGGCGCACGGCGGGTTGGCGGGGGTGGGCGAGCTGGGCGAGGTGTGGATCCGCAGCCCGCACATCGCCCTGGGCTACCTGGGCGAGGCGGAGCTGACCGCCGCGCGCTTCCAGCCCAACCCGTGGACGGACGATGCGACGGACCTCGTCTACCGCACCGGCGACTTGGGCCGCTACCGGCCAGACGGCGAGGTGGAGCCCGCCGGCCGCGCCGACCAGCAGGTGCAGGTCCGCGGCTTCCGCGTGGAGCTGGGCGAGATCGAAGCCGCCCTGGCCGCGCACCCCTCCGTGCGCGAAGCCGTGGTGATGCCGCGCGGCGACGGCGAGGCGAAGCGCCTGGTCGCCTGGCTCACGGCCAACGTGGAGCCGGCGAAGCCCGCCGCGCTCCGCGAGCACCTGCGCGGCCTGCTCCCCGACTACATGGTGCCCGCGGCCTTCGTGTGGCTGGACGCGCTCCCGCTCACCCCCAACGGCAAGACCGACCGCCGCGCCCTCCCCGACCCGCGCGCCGCATCCCCCGCCGCCCCCGTGCCGCCGCAGACCGCGGTGGAGGAGGTGGTGGCCGGCGTGTGGCGCGAGGTGCTGGGTGTGGGCGAGGTCGGCGTGCACGACGACTTCTTCGCCCTCGGCGGCCGCTGGGGCACCGCCATCCGCGCCGTGGCCGCCGTATCGCGCGCGCTGGAGGTGGATCTGCCCCTCCGCGCGCTGTTCGACGCCCCCACCGTCGCCGGCCTGGCGGCCATCGTGGAGGCGGCCGGCGGCGGCGCCCTGGCCGATGCCCTGGCCGAGGTCGAAGACCTGAGCGACGACGAGATCGCCGCCCTCCTCGCCGAGCTGGGAGAAGACGAGTGAGCCAGCCGCACCGGCGGATGCGTCATTCCCCGCCCCTCCCAGCGCTCTTTCGCGTGGGAGTCCGCGAAGCGGACTTCGGGCCGTCGTTGCCGCGAATTCATTCGCCTTTCTCGACCATCCGAGCCGAGATCCAGATCGGATCTCCCGGCCGGGAGCTCGACACCAACACCTGACGTCCCGGGCCGTCCGCATCTGCCGGACGCCCATCCCGACATGGAAGCATAGATGACCGACATCCACGCGCGACTTTCCGAGCTCACCCCCGCCCAGCGGAAGCTCCTCGCGCTGAAGCTGAAGCAGAAGGCGGCCGGCAGTGCCGGCGTCGCCGACAACACAGGCGCCGATGCCCCGCGCGAGTACCCCGCGTCGTTCGCGCAGCGGCGGCTGTGGCTGCTCGACCGGCTGCAGCCGGGGAGCCACGCCTACAACATCCCCGGCGGCTGGCGCTTCCGCGGCGCGCTGGACGCCGACGCGCTGTCGCGCGCGGTGAGCGAGCTGGCGCGCCGCCACGAGTCGCTGCGCACCCGGCTGGAAACGCGCGGCGATGAGCCGGTGCAGGTGGTGCTCCCCCCCGCCCCCGTCCCCCTCCCGCTGCTGGACCTTTCCACCCGCCCCGCCGACGAGCGCGAGGCCGAGCTGGAGCGGCTGGCGCGCGAGCAGGCCGAGCGCCCTTTCCGCCTGGACGAAGCGCCGCTCTTCCGCGCCGACCTCGTCCGCATCACCGACGACGACCACGCGCTGCTGTGGACGGTGCACCACGCGGTGAGCGACGGCTGGTCCAGCGGCGTCATCGCGCGCGAGCTGACGGCGCTCTACGCCGCCTTCGCCGCCGGGCAGCCCTCGCCGCTGCCACCTCCGGGGCTGGCCTACGGCGAGTACGCCGCGCAGCAGCGCGAGCGGCTGTCGGGCGCCGCGCTCCAGCGGCTGACGGCGTTCTGGCGCGGCGCGCTGGACGGCGCCCCCGCGCGCCTAGACCTGCCCACCGACTTCCCCCGCCCGGCCACGCGCTCGCCCCGCGGCGGGCTGGTGGAGGCGGCGCTGGGCCACGGGGTGCCCGCGCGCGTTGAGGCGCTGGCGCGCGCCGAGGGCGCCACGCCCTTCATGGTGTACCTCGCCGCCTTCCAGCTCCTCCTGGGCCGCTACGCCCGGCAGGCCGACGTGCTGGTGGGCGCGGCCATCGCCAACCGCGTGTCGCCCGAGGTGGAAGACACGGTCGGCTTCTTCGTGAACACGCTGGTGCTGCGCGGCGAGCTGGGCGGCGAGCCCTCGTTCCGCGCGCTGGTGGCGCGGGCGCGCGACGTGACCCTGGCCGCCTACGACCACCAGGAGCTTCCCTTCGAGAAGCTGGTGGAGGAGATCAACCCCGAGCGCTCGCTGAGCTACGCGCCGCTGGTGCAGGCCCTCTTCGTCCTCCACAACCAGGGCACCCCCGCAGCCTCTGCCGCGTCCCGAGATGCGTCCGCGACGGGAGATGCGTCCCCCGATGCGGCGGACGGCGGGGTGCGCGTGGCCTCGCTGGGCCACGACGCCGCATCCACCCGCTTCGACCTGAGCCTGTCGGTGGTGGAGCGGGGCGGGGCGGCCGAGGCGTGGCTCACCTACGCCGCCGACCTGTGGGAGCGCGCCACGATCGAACGGATGCTGGCGCGCTACGCCGCCCTCCTGAGCGCCGCGCTGGCCGACCCCGAGGCGCCCGCCTGGGCGCTGCCGCTGTTCGTCGCGGGCGAACGCGAGCGCGTGGCGGGCGAGTGGGCCGGCCGCCCCCGCCCCTCGCCGCGCGGCCCCACCCTCCCCGCGCGCCTCGCCTCGCAGGCGCGCGCGACGCCCGGCGCGGTGGCGGTCGAGTCCCCCGCCGGCACGCTGACGTTCGCGGAGGTGGACGCGGCGGCGAGCCGGCTCGCGCGCTGGCTGCTGGCCCGCGGCGCCGGCCCCGAGCGGCGCGTGGGCATCTGCCTGGGCCACACGGCCGAGCTGGTGATCGCCCTGCTGGGCGTGCTGAAGTCCGGCGCCGCCTTCGTCCCGCTCGACCCGGCGCACCCACGCGAACGGCTGGCGGGGCTGATGGACGATGCCGGCGTCTCCCTCGTCCTCACCCGGTCCGATCTGCTCGGCCACTTGCCCAGCGACGCGCGCGTGGTCGCGATCGACTTGATCGACGCCGAGCTCGCGGCGCTGTCGCCGGGCGATCCGGGGATGGAGGTCGATCCATCGCACCTTGCGTACGTCATCTACACCTCGGGCTCCACCGGCCGCCCCAAGGGGGTGATGGTGGAGCACGGGCCGCTGGCGTCGTATCTCGATTGGGTGGATGCGGAGCTGTTCGGAAGCGCGGTGGAGACGGTGCCGCTGGTCACGCGGCCGGGGTTCGACGCGGTGCTCAAGCAGCTCTTCTCGCCGCTGCTGCAGGGGCGCGCCGTCTGGATCCCCGGCGAGGAGACCGCGGGCGACCCCGCGGCGCTGATGGCGGCACTGGCCGGGCGGCGGGCGGCGGCGCTCAACTGCGTTCCCGCGCTGTGGTCGGCACTGCTCGATGCGGCCGACCAGGGGCGCGCGCCGCTCCCCGCACCGCACGCTCTCGTCGCGCTGTGGCTGGGCGGCGAACGGCTGGACGCGGCGCTGGTGGCGCGCACCCGCGCCCGCCTGCCGCACCTGCGCATCGTCAACCTCTACGGCCCCACCGAAGCCACCGCCAACGCCGTCTTCGCCGACGCGGGCGCGGGCGCGCTGGTGCCCATCGGCCTGCCGGTGGAGGGCCATTCGGCCTACGTGGTGGACGACGCGCTGCGCCTCCTCCCTGGCGACCTCCCCGGCGAGCTGGTGGTGGGCGGCGCGGGCGTGGCGCGCGGCTACCTGGGCGCACCCGCGCTCACCGCCGAGCGCTTCGTCCCCGACCCGTTCTCCGCCGTCGCTGGCGCGCGACTGTACCGCACCGGCGACCGCGCGCGCCGCTGGGCCGACGGGAGGCTGGAGTACCTGGGGCGGGTGGACGCGCAGGTGAAGGTGCGTGGGGTGCGCATCGAGCCGGGCGAGGTGGAAGCCGCGCTCCTCGCCCTCCCCGCCGTGCGCGACGCCGCCGTGGCCGCGGTGGACGGCGGCCCCGGCGGCGCCCGCCTCGCCGCCTGGGTCGTCGCGTCGTCGGACGGGATGACGCCCGAGGCGCTGCGTGCCGCGCTGGCCGCGCGCCTCCCCGAGGCGATGGTGCCCACCGCCTTCGTGCTGCTGGATGCGCTCCCGCGCACCCCCAACGGCAAGGTGGACCGCCGCGCCCTCCCGGCGGCGGATCTGGCCCCCGGCGCGGGCGGCTACGTGGAGCCGGCGACGGAAACGGAACGGCGCGTGGCGGCGATCTGGCAGGCCGTGATCGGCGTGGAGCGGGCCGGCGCGCGCGACGACTTCTTCCTGCTGGGCGGCCACTCGCTGCTGGCCACGCAGGTGATCTCGCGAGTGCGCGAGACCTTCGGCGCCGAGCTGCCGCTGCGCGCGCTGTTCGAGGCGCCACGCCTGGACGCCTTCGCGGCCATGGTGGACGCCGCCGCGAGCAGCGACGCCCCGGCAGACGCGCCGATCACCGCGCGCGGCGGCAACGATCTGCCGCTCTCCTTCGCGCAGGAACGCCTCTGGTTCGTGGACCGGCTGGACCCCGGCGGCACCGCCTACAACCTGCCGACGCCCATGCGGCTGGCCGGCCCGCTCGACGTGCGCGCCCTGGAGCGGGCGCTGGGCGAGATGGTGCGCCGCCACGCCGTCCTCCGCACCCGCTTCGCGCTGGTGGACGGCACCCCGGTGCAGCGCATCGAGCCCGCCGAGGGGTTCCGGCTGGAGGTGGGCGAGGTTCCCGGCCTTTCCGAAGACCAGCGCGAGGTGCAGATCCACGCCCTGGTGGCCGACGAGGCGCGCACCCCGTTCAGCCTGGAGGCCGGCCCGCTCTTCCGCGCCCGCCTGCTGCGCGCGGGCGAGGGCGACCACCTGCTGCTGCTGGGGATGCACCACGCGATCAGCGACGGGTGGAGCGCGGGGATCTTCTGGCGCGAGCTCGTTGCTCTCTACGGCGCATTTGCGCGCGGCCAGGCGTCGCCGCTTGCCGAGCTGCCCGTGCGCTACGCCGACTTCGCCGCGTGGCAGCGCGAGTGGCTGCGCGGGGAGCGGCTGGCGGCGCAGGTGGCGTGGTGGCGCGAGCACCTGGCCGGCGCCCCCGCCGTGCTCACCCTCCCCACCGACCGACCGCGCCCGCCCGCGCGCAGCAACCGCGGCGCGCGCATCGGCTTCTCGCTCCCCGCAGATTCCGCGGGGAAGCTGCGGGCCATGGCGATGGAGCAGCGGGCCACGCCGTTTATGGCGCTGCTGGCCGCGTTCGGCGCCGTCCTTTCTCGCTGGTCGGGGCAAAGCGACGTGGTGGTGGGCACGCCGGTGGCCGGCCGCACCCGCCGCGAGACCGAGGGGCTGATCGGCCTGTTCGTGAACACCCTGCCCATCCGCACCGACCTGGGCGGCGACCCGTCGTTCCGCGCGTTGCTGGGGCGCGTACGCGAGGCCACGCTGGGCGCCTACGCCCACCAGGACCTGCCGTTCGAGCGGCTGGTGGAAGAGCTGGCGCCCGAGCGAAGCTTGAGCCACGCGCCCATCTTCCAGGTGATGCTGGCGCTGCAGAACGACCCCGGCGGGCCGATGGAGGGCTTCGCGGGGCTGGAGGCGCGCGGCGTGGCCATCGACGCCGGCAGCGCCAAGGCCGACCTGTCGCTGGTGCTGGCCGAGACCGCGGACGGTCGGTTCGGCGGAGCGCTGGAATACGCCACCGACCTCTTCGACGCCGCCACCGCGCACCGGCTGGCCGCGCACCTCGATGCCCTGGTGCGCGCCGCCGTCGCATCGCCCGACGCGCCCGTATCCACCCTGCCGCTGATGGACGGCGACGAGCACGCCGCGCTCGCCGCCGCCGGCTCGGCCACGGCGTCGTTCGCGGTCGAGCAGTCCCTTCCGGCGCTCTTCGCCCGTCAGGCGGCCAGGACGCCGCACGCCGTCGCGCTGACCTTCGGCGGTGATTCCGTCACCTACGCCCAGCTGGACGCCCGCGCCAACCGCCTCGCCCATCGCCTGATCGGCCTGGGCGCGCGGCCGGATACGCTCGTCGGCCTCTTCGTCGAGCGCTCGGCCGAAACGGTCGTCGGCATCCTCGCGATCCTCAAGGCGGGCGCGGGCTACCTGCCGCTGGACCCCGCCTACCCGGAAGACCGCCTCGCCTACATGCTGGAGGATTCCGGCGCGCCGGTCGTGGTGACGACCTCCACGCTCGCGGACCGTCTCCCGGCGGACGGCATCACCCTCGTGCGCATCGACGCGGAGCCGGAGGCGATCGATGCCGCGTCCGTGCACGCGCCGGGGATCGACATCTCCCCCCACTCGCTGGCGTACGTCATCTACACCTCCGGCTCCACGGGCAAGCCGAAGGGAGTTCAGGTCACGCACGCCAACGTCGCCCGCCTCTTCGCCGCCACGGACGAGTGGTTCCGCTTCGGGGCGGAGGACGTGTGGACGCTCTTCCACTCCTACGCGTTCGACTTCTCCGTTTGGGAGATCTGGGGCGCGCTGCTGCACGGCGGGCGGCTCGTGGTGGTCCCCTTCGACGTGTCCCGCGCCCCCGACGAGCTCTACGCGCTCATCGAAGCCGAAGGCGTCACCGTCCTCAACCAGACCCCCTCCGCCTTCCGCCAGCTCATGCGCGCGGACGAGGCGGCCGCGGAGCGCGGGGAGATGCGGAAGCTGGCGCTGCGCTGCGTGATCTTCGGTGGCGAGGCGCTGGACCCGGCCACGCTGCGCGGATGGGTGGAGCGGCGGGGGGATGATCGGCCGCTGCTCGTCAACATGTACGGGATCACCGAGACCACGGTGCACGTGACCCATCGCGTCGTTCGGGCGAACGACACGACGGACGGCGCAGCGTCGCCCATCGGCGTGGCGATCCCCGACCTCGCGATCCACCTGCTCGACCGCGGTGGGCAGCTCGTCCCTACCGGACTTGTCGGGGAGATGTACGTGGGCGGCGCGGGCGTGGCGCGCGGCTACCTCCACCGCCCCGGGCTCACGGCGCAGCGCTTCGTCCCCGATCCGTTCTCCGCCGAGCCCGGCGCGCGGCTGTACCGCTCCGGCGACCTCGCGCGGCGGCTGGCGGACGGCTCGCTCGACTTCGCGGGCCGCGCAGACGACCAGGTCAAGGTGCGCGGCTTCCGCATCGAGCCGGGCGAGATCGAATCCGCGCTCCTCGCCCACCCGCAGGTGCGCGAAGCCGTCGTCCTGCCGCGCGGCGAGGGCGAAGAGCGGCGGCTGGTGGCGTGGATCGTGGGACCGAACGTGGACGCGGCCGAGCTGCGCGCGCACCTGTCCGCCCGTCTCCCCGACTACATGGTGCCGTCGGCGTTCGTGGCGATGGACGCGCTGCCGCTCACCCGCCACGGCAAGGTGGACCGCCGCGCGCTGCCGGAGCCCGACGTCGGCGGGATGGCCGGCGCCGGCTACGTCGCTCCGCGCACGCCCACGGAGGAGCTGCTGGCCGCCGCGTGGGCCGAGCTGCTAGGCGTGGCGCTCGTGGGGGTGGAAGACGGCTTCTTCGCGCTGGGCGGGCACTCGCTGCTGGCCACGCGCGTGGCCTCGCGCGTGCGCGAAACGCTGGGCGTGGAGCTGCCCGTGCGCGCCGTGTTCGAGCATCCCACCCTGGGCGCGCTGGCCGCCGAGGTCGACCGCCTGCGCCGCGGCGCGCACGGCGTGGAGGCGCCCCCCATCCGCCGCGTCGACCGTGGAGATGGCGACCTGCCGCTGTCGTTCGCGCAGGAACGCCTCTGGTTCGTGGACCGGATGGAGGCGGGGAGCGCCACCTACCACATGCCCCTCTTCGCCCGGCTCGAAGGCGAGCTGGACGAGGCCGCCCTGCGCCGCGCGCTGGACGAGCTGGTGCGGCGGCACGAGTCGCTGCGCACGCACTTCCCGCTGGTGGACGGGCTTCCCGTGCAGCGCGTGTCGCCGCCCGCGCCCGTGGAGCTGTTCACCCACGACTTCGGCGCGCTGAGGGACGACGAGCGCGACGACGAGGCGCGGCGGCTGGTGCGCGAGCACGCCCGCATCCCCTTCACGCTGGAGACGGGGCCGCTCTTCCGCGCCGACCTGGCGCGCCTGGGCGAGCGCGACCACCTGCTGCTGCTCACCCTGCACCACGTGATCGCCGACGGCTGGTCGCTCGACCTGCTGTGGCGCGAGCTGGCGGCGCTCTACAACGCCTTCACCCGCGGCGAGCCCTCGCCGCTGCCCGAGCCGCCGGTGCAGTACGGCGACTTCGCCGCGTGGCAGCGCACGTGGCTGCAGGGCGAGGTGCTGGCGCGGCAGCTGGCCTACTGGCGGCAGACGCTGGCGGGCGCCCCGCCGCTCCTGCGCCTCCCCACCGACCGTCCCCGCCCCACGGTGCAGACGCACCACGCCGCCGTGGAGTCGGCCGTGGTCCCGCGCGAGCAGGCGAGCGCGGTGCTGAACCTGGCCCGGCGCGAAGGGGCCACGCTGTTCATGGTGCTCCTCGCCGGACTCGACGTGGTGCTGTCGAGATTGACGGGCGATGCCGACGTGGTGGTGGGCACCCCCATCGCCGGGCGCACCCGCGCCGAGACCGAGGGCGTGGTGGGGCTCTTCCTCAACTCGCTGGCGCTGCGGGTGGACCTGTCGGGCGACCCCGCGTTCGCCGAGCTGCTGCGGCGGGTGCGCGAAAGCACGCTGGGCGCCTACGCGCACCAGGACGTGCCCTTCGAGGCCGTGCTGGAGGAGATCCACCCCCAGCGCACCCTGGACCGCACCCCGGTGTTCCAGGTGATGCTGAACCTGGCCAACTTCGCCGCCGGCGCCGAAGCCGGCGGCGGCGCGGGCGAGATGACCGGGCTCACGATGCACGACGTGGATCGCGGCGGCCCCGTGGCCAGCAAGTTCGACCTCACCCTCTACGCAGGCGAAACGACCACGGGGCTCGCCCTGCACCTGGTCTACAACCCCGACCTGTTCGACGCCGGGCGCATGCGCGCGCTGCTGGCGCAGGTGGGCGGCGTGCTGCGGCAGGCCGCGGACGACCCGGCGCGCCCCCTCTCCGCCCTGTCGCTGGCGGTGGACGGCGGCACGCCTCCGATCACCGACCGCGCGGTGCGCACCGCCGCGGGCGCGCTGGCCGGCGTGGGCGAGCTGGGCGACGTGTGGGTGCGCGACGGCGACGCGTGGCGCGCCACCGGCGAGCGCGGCCGCCCGCGCCCGGACGGGTCGGTCGAGGTGATCGAGGTGGAGGCGGATTCCTCGCCGGCCACGGCGTCCGAGTCCGCGGCGAGCACAGCGGGCCGGGTGGACGCGGGACCCCGCCCGTCCCCCGACGCACGGGCCGGGGAGGAGGCGACGGGGACCGAGCGGGCAGTGCTGGAGATCTGGCGAGAGGTGCTGGACGTGGGCGAGGTGGGGGTGGAAGACAACTTCTTCGACCTGGGCGGGCACTCGCTGCTGGGCGTGCGGCTGCTGGCCATGGTGAAGAAGCGGCTGGGCGTGACCCTGCCGCTCACGGCGCTCTTCGCGCACCCCACCCCGGCGGGGCTGGCGGCGGCGGTGGAGGGCGCGGGGAAGGCGCGCGAGTTCCACCACCTGATCCCGCTGGGCGACGCCGCGGCCGCCACGCTGCCGCCGCTCTTCTGCATGCATGCGGCGGGGGGCACCATCTTCCGCTACCGCGAGCTGGCGTCGCGGCTGGGGCCGGCGCGGATGGTGTACGCGCTGCAGGCGGCCGGCGTGAGCGACGGCCGCGAGCCGCTGCGCAGTGTGGACCTGATGGCCGAGCGCTACCTGGAAGAGGTGCGGCGGGTGCAGCCCCACGGCCCCTACCACCTGGCCGGCTGGTCGGCCGGCGGGGTTACGGCGGTGGAGATGGCGCACCGGCTGCGCGCCGCGGGCGAGGAGGTGGCGTTCGTGGGGCTGTTCGACACCAGCCCCCCCAACGCCGAGTTCGAGATCCCCGACCCCGTGCAGATGTACCTTCGTCTCGCCTCCGGCCTCACCGGCGCCGAGGGGACGGTGCTCGACACGCTGGGGGCGGAGCTGGAAGAGCTGCCCATCGCCGAGCGGCTGGAGCACCTGGCGCGGTGGCTGGCGGTGCACGGGTCCGAGTCGCGGGTGGGCGAGCTGGACGGCCTGCGCCCGGTGGTGGAGGTGTTCCGCGCCAGCGTGACCGCCGCCCGCCGCCACGCGCTCGCGCCCTACCCCGGCGAGCTGGTGCTCTTCTGCGCCGAGTGGGGGCGCGGCAACGGGTGGGAGGCCGTGGGCCTGCCCGACCTGTGGCGCCCGTACGCGGCGGGTGGCCTGCGGGTGGAGGTGGTCCCCGGCACCCACGCCAACATGATCGGCGAGCCCTACGTGGACATCCTCGCCGAGGTGATCGAGGAGGTCATCACCGGCGCCCCCGCGGGCGCCGTGTAGCGGAAGACTATTGGACGCCTTTCGCAGATCTGGCCGGGGCAGCATACCAGCTCCACACAGTCATGCATCCAGCCGCAGACACATGTCATCCTGAGGGAGCCGTCGCGCTGTAAACGACGCATGCGCAAGGTTTTGACGGCGACCGAAGGATCTAAAGCCGACGCTTGAGTGATAGGCCGCCAATCGCCCGGACGCTGGCCACACATCCTTCGGGCGCCGCCAGGACCTGGTGTGATGAATACCCAGTGCAGCGGCGCCGCTCAGGATGACACCACGCGGTTTTGCACGGTCGATTCCGAGAATGGGATCAGAGAGCTGCAGTTTCTCTGCTGACCCTGCCGGCTCTGCGTCTGCGTGAGGCCATTCCGTCAGGGGAATGCACCAGCCGATGGACGAAGTGGGTCCGCATCGGCGGCCGGGCCGTGGCCCATGCGGTGGCGGCGCGCCCAGAACGGGCGATCGGACCAGCGCGGCTCCGTGGCGTAGTAGCGCTGGAGATGGCGGAAGTACGAGGCGTAGACGGCGTCCACGTGACGCGCGTAGTCGGCAATCGCGCCCGTGTCGCCGCCCAGGTGCGCATGGATGGCCGTCCCCGCCAGCGAGCCCGTGTGGAGGGCCGTCAGGATCCCGTGCGACGAGAGCGGGTCGAACGACACCGCCGCATCGCCCGCCGCGACCCACCCATCCCCCGCCGCCGAGTCAAGACGTGCGCTCCCGGCGTCCGCGCCACGCGGGCGTGAGGCGAGCGCGTACCCGGCCAGCGCCGCGCGCACGTGCGTGGTGCGCGCGAGCGCGGCCTCGAACGCGGCCGGCTCCAGCAACGGCCCGCGGCCGGCCGCTCGGGCATCGGTCAGGTACGCGGCCACGCGCTCGCCCGACGGAAGGCGCGCAGCGTACCACCACCCGTCGGGCACCGCCTCCACCAGCGTGCGCCCGTCCTCGTCGGCGCCCGGCAGCGGACGGAAGCGGGCGTGGAAGGCCACCAGCCGGTCGTGGCGCACGCGCGCGCCGCCGTGGCGCCGCGCGACGGCCGCGCTCCGCCCCGTGGCATCCACCACCCAGTCGCACGTCACCTCGTGTACGGACGCGGCGGACGAGCCGACGCGGACGCGCCACCCATCCCCCGTCCTGGCCATGCTCGCGACGCGGGCGGGCGACACGACCTCCGCGCCCGCCTCCCGTGCCGCGTCGCGGAGGCCGGCGTCGAAGCGGGCGCGGTCGAGGTGCCAGCCGTGCCCGTGCAGGCCGAACATGAAGTCGTTCGACCGCAACTCGCCGCCGCCCCACGCCGACGCGTTGCCGTGCGACATCGCGTGCCCCTGGCGCAGGAACCGGTCGAGGAGCCCCAGCTCGCCCAGCAGCGCGCGCCCGACCGGCGGCAGCGCCTCGCCCACCGCTGGGGCCGACGGCGCCGCGTCCACCAGCAGCACGCGGCGGCCCAGGCGCGCGAGCGCCAGGGCCGCCGCACTGCCGGCCGGACCGCCGCCGGCCACCACGGCCGCGTAGCGCGCCGTCACGTCTTGCGTGGGTGGCTCACGGGCGTCGGCGCCTCCTCGGCCTCCTCGGGCGAAGCCCACCCCGCGCGCAGGACGACCGCGCGGTGCAGCGCCTTCCCGGGCTCCATCGTGGCATCTGCGCCGTCCAGCGTCTCCGCCCGCGCGTCCACGCTTGCCATGTCGAGCGACACCATGGGCGCCGCCGCCTTCAGCGCCGCTCCCGGGTGCGCCAGGTCGCCGCCCAGCGCCTCCACCCCCATCACCGGCGGAAAGTCGGGATCGTCCTTCACCCCCTCGCGCATCTCCACCACTCCCATGTCGCCGAAGATCTCCACCATCTGCATCATCTGCCCCGCCGTGGTCGGGTCGTTCAGCCAGCGGTACCAGTTCGGGCGGTTGGTGAAGGCCGCCAGCCGCTCCTCGCGCGGGCGCGCGGTGTCGCGCACCACCCGCCAGGCGTCTTCCGTGAGCACCTGGTTGGGCACCCGCGCCGGCCAGAAGGTAGGGATGAAGGGGTCGTACGAGTACGTCTTGGTTCCGTAGCCCGAGCGGCAGAACCCGGTGTCGGCCTGCCAGGGGAGCCCCATCCACTGCGTCAGGTCGCCCGGCCCCTGCGAGTGCAGCGGGCCCGTGGCCGACAACGCGATCTCGGGGGTGAGCTCGGGGCCGTAGTCGGGCTGCGGCTCGCCCGCGGGGCGGTGGATGATGCGGAAGGGCGACGAGAACATCGTCACGTGGCGCACCGGCCAGGTCACCTCGCACCCGGGGTGGAAGGCGTCGGCCAGGCAGAAGTGCAGCGCCGCCTTGGTCAACATCGCCGGCTGCTCGGCCAGCGGCACCTCGCCGATGCGGCGCGGCGGACTGTACGGCAGCTCCCAGTCGTCCACGAACGTTCCCGCCGCCCACGCCTGCAGCACGCCGTACTGCGTGGGCGAGACGGAGGCGTTCTGCCGCGGCGAGTCGCTGGGCGGGTTGCCCATGTCGTCGCCGTAGATCCACGGCCACGGAAGCGGGCTGTTGTCGGCGGGCTCGGGGGCGCGGAACGAGTTGAAGATCTGCAGCCGCACCTCGCGGTACACGTCGTAGCCGCCGGCCTGGGGGAGGTGCGACAGCGTGCGCACGTAGGCCGGGTCGTCGAAGTCGTGCGGGCCGCGCCACCCGAACTGCGACGCGAACCCCGCGTTCACCCACTGCAGGTTGGTGAGCCGCTGGAGGATGGGGTACACGTCGTGGCGGAACGACACCGGCGAGGGCGGCTGCATCCACCCCGCGGCGATGTAGCAGTCCTGCAGCAGGTCGTAGAGCGTGCGCACGCCGATCGCCTCGGGCGCGTAGTTGGGCGGCGCCGTGACCACCCACGCCGGCTCCACGGGGATCGTCCGCCCGCCGAGCGACACCTCGGCCGTCACCGGCCCGTCGGAGGCGTCGTCGTACCACCCGTCGGCGTTGATGAACGCGTTGGGCTTTCCCTTGGGGTAGATGGGCGCACCCGTGGGCGACGCCGACACCCCGCGGCCGCCCAGGAACAGCAGCCGCCCCGCCTCGTCGGTCCTCAGCTCGCCCAGGTTCACGGGCGTGCCTTGGAAGGCGCCGTTCAGCTCGTATTCGGCGCCCCCCTGCCGCGCCCCGCCGATGGACACCGGGCCGGGGTCGATCGCCAGGGCGTCGCGGTCGGCGCCGGTGACGCTGGCGTTGCGCAGCGGCAGCACCGTTCCCGCGGCCTCGGGGATGTCGAGGGCGATCGCCCACTGGTACCAGGCCGCCTTGCGGTTGGCCACGTGCACCGTCCAGCGCACCTCCGCGTCGGCCGACGTCAGCTCGCGCACCACGTTCCCCTGCGCGTCGTAGCCATAGATGCGGAAGCGCGCCGCCTCGCGCTTGAGCGCGCCCGCCTTGTCGTGCATGAACCCCGGCGGCTGCGGCAGCGGCTCGGTCACCTCGGGGCCCACGTAGTAGTCGTCCTGGCTGTTCCCCATCCGCGCGATGCCGATGGCCGGGTGGATGGCGGCGCGCACGATGGCCGCGTCCGCGTCGCCGGCGGGCGCGGCGGCGTTGGGTGACGCGGCGTTGGGTGAGGCAGTGAATCCGGACGACGCGGCGGATGAATCTGGCGGATTCTGCATGACGGGCTCGTGACGTGCCGGGGGGGGGGAACCGGGGTGCGGTTGGGGGATGGCGCGCGGAAGGTTGAACCAAGGTTCACACGATACTCGGAACCCGAAGGGTGTGCAACGGTGGCGCGAGAGGGGTGGAGCAGAACGCTGCTGGCAGCACGGCTTCCGGGAACGCCGCTCGTGGACGCTCCTTCGACGCGGCTAGGGCGGTGCAACATCCGACTCGCACGGTGCGCTCTCGAGGCGGCCGCCCCGTCGTTCGTCCCGCGCCCGCTGATCTTACCTGGGAAAATCTCGCCTCGCGCCTAAAAGGGCGACGCACGAACGCTCCTTCGATGAATGGTCCAGGGTCGCGAGATTCACAGGGGCAGCGTAACAGTTGGACGCGCGGTACCGAACACACGTTTGCTGATGAAATCCTTGCCAAGCCGCAACTAAGCCGCCACTATACCCACCCCTTCGTCGTTTACGGTTGTGGCAGCAAATCTCCCGGCGTCAGCTTTCTCAGCACCGTTTGTTCATGGCCAGAGCATCCAACACGGCCGAGTGGGTCGGAGTGGCCCTGACAGCAGCAGGCCTGCTGGTGGCGTTCACCGACCGAGACTTCCGGTGCACCATTCGAGTCTCCTGCCCGGAGGTTGTAGCTCCCCCGCCGCCGCCCTCCGTGGTGGACCCTCCCCTCGCGCCGGATCCTCCGAAAGCGCCGGACCCGCCTTCGGTGGCAACACGGGAAGTCTACCATGAGAACATCCCGCCGGCGCTGGGCGACACGCTGGAGCTCCTGACCGCTCGTGGCGGGCGCATCCGCTCGGTCGCGATGGCACCCGGCGGGAGTTGGGTCGTGCTGCATGACCGGGGGAGAGGAATCGCGTACGACGAGAATGCTCCACCGGACCTGCTGCGCCATCTCCGGGAGCTTGTCCACGAGGGGCGCCGGCCTGAGCAAATCGTGTTCACCCCGTTTGCGAGCGGCGGCTGGATCGCCATCGACAACACGGGCCACCTGGAGCAGAGGGGCGCGCCCGCGGACCTGCTGGCCGCCCTCGGCGGCAACAATTCCGGCGTCCGCGCGATCAGCATGTCTTCGGCCGCATGGGTCCTGCTCGGAGGCGAGAACAGCGCGCTTTTCAGGGGAATTCTCCCGAACCATCTCCGCGACCTGCTGGACGTGCGGGCCGCGGCTCCCTTGATCTCGCTCGCCATGGGGCCAGGCAACGGGTTCGTGGCCGTGCAGCAGGACGGAAGATGGATCGACGAAAACGTACCCCTCTCGCTTCATCACTACCTCGAGGGTCTCCACAAGGCGGGCCGCAGGGTCGAGCTGGTCGCGCTTTCCCCCGAGAACGAGGGGTGGGTGGTCATCGCCCTGCCGGCACCGCAGCCACACGACTAGCCCGCGTTCACTCTATCTCGGCCGGCCGCGATGGCGGCGTCGCATCGGAGCACCCATGCCTCTCAGGATTCTCGCGGTTCTCACCGTTCTCCTGGCCACCGCAGGTGCGGCCCCGGCGCAGAACGGGCCCGTGACCGTCGACTACGTGATCCTGGTCGACGTCTCGGGGTCGATGAAGGGCGACGGCGGCCATCCCAACATCTTCCCCGAGGTCAAGCACCAGATCACGACGCTGATCCGACAGCTCGACGACCAGCAGGCGGTGCAGATCCAGCCTTTCGCCGAGGGGCTGCGCCCGCCGCGCCGCTTCGACCTGCGCACGCAGCGCCAGCAGGCACTGGACTACGTCGAGTCACTGAGGGCGAACGGGACGCGAACTTTCATCTATACGTCGCTTCTGGCGGCGTACGACGAGTACAATCGGTTCCGTGCGCGCCAGAGCGACCGGGTGGCCGCGGTCTTCGTCTACACCGACGGGCTGGACGAGAGCGGGCGTTCCATGCGGACGATCGTGGACGAGTTGCGGCTGAAGCGGCAGGACTACGACTTCCTCTACTATGCCACGCTGGGCAAAAGCTTGGACGCCGCCGACGCCGCGGCGCTCCAGTCATCGGGATTCGCGACCTACGACCCGACCCCTGAAGGCGTGCATCCCCTGGTCATCGTGGAGGTCCGCTATCCCCTGCTCGAGTTTGGCAACCTCCGCCAGGACTCGCTCCGCACCCAGGAGCAGCGGTTCGACGTGCGCGGCACCCTTCCCCCGGGCTTCCAGCTGACCGCCCGCGCGGTCATTCCAGACCTCACCAGGCAGGGCGTATACCCCGAAGTCGTCCCCGAACGGCTCCGGCCGGCTGGCCGCGTGCCCCTGCGGCTCGCGCTGCGAAACGCGCGCGACGACGTGGCCCACCAGCGGTACGACGGAGTGATCGAGTTACGCAAGTCCGACGCGACGGTGCTCGTGATCCCCCAGACCATCGCCACCCGGTTCACGTATTCGCCCCGGCAGTTCTGCGGGCTGCTCGCGCGCGGCGGGGGGCGCCCCGAGTTCGACCTGGGGAAGCTCGATCCTTTCCGCGCGGGCCGGCACAGCGCCGCGGCCCGCCAGGCCCTCCCCCTGCAGTGCGACGGCCTCACCCGGCGTGACGGCGGCGGATTCCGGGTTCGGGTTGAGGAAAACCCGGGGAACCCGGCCAGGCTCCCGGCGGCGGCGCTCCGGCTGAACGGCCGCCCGGGAACCGAGCACCGCATCGACGCGCGCGGCATGCGCGAGCTGGTGCTTTCACTTTCCGCGCGCGCGAACGAGGTCCGCCCCGGAACGTACAGGGGCCTTCTGGTGCTCGACTCCGACGCGGTGGCGATCGAGGGGCGCGACACGATTCCCTGGCGCGTACGAGTTCCCGGAAAACCGTGGCCCTGGTACGTGAAGGTGGGGATCGGAGCCCTCGTGCTGCTGCTGGCCGGGATCGGGTACCGGCTGTCCCGCCCCCGCATGCGCGGCCGGCTGGTGCTGGACGCGGATCCTTGGGAAGACGAGCGCAGCATCTTCCTGGGCAACGAAACGTGTGTCTTCATTAGCCCCGACGCGACCGCGGTGACCGATCCCAACGTTGCGGTCGTGCAGATCGAAGCGCGGTACTCCGGTGTCACGGCCGTCTCCAACGGCTCCGTCACCTTCACCCGCCCCGAGGAGATGACCGAGCAGTCCTTCAGCGAGGAAACCCTTCAGGAAGGTGACATCCTTAACATCGGCGAACACCGCCTGCGTTACACGGAGACCTGATCCATCCTCGGCCCCAGGGCCACCATGATCCGGAGGATTGTATGGAGCAGCAGACGGTCCGCAAGACGGTGGTGATCGGCCTTGGCGGCACCGGGCGTGACGTGGTGTTGCAGTTGAAGCGCAAATACCGCGAGGTCTATGGGCGCGTCGACATCCCCAGCACCCGGTTCCTGGTGTTCGACACCGCCGACCAGAAGGAGCTGGTCGTTCCCGGACGAGAGCCGATCGAGCTGACACCGGCCGAGTTCCTGAAGCTTTCGGTCAGCCATCCCGCGCGCGCCGTTCAGGTCAACGAGGAGGTGGAGCCCTGGTTTCCCAGCGACCACAGGATCCCCATGGTCTCCATCACCAAGGGAGCGGGGCAGGTGCGTGCGCTGGGACGCCTGGCGCTCTACTGCAACGCGAGGAACGTCTACGACCGCATTCGAAAGGCGCTCGACGGCGTCAACGCACTGCGGCCGCACCAGGACCTGGGCGGCTTCAAGGTGAGCAGCGAGTCGTCCGTACAGATCGTCCTGGTGAGCTCCCTCTCCGGCGGCACCGGAAGCGGGACCTTTCTCGACATCGCCTACGTGTGCCGTGCGCACATGCGGCACGGCACCGACGACCTGTCGGCGTACCTCCTTCTTCCCGACGTGTTCACCACGCTCGCCGCCACGGCGAACGTGCAGCCGAACGCGTACGCGGCACTGAAGGAGCTCGACCTGCTGATGGACGCCGAGTACGGCCAGAAGGAGACCTCCGTCAACTTCGGAGGAAACGTCATCTCCTGGCAGGACCCGCCCTTCGACGCCGTGTACCTGGTGAACAACCGGAACCAGCGGGGGCAGGTCTACGAAACGGTCGAGGAGCTCACCGAGGTCATCGCGCTGGGGATCTTCGTGGCGAGCGGGGCCACGGGGAAGGACGCCGACGACGTCCGTGACAACCTGCAGCACCAGCTCACCCAGAAAATCTTCGGCAAGCGCCCGAAGTACTCTTCCTTCGGAGTCAGCGAGCTGGTGCTCGACTCCGACGGGAAAGTGGACGAGGAGGCCCGCAGGGTGGCCGCGGCCACCCTCGAGGCAGTCTTCCTGCGCTCGGCCCCCGAGCCCGACGTCGACGTGTTCCTCTCCACGGTGGAGCTCACCGACAGGCTGGCCGAACGGGTCCTCCTGGGCGAGCCGCCCAGGGCCGTTTCGGGCGAGAACGTGAGGGCCGACGGGCTCGACACCCTGATCGCGAACGGCGAGAAGAACCTGAAGGACGTGCACGCGGCAGCCGAGCGGGTGCGCGGCGGGCTGGCCGACGGCTTCGTGGCCAGCTTCGAGGAGGAGAAGCTGAAACGGCTGTCGAGCGCCGCCGGAGTGCCGGGCACCGCGAAGTTCCTCCAGACTTCGCTGGAGCGGCTGAAGGAGCTTCAGGAACGGTTCGCGAAAGCGGCGGCGAAGGCCGAGAAGGAGGCGGTCGAGTCGCGCCAGCGGCTGGACACCCAGCGCGCCGAGGTCGCGAACGTCAAGAAAGCCTGGCTTCGTCGCCAGCAGAAAACACGCAGGCTCGCGCGCAACGTCGCCCAGACGGTGAACAAGGCGGTGAGCAGCACGTGGGACCAGGCACGGAACCGGAAGAGCGAAGAGGTCGTGGGAATGGTGCTGCAGTCGGTGCGGCAGCAGTACCATGAGTTGGAAGAGCTGCGTGACAAGGTGCCCGGCATCGCCGCCGAGTTGCGTCAGCGCGCCGCGGCGAAGGAGCAGACCGAACCGTTCACCGTGCGGATGCCCTGCCCCATCACCCCGGGTCCCGCCGAGGCCGATCCCGAGGCGAGCGACTTCTTCGAATGGCTCGCCGACACGGGACGCAAGCTCCACGACCTGCTCGGGCTGCGCAAGGAGGAAATGGTAAGCGTGTTCCTTGCCTTCGCGCATACCCGCAAGAACGTGCAGGCGCTGAGCAAGATGCAGATGTCTCGGGCCTGGGAGGCGTGCTCCGAGGCCGACAAGCTCCAGTACATCAAGCACCTGGAGGAGCTCGCCTCGCCGCTGTGGGAGTACGAGGGCGAGTACCTGGGAGGCGACCGCAGCACCGCCATGCTGCAGATCATGGGCGTGCCGCACGCCGGGCTCACGCTGGCAGACGTGCTGCCACGGATCAGCCAGAGCGGACGATCGGTGCACCGGGCTACCACGCGCGACGAGCGCCGCCTCTACTGTTACAAGGTCGAGGCCGCCATCCCTGCATACATCCTGTCGGGGATCAGGAACTACCGCGCGCGCTTCGAGCGCATGCGCGGCGAGACGTATTTCCACATCGACCGACGCTGGGAGAACATCCCCGACCTGTGCCCCGAGGGCTATCCGGAGCTCGGAGCGAAGCCCTCGCCCAACGGCACGTCCCCGCACGGCCTCGGCGAGCCCGAACCTCCCGCCGCCGGCGAAACGGGTGTGCCGGCACCGATCCTGGATCGGATCGACACGAAGCTGATCCCGATCGTACCCCCCGTGGAGACGAACGGCCATGTCGCGCCCGCAGAGCCGGATTCGTCCCCGGCCGCGAAGCCGACTGCCGACGCCGGGGACGGGCCGACCTCATGACTGGCGAGTGCCACGAACCCCGGTGAGCACCCTGCACCCGGTGCTGATCGTAGGGCTGGGTTCGGCGGGCGGCGAGATGGCGCGGCACGTCGCACACCAGCTCTTCACCGAGAGCGTCGCCCCGGGGCCGCTCATCCGCACGCTGGTGCTGGAAAGCGCCGGGGTCTTTCTGGTCGAGCCCAGGGAGGAGACACCGGCCGACGCGGCTACGCCCGAGTCCAGCACCGACGTGCCCCCTGGCGCGCCGGAGGGCGGAAGCGGGGATCCCGTCGAGCGGGACACGGCCGAGCCGTCCGGCGTCCAGGCCGATCCGCTCTCCGCGAACGACCCGGGCGGAGCCCAGGACCCCGCGCTGGTCGACCTTCCACCGGTCGCCACGGGCGGCGAGGCCGCGGCGAGCGCGGATCGCTTCGACTCGCCCCGCCTGATGGAGCTTGCGCTCTCGTCCGAGATGGAGATGGGCGTCTGGCTGGAGAACGCGGAGGCGCTTTGGCCCCGGCATGCCGAGCTGGCCCGCGTCCTTGCGGCACAGGTCCGGGCACTCCGCGGCTACGCGACGATCACCGCGCGGGAGCGCAGCAGCGGCCCGGTGGGCGAGCAGGTGCACGTGGTGGTGTACGCCTCGCTCGCCGACCCGGTGGGGTCGGCGGCACTGCTTCCGGTGCTCTCCGCCCTCGAGGACGTCTTCCTGCGCGCGCTCGCCGACCTGTCGCGTACGGTCCAGCCGGTGCTGTTCTTCCCCGACCTTTCCGCCGCCGGGCCGCCGCTGGCGTACTCCCGGGCATACGCCTGTCTGCGCGAGCTGGAGGTTGCGCTTGAGTCGGGGGAGGCGGCGGGACACCCCGTGCACGCCGACCGCGTGTGGCTCCTCTCGTCGCGCAATGCCAACGATTTCTTCATCCAGGGCCACGACGACCTGGTACCGGTGCTGACCGGCCACGTGAGCGCGACCTCGCACGGTCTCGTGTGGGAGGAGCCATCTCCGATCCCGGTGCTGTACCGGCACGTCCACGGGCGCCGTTCGCGCTACGGGACCTTCGGGTTCGCCAGGCTGGTGTTCCCGCGCGAGCAGCTCGTCAGCACCGCGGTGGACTGGGCCGTGGGCGATGCGCTGCGGCACTTCCCCGCGGTGGTGGCGGTTCCTTCACGCACCGACGAGATCGCCGCGCGCGTGACGGAGTTCCTGAACGCGTACGGATTCCGCGACGTGACCCAGCGTCTGCGGAAGGCGACGGACGGTGCGCAGATTTTCCGGCCCTTCGTCCCCCCTTCCCGGCCGCCCGAACCGAAGCTCGCGCCCGACAGCTTCGTCGACGCGCTGACGAACGCATACCGCATCTTCGAGCAGGGCGACGCGGAGACCACATCGCTACTCACCCGACGCGCTGAGGACCTGTTGCGCCACGCGCGCGCCGCCGTCGACGCGAGCGTGGCGGCTCGCCTGCGCCCGCCGCACCCAGGGGCGATCTGGGCGGCTCAGGCGTGGGCTGCCACCCTGGTCGGCCTCACGCCCCGCTTCGTCGGGATCGAGGGGGGCAGGCACTCGGAGACCCTGCCCGGCGAGGTGGAAAGGCTGGTGTTCGGGTACTTCGAGCCGAGGTGGGAGGAGGCCCACGAACTGGCCCACAGCAGTCAGCCGCGGCGCGACCGCAAACAGGGGCTGGAACAGGAGATCGCTTCGAAGGTGCGGCAGCTGGAGCTGACGAGGCGCCAGCGCGAGGCGCTGGAGGGCTCGGCCGAGGCGTCCGCTGCCCCCACGGGGTCCATCGCCCCCCGCGAAGAGACGACCTACGACGCGGTCGCGCGCGAGGCGAGCGCCCAGGCATCGCTGCGCGTGGATGAGATACACCGCCAGCGGGAGATGGACGGGCTGCGAGCCCGCGAGGCGCGTCTGGACGAAGAGGTCGCCGCCGCGAACGCGGAACTGGCCACGATCACGCTCGAATTGGCGGACCTCGAGGCCGCGGTGCGCGATCCGTACGGCCGAGGTGTCCTGCTCGAACGCTACCAGGCGCGGGTGCACTGGAAGCTGGAAACGGACCGTGGCAACCACGCACGTGCCGCGGAGGAGGTCCGCACGGCCTACGCCGCCTGGGACTCGGCGCGAGAGTGGCGGCGGAAGTGCCTTCTCCGGATGGGTCTCGCGGCGGTGCCCCTTGCGGTCGCTGCCGTGTTCGCTCCGCCGCTGGGCCTGGCCGCGGTCGTGGCCATGGCAGTCTGGTACCCGTTCGTCGTGGGGATGCCCTTCCGCGCCGCCGAGCGCGTGTTGAGCCAGGCGCGCAAAGACCGTGACGAGATTCGGGCCGGGATGGAGGCGAGCTACGCGGAGCTCGCCATCGTTTCGTTCGAGCATACGCTGCACTCGCAGCTGGCCGACTTCGGCGCTCGCCTCGGGTCGTACGTCCAGACCGACGTAAAAGAACAGATCGAGCGCTTCGGCGATGCACTGGTCCAGCTGGGCGTGAACGCCGCGCAGCGTGCGGAGCGGCTGACCCTGCCGTCCCGGCGCGAGATCGATTACCTTCTGCCACCCGGTGGGGCCGCTGACGTGGTGCAGCCGCACGAGAAGGAACTCCGGGGCGCGACCGACAGGGTGCTCCGACGGATCGATCTGGAGGCACTCTTTGCCGCGTACCGGCAATCTTCCGCCGCGCTCGCGCGGGTGGACGAGGAGATCCGGACGGAATGCCTGCGTGCGCTTCAGGCGCTTACCCACTGCACGCTGAACCAGTTTCTTGAGCAGCTGTATCCCGACTCGCGCAGGCGAGTGGCACGCCTAGAGCTGTTCAATCGCGCCGCGGCGCCGTTCGGACGAAAGACGATTCCGCTGGCCGATGATCCGTCGCTGTCACAGGCGGTGCTCTCGGTGCAAGGCAGTCCGGCTGCAGGGAGCTCTGTGGCCGAGGGCCTGCGAGCCTGCGGTTGCGATCTGCTTGCCCTCGAGACGGAGAACAGCACGGAGGCATCGCTTCTGTGCTCGATCAGTGGATTCGCGGGGTTTCAGTTCGCGGGAGTCGGCGAAGCCCGCGAGGAGTTTCTCCGCCTGAGCGTACAGGAGCGCGCCGGCTGCTGCGCCACCCACGTAGAGGATGAATGGCTGCCCGACCTGTTTCCTCCCCGGCTTCGAGCCGGTGAGGACGACGGCCGGGTACGCGTCCTGGCCGGCGATGCCCTGGCGCGGGGACTGGCGAGCACCCGTCAAGGTGAAGCCGCCGTGGAATACGAGAACCTGAGGTTCCCGTCGATCGAGGCGTGGGCCGCTTATCTCGATGGCCCGAGTGGAATCTCGATGCTTCGAGAGCTCGAGAAGCGGATGGCCGGTGAAGCGTCGCCCGCCGCACCACGGGCGCCGCGGGCTGAAAAGGCGCGTACTGGTCGTTGAAGGCTGGCTTTCCGCCCGATCGCCAGCAGGAACTCCGCCGCGTGAAGCACCGCCCCCGCCGTCCCCCTCCCGCCCGCTTGCCCTCCGCACCCGATCGCCTACCTTTCCCGCACATCCTCCCCACCGGCCCACCGTGCCCGCGGACCGGGGAGATCCATCGGTTCCCCCACTCGGAAAGCAGGCCCATGCGCCCACGACCCACCCGGCTCGCGCTCCTCGCCGCCCTCGCCGCCCTGGCGGCATGCTCCGGAGAGCCGACGGCGCCGTCGGCCGCGCGCTCCGCGCCGGCACCGCGCGCCAACGTCCTGGAGCCGTACGCCGGCAGGATCCGCGTGGGCATCGTCCCCGGCGCCACGTCGGTGAAGATCGGCGCCACGGTGGGGTACGACGTGCGCGAGAAGACCTCCAACGCGTACCTCGTCTCGGGGCTGGCCAACGAGCAGGTGACCGTCACCTGGAATTCGGGCTATCCCGTGGCCACCAACAACCGCCGGCTGCAGGTGGTGTGCACCACCAGCACCACCGACCGCGACGGGCGCGTGGCGGCGGGGAACGCCGCGGGCTTCCCCTCGGCGTGGGAATACGTGGCGGCGTCCAGCTGCTGGCGCGTGTACATCGGCGAGCGGCCGCTGCCCATCGACGCCACGGCCGAGGCCACCTACAAGCAGAACGTGATCAACGCCGGGCTGGCCACCACCGCGGCGCTGTGGAAGACGGTGAACGCCACCATCAACGAGCCGCGCTACGTCACCACCAAGACCACGGGAACGGCGGCCAGCTCGCGCAACCCGCCGCGCGTGACCGTGGCATCCACCGCGCGGGTGCTGATCGCCGGCGTGCAGTACCGCGGCGTGGCCGAGGTGATGCTGAACGCGGCGGGGACGCTGGCCGGCATCAACGAGGTGCCGATGGAGGAGTACCTGTACGGCGTGGTCCCGCGCGAGCTGGGCCCGTCGACCTATCCCGAGGCCGAGGCTCAGAAGGCGCAGGCCATCGCCGCGCGAACCTACGCGAGCGCCAACCTGGGCAAGCACTGGAACAACGGCTACGACCTGCTGGCCACCGTGCAGGACCAGGTCTACGGCGGCGCGGCCGCCGAGCAGTCGATCAGCACGAGCGCGGTGAACGCCACCGCCGGGCTGGTGGCCACCTACAACGGCGCCCTGATCAACGCCCTCTTCTACGCCACCAGCGGGGGCAAGACGTCCAACAGCGAGGATGTGTTCAGCGTCACGGAGCCATACCTGCGCAGCGTGTGGGACGCACCGTCCGGGCAGGAGCTGTCGTCGGTCACCGCGCTGCTGAACGACCTGCGCACCCCCACCTGGACCGGTGCCTACTCGTCGTGGCACAGCTACCACCGGTGGAGCTACACCTGGACGAAGGCGCAGATGAGCTGCGTGGTCGGCGACTTCGCCAACCTGCCGGTGGGGAACGTGACGGCCATCAACGTTCTCACCCGCAACGCCGTCAGCGGCCGGGTCACGCAGATCCAGTTCGTGACCGACGCGGGCACCTTCACCGAGACGGGCACGGCGATCCGCGCGGCGATGCCGTACATCAACGGCTCCGGCGTGCCCACGCTGCTCCCCAGCACGCTGTTCGTGATCGACCGGCTGACCGACGCGTCGGGGAACCTGACCGGCTACAAGGCCTACGGCGGCGGCAACGGCCACGGCGCCGGGATGGCGCAGACGGGCGCCGTGGGCATGGCGCGCGCCGGGCTCACCTACGACCAGATCCTCAAGAAGTACTACACGGGGATCGTGATCGAGACCAAGGCTCCCACCCGCAGCAACGGCACTTCGCCCGTCGCCCCGGTGACGACGGACCCGTACGACTGCACGTCGGCGTGATGGGGAGGGGATGGTAGGGGAGATGGGTGACGGTAGAGGACACGACTAAAGACGACGGCGGGCCGGTACATCCGGCCCGCCGTTGGTTTGTCCGTTTAAGCACGTGCGCAACCCGCGGCTAACTTGTAATGGTATAGCCTCTTGGGTCGAAAACCCTTCGCTAGGATGCCGGTTCATTCTCCAGCAAGCGGACGCTGCACCGTTGCGTCGTAGTGTAGTCGAGCGCCATAGCAATGTTACGCGTCAAGCGATACGGGTATAACAAAGCGAGGTATGGAAGCACGTTTAGATGCTGCCACAGGCGATTGGGCAGCGCACCTTCATCCACCATAGACGCAGTTTTCACCAACGTTGCCCAGCTCGCTGGCGCAGCAGGTGCCCAGGTCTCAAGTCTCGCATCTGGGTCCTCGTGCGAAAGCAGGTTCGCAGGCGTCGAAGTCTGTGTCTCCGCGAAATGCAACTTGGTCACGTCCGGCCACAGTCTTTCTACGAATACACGAGCACCTCTCCGCGAAAGCCAGTCAAGCGCAACGTGCAGAGTGTAGGCCCCTCCTGCAAAGCTTTCCTCCTCGAGACCTGTATCCATGCCGAGTTGGTATCGAAGCACCTCCTCGAACGAGTGGTATGGGTCCGGGGCGCCACGCTCGCTCTCCGGCAAATTGGCGAGGGTTAGGTCTCTCGCCCAACTGAGGACGAGCGTGAGGGCCTGCCGTTCCTCACCCAAAACTTCGAGTGCCGTAGCCACCATCAAAAGGAAGGGAGCACCCGCCTCACCCGGCATCTGCAGGTATTCCAGTTCCCGAAGCAGCACCCGTCTTACAGGCTCAACTAATTCAACTGCTTCGTGCACCTCGCGTTCTGCCAGAAAAAATGCCGCGACGTACCCGCAGACCAACGTAGCTCTAGCAGGATACACCAGTCCGTCCACGAGATCTGGAATAACCAAGTCTTCTGCCGCCGCAGCTTCTTCCACCAGCGCAGCCAGTGCCGTTTGAGCACTTACTCGTGCTATCTCGAAAGATCCTAGCCACGCGCGCTCCTCTAGATCCTCCGCTTCAGCACATCGCAGAACCGATAACGCGAGCACAAGCCAACCTTCTGCTATGCCCACATGGTTACCACTTCTCTGCCAAGCGCCCGTGGCGTAGGAGGTAAAGATTCCCGCGCTTGCAAGTGCGCGGGTAGCCTCAGTCGCGCTCCGCGGATTGTCAGGCGGACGAATCACCCCCCAAATCATTTCAGCGAAGTCACGAACGGGGAAGGGACCTTCTCCGGTCGAAAGCACAAGCGCGAGTAGCTGATTGAGATCTCTCAGATTGCGCGGAAGAAACGAGCCGTGGGCATCCACGAATCGGCCCACCAACTGGTCGCATTCAACCGTTTCGATCGGGGGAAATCCACGCTGGCGGTTCGCATCATTGAAGGAACGAAGACGGTCCCGCGCCGGCGCCGTCAAGCGACCATTCGTAATCAGGAACGCGCGATCAGGAGGACGGGGAGGTTCGACACCGGGGTAAGTAACGGCTGTCCCGGCTAGCGTGAACAACTGACCCTGCAATTTATCGAGTTCACTGAGCCCGATGTCGCCGCCTTTCAGTTGGAACGCATGAAGCTCCCCATCGGGAGAAATCGCGACGAGATCTTTCCCGTGTTCATACGGATGATGGACGGCAGCGTGGAGAACTCGGTACCCCTCGCTCATCAGAAGCTGAGAAAAGGCGGCTTGGTAACCGAGTTCCCCCGCGTTAGTCAACCAGTTTTCGACGATTCTCGCGAGCATGCCACGCCTCGATTTGTTGTTGGCGAATCCTCCCCAGCTCCGCACCGAATTCAGGATCTTGGTTCCACTCCGCTACCGAAGCCCTGAATTTCTCTACCTGATCTGGGTGCAGCACCAGCACTTGGTTCTTCGGCTCGAGAGTTTCTGGGTCGAACTCCACTTCGAGACGACGGTGCATCTCTAAGAACCCCTCCTTCATCCCTAACTCTGCGGCCGACACCACGTTGCCAACCGCTTCAACTGCTTCCGTGATTCGACTGAACATCATCTTTGTCTGCTGCTCGGCAAATTGCTCTGCCATCTTCAACACGTGCTCTAGCAACTGATCAACCGTAATCCGCCGCATCTGTTCCCGGGTAACCGAAAGTTCAGCGAACGTGGCTTGGAATTCCATCTGATCCGTGGATTCATCCCGCCGAGTTAGCCGCGGCGAACCTCCTTCGTGAACCCGTAAACGACGAACTTTCGCGAGCAGGGGCTCATGCTGTGGAATGGCTTCACGAACCGCGCGGATGAACTCACGCCTTGCAAAGTTCTTCACTTCTGGGAAGTCAGGGAGCATTCTGTGGATCTGTGTTTCGGGTGTTCCCGCAAGGTGCCTCGTTGAGCCCATGCGTCCGCAAACAGCGACGATAAGTAGCCGGAGTGATCCTTGTGATCGGCTGTCTTTGCACCCAGCCGTCACGCACCCCCGCCCACCGCCTCGTCGTGCGGCGCGCCGGCCTCCACGGATGGCGTGCCGCCGCTCTCGCGCCGTGAGCGGTTCGCCGCCTTCTCCTCGTACATCGCGCGGTCGGCGCGCTCGATGGCGGCGGCGAGGTCGTCGGTGCCCGAGAAGGCGGCGGCGCCCAGGCTCACCTCCAGCTCGGCCACGGCGCCGATCGCGTCGCGCACCCGCGGGACCACCTCCACCGGGAGGGCGGCGGGGAACAGGAGGAGAAACTCGTCGCCGCCCCAGCGGTAGACGCGGTCGAGCGGGCGGACGCAGCGGCGCACCGTCTCCACCAGGCTCCGCAGCAGCTCGTCGCCGGCGGCGTGGCCGCGCGTGTCGTTCACCCGCTTGAGGTTGTCCATGTCCAGCATCAGCGCCGTGCCGTAGCGCGCGCCGAGCGCCTCCAGCGACGCGCCCTCCTCGTAGGCGCGCCGGTTCATCGCCCCGGTGAGCGGGTCGTACAGGGAGATCTGCTTCAGGCGGTCGTGCGCCATGGCCAGCTGGCTGCGCGCGTCGGCGTTCTCGCGCCCGACGTCTTCCATCAGCAGCACCACCATCCCGTACCCCAGCAGCACCTGCAGGATGAGGTCGAAGAAGCTGTTGTAGCGGAGCAGGAAGAAGAACGGGCCGTCCGGCGGGCGCCACGCCGGCACCCCCTCGAACGCGAAGGCCACGGCGTAGAGCACCCACAGCGCCGCGATGGCCAGGAACACCACACCGGTGGTGCGGCGCCCCAGCGTTCCGCGCGAGCCGGGAACGCGCAGCAGCAGCCAGCCGCACGCGAGGAACGGCCCGGCGATCAGCGGCATCTGGAACACCATCACCGCGTTGAGGAACGGTCCCGACAGGATAGCGCTGACGAACGCGTAGACCAGCGCGACGGGGATCGCCCAGCGCAGGACCACGCCTGGCCGCCACCCGCGCGCGTAGTTCAGCGTGCCGGCCAGGAGGTGGGCCACGAAGACGAGCTTTGCCCCCTGGTACACCAGGTTGACTGCGCGCGGGGCCAGCGGCTCGGCGGCCATCGCACGCGGGAAGGCGTACTCCACCCCCACGGCCACCAGCGCCACCACCAGCGCCACCCACCCCCGCGTCCAGTGGCGGAAGTACGACTGGGGCCGCGGATGGCTGCGCAGGAGCGCCGCGAAGAAGCCTGCCAGGAGGAGCGCCGTGCCGGTCTGGCTCAACAGCCCGATCACGGCAACGAGGGCGCCCACCTCGTCGGAATTCATGGGGAAAGAACCGCGGGAGATGTGCGATGCGGCGGGGATGTACGGCTGCCCGCAGCTTAGCGCCGCGGCGCCGGTCCGACAAGGCAGGCGCGCGCTCCCTGGCGTGTGGACGATTGCGATGACGCTGCCACGCCCGTGCGCCCCGAGACGCTTGCGCGCTTATTGGAATTTCGGTCTACTTGTCGCGTGTTGGATAGGGCCGGCGTCGATCCGGCCCCTGCCATCGTCGTCTCGACCGGAGCATGCGATGCGAAAGCTGATCCTGCGGATGGAGCTCACGCTCGATGGCGTGGCCGCTGGGGAGAATGGGCCGATCGACGGGATCGATTACGGCGACGAGGGCTCGTGGACCGAGATCTTTGCGACCCTCGAGACCGTGGACGCCATGCTGATCGGAGCAGGCACGCACCGGGAGTACCTCAGCTACTGGCAGTCGGCGCTGACGAGCCCCACCGCCCCGCCCAACGAGCGGAAGTTCGCCGAGATCGCGGCCCGAACGCCCCACTTCGTCCTTTCGCGTACGCTGCAATCCGTGGAGTGGCCGAACGCCCGGGTGCTCGCGGGCGGCGTCGAAGCCATCGCGAGCCTGAAGCGGCAGGACGGCGGCGACATCCTCATGTGGGGCGGCCCGACGGCCGCCGCGGCGGCCATCGAGGCCGAGCTCATCGACGAGCTCCACCTGGTCACCCACCCGGTCATCGCGGGTCACGGCAAGAAGCTCTTCGCCAACGTCGCCGCAAAACACCGCGTGCGGCACCTGAGCACCGAGACCTTCCCGTCCGGCGTGGTCCTGGTCAAGCATGCGCGCGCGTGATGTTCCTTGGGCGGCACATGCCGGTAGGCGCCGTCCGTCTGGCGTCGGGCGCATCACCCGGTCCCGCCCGGCGTAGGGCCGTGCCGACTGGTTTGGATTCTGGTAGGTTGAAGCCAACAATCTCGGGCCTCGCCAAAGCCGCGCCGGCGGTGAGGACATCATCGACTCCGACCTCGATGGAGACGTGACATGCAGAAGCCCGCAAAGAACACCATCTGCCTCTGGTACGACCGCGACGCCGAGGCCGCGGCGCGGTTCTACGCCGAGACCTTCCCCGATTCGTCGGTCACCGCCGTGCACCGTGCACCCGGAGACTTTCCGTCGGGGAAGCAGGGCGACGTGCTGACCGTCGAGTTCACCGTGCTGGGCATCCCCTGCCTTGGGCTCAACGGCGGGCCCGCGTTCAAGCACAACGAGGCGTTCTCCTTCCAGGTCGCGACCGACGACCAGGCCGAGACGGATCGCTACTGGAACGCGATCGTGGGCAACGGCGGCGAGGAGAGCCAGTGCGGGTGGTGCAAGGACAGGTGGGGCGTGTCGTGGCAGATCACGCCGGTGGCGCTGACGCAGGCGATCACCGACCCCGACCCCGCCGCCGCCAAGCGCGCCTTCGACGCGATGATGGAGATGCAGAAGATCGACGTCGCCACGATCGAGGCGGCCCGCCGCGGCTGAGGTTGCACGTCCGACCGGGGGAGCACATCGCTGTCCCCGACAGTCCAGCGGCACTCGAGGCACTCGACCATCGGCCGCAGGGAATGCGGGGCCGTCCACGTTCGCGCGACGCGTGGTGAACGGACCCGCACCCGGATCTCGCAGGCTCACCTCAGGAAGATCGATGGCGCACCGGATTTTCGTTTACGGAACGCTTGCCCCGGGTCGGCTCAACGAACACGTCCTGGCGGACGTCCCGGGAGAGTGGGAGCCCGCAACGGTCACTGGCACGTTGCTTCAGCAAGGCTGGGGCGCGGCGGTGGGCTACCCGGGCATCGTCCTGGACGAGCACGGCAGTGACGTCGGAGGGTTTCTCTTCACCTCGGAGCGCCTGGACGAGCATTGGGTGCGCCTCGACGCATTCGAGGGCGAGGGCTATGAGCGCGTGCTGACCCCCGTGAAACGCAAGGACGGGACGACCGTAGACGCGTACATCTATCGGCTTCGATGAGATCGCTCGTGAGCGGACGGTGAACGGTGTGTCCGAGGCGAGCCGACACGGCTTCCCACGTGGATCGGGCGCGGCCCAGGCAGATAGGAGGTTGGATCATGACTGAACCCGGTGCGATCATCATCGCGGCCTTGATCACGACGGTCGGTGGCATCGCGGGAACCGTCTTGGGCCACCTCCTCACGAAGAAAGACCGCGTCACAAGGGCGGATCGCTCCGCGTCATTGCCTCCTGCCTCATCTTCGACCGCCTCGTCCTCGCTCCCGGGCGGCGGCGCCCGGGTTTCACCGGGGATCCTCCACTGGACCGAAGCGACCATCCTGGGGCTGATGCTTGGCGCCACCATCTCCTGGCTGGGCCGCAGTCTCTTCGACGCGGATCTGGCGCGGGGAGCGTTCGTGACCTGCGCCGGATTCGTCGCGGCGCTGCCGCAGTGGCTCGTCCTCCGGCCCGCCGTCCGCTACGCGAGTCTCTGGCCGGCATGCAGCGCGTTCCTCGTCCCCGCCATGCAGATCCTCATCTTTTCGTTGGCGCCAGAAGGTTCAGCCGTGTTCAGGCTGGACATCTTCGCCGGCTGGATCCCGTGGATCGCAGCGAGTCTCTCCCTTCGACTGCTCGCGCACCAACGCGGCCTCTGATTCGAACGGCTGCGGGGCTCCCCATCCTCCCAGCTCACCACGCGATCCCGTAGTCCTCGCCGTAGTTGCTGGAGCCGCCCCAGAAGCTGCCGTGCTCGCGGTCGATGAAGATGGCGTTGATGGGGCCGCTGGTCAGGCGCTGCACCTCCAGCGTGTACCCCATCCGCTGCAGCTGCTGGCGCACCGAGTCGGGCATCGCCGCGTTCACCAGGATGCGCCCCGGCCGGCTCTCGTGCCCGCCGAAGGAGCTGCGCATCTGGTAGCTGTTGATGTTGGGCGCCTCGACCGCCTGCTGCACGTTCATCCCGAACTCCACCACGTTCAGGAAGAACTGCAACAGGTTCTGGTCCTGCGTGTCGCCGCC
>Ga0070686_100000157_pt1 | contig 46668 bp, 56 predicted proteins | sample KBSS23LmetaG_FD_65654 | JGI IMG/M metagenome (GOLD analysis project Ga0070686, IMG submission 65654) | Switchgrass rhizosphere microbial communities from Kellogg Biological Station, Michigan, USA - KBS S2-3L metaG | ecosystem: Host-associated > Plants > Roots > Rhizosphere ...
GGAGGTGGTCGATGATAAATAAGATCGACATCGCGTTCTTCGTCGTCACCGCGTTACTAGCAGCGGTGCTGTGGGTTATGACGAGGTTGGTATGAACGATAATGACCGCCGCATCCTAGCGTTGATAGAAGAAATCCGGCGACTGGCTGCGTCGTCGGGATACCCATTCACCAAGGAGACGGCGCCGTCCGATTGGCGGCTACCGTTAGTAATGGGGCAGATCCTGGGATTGTGCGCGAGTGTAAAGGGATTGGAGCTGGATCAATGACCCCAGAGGGTAAGATCAAAGAAAAAATAAGAATGGTGCTTGAAACCTACCGCGAAAGGGGCATATTATATTATTACATGCCGGTGCCGGTCGGTTACGGCCGATCGACGCTGGATTATCTGGGTTTCATATGCGGCTACGGCTTCGCGATCGAGGCCAAGGCGCCGGGTAAGAAACCCAGCGAGCGGCAGAAAGCCATTATCGAGGACATCCTCGACAGTGGCGCGCCGGTCTTCGTGATCGACGACGTTGCCTCGTTGACCGAGTTTAACGATTGGTGCCAGCTCCGGGTAGACCTGAGCCGGACTAACTATAGGAGCGATAGGTATGGTGCAGGGGTGGCAGATTAGGGTTATGGCGGAACGAATGACGCTGTATGAAAACCTTGATAAGCTCGAAGCATTCATAGCAGACGATGAAAAGACCGCCAACTTATCACCTAGAGTAATTGCTTTGCTCATCGCTCAATCATTTGCCATGCGACAATATCTAGAAATTCTAGATCGTCGAATAGTGCACTTTACAAAGGACTAGTAGATGTACGTTACAGCCGATCAACAGCACATTGTTCTGCCTTGGCGGCAGGACCTCGCCGCGGTAATCCCGCATGCCCGCGCTCTGGATCACCAGGGCCAGCGCATGCTGGTGATCCCCAACCGTAAGGAAGAGGCGAAGCTGGCGCGCAATCTGGGTCTGCCGGTGCCGGCGCCCATATTGACGCGGTTCAACTGGTGCGGGCTGAAGCCCTGGAACGTGCAACGCTCGACGGCGGCACTGTTGACCGAGAGCCAGCGCTGCTACGTGCTCTCTGAGCTGGGGACGGGGAAGACCCTGGCGAGCGTGTTCAGCGCCGAGTACCTGCGCCAGACCGGCGAGGTGAAGCGGGTGCTGATCACCGCGCCCCTATCGGTGCTGACCCCGGTCTGGGAGAAGGAGATCTTCCTCGCCAACCCGCAGGCGCGCATCCGCGTGTTGCATGCCGACAAGCGGGTGCGCCGGCTCCAGCTCCTGGCCGAGGACGCGGAATATTACATCGTCAATCACCATGGGCTGCCGCTGCTCAAGGACGAGTTGATCGCCAAACGGTTCGACCTGTTTATCATCGACGAATTGGCGACGTTCAGGACGCCTAAGACCGATCTGTGGCGCGCTGCTAAGGCGATCGTCGATAGCGGCATCAAGTATGTCTGGGGGATGACCGGGAGCCCGCGGCCCAAGGCGCCGACTGACGCCTGGGGACAGGCCCGGCTGCTGACGCCGGAGCGCACGTCGCGGACCTTTACCCGCTTTCGCGACCTCACGATGGTGCAGGTGTCGCAGTTCAAGTGGGCCGAGCGCGCCGGCGCCAACGACATCGTCTACGAGGCGATGCAACCCAGCGTCAGGTATACGCTGAGCGATGTCACCGAGCTGCCGCCCACCGTAACCATCGACCATGCAGTGCCGAGCGAGCCGCAGGCAAAACAAGCCTACAAGTTGATGTTCGACAAACTGCGGATGATGTCGGAAAAGGGGGCGATCACCGCCGCCAACGAAGGCGTGTTGCAGTCCAAGCTTTTGCAGGTAGCGTGCGGGTTTATGTATACCGACGATAAATCAGTATACACGCTGCCCAACAAACCTCGTATGGAGGCACTGCGTGATTTCTGCCGAGCTTCTAATAGCAAGGTTATTGTATTTGTACCCTTCGTCCACGCCTTGCAGTCGGTCAAAGATTATTTGGTTAAGGAAGGCGAGACAGTCGAGATGGTCTATGGGGGTACGAGTAAGACGACACGAGATCGTATCTTCGCGGACTTTCAGAATGGACCCTCACCGCGTGTTCTCGTCGCGCACCCGCAATGCATGGCGCACGGCCTTACCCTCACTGCTGCATCTACAATCGTGTGGTATACGGCGACCAACAACCCCGAGCACTACGAGCAAGCCAACGGTCGCATCCGCCGGCCGGGGCAGAAGGAGAAACAACTCATCGTCCACCTGACCGGCACCCCGGTGGAGCGGGTGGCTTATGGCCGGCTGAAGAGCCGCGGCAGGATGCAGGGAATGCTGCTTGAGCTTTTTCACCAACAGGAGTTGGAGGTTTGAGCATGGACGAAACCAGGGCAAGAATTATTTGTATGAAGGAAGATAGCGGTGGCGACTATGCGGAGATTGTAGTTCTATCTCGTGTCGGACCTTCCGCCGGCGACCTCGCTATTGTACTTTGCAACTATCTTAATACACAACGCCCGGAATATAGATGGGTTCCTTACCCTGATGAGGAAGATGAGCTATGACAAAGTGGAACTGGCGTAACCCAGAAGCGGCAGCGCTCCACCAAATCCGCCGCCTCGCCGGGCTCGATCCTGACGGGCCGCTGGTGCCGATGCAACCCCACGTCACCGAGCGGCAACAGTTTGACCAGCATATTCAGGAGTACAACAAGCACGTTCGCGATCACTACCTATGCCATGCGCTGAGGTTTACATGATGCTCGTTGAGATACCGCATCCAATAACCGGTAGTGTATGGGTTATCGACAAAGAGACTCGCCGAGTAATGGAGGTACGCAGTATGGATAGCACCTCAGACGAACGCGTCGTCAACAACGTGATGCACCACGAGTACCGCGTGCTTACCGACGTTGAAAAAATGCAGATGCTCGCTATTAAAGATGCTGGCATGGACTTCTATAACCTTTGCACTGAAGTCGGGAACAGCCGCGAGCTGTCCCTAGCCAAAACCAAAATCGAAGAAGCGGTCATGTGGGCCGTTAAGCACATCACAAGAGAAAGCACATTCAAACTTCATCTCTGAAGAGGATCAACCGATATGCCTGCTCCTTTCCTCGCGTTGATTACACCTATTGGCGGCAGTGACGGCCCGCCTCTCGGCACCTGGGGTGGCGCCGGTCAGCCCTTCCCGACGCCACCGATGGCGCCTGGGGGCGGCGGTCACTGGGGGCAAGCCAACGATCCCGGCTGGTCCGCCGGCTCGCCGGGCTCACCGGGCTCGCCGCAGCACCCGATCTATATCCCTGGGTTGGGGATCTGGTCCGGTCCTTGGTACCCGCTGGGCACCTGGGGCGGCGGCAATGTACCGTTCCCGACGCCGCCGATGGCGCCTGGAGGCCCGCCTCTCGGAACCTGGGGCGGTGTTGGTCAGCCTTACCCCGATCAGGGTTTGCCGGGACAGCAACCCAGCGGGCCGGTGCCATATCTGGGGTGGGCCCTGGCAGCCACCGCACCCCAGCCAAGGACCGGGGTTCCCGACGCACCCGATCGTGCTGCCGCCCGATCTGCCGCCGGAAATGCCTGACCCCGACAATCGCCCGATCGACTGGAAAACCGCTTGGACCCCGCAAACCGGCTGGGTTGTCGTTGGGGTGCCGCAAGGGCCGACACCGACACCATCTCAGGGTTAATAGTGGTCGGGGGTAATACCCCCGACTTACCCGTAAAACACGGTAAGTCTGATGTGTATAGTTGGATCTATGTCCACATCAACGATAAACGTCGGCCTTTCGATCGACGAAGCGCGGCGTGTCGGCGATCTCAATATCGACCTCGAAGAAATTGAGATCATCCGATGGCGTCGTAAAGTGCGAGACGCTGTAAGAAAGTATGACAAGGACCGAGCATACCAAGAGCAGAAGGAGTTTTTAAGTGGCTCGTCCTGACCGGGCTCCGATGCAGAGCCGACAAAAAGTAAGGGAAGCGATATATGACATACGTTCCCTTAAGAACTATCGCAAACTCTTTAAGGAGGCAACGAAACCAGATGGCAATCTCCCAAGCTCCATCCACAACCACCTACCAAGGAGGAACCCTGATGTCTGATCCCGTACCGATGACCCTGTTCGACCTCGATGCCGCCGGGCTCGATCCCTCGCTGCCCGCACCGGCCGAGTTCATCCAGTTTCTGTATGACAACAGCCGTACCTCATACCTGACACTGTGGTCTGCCCGCCTGGGCGAGCCCGACATGCCGTCAACGATCCAGCGATGGATCAGCGACGCGTTGGCGGTCTACCACGCGCGGGCGTTGCAGACCCAAATGGCGCCGGTTGGTGACAAACCGGCGGGCAGCAACGTCACCGAGGTGACCTATAGCGGCTCGACCACTCCCGACGCGCCGATTTGCATCGATGTGCCAGCCATCACCGGCAACGCCGCGGTAGGTGAAACCCTCAACTGCACTATGGGTAACTGGGGGAACGAGCCCACGTCATATAGTTACGCGTGGTCTAGTGGCGGCACCGACTCGTCCTACGTCGTCGCTGCCGGTGACGCCGGTACATCGATCACCTGCGTGGTGACGGCAACCAATGCCGGCGGTTCGACCGCAGCACCCCCCAGCAACGCCATTGCCATACCGGGAGCAGCCGCCGATGCCAGTGCCCACCACGCCCACGCCCAATCGAGCAGCCACACCAGTTCAACCACTGCCCGAAACGCAGATGAGCGTAGCGGAGATGACACAAAGGTATCTCGCACTGCGCCGAAGGAAAGAACAACTTCAAGAGATGCATAAAAAGACGCTGCACCCGTTCAACGACATGCTGGCGACACTGGCAAACATGATCCTGGCGGAACTCCAGGCGGCTGGTGTCAATAGCATGTCGTCACCGGATGGCACGGTGTACAAATCGACCGAAACCTCTGTCACCGTCAAAGACTGGGCAGCAACGCTGTCTTATATACAGCAGCACCAAGCCTGGGATTTGCTGGAGGCAAGGGTCAGCAAGACTGCCGTAATGGCAGTGATGGACGAGACCTCGGAGCCGATCCCCGGAGTCAACATGAGCCAAGAAACGGTCTTGCGCGTCCGCCGGAGCTGAGTGACTATAGGTCTCATAGGAAGGATTACCGCATGAGTGGAGTGAACGCCCTAGCCGTCCTCAATCAGGGGCGGCCCCCCAGTATTTATCACGGCCGATTGTCATCCCTGAACACCGCGGCGCAAGCAAATATCCCGCTGGGGTTTGCCGTCGTCACCTATAGGGGCAAGATCTGGCGGCTTGTTTACCAGGGTGACGAAGACATTGTGCGCGATCCGGTGCGGCCGGACCAGCCGGCGGGCACCATCGAGGTGGTTATTATTGGCGCCGCTGCCGCGGTTAGTAAGCAGTACTACATCAAGCCGTACACCGAGGGCAGCGACCAGCCGCCGGACTGCTACTCCCTCGACGGCATCAAACCCGAGGCCAACGTGCCGGCTAAGCAGAGCGCGCTCTGTGCCCGGTGCCCACAGAACGAGTGGGGGTCACGGGTCACCGATAGCGGCGCCAAGGCCAAGCGCTGCGCCGACAGCAAGCGCCTCGCCATCGTGCCGGCCCTCGACCTCGAAAACGACAGCTATGGCGGGCCGATGTTGCTGCGGATACCGCCGACTAGCCTCGCCAACCTAAGCCTTTATGCCGGCAATCTGTCGCGGATGGGCGCGCCGATGGAGGCGGTGGTCACCAAGATCGGCTTCAATTTCGAGGTGGCATACCCGCAGCTCACCTTCACCCCTCTGCGCTGGCTGACCGACGAGGAGGCCCGCCTCGTCGTCGGGCCGGACGGCAAGTCCGGGGTCATGGCGCACCCGGTGGTGAGCCGCATCCTGGTCGACAGCGTGGCGCAGGCGGCGGTGGGCGAGAGCGATCCTGATGAGCCGGAGGAGTCCCCGGCTGAACCGACGCCCCCACCGCCGGCTGAGCCACCTCCGCAAGCAGCCCAGGCTATCGCCGAGGCACAGCAGGCGGCAGCCTTTGCCCGAGAGAAGGAAGCCGAGGAGGCGCAAGCCAAGGCCCGAAAGGTCACCCCGATGCGTCGGCCCGCCGCCTTTGGCGGCGCTGCGCCGCACGAGCCTCGCGAGGTGAGTGCTGCGCCTCCATCCGAAGTGCGTGCATCGGCACAAGAAGCAGCGCCGGGGACGCCCCCGCCTAACGGCGCCGGGGCGCCGGTATCCACGGCACCCGCCGGGCTGAATGCTGCGATCGATGCTTTGCTAGCGACCCGCGTCGACTAGCACCTAAGCGGGGCATAAGGCCCCGCTTTTTTCCCGAAGGGACTGCTGATGGATACCGCCACATTCTTGGCGTGCGTTGTTGCGCCCGGTAACTACTTCGCGGTCTGCTACAAAGGGCCGGGTAAGCCGATGGGGACACGGTTCTTTCCCCGAGCTAACACCCAGGAAGCGGCAGGGTTCATTCGCTGGGCTGACGGTAAAAACATGGATGTCTGGTACTCCCCGGCTAGTTTTAAATTGGCGGAGGCCAAGGGGCATGATCCTTTAGGAAACCCAAAATACAAGGGGGATCGATCCCATAACAACGTCGATAAGCTGCAATGTTTTTGGTACGACGCCGACATTAAACGCGATGGCGACGGTAAAGACCCGTCGCGGGTGTTTGCTAGTTTGAACGATGTTAAAAACTGGCTGACTGAGCTTAGCATCCCACAGCCAAACCTAGCGGTACGCAGTGGCTACGGCGTGCACCTCTACTGGATCATCGATCGTGCCTACAGCCGCACCGAGTGGCTGACCCGTGCTGAGTGGGTCAAGGCGATGCTGATCGCCCATAATGCCCCAGGCGATGTCGGGCTTACGGCCGACGCCAGCCGCATCCTGCGTCCACCAAACACCCGCAATTACAAAAACGTCGAGCAGCCGGCGCCGGTGACGGTCCTGTGGGACACGACCAACCCCGCGGCCCATTATGGAACCGATTGACTGGCAGGAGTTCGACGCCGCCCTAGCGCCCTACGCGCACCTCGTCGAGCGACCTAGCACCAGTAGCAGCGGTCTGGAAGGAGGCCCCGCCAGCGCCTTTGCTGGGCACGAGGGGCTCAACGCCGCGGTGCAGGCAGGCATCAGCCGCCGGCCACATTACATGGCCCTGATCGCCGAGCGCTGCGAGCAAGTTAAAACCTCCCTGGCGTCCGGTGGAGCGACCGACAGCCGCGACCTCTGGTATCTGGGGCACGTCACCTTGTCGACGGGATGCGTCGACGGCGACGCCTACGCGCACCGGCTGGGCCAGGGGCACGCCGCATATTCAAAAGAGGATACCGAGGCCGAGATCCAGCGAGCGCACGATGAGAGGGCCCGCAAGTCCCTGGGGCTCCCCACCTGCGCCAAATACAACGGCTACCGGCGCGACGTGTGCCCCGGCTGCCCGCACTGGGGTCACATCCGCTCGCCGCTTTCCCTCGGCATCGAGAATTTCGACATGCCGCTGGGCTACCGGCGCCACCAGGGGTGGTTGGAGAAAGGTGGCGACGCGGGCTGGATGCCGTTCGTAAAAAGCCTCGCTGTTGCACCGCGGCTAATCAAACTGCCGGAGGGGCACCGCCTGTCGTTCACCCACAACCCAGGGCATTACGTCTATTTTGACGAGGTGGCAATACCGGGCGAGAAGCTGGCCCGGCAGTATTTTGCTCGACAACATATTACATTGCAGGACCACGAGGCGAAAGCGTTTGGAGGATTTCTAGTGGCTTGGATCAAGCACCTCGAAGAGATGATGCAGGTCCATGACGATATTAAACCTTGTACCTGGACCAAGGCCGGCTTCGCCGTGGGGGACGTGTTGTACCAACCGGACGGCAGCACCCGGTCGATCGTCTGCTCCGACCCGATCATGGCGGCGGATTTCACCCCGCGGGGTAAGCGCGAGGTATGGACCCAGGCAGTCAACACATTGATCAAGGACCGGCCGGACATCCAGATCGTCGTCGCCGCAGCCTTCGCGGCACCGCTGGTGCAGCTGGGCAGCTTTGGCGGTGGTCTGATCGCCTCGACCTATGGTGCGTCGGGCACCGCCAAGTCCACCGCTGCCGCCGCCGGGCAGTCGGTGTGGACCTCGTGGCATGGCAACCACATCAAGCTGCGCGACACCGTCAACGCCATCAGCGACCGGCTGGGGCGGTGGGGGAACATCCCGCAATACATCGACGAGATCAGGATCTACGACGACGAGAGCAGCCGGCGAGTGATCGAGATGCTGTTCTCGATATCGGAGGGATCGGACAAGTTGCGGCTCGACCGCAACGCTAAGGCACGTACCGTCAATGCCTGGAACAGTCTTTGTATCATTACCACCAACGAAGTCATTATGGACGACGTGATTAGTTTGACCGGCGGTAAGACCGATGCCGGGGCATTGCGGTTATTTTCGTTTCCGCTTGAGACTATGTATGAGGGGGTAACCGATACGAGTTTGGTAAAGGCCTTTGAGGATAACCGCGGTAGTGCGGGCGCGGTGTATGCTGCGTGGCTGGCGCAGAATATGGATGTCGCACAGCACGACTACAATGCGTTTGCTAGAAAGTTAGTAGACATACTCCAGCCGCAGGCGGGGGAGCGGTTCTACATCGGGTTTATCACTTGTATTCTGCTCGGCGCTATATATGCGTCGAACCTAGGGCTGGTTGAATTTGATACCGCTGGCATGCGGGATGTATTGTTTACTAATTTTCATAACCTGCGTCAGGAACGTAAGGATGAAATCATTACGGCACAGCGGGCCGACGAGGTGTTGGACAAATTCATGTCGTCATTCCAGCAAGAAACTTTAGTGACTGATATTATAAGTACTAATCTCAACACAAAAATCATACCGACCGCAATACGATTTCCACATCCCAACGCTAAACGGATAGAGGTTCACATCGCGCTTGACGACGAGGTGATGCGGATTAATCGATACACCATGATCGAGTGGTGCAAGAAATACCATATATCTTGGAAGATAATAAGGAAAGATATGGAGGCCAGATGGAAAGTTGACGCTAGTAAGTATGCCGTTATTGGTAAGTCAAGTCGCACTGCTCCACCGGGGGCATATCCTACACGGTGTATTGAGTTCGATCTACGGCATCCACAACTGACGCACATTCTCGATAACGTGCGGAAAGAAGAAGCACCGATATCAAACCTACCGTCGAGGAATAAATATGACTGACGATGAAAAGAAGGGCTGGCGCGTCAGTGAATGGCACCCGCAGGTGGGTATCTCCCGCTCGCTTACCTATGAACTAATCAAGGACCGTAGGATAAAAATAGTAAAGGTAGGCAGGGCGACGATTATCGTCACCCCGCCCAGTGAGTTTCTAGCTAGCCTTGACGCGCTGGAAACGCGATAACCGTCGAGCCTGCGATGTATCCATCCCACGCTTTCATCAGTAGGCGTCGCTCTTCCAGTAGGTCACTACGTTGATACGCCCTCTCCACCTTGCTCAACGCATGCGCCAGGGCCATCTCGGCTGCCTCGTGTGAACGATTGGTATCCGCCGCCCACTGGCGAAAGGTCGAGCGGAAACCATGTATAGTTACTTTGTCATTGATAGATTTTAGCAGCTCATGCATTGTGGTGCGATACATTGGTTGAGTTGTGTTGGCACCAGGAAACACAAAGTTACTATTGCTATATTTACGATAGTTACGTTGGATCGCCATGATTGCCATTGCCGTATCACATAAAGGTACGCGGTGGTCACGCCCGCCTTTCATGCGAATAGCCGGAACCGTCCATATGCGGTTGTTCAGATCGAACTCGTCCCAGCAAGCGCCGATCGTCTGGTTGCTCCGACCGGCGGTTAGGATGGTAAACGCTAGAGCGCGAGCGCCCATAAAGGGTTTAGCGCGGAGCGCATCCATAAAAGCCGGCATATCTTGCCAGGGCAGTGCCGGGTAATGATCCGGCCGCCCCGCAGCTCGGCGCGCCATCTCAGCCGTCTTAGCAAGAGGCGGTAGTAGCATCTTAAGCTTGCTGTGGCGCCAGCTCGCCGGGTTGTTTCCTGAAGGGCGGTAGTCCATGCACTCCGCCCAGTCGAGGACCAACTCGATGCGGTTACGAACCCTGTTTGCCGTCTCGGGGGTGGTTATCCAGATCGGCTGCAATACCTCTAACACGTTGGTCACGGTGATGTCTTTGACGGGCATATCGCTCAGGACTGGATAGGCGTGACGGTTCAGCGATGCCGGCCACTGGGCAGCGTGCCGCGCACTTTTCCAGGTATTTTTTCGACTTGCGATAAACTCTTCAGCGCAATCGCGAAAGGTGATCGCGTCTGTCTTCGCCACCTCCTTAGCGGCTATCGCTTCGCTCCGTATAGCGTCCCGCTCGTCGAGCGGATCGACGCCACTCTTAGCTTTTTTCTGGATGAGGCGCGCCTGCTCGCGGGCTTCAGCTAGGCTGTGAGGCCGATCGACCGCGCCCAGACCTATCGTACGGCGCTTCGCGCCGGGGAGCTGATAGCGCACCTCCCAGCTCCGCGCGCCGCTGCCTTTGACGACCAGGAACAGCCCGTTCCCGTCGCCATAGACCCCAGCCGTATGGGTCGTAACCTGCCGTGCCGTAAGGGGTTTTGCTAAACGTGCCACGCTCGCTCTCTCCTCGATCTACGTTGTTAGGTTGGACATTCCATGTTTGTTAGGTCGTCATTTGGAATGTCCACCGGCCAATCAGTGAAAACCTATCGGTCGCCCTAACAATATGGATTGGATCGCCATGTGTCAAGGTGGACGTAAGTGGACAGTTACGGACTATAGCACGGAGGGATAGCTAGGCAAACCCTAGGGTTTCCTGGATTTTGGCGGACGGTAGTGGACATTAGTGGCTATAGTATTTATAGGAGTGCCGTTCCGCCACATCGCAGCCAGTATCAATGGGTTACAGTGAGGTTCTGGCGGGCTAACAACAATAGACCCAGCAATAATTCACGCACTGGCAAACTCTGGGGAGGACTGGGAATGATCCACGGAGTTGAAGAGCCAGACGCCATCTACAACCGGATAGATAAGGTAGTGAAGAGGTTCCCGCCCCTTCTTTGGCCGATATGTGTGACCCCCAATCGCCAGGAGGGTTGCGCGATCATCACGCAGTGGGCGGAGGCTAAGCATCCCAATAGTTACGGCGACCCCGAATGGGACGGGGCTCGGGACCGCAACTGCTGGGGCCAGTCGGTTCATATCTGCTCGCATAGTGTGCGTAGGAGTCTGTGGACCGGGGATTGGGACATGTACGCCCCCCACGATCTGGAACACGCCCAGCTCGAATGGGAGCTGTTTGAGCTGATTGTTCGATGGCTGTATCGAGTGGCGACAACGCGCACCGATGGGGTAGGAAGAGAGGGTCAACCTTGTTGACCCTCTCCCACCTCAGATGTCCTCCTGGCCGGCGCCACGACTTTATCACCTTTAACTCTCAACCACTTCCTACTATATTCATAGTACCCTTATAGGAGCTATGAATATGATTGATTTTGCTGAGTATATGGATCAAGAGCGCGCACGTATCTACGGCGAGCGCGATGCACTGATCGAGCAGAAGGTCGCTATCGAGGCCCACCTGACGCAGCTCGCCCATGATATGCAGGCGATCAACGCCTATGCAGCGGCTAAGGCTGGGAAGGTACCAGCGACGAAGCAGGTGCGTAACGCTGCGACCAATGGTGCGCGTCCTGGCAGCCGGCGCGGCGCCATCCTCCATACTTTGAGCGAGCACCCGGCGGGGCTCGGACGCGGCGATCTGCTCCAAGTGCTCGGCGTCAAGGGCGACAAGTCGGGCGAGATGGCGGTGTCCAACGCCCTGACCGCGCTGATCAAGTCCAACGCGCTGACGCGCGTCGAAGGGAAGTACGTCCTTGCCTGATGAGCGATACACGATCGTACCGGACGGCAGGTCAATCACCTGCCGTACCTGCGGTATGACCAGCTACAACCCGAACGACGTGGCGCAGCGGTACTGTGGCCGGTGCAACGTATTCCACCACGATCTCGTCAATCATCCCAGCCACTACTCGCACCCGTCAGGCATCGAGTGCATCGAGGTTGCGCGCCACATGAATTTTAACCTCGGCAACGCGCTGAAATACATCTGGCGCGCCGGGGCGAAGGGTGACGCGGTAACCGATTTACGCAAGGCGCGCTGGTATATCGACGACGAGATCGCGCGGTTGGAACGCAACCAAGGGGAGAATAAAAATGCCAGCGTGCCGGGAGTACCGTCAGTATCTACGTGAAGGTATCCGCCTCTGCCTCGGCCCCGAGCACGAGGCTTTGCTCATGGGTGAGAGGATAAGCTATCTGCGGATGCTGGATCTTGAGGCCCTGTTCGAGCTGATATTCGGGGTGAGCCCTCGCGACCGCGCTCCGGCTGGCTATCGGCCCCTTCATCATTGACCCGTAGCGGACCAAGTCGCATATTCGCGAACGGGAGCTACGATGCTTGACCATCGTGGTTTCTACCGGAGGGATAGGGAGCCGGCGTGAACCGGCTCCCCCTCCTACTACAGAGCTACCACGATCTTGACCCGCAAAGGCCCAAACCGTATAGTCAGCAGCAGGAGCTTACGACGGATTGTGCCCATCGTTCCCTCCTAGGTACCGGGTTGCCAATCGGCCCGGCTCCCGACGCCGGCCCAGGACCACCCTAGGCCGGCGTCATCATTTTATCCCTCGTCCTCGTCGGCATAGTAAAAATTCTGCTCATCGCATTGCTCGCGCAGCAAGATGAAGCAGCGCCGGATCGAGGCCTCCGAGGTGCCGAAACTCTCGGCTGTCGCCTCGCACCGGGTGCAGGTCACGATCACCCCGTCGATCGGGCGACCGTTATCGTTTTCCAGCTCGGCTTCCTCGACGGTAAATTAGGCCCTGTGTTTAGTGGAGAAAACCCTTGGCGCTCGACCTTGAAACCCTGATCCGTGACCTGGTGTGGGCGGCTTACATCGCCCGCGTGCGGCAGCTCGGCCTCGCCTTCCACCCCGACACGAGGGGGAACGACTATGTCGCCGAGGGCGGCGGGCCGGCCTTCACACCGACCGAGGCCGCCGAGTACGAGCGGGACGTCGAAGCTGCTTTCGCCCGTGACGACGAGGACCCCTACGAGGTTGCCATCGCGGTCTAGCAAAAATTATTCTGATCGCGCTCGTCCTGTGCGAGGAGAGCAGCGTTCAGCCGCGCTACATCGGCTGCATATAGTGTAATCGACCGTTCTGCTGCGGCAATCTGTTCTTGTAGCCTAACGATCTCAGCGTCACGCTCGCGAATTTCGGCATCGCGGGCGTCAACCTCAGCCTTACTTTCAAAGAGGTCGGATTGAGCGGCATCGAGTAGCGCTAGTAATTTTCCTGTGTCGGTACCTGGGTTTGTTCTTATCCAAGCCAGCCAATCGGCATCAGCGTCCATACTCATGGGGGCATACCCTCATCTGGGAATTGCGGCCACGTACTTGCGCCTGCTTGGTCAATGTAACGTACAAATGCAGCAACTGCATCGCGTGCTCGTCGGGCACATCAACGTCGTCATTTTTCCAATAGTTTCTTAATCGCATCGCAGGTTTCCAGCACGGCGATTAGTTTTCCGTCGTCCATCCAGAGGACGCAGCGCGCTGCCGGAGAGAGCAACTTATTTTTTGCGTCCGCCGGCGGCGCCTTTGCGTGTATGCTGGCGATGTGGGCCGGGATAACCGCAACCTCACCACCGTCCGCCCGGTGTAACAGGATCATCGACAACGCGGCAGCTAGTGCATTCATCTTCTTCTACCTGCCTCACCCCGATCGCCCGCAACCGCTCTGCTGAGCGAAGCACCTGCTTTGCTGCCTCGATCTCGGCTGCACGCTCGGGCGGCCAGTCAATCTTTTTCAAGTGTCCTAAGTTATGCAGCCTCATCGAAACCCGCTGCCTCGTGGCATCTTGAAAAAGTTGGCTGGGTCCAGCTCAAACTCCAGCATGCGCCGGGTCATGTCGGCGCTGTATTGTTCTTCCTCGGTGCCAGCCGGCGGCTGCTCCGGTGGTAAGGTCGAGGGGATGCGCGACGGTCCATAGAGCGCAGACCAACGACCACGAGTGATCATTTCAGCGATAGCCCATGGAACGGTGTGGCACCGCCGAGGACCAATGTGACGAGCCAGATCAGTGCCAATAGGGCAATGATCAAAAGCCCGAATTTATCCACTTGCGGGGGTACGGGTAATCCAATGTACCTCAGTACCCAGAGGACTGCGAGGAATACCCCGGCAATCAGCACGACTGCCAAGAGAACCCACAGCAGTCCAACAATTAGAGATCCCATCACTCACCTCTCTTCAACCTAGCCCACCCACCCCTACTGGGTGGTGGATCTGGTCGATTATCGTCCTCTTGTTTAAGTTGCCGCTCGGCTTGATGCCAGATCGACTCATCCTGCCCTTCGGGTTCACCAAGATCTTGCCAGATGCGGTGTGCCCGTTCACGAATACGCTCTTCAAAATCGGGCATTCACTCACCTACCAGCCAGAACACACCATTGGTCATATCGCGCCAACGACTACCGTTTTTTGCAAACAACATCCTATCCTCGGCGGTAGTCCACACCAGCGTCCCCAGTGGGTTCATACAAGGTTGCGTTTCTATGTGCTGACGGGCAGCGTTGAACCGGTTCTGGGGGAGAGGGTTTGTGATATGCGCTGTCGCCTGCGCCAGACCGGTTGGGTTCATGTCATCCTCCGAGGGTTAATAGTTAGCAAACGCCCCTTGTTGTCTAACCGCACCCCGTGCCGCCTTCGACACGGTGAGCCCGTACAACGTCGGGTCGCGCACTCGTTCAATCTCGCGCTTGCGCTCAGCAGCCACGTCTTTAAATTCGATCTTGGCGAAGGGGTACCGAGCATTGTGCTCTTGGATCATCTGGTTCGCCGCGCGTCGCTCACTCGCTGAACCAGCGGTAAGTACCCGTGCCGCTTCTTTGGTTGCAGCGCTGCGGCTATCATTAACCTGAGCGGTGAATTGTTTCTCCGAGTCCTGGCCCTCCTGCCGTTCGCCTTGACGAGCGGAGCGGAAGCCGATGGATTGGTAGAAGGTGTCGAGCGCAGAGATTTGCTCCGGGGTCTGTGTCTGCTGTCCGCGACGGGTCACCGTGCCCTGAGTTTCACCAAGATAGGCTTTAATCGGGTCGCGGATGATTTTGGGGAAGAGGTCGATCGCTGCTTGACCCGGCCTGCCGCCGAAGAAATTTGTCATTGAGCTGATAATTTCGGAGCCGGCCTGGATTGCCGGCACGCCAGCGACTGCGCTCACCGCTGCCGCAGTAATATCCTGGGGAGTTCTGTAGTCCCCTTTGAACTCTGGTATCCCCAGCACATTCGCCATGCCCATGCGCTGGCTGACATCGGCACCGTAGCCCAGGCCGCGCGACAACCCGTGAGAGAACAACTCACCCCCGGTAGGACCGAGGATGCTCGCCGCAGCACGGCGGAAATCGAGGGCGTGGTTGGTCGGCTTGTTGCCGGATAGAGCGTCGTAGGCGCCCCACAGGTACCGCAGCGGGTCGGTGAGCCACGTCAGGGCCCCATACATCACCGTCTGCATGCCGATGGTGAAGGCTAACGCATAGCGCGCCTCGGTCTTCGTTGCGGCGTCCGCTCCCTTGAAGGCGTTGCGGATATCCAATGCCATCTGGCTGTAGGCCCACATCCCGTGCTGGCGGAACTGGGTGATGGGGATCCCCCAGGCGCCAAACCCACCCTGGCTGGTGGCAAATCGCGGCTTGTTCGACAGGTTGAAATTGGGCGCCGACTTACGCAGAATTTCCTCGGCGTAGTTGATCGCCGCTGCACGGTTCGCAGGACCGTGCCGCTGCATGTACACATCGTAGGCGGCGAGCGCGGTGACGGCGCGGTTAGCGTCCTCCATTTTGTTGTGGAGAATGCTGACCATATCCGCGGCCATGTCGGCAACGCGGCGGGTTCGCCCACCGCCGCCCTTCGCCATGTTCTGCAGGTCCCGATAGGAACTATAGCCAATCAGGTTGCTATCCTGTAGCCGCTGGAACAGAGCAGTCATCCCGGCGACGTCGTTGCGCCGGCTACCGGCGATCAGGTGATCCCTGATTTGCTGCCCGCTGTTCCACTCGCCAGGATCGAGGCGACGCAACGCCGCTGCTCCGGTGCCGGCAACCCCGCGAGCAAACTGCCGCGGCATAATCTCGGCGCTGGCGCGCGCCATCGCCGTCGTAGCGCGGCCCAGCCCAAAGGTTGCACCGATGCGGGGGATACCCTGCATGTACGTCTCGATGCCGTTCATGATGGTCTGCGCCGGCGAGGCGAGGAATTTGAAGTAGGTCAGCATCGTCGCGTTGTGAGCGCCGCGCAGGAGGATATTGTTTGAGTCCTCGCTGACCGGCCGGCGCAGCCGGAACTCCTCCATGACTTGCTGCGCTCTCTGCACGTCGGCGCTGGTAGGGTTCCCGCCGTTGACCTTCACGGTGTCGGCACCGCGTCCCATCTCACCGACGTGGCGCCGCATGGCGGCGAGCGCGGCGTCGTATTGCGGGCCATACTCCAGGTGCCCCATCGCGTTTTTCAGCGCGAGGAAGGACTGCGACATCGCCTCGGGCAGCTTTGCCGGGTCGGCGCCGTGCACCCCCAGGCGCTTCCGCATGGTACCGGCGAAGCGGCTCTGGTCGAGCATGACCTTGGTCAGAAGATCGCGCGCCGCGGTGGCTTGCTCGGAGGTGAAATTGGGGTTGCGGCGGAGCTTGTCGTCGAACCGATCGACCATCGACAGCCGCGGGATATCGCTCGGCTGCATGTGCTCGCGCGATAACACCAGGGATGGCTCGGCGCCCTCATCGATCAGCTTTGAGCGAGCTGTCTCAGCTTCCCGCATCGTGTAGCGGGACAACATCCCCTTCTCGCCGGTATCCGGGTCGGTGTAGGTCACCACCCAGTCGCCCGAGCGGTGTAAGGGCACGTAGTTGTTGATCCAGCCGCGCTTCCACTCCGTCGCCATCGCGCGAACAAACTCGCGGTTGCCCTCCCACTGATCACCAAATGCGCGTGCGACGGGGTTGGTATCGGTGTTGGCGAGGATCTCGTCGACACCCGCCATCGTCCGCATCTGCCGCACCATCGTCTCGACCTGGGCGTCGCTCACCCCTTCGAGGTAGGCCTTACCGATGCCGCGCATAGCAGCATCACCGCGATCGACGCGCTGCTGGCGGGTCAGGTTGAAGGTGTCGGTCACTGCCTGTCGTTGCGCCGGCGACAGCTTGTTGTAGTCCGCCACGACTGCCTTGAACTCGTCGGGCGTGGCTCGGCTGTGGCTGTTCAACGCATGATCCGGCGGGTAGGCCGGGTTCATGTCGACGCGCGACGCCTTGGTCAGAACGTGGCTGACCTCGGCATCGAGGTTCTTTATCACCGCGCCCACTCTGGCTTGGTTCGCGTCGCCATACGCGCGCGATACCCGCTCTACTCCCTCACGCGCACGGTTCAACACGTCGAGGTGGTTCTCTCCCCCCTCCGACGGCTGGAACAGGTGCCGGTTGAAACCGATCAACTGCTCCGTCGGGATGCCCTGGCGCAGCGCCCGGCGGAACCCGGAGGTGGTGTTGCCGAGGCGCCCCTGCGGGTCGCGCATCTCGTTAACCCTGTCGCGCACGTCGCTGAAGCTCGGCAGCTCGTGCTCCGAGCGGGCTACCAGCGGCTCCGGCTCCCAGCCGCGCCGGTAGACCGTGCGATCAGCCGGGGCAGGCCGGGCTTCGCGGTTAAACCGGGCGCCAGCCGCGGCGATATCGTCGAGCGGACGCATGACGTGATCCATGAGTGAGGTCACGTTCTGTGGCAGGTGCAGCGCTTGCCTGACAAAGCGGACGAAGCTCTGCCAGAGCGACTTGGCCGGACCCACGGGGTAGCCCAGCTGCGCCATGCGGGCCCGGTACTCGGGCCCCGGCACGATACCGCGCATCAAATCGTGCATCTCCGGGTTGGTGCGGAGCATCGAGTGGAGCTCGTGCGGGTTACTCAGCGCATAAGCAACCCGCTCGTCGCCGCCCATACCGTGCATCTCGGCGCCGCGAGCAAACTCGTCGCGGATCGTCTGCAGTACCTGCATCTCGCGCGAGCCGGGCTGAAGATTGTCGATGAGGTCTTTGGTGACTCCGTGCGTCGCTTCGTGCAGCAGCACCTCAGCCGACTTCTCGCGCACCTCGATATGATCGGAGCGTCGCCCGGTCCTGAGATCTTCCTCTGACACAAAGGCGCCGCGGCGGACTGTCTCCGAGGGGCGCAGTTCGAGATCCGGCGCCAGCCGCAGCATCGAGCGCGCATAGGCTGCGACGTGCGGCAGACGCTTGTTGATAAAGGGATTGTTAGCGATGGCGCGCAGCCCGTCATGCAGACTACCGCCGGCATCGATCGCCTCGCGCACCGGGGCGTTAACCCGGTCATCTTGCATCACCCGCGACAGCGGGCTTGTCGAGGCGGTGGGTTGGTCGCGCTGCTGGCGCGACGCATCTAGCGGACGCTCTTCGCCTCGTACGGGCGGCTCCGCCTCGGGAGTATCTTCGACGCGCGCGGCTCGCTGCTCAGCGGCACGCTCCCGCGCCGCCCTCTGATCGGGCGGAGCGCGGGCTTGCGGTAGTTCTAGGGTAGACCGCCCGTCAGGTCCGGTTCTTCCTCCGGCTCCCGGGCGGGAGGCGGCGAGGCGGGCCTCGGGGTCGGCCCAGGCGTCGAGGAGCTTCCCGAACGCTGCATGCCGATCATGAAGCCACGACTGAAAAGCGGGTGATCCGCCGGCAGATTGGGCAAGCTGTTCGCCCGGCTCGGTCTTCCAGTTGTGGACTGGGCCATACTCACCTTCCGATCCAAAATTTCGTACCTGCGTTACACCAAGTTCGCTACGACTGGCAACCCGGTTAACCGCGTCGTGAAACAGTTCGTCGTCGACGAATGGTAACCCATCGTCGCCACGGAAATTTATAACAACCGCTTCGTTGTCACCTACTTTCGTAAACCCGGCGTCAGGGCCTAGCTCCTCGCCAATAGCGGCAAGAAGGCGCTGCTGAGTTACGTCGTCTAGGGGCTGATTAAATTCAAGGTGACGACCCCGCGCCATATCGCCGCCCTTAACCGTCCACCCCTCGCGTGCCTCGGCATAAGCCTGCGCCTCAGCCTGGGTATCAAATCGACGGCTGGAAGTTCCCGTAGCATTTCGAGCGGAAAAATCACCCTTGAAATTAGTTTGCCCGTCAGCTCGGAAGAATGGAACCGCATCTTGCCGATAAATGTACTGAGTACTACGGGCGTATTGCTGGGCTTTGGTTCGATCAAAGAACCCCGCCGGCTTCTCCGGCACCAAGGTCGTGACGACGTTGGGGCTGACCTTCCCCTCAAAACTCCCCGCACCATAGGTATCGTAGCCGAGGTTAACCCCCAGCTTCTGCGCCAGCACATTGTTGCCGTCCTCGTCGAGGATCAGCGCATGGGCTTCGCGGGTGAACTGCTCCTGCGCTGCCCGGCTGGCATTGTTGATGGGGTGGTCCAGGTCCTTCGACGGGATCGCCTCGACCGTGACGTGCTGCGACATGCGGTTGATGGCAGCGCCAAAATCGCCACGAGCGGTATCGATGACGGCTGCCACATCCGCCGGGTCCGCGGCCAGCGCGTGCTTGCGCCAGATCGCCATATGGCCCTGGCGGGCGGGGCCGTTCTTGTCCGGCGCCTTTGGCTTGAGGACGCCGTTTTTGTCCGGCTCCATCGTGGCAAATTTTGCCGCGAGGCTTTCCTTCCAGGTCGCCTCTTTGACCGCAGGCAGCTCAAACCTAGCTTTGATCGCACTCCACAGCGCCGCCTGGACTTGGTGCGGCAACCAGCGCTGCTCGCCCACCGGCACGCCGGCATTAAGCTCGCCGGCAAGACGCTGTATTTCGAGCTGGGAAAATCCGTATTTGTCGGTGATACCACCCCTAGCCCCGGTGCCGCCAGGACCGCCAGCAGCATCGACCCGGTGACCCATAGCGCGCAGCACCCACAGATCCACCGTCGCACCCTTGATCGCTGCCGCCACGTCGGCCGGCAGGTTGAGCCGGTTATTGCCCGGCTCCAACACCTCGGGGTGAGCGGTGATCAGCTCGTGCATCAAGTTGAGGTAGAAATTATTGGTCTTGCGTCCGCCCCAGTCCTGGCCGGTGTCGAGCCAGCGCTGGGCCCTGGCATTCTGCGACTCAGTGCCGACATGGATTGGTTCGCCGCGGTGCCACTGCTCGTAGGCGTCGATGGCAAACTTCATATTGGTGGGCACGGGACGCTGCGGCGAGTAGATCGCGACGAGCCCGGTTAACCGGTCGGCTTCACGCAGATCACCGCGAGTAACCTGCATGATCTTCTTCATGCTGTCTTCGTACCAGTAGCGGCCTTTCTCGCCTTCTTTGACGAGCTGTTTCATTAACTTCTGCAATTGCCGGTAATGCCGGGGCGTCTGTACCCACTCGGGCGCGCCCTTGTATTTGCCGTCAGCCGTCCGCTCCGGCTTTAGCGCCCGCCACCGTCGGTCCTCACGCTCACCCTGCGGGTGTCCCTTGGTTTCGTCCGGCCCCGCCTCCATGACCGTGCGAACAATATCCCCGCGTTCGCCGGTAGGTCTTTCACCAGAAACCCGGTCGATCGCCTCGGCTTCCTGCCGCACCAGTCGGTCATACGCGGCAGCGCGCTGCACTTTATTAACGAATTGGTTGACTTCCTTCTTAGAAAGCCCAAGTTTTTCGAGTGCTTCGCCTAGCGCCTTGTGGCTCATGCCCTCGGACGGGCGAGCGGTCGGCGCCGGTTCCCGCGCTTCAGCCCCGCGAGGAGCCGGTGCCGACTCCCGAGCCCTGATCTCTTCTATTTGATCGAGCGCTGCGGCGCGGGCGGTGCGGCTAACCAGTCGCTCCCGCGTCTTCTGCGACACACCCAGATCGGCCAGACGCTGACCCAGTTCCTCGTGGCTCAACCCCTCGCTGGGGCGCCGCTCGACGCGTCCTGGCGGCTGGGTGGTAAACCCTTCGCCCCGCACCGCTTGTTCCAGACGACGGGGAGCAGCGGCGCGCTGTTGTCCCTCCGGCAGCGGCGTGCCGCCAGGGCTCTCACCGGGGCCTTGCTGACGCCGCGGTACCCGCCGCACCGGCTCGGCCGGCAACGGGGCTCCGCCCGGCCCCGCCGGGGTTGGTGCGGGTCGAGCAGGAGCTTGTGCTGGCGTCGGCTCTTCTCGCAGCGGTGCCCCGCCGGGCCCTACCCGGCGGGCCGGTGCCGCTCGTGTGGCCGCGGCAGGGGCTGTCTCGGCAGGCAGCGGCATACCACCCGGCCCAGCCCCCGCGGGGGCCTGCGGGCGTGGTGCCGCCGCAGCCGTTGCTTCTGGGGTACGAGCGCGAGCAAACTCAACCGCTTGCTGCGGCGTGTCACCCACCGCAATGACATTGCCGGCGGCGTTTTTAACGACATGTCCTGGGCCGGTATGATCCGGCTCCACCGTCCAGCCCTCGGGAGTACGAGCCCCAGGCGGTGCACTGACAGGGCCGCGCGCCGAGGCTGGCGCAGTAGGTTGTTCGACGGCGCCGACAGGGCGTAGCGCCGCCTCGCCCGGTGCAAAGGGTCGAGGCTGGCTCGGTGTCGGCTCGGCGACGCGCGGCAACCCCAGCTGTTCAGCTGGGCGGGCCTGCGGCGGGCCTAGAGGTAGCGCCGACTCCATCCCTCCTGGTCTAGCAACCGGCGCCTCGGCGGGACGCGCTAGCGGCAGTTGCGTCGGCGCCTCGGGTAGTCGCAGCTGCTCGCCACTGACCGGCCGCCCAGGCGACGGCGTAGCAACCGGCGCCGGCGGCCCCTCCGGGGCGCCGCGCACTGCCCCTGGCGGTGGTTGGTAGGCCGGGTAGTTCTCGCGCGGAAAATAGCTGTCGGTCGGCTGGTCGTAGCGCGGCGGCGCCGGCCCGAAGAAACTCTCGTCGGCGCCGATCGCCACCTGCGGGCCGCGCCGCGGTAACGCCAGCGCCGGCTCGGGTGCCATCGCGGCACCGCCGATACCCGCCCCACCCGCAGCTCGAGCTGGCGGCCCCTGGGTGAGCGGGTCAGCGGGTCTGATCCGCGCCGGATCAGCCGGCAACGGGGTACCGCCGGGACCGACGGAAGGTGCCGGCGGGCGATCGGCGGGGTTGGTCAGTAATAGTGGCGGCTGCGCCAGATCAACCCGTCCCCCAGGTGGGCGGCCGATACCCGACGCGTTGAGCGCTGCGGTGTGCTCCGGCGGTACCCCCGCCGGGGTGACATTGTCGACCCGCGCCGATAGAGGTAGATCGAGGGGTGGCGGCTCCGCCGGGCGGCCCCCACGCAGTGCCCCTGCCCCGGCACCAAAGCCGGCACCCATGCCAGCGCCTACCGCCGTCTCGGCGCCAACCTGTCCCCAGTTGATCGCCGGCTGAGCCCCGGCAGCGACGTTCGATTGTTGCTGCGTATAGGAGCTATAGCCAGTCCCGATCGCGCCGGCGCCTCCCGCCTCCGCTGCGCCCACCGCGACGTTGCCGAGGCGGGTTGCTTGCTGCCCCATGGCGCCGCGCAGACCGGGTGTCACCGCAGCGAGGCCAGTCGAGGCGATGAGGTTAGCGCCGAATTGCTGGAGCGTCGGGAATTGCTGCTTCATCTGCTCCCGCGCCGCGGCATCATCCATGCCTTGGTTGCGGAAGCCCTGGTACATCGCCGAGTTGGCTTTTTCCTCCGGCGTCATATTGTCGATGGTGTGGGCGTAATCCTCGTAGCGGGCGCCGGCACCCGCAGCACCGCCCTGCACCCCAGCACCTGCTATGCCGGCAACCTCACCCGCCCGTGCCACGCCGGCGGCACCGGCCCCGACAGCCCGCGCCGCGGTACGCACTGCGAACTTCGTCGCAGCGCCAGCACCCAGGCCGCCGGCCAGCGCGGTGACACCGCTGACGAGGTACGACTCAAGGACCGCGCCGGGGTTGCTACCGGCAACTTCAAAGAGTTTTTTGGGGTCAAAGACCGATACCCCAGCCGCTGCCTGCCGGTCTGGAGACAACGATGCCGTAAGCTGCTCGTTGAACTTCTGCCACTGCTCGTTGACGTGGTCGAGGTACTCGGTGGAAGCGCCGAGTTGTTTCAGGCCAATCGAGGCGAGGCTCGCCATCTGATGACCCATCGTCGAGAAATCGAGGCCGACGACGGTCGCCAATCCTCCGGTTGGTTGTGTCGCCAGCTCGGGCCGGACATCATAGTTTTCATCCGAGATAATCGGACCAAAACGCTGCTGATAATCTGCGGCAGCTTGTTCCTTCCGGTTAGCAGTGGGGGTTACTTGTGGGTACGGCGCAAGTGGTGCACCACGTTGTTGCGGTTGTTGCGGTTGTTGCGGTTGCTGTGGTTGGAAGTTATCAGCGGTGAATGTCTCGCCAACCCTAGCGTACTGGGGTTGCTGTTGCGCCGGAGGTTGTTGCGCCGGCTGAGCTGGTAGCGCAGTTGGTATCGCCTGTTCCGGTGGCGGTGCTACCGGTTCCCCATAGCCGGTAAAAGTCTGCGGCGGCTCACGCGAGTCGAGCAGTTGCGCCCGCGCCGCCTCTTCTTGGTCATAGGCAGATTGCTCGCGCTGGTCCTCGTCCTCGCCAGCGTAAGGGTCATAGGTAGTGTCAGGCATTTACCCACCTACTCCAGCCGGTGGACGCGGCCCCAACGGTGAGCCGGGGCCGTAGCTGGCAGGGTCATTGGGGTCAAGTTTTGGCACATTGTAGGTAAACCGCGGCGGCGGTACATTAGGGCGAGCCTGGGTTGGAAACGCCCCAGACTGCGTTTGAAGCGCTAGCCGTTGTTCCGGCTGTGACCCCCCCGAGTTCCTTGCTCCTGGTCGCGGTGCAGCACGTTGCTGTTGCTGCCTCTGTGCCGTTACCGGGTGCATCTTCCCGCTGAACAATTCCCCGGTGGGAACATCGACATTCGCTACTCGCTCTCCGGTCTTAGCATTAACCGCAGCAAAACCATCGGGGGTTGCTTTGAGCGTGAAGGTTTTATCGAGCAAGCCATTAACTATATATTGCACCTGTCCTTTTTGAATGTTCATACCCGGCGCATTTCGCTTAAGGCTCGCGACCAACTGCTCACGTTGCGCCGTATAGGCGGCTTGTTGTTCCGGCGTTGTCTTATCCGGGGGGATCGCCCAGCCATCGGTAGCATCTGCTACAAACTTATCGACTTGGGCCTGTGTCTCAGCGTCCTTCACCCCCTTATCCCGCGCCTGCTGCGCGGCTAGGGAAGCTGCTTGACGCCGGTCGGTATACTGCTCTCGGGTTTGCAGGTTACCCTGCGCCGCCGCAATCGTCGCCGCTGCGCGTTCGCCACGGCCCGCTTCCTTCATCCCCTCGATCGCCGGCCGCACCTCCTGATACCCAGCCTGGGCATTGTGCAGGCGGATCTCAGCGGCGGCTTTTTGCTGCTCGGTGAGGAATTTAGCAAAGGTCACCGGATTACCGGTGACCTTCAACTGCGCCCTGGCATCCTGCGCGGTGATCTTAAAAGGCTGGCCCAACGGTTTCCCGGTCGCCTCGTCGAGGCGCACGCCAAACACCTCGGTGCCATTGGTCATAAACCGCCCGGCGGTGCCGTCGGGGAAAAACGCGTGCGCTTTGGCGAGTTGCTGCGCCGCGGTCGCCCCATCACCGCGCTCCAACGACGCCGCCGCCCCCATGAGGTGCATGTTTGACCCCATAAAAGCCTGCCGCATGACAAAATCTTGCGCCTTCTCGGCGCCATCGGTATCACCCTTAGCGAGGAAATTCTGCACCATCAGATCTTGTACGTGTTGCCACGCATCACTCATCGAGTGACCACTGGGCGCCGTATCGGCTACGTATTTCATAGCAGCATCAGGGCTAATTTTGGCTGCTCTAACAAACCCATTTGCAGTCGCAGTGCCACCGACGCCACTGCCAAAATCGAGCTTGGAATAGTCTTCGTTCTTGTTGTTGGGGTCGAAGTAGCGAGCGGCGTAGCGCATCGCGTTCTCGCGTCCCCGCGACTCCATAAACCCAGGACCCCCGTTGTAGGCAGCCACCGACGCGTAACTGCCGGCGCCGAATTTGCTGTCCAGCTCACGGGTGTAAAGCGCCGCCATTTTTGCCGCGATGGGAAGGTTCTCGTCTTTAGTGAGATCGTAATGTTGCCCGCCGAAATACTTATCTTCTAGCGCCTTCTGGGTACTCGGCAGAATTTGAAAAATACTAGTTTCACCGTCTTTGCCAACCTTCTGGTTGTTGAAGGAAAAACCGGTTTCAACCCCAGCCGTGTGCATCAGCTGGCGCGGATCAACACCAACACTATCTGCAGTGCTCTTAATCAGATTGAACAACTCGGGGTGTTGATTGCCGAGGATGTTATACGAATGGATCGGGATCTCGCCTTTATACTGAGCCGCCGCTGGGGGTGGGCCTGTTTGTACCGCACCGCCGCTCGTCGCAGCGAGCGGCTGTTCCTGCGCCGGCTGTTGCTTTGGTGGTGCTGCCGCGGTCTTCGCCGGCTCGGGGCTCGTGGTGACAGCGGTGCCGCCAGGGCCGGGAGTAACCGGGATCGCTTCTTTGGGCGGAGTGAGAGTTGCTCGATCCGCTGGGGTAACTGGTCCCGCGTCACCCTGTACCTGTGCGTATCCGCTAGTTTCCTGACGCGGCGGTACCCGCAGCGTCTTGTCCTCGTTCGCGCGGGCGCGCGCGTCCATCGCCTCATTCCAGGCGCCGATATTCGGGTAGTACGCACCCTCCACATACCCGCCAGCCGTCTTAGTCGGCACCGCTTGCTCCGCCGGCGCAGCGGCTGGCGTCGCAGCAACGGGAACTGCCCGGTCACCCCCCGCGGCTGAGTCGTCGACCGGCGGTGGGAAATTGACGACGGGGGGAGGAGCACCGCCGCCCGACAGCGGCAGAGCGCTTTCCTGCGGCGGCGATACGGCCGGCCGCCCCGCCTGCCCCTGCACCGCCTCGGGCGGCGGTGGCGGCGACTGGTCGGCGTCGCGGACGTAGGGAGGGAGATCTGACATCAGTATGGCACCAAATTGCCGTTGCGGTCGTAGCGCACCGGCCGGTCGTTGCTGCCGGGCTGCGCCTCAAACGGCCCCAGTGAAGACGTAGGAGGAGGCAGCGCTGACGTTGTTGGCGCCGGCTGGTCCTGAATGATCACGCCAGAGTGCCCGCCGACAACTCCCGGCATCGTCGTTGAACCGGGCGGAAGGTAAGTCGGGAGCCCTTGGTTCCGAGGCGGCGGCGGTGCTGCCGGTGGAGGCATCGGCCCCCATGTCGACGCTGGGACCGCAGGGGTACGCGCCCGCCCGCCACCAGTGCCCGCGGCCGGCCCTGGAGTTGGGATCAGGCCACGCGCCCACGACCAAGCACTGCTGAGCTGACTACCAATAGGTTGTACGGGTGCCCCTTGTCGCGTGGTCGGGCCGGAATACGGCTGCGCTGCTGGAGTCGCCGGGTATTCCGTCGCCATCTCCTCCGGTGGCGGAAGCGGTGGCGGGATCGCCGCGGTAGCAACCACAGGTCCGGTAGCCGGTGGTACCGCAGCCGCTGCCGCGGGTTTCGTCGCTGGCGGATAATAATCCGGCACCTTGCTAATATCGATTTGGGATTGCCACGGCGCTACCAACGCCGCCGGCTTCGCCGCTGTCTTGGGAACCGCGTTACCGTCCTTGTCTAAAGTGGGCGGTGTCGTCGCGTCAGGGTGAGCCGTCGGGTCCTCCCACCCTGTCTCCGTGAGATTAGTCTGCCCCGCGCTCAACCCTGCCGGACCCGAAACATCCGGGTCGTTTACGCTCGGTGCCTTCGCCGCGACCGAGGGCAACGCAGCCTTAGCTTTAGCGTCCTCCTGGGCCTTCTTTGTAGCAGACCGAATTTCTTCTTCCCGCGAGTATGCCTGGATATCCTTGCCAAGCTTCCACCCACTATCCAGCCCTTCACTCAAACCCGCGGCGAACGATCCAACCATAAAGGACATGGTTCACCTCACCGCCGCAGCGAGTGCCAGGGGGTACCGCACAAAGTCGAAGCCGCCGATGGAAGCTACTGCTTCCGGCGCTACCGCGCGCACCTCGTCGGCCATAAACCCATAGCGAGGTTCTGCGCCGAGAACATCCCATACGTAATTATACGCATACACCATCAACCGGCCAAAATACCCCAACGCCTCGATGTTGCGTTTTACCCGACGGTCAGACAACGCAAACGGCAGAGCGGTACCAATCAGCTTACCGGCAAGGTTGCCAATCCCAGCTGATTGCGATGCCGCTACGTCAGAGTTCAACTTTGCTCCAGCGAGAGCGTTGTTGTACCCAAAATTCATCGCATTAGCTTCGTTACCCAGCGCGGTGTTACCGCCGCTGAAATACGACGTGGGTGAGCCCATCGCACCGGCGCCGGTAGCGAAATGGGTGTCACCGGCTTTGGTCCCAGATGCGCCGGCCTGGGTCGCTGTCTGGTAGAACTGCGCCGTCTGTGGCCCAAACCCGCGACCGGTGGCAATGGCCGAACCCTCAAGCGCCAGCTCCTGTTGCGCCAGCTCGTTGCGAGCCCCCGTGCCTGCCGCTGCCTCGGCTGCCGCCTTACTAATGCGGTAGCCCGCATCGAGCGCGCCATAGCGTGTCGTGCTCGGGTCGATGCCGTAACTCTGGAGATTGGTCAGCGCCGCCTGCCGCTGCGCGTCGACGGTCGAGCTGACATCGGCCCGCGCCATCGCCGATTGCTGAGCGGCTCGCGCCGGACTGTTCCAGTCAAGCGCTTGGTTTACAAACTTCTGTTCTACCGGCGCGTAGGTTTCGAGGTACATTCCCTCCTGTTGACGCGCAATATTTGCAGCTTCTTGACCAGTCCGGGTCTGCAGATCGAGATAATTTGTAATATAAGGGTCGTAACGAGCGTACTGTTCTTTCGACCAGTCAAGCTGTTCTTGACCAAGATCAAATTGAAGCTGAGCAGATTTAGCGTCTGCTTGTGCTACTGGCGTGTAATCTGGGGCCTTTGGGGCTGGGTTACTCTTGCTACCCACAGCGGGTACTCCCTAAAGGGTGTCGGATGATACTACAGTTCTACTAGGAACCTGCCACCCTTTCGGAACGTGATTGAGCCAGCGGCAAAACTCCGGCTTCATGTAGAGAATAAAAGCGTGAACCCCCTCGCCGTACATGTCATGCACCAGTGTCTCAACCCGCCAGCCCGCCCGCAAATCGAGGGAGAGCGCGAGGTAATTGTCTGAGCTGACCATCGCCAGCAGCTTTTTCACCCCGAGCTGGTTAAAGGCATAGTCATGCACCATCCACATCAGATCAGGAGTGCACCAGCCCGGCCGCTCACCCGCCATGTGCACACAGGCACAAACCCCCGTGAAGGAGTCCAACACAAAACCACCCTGAATTTCCCCATCACGGTGGGTCGACAATGAATGCGCGTAGCCGGGCACAAAATGTCCCCCTGCCCGCTGCATGATCCACTCCCCTGCACCGGGGGCGTTGATCTTTATTTCCAATAGACCCACCCCGTAGGACCGTCGACGTAGCGCAACTCAATCGCGGCGCCAGGACCAAAAGCGTTAGTCGGAGCCTGCGAAACCGGCCCCCCTATATCGTCTCTAATCGACAATGCTGTTATAGAGTTCGCAAAACATAATATAACATATTCTCCAGATGGTACGTTTGGCGGCATCCAGATCGTTAGTGCAGCTAATACCGTAGAATTATTAATGTATAACGAACGGTTGGTGGAAGCCATAGTTATAGTAGCACCGGACACTGGGTTCGATACAGTGATCGAACCGATTTGTGGTGGTTCAGGATATATCGTTGCCGGCATTATCCACCCCTCCAGCAACTTGCCACGCACGAGCGTGTTGATGCCCGTCACTGGCACCAAATTGGTTACACTGCATCTGGATCGCCTGGATCAGCGCCGCGCTCTGCCGGTACGGCTGCTCGGCCAGCATTCCCAGCACAACATTCCACTGCGCCGCGGTCAAGGTCACCGGCACCCGGTCGTCGGGGTTCACGCGACGCGCACCTTTAACGTGCTGCCGGTGCAGTAAATCCCGCCGATCGGCAGGCCCCCTACTGCTGCCGCCGCGTCATCGGGGAAAACCGGCGGCGGTATTATCTTAATCACACCGACATCGTTGATCATGAGGAGCGGTACGTTGGAAGCATAAACCAGTGATTGGGTTGGGCCGTCCCACCACAATTGATGCCGGCTCTGCCCCGCCTCGGTGCCGTCGCCGGAGAAATCTATCTGCATCTGGTTCGCCAGCCGGATACCGACTGCTTTAGGATTTCTCGCTAAATCACGCGTCGCGAAGGACAGGTCGAGACAAGCGTCGTAGAACTTCCCGGTAAACATAATCCCGGCGCCGTAAGCGGAGTTCGATCCCGCTGCGATGCTGATCGCCCGGCTGATCTCGTTAGTGAAGGCCGTGCCATAGGCCCAAGTCACCGTGCCGTCAGTTATCGTGCCCGATGTCGGCCAAACCGGTGCCGTAGCACCGCTGGTCCCGGCGGTCTGACAGACGTAAACATGGCCGTTGCCGGGCGCCACGACAGCGTCTTTCAGGTAGGCGTGGTTCGCCGCCCAAGCGACATGCGGGTAGGCGTTGTTGTTGATCTCAATCATCGACCGGCCGCCGAACCCAGGCTGATACGCCGAAAGCAACGGTTCCGGGCCGCTGCAGTTGATGTCCAGCTCGAACCCGACATCAGACCCAATGTTCTGCCCCGACATGTCCTCGATCATGCCGTAATAGGCAAAACAAATATCGTTGCTGCGGTGACGGCGTGTCGTAGTGGCGTAGCCGACATGCTGCGGTCGAACCTCGGGCGGGCCGCCTACCGTATTGATGTCCGTTTCCAGGTTAATACCCCAGACATAATAACTGGGAGTACCTGTGATGTTTATCTGTATGCCAATGGGCGATCCCACCCATAGCGGCCCCCCAGCGGGAGCGTCATACCAATGCTGGATAAACAGCGATTGATGCAGGTTTGTCGACCTGTCGGTCCAGGGTCCAATATAAAGAACCGGCGCGTCGACCGGATTACCCAGCATGTGCAGCCGGGCTCCGTTGGTAATAGTCAAATTCCCAACAAGCTCGCCGCCAGCCAACGGCAACCAAGGTCCATTATCCGGCATCTCTACAATATCCTCCCCTAACGGCATCGACCATTTTCGTGCGGTAATCCTATGTCCAGCCGAGGCAGCAATAACACTGACCGGCCCCAGAGGTTTATAACCATAAGGAGTTCTATATGTATAACCCCCACCTGGAAGACGATAACAACCAGACCCACCGATAGTCGCAATCGTACTATCGGACAGCCACAGTTCCTCAGTCAGATCGACGTTACACACCTCGAACCCGCCTACCGGTATCGCGCCGTTAAATAGAACTTGTGCGACGCCGCCTATGTTTATCGTCAATCCGCCGTCGCTCATGTTCCGAGCACCGTCCAGTTAACTCCGTTGTACCAGACCCGCACCGTAAAACCTCCACCGCCGCCCGTCACCGCTACACCCCAGGTATTCACCGTCGCGTCGATCACCACCGCTTCCTGCCCCACCACCGGTGCCGCCGGCAGCGCGGCATAAGCCAACACCGGCACAACAAGTCGAGCTACCTCGTCCTTAGTCGCAACGCCGCTCACCACAGTGCCGGTTGTAGTGTTACCGGTAATCGGCGTCAGTAGCCCAAGCCCAACGAGATCATCAAACGTCACCGCTCGCCCAGGCAGCGAACCGCGATACCCGCCAAGACTTTCGACGCCTTGCTTTAGCGAGCGCACCGTGGTCGCCAGCGAGCCAAGGTCCGCCACCGGGTTCTGCACCTGCGGCACGTTTTTGTTAGGGGTCAGCGCGAAAGGCCGGTCAGACACCCTGAAGCTCCTTCATCGTCGAGGCTAGCTCCACACTGTCGATGCGAACCCGGCCAATCAGCTCGATCTGCCAGTCAAAGGCGCGGAAACCAGAGGGCAAGCGGAAGATGTCCGTCGACTTCTGAATGTCCCGCTCCATGATCAGAGTCAGAGCCGGCCCCGAGAAAATGCGAAACCGCGCGTGCACGCCGTCGGGCAATAGCCCCGAAGGATCAGATGGCATCGCGTCGTCCACCCGTGGACTTGATGTAACGTGCACTGCCCCGAGACTGATCGGTGCCGGCGCGTAGAACTGCTTAGACTTCCACTGATAGGTATCATGTGCTGCCGTCGGGCTGTCCCAGAGGTAGACATTGCCTGCGATCATCACATAAGTATTACCTTCAAACTCATCGTTCCAAATCGATGTCGCGTTATCGACCGTGTTCAATAGCACAAACCCGGCCTTATTATCGGTACCGTCAAAAATGAAACCACCATCACTGTGAATGGCGATGTACTGGGCGCGGTGCCGTGCTCCGAAAATAGTATCCCCGTGATACGACTCAAGCCACGTATCCTTGCTCATCGTATCCAACGATATGATGTCGGCCTGAAAGTAGTTGGTTTTTACCAAACCATTTTGCGAGGAATAAATAACCCCCTGGAGGTCTGTGACCACCGAGCCGCGTGATATACATGGCTCTGCTACCTGGGTTTGGTTTATAATGTAATTCGCCGGCGAGTTGCCGGTACCTGCTGAGATAAACCCAGCGGTAAGAATTGCGAGCGATTGGTTCCACGCCGTCAATGCAACGATGTCATACAATACCGACTGGTCGTAGATCGCCGGCCATGCGTGTGGCCGGTACGGCTCGCAGAAATGAATTGTGTTGCCGGTAAACCCCACCATCATGCCGCCGGGTAAAGCGACTAACCCGTCGAGATGGTCCGGCGGGTTGCCCCAACTCGTCGAGATTAGTGTAGGGTTGTCTATAATTTGAAGGTCGGTAGAAACATCGACGTAGGGATCTGGAGATATCAAAAAATCCACGATCATGTAAAACGAGGCACCGGTCTGTAATCCCGTCACCGTGCGGTAGAGCCGCACCTTGCGTACAAACGGATAGTTTCGACCGGAACTCCCGGCGGGTGGCGGGGGCGGCAAGCCGTGAATTGTCCAAGTGCCGTCGGCAGGCCCCTCGACAATAGCGCTGGGAGAGCTAGGTGCGCTCTCTTCGCCAAAATCGTTGATAAAGGTGTAACAATAACTCCGCGCTACCTCGGGGATTGAGGTCGTTCCACCCGATACTGTTACCGTTAACGGCCCGCCACTCGGCTGGTCAATCCCCAGATCGTAGGGTACCAGCGGTATACCGTAATTATTGTCGTCGTTGATCATCGTGTGCGTTGCCCAGTGCGGGCTCAGATCACCGGGATTGGTCCAGTAAATCCGTCGCGTGGCGTCGTTCGTCAGCGGGGACCGGCAGACGCTGGAGTGCTCACTTGGCAACTTCAGCCACACAATCACTTCGTTCAGCGCGTCGGGAAACCGGAACGCCTTGCGGGCGCCCGGCAAAGATTTGACAAACTGGAGCTGTGGCAACCCGTCGAGGTTGCCGGAGCGAAAGTCACAGTCCTGCGCCAGCTCCGACATATTGTCGGGCAGTACACCAGGATCGAGGCGGGGGATCATGCCCCCCATACCCCGGATGACGAAACGCGCCATCGTCTACCAGTAAATCCAGCCTGTCGTAGCGTCGACGTACCGGTAGGTTTGCACCTGCAACGCCGATGCGGTCACTGGTGCCGTCGCTACGGTAACCGCGGCGGCGTTCTGCACCGTCAGGGTCGTCACGATCGACCGAAACTTAAGGCTAACCGTATCTCCCACCCGTGGGCCGGGCGGCAATTTCACGGTCAGCGATGCGATGGTTGCCGGGTGGTTAAAGTAAACCTCCCGTTGGCCTGCCGCCATTGTATAAGTTTGCCCCGCCGTCGGCACATTGTTGACGATTGGCGGACTCGCAGGGCTCTGAAAGAACGATCCGCTTTGGGCTAGAAAACTAGGCATGACAATAACTCCTCTATTGCGCCTCAGTCACATCAACTGTCGCGACGATGTTGATAAGGCCAGTGTTACCAGCCGGCGGTGTGTAGGTCAGCGCCAGACAGTTGTTTGTCGCGTCTGCCGCGATCCCCAGCGTGCCGAACGGCCCCGCCGTCGACTGCGACTGAGCACCGCCCGCGTCACCGATGTATTGCGTCGGGAACCCAGACTTGTGAACCAACATGCCTTGCTTTGCGTCCCACGTCGCATGCTCGTTGGCATTCCAGTTACGCGCCGTCGCCCGTACCACAGTCTGGTAACTCGTGCCGCCGGGGATTGGCAAACAGTTGGCACCGCTCGATGCAGGAGCTGCTCCGTCCGAGGTTAGCCGCACCGCCGCCGCTGCATTAGGTAGCGCCCCGAAAACATGCCAAGATCGCTGGCACGAACCTGACACCTGAAACGGCTGGCACCCAGTGCCACCCACAAACATCCCGCCGGTCGCACCCCGATCGTTGCCGAAAGCACCGCCGGGGATCGTAGTGTTGTACCCTGAAGCCGTATTATGACCACCGCCACCTATAGCGTTAATATTACCTGTCATCGTGTTCCAAGTGCCGCCGGCTATCGTGCCTTGATAAGTGCCACCGCCAATCTTGTTACTATCGCCGCCGCCAATCACTGACGCCTGTCCGCCGGCAACTTGATCAGGCGTGACCCGGCTCATCTGCCAATCGACTGCGCCCGCCCCCCGGTTTCCGCCACCGCGCACCGTGCCGTCATTAAAAGTTGGTGCCAGGATTGGCGCCGACGTTGCAGGGTCACGCCCCGCCGTATATGACGGCAACCCAACCTTGCGAGCTGGCGTGGTTAAAACCCACGGGTTTGGAGCATTGTATGTAAGGCTTTGCTCGGCGCCGTTCAGATCGAGGAAAACACCACCGACACTCGGTCCAATGGTGACATTGGTATCCCAACTGTAGATACTATCCATCTTGAACGACATCAGACGCCCAGCTTCCAACTGCAACCCCTTCCCCATTGGCATGCCGCTGCCGATAAAACCGCTCTCGACCTGGATAAGATAAATATCCGCTGGCCCGACAGTGTGAAACGCAGCGTGGTTTGGGTACGGCGTATAAAGCTCGATCTGGTTAAAATAAATCCCGGTGATTTGACCGTGCTTTGACGGGTCGCCGATCCGTATGTGATCGCCTTGAGGGTTCGCTGACTGTAGCCCCTCGATGCGGAGTTTGTTGATCCGCATATTGCGGAATGGGTCATTTGACGTGTTGTTATTGTGCATCACCCATGCGTCGCCATGATTGGCAAACATGTTTATGTCGTTGATGTGGATTTCATCAGTCGAGTCGCCACCGCCTTCGGTACCCCACTCGATCGACGGTATCCCCGGCTGCCCGCTCTCCCCGCACCGCATGCGCCCGATGATGCTTTCGCGCATATAGGCTTCGCCTGGGCTTGCCGGGCTTTTCATACCCGACTGCATGCAGCGCCCGGTGATATACATAATGTCTACATCGTCGATAAATACCTGATCGTTGCGGTCGTAGAACATCAATATGTTCTGCGGGTGCGCCGAAGAACGATTGCCCCACACGGCAAACCCGACCGCTCTCGGGCCGGTCGTCATATTTGTGACCAGAGGCGGCACCAGGGAAAACTGGTATCCGCCACCCGCCCATGCCTCGGACCAGCGAAACAGATCGCCGTCAAAGTTGGCACCGAGGATGATGTTTGTCCGGTAGGTGCCCTCGCCGACAATCCCCAGACCGGAGTACATCATCGGCGTGGTCGCAGCGTCGATCAGGTAGTTCCCGGCCGGCAGGAACACATAACCCTGGCCGCCCGCCCCCCAGATCGCTGCCGCCGCGTCGATGCTATCCATCAATGCCTGACTGTCGTCGTGGCCGTAAACAAAACGACCAGTCGGCACGAAGTTACCCCACGGCACACCGCCGGTGTTTAACGTCATCCCCGTCGCGCCGCTGATACTACCCGGCGTCGTCGCAACCGGATCGGCCGGGATCGCCACCGGGTCGTAATCGCCGGGCGTCGTCACGCCGGTAAGATGAACCCCCATTGTCAGGTTGAGGGTCGCACCCGCAGGCACGCAGTTGTACCCTGGTGCGTTGGTTATCGGCTCGGCGGCGATGTTCGTCGGGTTGGTAAAATAGTACGAGGGACCCCAAAGCCCGCCTAGCGCAGTAATCGCGCCGCCGCTAACCGTGACATCCTGCTGGAACAGCGTGCCGGCGCCGGTTGTGCCCTGCACCCGGCAAGAGCCGTTCACCCCGTTACTGCCGGCCGCCGTAATCGCCGTCGACATCACCTTTGTGATCATGACCTTGACCACTGCCGGCGTCGTATAAGTACCGCCTTGGAGCGTTAGGAGATCGCCCGGCACGTAATTCCCTGTTACGCGCGGCGTCACGACGTTCGACCCGTTCAGGTAACGGCGCGGTGTTGCCTTGGCAGCCGGCGCCGCCAGGGTTATCGTGTGGGCGTCGGTCACGGTTTGGATCGTCGTCATAAGCGGCGGCGAACTGACCCCGGCGGCGCCATCCACCTGGATCTTTTTGCCTTTGTCCGCTTGGGTAAAGTTAGCGCGGACGCTGGTCAGCGTGGTTGAACCTTGCGCCATCACGCCGTCGGGCATGGTGATCGCATCACCCTTAGCACCATGATCGAAGATCGAAACTGGCCTGCCAACGCCGAGGTTACCACGAGCCTGCGGCAGTTTCGAGTTGCTGGCGTCAGGGTACATATCGGCCCGCAACAGCAAAAGCGCCAGCAACGCAAAGGCCAACCGACGCATCACGGCGTACCCCAGAAGGACTTTTGATTAGCCTGCAGCGCCGCCCGCTCAGCCGCCGTCAGCGCGTAGCCATCCCAGGCAATCGCTTCGCTAATATCGTGATCTGCCCCAGCACCGCCGCCGACCCCGATCCGCTCCGCCGTCGTCACCCCAGGGATCGGCGTCACCGCCAGCTCGGTATTGTCGATCCGCGCTACCGATCCGGCACCGTCGATAATCCCAATACCGGCGTGCCAGATGTTGTCTGTCGCAGCGACACCCCACGCGACGCCGCCATCGGACAAATACCAACTGTTTGCTGCCGAGTTAGTGCGCCACGTATTCACCCCCTTGCGGATCAATAACCCGTCACCGACCCGCTTAATCGCCACCGCCGAGAGGCTGGTTTTCGTCGCCCAGACCGGGGTCGCTATCGTCGCCATCTGCGAATTTTCCGCTCCTACATACCGGGCACACGGCATACCGTTGATGCAGGAAGCAACATAAGTCGGACCCGTCGCGCTAAACCGCTCCAGATTTTGGCCGTTGCCGGATTGATCGTTCCAGGTCTCAATCCAGCACTGCGTCGAGCAATGCGCATTGGCTGCGGTAGCGTCAAAATCCCCGGCAGCGGTGAACCCAACAATCAAATCCGCACTGTCCGCCGCGCGCCGCAGCCGCATCGCCGGGCCAGCATACGCGCTCAGCAGTTTCCTAAACCCATAGGCCGCCGCCGGTCTAACGAAATTATCGAGAGTATAAGGCGTCCAGTAATTACGTTGGTTATTCTCCAACGCCACTCGCTCGGCCGGAGTCAAACTGTAGTTATCCCAGGCAATTCCCTCAACCGCGTCGCACGTCGTCGAAGCGTCGCCAACAACAAATCCTACCGGACCTGCTGCGGTATCCATGCTTACATTTCCGGTCACCTCTACACCATCTATCCGCGACACAGACGAGACGCCGTTGATTATCGCGGACGCGATGTGCCAAGCATTGTCGGTCGCTGGCTGGATAATCTCACCACCCGTAAAGGCAACGACCCACCAATTATTAGCTAATGTATTATGGCTGCTGATCCGGTTGAGATCCTTGGCGATAAACGTACACAACCCCCCGCCTGTCGAACGCCGCCCTACCGTTGACAGACTAGTCAGCCCCGCTGCCCAAGTCACACTGGCAGAAGCTAACCCAATCGACGCCCAAGTCGAACTCGCGCAAACACCACCGTTAAGAGGGCAATTAAATTGAAGATATGGTCGGTTAGCAGGCGTTGCCTGCGTCGCATGTCGACCATTGCCGCTCTGGTCATACGCCGTCACCAGATAACAATTTGCCGCCGTGCAATGCGTTACCGCAGCGGGTCTGTCGAAATCGCCGGAAGCGGTAAACCCGATATCCAACTGGGCTTGGTCGCTATCGCGGATGATCCGTATCGACGGACCAGTATAAGCCGTGCGTAATTTGCGAAAACTATAAGCTGCCGCTGGCTGGACGAACCCATCCAATGGACGCGGCCCGGCGCCGGCGCGCGCTACCACATCCTGCATGCCCAGTCCAAAGCCCACCCCCTGCGCCATCGCTGGCGCAGCAGCAAGCCCGAGCAGGCCAGCTAATAGAGCGCGACGACTGAGGTGCATGTCGTATTCGTCGACATCACCTTTGCGACTTGCAAAGGTAGGAAAGAGCCCGGCTGGACATTAGCGAACGTCACTGCGACGCCGGCTCCAGTGGCGTTGTCAGCCTGAAGCACCACAGCCACAGCGCACGCCGCGGAGTCGCCGACATAGAGTCCGCGCGTGCCTGGGAGGAGCGTGGTGTCGCTCTTTGTCACCACGCGGGCCGAGAGCGCTTGGTTCAGCGTCGGGTTCCCCGTGGGCTTGCTCTGCGCCCACCCGAGAGTGGGCAACAGGATGCCTAGCAGAGCTATAGGCAGGAGCAGGCGCATCTCAGCGGCCTTTACCGCGAGTGCTCAGCCGCTTCTGGCCGGCGCGGTCAGCGCGCTTCTCGGCAGCCGAGGTCTCGTACTGCTTCGCGCTCATCCCTGCCCGCTTCGCACCGACGGTGTCCTCGCGCTTATCGGCTTTGCTGTCTTCGTAGGGTTTGGCTTTCATCTCACGCGCTCCTCAGTACAGCCCAGGGCTGTTGCGGCCCTTGTTGGGCGTGGATTTCTTTGCCAGCGCCTTTTTCATCGCCGCCGGCTGGCCAGGATTGGTCGGGCCTGGGATCGGTCCCGCCGGCACCGATTTGCCGGGGTTGCCTGAAAGGTTCTGCGGGCTCGACCCTTTTGAGCTAGGATTGACCGCGGTACCGCCCTTACCCGGCTTGTCGTACATACCATGCATCGCACACTCCTGTTAGCGATCCGCACCGCAGTGATAGAAAATCTGTCCGCCAGACATGTCGTTTTGCGAAATAACCACCCAGGTCGCCGGTGTTCCACTTGGGTGCGCCTCGATCAGGCCAATACCAATATTGGCAGGCTGAAATACACAAGACGCTGTACCGCCAATCACAAACGGTGACGTTATCCAATGGCAAGATCAAAATTCCCCGTAATAGTTTGATGTGTTGGAGATATAGCAGGCGGTGTCGGCGCCAGAACTATCTCGGCCAACGGCATCCCAACGCAAACCAAGAGGTCAATCGCTTTGCGGCGCTGCGACGGTGCAACCACTGCTAAAAAACTCACCCCGTAAGTCAGCCCCGGCGTACCCTCGCCGATCAGCAAGGTCGCCTTGGTACCTCCCGGCAATACGTTAGCGACGACCACTTGCAGCGGATTAACGTCAGGGTCGGGAGATGGACCCAGCGGTATCGTGCCGCCCCAAGCCCGTGCGGTAACCTTATGATTGGCAGTAGCTCCGATAATACTGATCGGACCCATTGGCGCATAACCGATCGGCGTTGTATAGGTACCGCCATTATAGCTAACTCGGAAACAACCGACCGCGCCGATAACAGCTTTGCCCTGGTCTGTTACCCAGAGATCCTCGGTGGGGTGCGGGTTCGATACTTCATACCCGCTAAGCGGAGTAGCACCGCCAAACAGATACTGAGCTACACCGCCAATCCCAAGTACCGTACTGCCGTCGACCGAATACACGTCGCTGCGAGGCATCGGCAACGGGTCAGGCCGAGATGCGGCAGGAGCACAGCACCCGCTGCAATCAAAGGCTATCGACCAGGAACCGCTACAGATAGGCGCCGGGTCAACCACGATACCGTGTGTTGACACCGAGGTCACAGTCTCGCCTGATGCCAGCCAGCGCGTGAAGTCGAGGGTTGCCTCGCGATAATCGATCGGGAGCTTTGCCAAGGTACCAAGCGGTCCTAGTTTCTCAGTTACCTTAAAAACCGTGGGGCCGCTCATGATTTGCGTCTTCCATCGGCGTAGTAGTTAAAAGTCCAGCGACCGGGGCCGTTAGTGTATTGCTTTTGTGCGATGGCACGGGCGCGCTGGCAGCCAACCCGAAACTGCTTAGCATGCGCCGAGGCGAGCTGCGGGCTGGAGTATGGCTTTACCGGTTGCAGGTAGAGCCGATACAGCGAACCGTCGAGGATTGTCTCAAACCAATTCATAAAGAGCTGCGGGTCAAACTCAGCGTCGAGGCTAACCGGTTTGAGGGCGACCAGTGCCTTACCCTCGCGCGCGCCAGATGCCGGCGGATGTCCAACATCGACGATCATCGATGGCGGGCGAACTGTATATTGACCGCAACCGTAAACATCAAGAACCCAAGCAACCAACCAGTTCCCGTCGAAAGGGTTAAAATCCACACATATAACATTACTAGGCATGCACCAATTAAGCAGCTCACGCCGCCAAGTCGATCGCCAGTAAAACTCCTCGATGGCGTTCCACACCACCATTTTGACCGCTGGCAATAAGACACCGGGGACTGTGCCCATGATGTTATCGTATACACGAGTTAGCCCTGGGTCCTCGCCCAGGTAATTCTGTTCGTCGTAGATGAGTGGGCCGTCGGGCGTGCTAATCGCCATCAGCTCGCCACCTGTAGGAGCCCTGTCACGAACTTGTTCAGCATGGCTACAGCGCGACCCTCCGCGGCAAACTCGTCTTCGCGCAACTCCGACTTACCGACGATATAGTTTAGGAACAGCGGGTAGAAAATTTGATCGAGTGGAAACAACTGAAGTTCATCCCCAGGACCGAACGAAGGCACGTCGATCCGCAAACCCATTTCTAGGAAGGCGTCGGGCCGTTTGGCCCGAGCCTCGAACAGAGCTGCGTTGAACGCCTGGAACAGATCCGTGTCCGAGTACCGTGTCGACCCGGTGATCGGCACGGTATCGTTGAGGACCGCCCTGGCGTCCAACAGGAGCTGACCGACAGTCGGTCGGGTCATCAGCATCTGGGTGCCTATATTACCTATAGTTACCCGCGCACCGCATATAGCTCGGTAATTGCGATGCCGTCGAGCACTTTCGCCCCGTACACCTGCAACCCTCGAAGCAAGGTGCCAAAGGTGCTCTCCGACCGCAGGGTTTCCACCTTGCTGATCTGACTAGCAAAAGTCAGCCCGTGCGGATGTCCGCCAAAGATGCGGGTCGCACTGGCCGAGCCTTCCGTCGCCGTCGGCAGCAAGTTGGAACTGTACAGCGTGAAACGGTCGATCATCCCGAGCCTGCCGTTTCTCATCAGAGAAACGCCATCACCGGAGATCGATGCGTTACGCAGATCCGATTTTTTCACCAACCCGGCGACCCACGGTGGAACCACCAGCCACCTCCCCGTTTCCGGGATGTTTTGTTCGTCCAACACGGTGCCCATATCCACTATGGAGTCGAGGATGTTGGTCGCGGTTAGTGCTACCGGCGCACCGGCGGCACCCAAGTTGAAATCGGAAATCCTACCCGCGGTGGCTCCCTTGTTATTGGCGTCGATGCCGGCATCGATCAGGCCAAGGACACCGGTATCGATGGTGATCTTTAGCTGCTCGCTGGCGTCGTCGGCCCACATCGACAACAAGTTCATATCCGCTTGGCGTTCCATCACGTCGTCAAGTACCAAGTTGAAATACTTGGCATAGTCGATCGTGAGTTCAACCGTTGAGGACGAAGGACGGTCAACCGTCAACGCCATATCAAGCTGATAATCTTTGATGGTGATCGTCGGCTTGGTACGGATTTTTACCTTGTCGCCTTTGTTCTGGATCTCTCCTTCATAGTCGGTGTTGGAGATAGCGGAGAGGACCGTAGCCGAGTAAAATTTTTCAATTAGTTTACCCGACCAGATCTCAGGAACGAATACGCCACCTGCCGCTGCACCCGAATAGGCAGGACTAGCGGCTGCCCCCGAATACGGGGTGCCCTGGGTAACAGGCATAACATAACTCCCTCAGAAGCGCGTTTACTGGAAGACGCGTCCCTCGGAAGCAGCAGCTAGGATATCCGCCTCGATGCGGTCTTTATCCGCTTGTCGACTTCGATACACACCACGCTGCACATCCCGATAGAACGCGCCGATTTCTCGGTTTGTCCACATGCGTCTCTCCGGGGAAGCGCCGCCGTTTGTACCTGAAGCCGCTGGGCGGCCGGGTGCAGCCAGTTCTTCAAGTCGCATCCGACCCGCCGGTGCAGAACCATTCTGCATGGTATGGGGCAGTACTCTTGAAGCTGGCGGAGCGGTATGCTCTGCGAGATACGTTTTGAAAAAACGTCCAGTGCGGTTCGCGTCGCCCTGGGCGTAGGCTTCACGGAGCAGCTCAAGTCGAGGCCGCGCCGAGAATTGGTCCATCTCCGATAACCATTGGAGATAACGAGGGTCGTCGTTGAGCTGGCGCCACCGGCCGGCAAGCTCGGGGTCCATATCCAGCTGCGACATTACCGAATGCTGGGTCAGCGACACATCGTGGCGCTGCTGACCACCCTTGAGGTACTCAATCTCGGCTCTGAGCTGGCGTACTTCCTCGCTCGCAGCTCCGCCCACCCAGCGCGACACCGCCTGGGGGAGATCGTCCCCCCACATCTCACGGTCTTCGTCGGTGATCTGGGGAGCAACTGGGGCTGGTGGTGGCGGAGGTGCAGGCGCCGGGGCGTTCTGCATCGAGGTGATCAGATTTGTCAGGTTGCGGATCTGACCGTAAAGCTGCGGCACCTCGGCGTCGTATTTGCCCTGGAGGGTGTTGAAGCGCTGCCGCCAGCTCTCGTCCTCGGGCTCGCGCACCGGGGCGCGTTGATCGTCCGGTTCTTGCTGCTCCGGTGGGGACGGGGGCGTCCCGTCCCCACCCTGCTCACGCTCCCCCTCAGGGGCGTCCGACACGTTGGCTGAACCCAGCTCGCGTGCCAGCTGGTCCGCCCGCTCCGCCTGCTCGCGCACCGCGCGCGGCACCGGAGAGGCGTATTCGTCGTTGTTTCGGGTATTATCGGACATTGCCGTTGCCCACCGTCAGCGGCGCCGGTTTTCTGACAGCGTTAGCCCGCTGCCCCGTCGCCGCCGCTTCAATTGCGATCCACAAATCCCGCAAAGCCCGCGCATACCCGATGGCGTCGTCCCGCTTTGCGGGCTCGATATCGAGCGCTTGGTTCATCTGGTCGCGGGCGCGCTCTAAGAGAGCGTCGCGGAACATCACAAAATCCGCCGCATTCGCCAGATTGGCGCAGGCATTGACGCCTTCGGTGCCGAGGTTGAGGCTCACCGGCGCCCCGCCCTGAACACACTCGGGCGCGGCAACCCGGTAACCCCCCAGGGATCGCCGAGGATCTGCGGGCCGTCCTTGCCGTAATGGCTAAGGCTGTGCGCCAACTGGTCGCCGCCGCCGACTGTCGTCAGCCCGGCGCCGCGGCGGCCGGTGATATTACCCAGATGCTCGGCTTTCAGGGGTTTATGGGTCGCCGCCGGCACGGTTTTGCCGATGAACGATTTCATACCTACAACTCCTATAGGAACCTAACTAAGGTTCGACGCGTAGCCGGAGAACACACCTAGACGCCGCCGACGCCGTAATCCGTCGCGGGCACCTTCATCGGGTTGAAGTCGGCGGTCAGCGACAGCCTCGACCCTTTGGGGTAACTGCGCGAGCTACCGGTAGGGCCGCTACCATCGCCGGAACCGCCGCCCTTGATCATCGGCGGGGTGCTCGTCGACTGGAGCTTGTCGTCACCCTCGGTACCGGTCTTGCTGCCGTATTCCTGTCGTTGTGCGTCAGCCATTGTACGGGGTTCCTTGCTGAAACGAGTTCATTGGCGGGGCAATATCGCTGTGCCGCGACGGGGTGGCGGCAGGCGCCTGGGCGCCTTGGGCGCGAGAGGCGGAGGATGCCCCCTGCCCGCCCCTGCCCGGCGGACCTTGCTGTTCCGGCGGTTCTGGGCGGCCGAGCTGGCCCTGCATCGCAGCACTGTGCGCCTGCACCGCTATCTGCGCCTTCTGGAGGTCCTGCTCGGCCTTGAGCTGCTGGGCAATTTCCTGGTCGTCCGGCACCACATCGTCCGGCATGCCGAGGTTCTGCGCCACCGAGCGCAGCACGCGGGCCCGCCCCGGCTTGCCGAGGATCGGCGCATCGATGGGGTTTGCCGTGATTTGCAGGAACTGGAGCTGCTTCTGGCGTTCCGTCTCTTTCTGGATTGCGACTTTGACGCCACTGACGACGATCTGCTCTTCGCCCGAGAGCATGCCACTCTCGTCGGTCAGCATGATCATGTCGTAGACCGCAGTTAAAAGCCCCTTCATCACGTCGATGTCGACGTTGGAGGCAACGGTCTGGAGGATTTTCGATGCGTTATTCATCAGCATCGACAAGCCAGAAGCAGTCCTGCCGGCACCACCACTTAAACTTTCCCCTGTTGTGTAGCGGGGGATCGCGCTGATATCGTCGGCGATATTGGTAAATTGCTGGTAGATGGTCAGAAGTTCTTGCGCGTTGCTGGCGGGCTGGAAAAACGTGATCGGCTCGCGGGTGTTTGCCAGCGGGTCGTTGATGACGTGCCAGCGCTTCCAGGGGTAGAGCTGGTCGGCGTTCTCGATCGGGCTCAGACAATCGTCGTTGATGACGACCTGGGGTCCGCTGGACATACCCATGTTGTTGACCAGAGCACGCAGCGTCGCGTTGGCGACTTCTTGGATATCTTCAAGAATATCCGGCAACCCGTGCCCGGCGACGGTGCCGGGGACTTTTTCAAACGAGGTAAGGAAGTAAGGGTGACGCTGGCGAGGACTTGGGTTGAGCTGGGTTTTGAGGACGTGGCGTCCAACCACCCAAGTTTGTACTGCGTAGTCTCGGTCCAAATCAGGGACTTGTTCAGCAGGTACACCTTGGTCGAGGAGGATCTGTCCTTGGACGTTGCCATGATACTCGATGGCATCGATCATTTGGCTTTGGTTGAAGTTTGGATCTTCCCGGCCGGCGGCGAGGGCCGCCTCGGTGTCGGGTGAGTCCATCCAGTCGCGCAGCCCGTGCGCGTGGTCCTGCAACGCGGCGCGCACCGCTTCCTGGTCGTAGCCGGGAAGCCCGAGGAGATCGTTGAGGTCGGTGCGCGTCAGGCGCTTGCGCTCGATCACCTCGGCGTCTTCGATCCGCGACACGCCTGGGGTCCAGTAGATCGCAAAGGGATCGATGCGCTCCCAGAACATCTGGGGCGCTTGTTCCAATACCGCCTTCCCCTGATCCCAGGAGAGGCGCGGCACCATCCGCACTACCGGCCCCTTGATGCAGGCAAAGGGGAATAGCGGCAGATCGGTTAAAAACTCCGCCAGCGCGTCGTAGAAGTTGCCGGCCTGGAGAAGGTCTTCGACCTTGTCCCCGGCTTGGTCGGCCTGCCGCATAGATTGCCGGCGGGCTGCTTGCTGGGCTTGGTAGAGGAGGTCCGATACCCGCTGATGGACCTGATCCTCATCGATTGGCTGCCCGCCCAGCTGGAGGTTCTGCACCTCCGACTGGACCAGCTTCATAATGTCTTGTTTGACATTTAGCGGCACCGGCGGGGCCGGCTGCGGCGCGATATCCCACGGCCGGTCGGGCCCGAGATACACGTCGCGGAGCAAAGAGTTGGCGCCGCGGCACTTCACCGCGACGACGCGGGCGTACACTTCCGAGCCGCCGAAACGCTTTATCTCGTGGAGTTTTGAAGGGTCGTACTTGCCTTCAAACATGCGCTGGGCGCGCAGCAAGCGATCGTTGAGGTTGTTCTCGCCGCTATTGCGGGCGTTCCGCATAATCTGCCAGCGACTGCGAACGAACGCGCCGAGGTCGGCAGGAAGCGGGTTTGGCCGATTGCGTTCAGAGAGAGCGGCGAGGCGCTGGGCGTCTTGTTCGTCGAGCTGGGCCGGGCTGACCAGACGCACCAACCCTGTGCCGCCGCGATTATACGACGGTGTCGACGAGCTGACGCCTGCCAGTGCCTGGGGCAACTACCCTCCGCGGCAGGGGGGATAGCATTCAGCCCTTACTATAGCCCCTATATTTAGTTATGCTCTCTCCTGAAACCTTGTCAACAGGTGTTGTGCACCATGCTCGACGAACCGTTCCACCGAGAGCTGGTCGACGATCACCAACAGCTCACCCAGTTTGTCACCGATTACGCCCAGGGGTTCTACGACTACGACGAAATCTGCACCCGCTATAGGTTCGTCAACCGAGCAGTGCTATTCCATTTCATCCGCAGTAACGCAGCGCTTTCCCGGCTAATCAACCAGCACAAGACAGCCTATGAAAGCGACGACAATGTCGAGCGGCGGATACGCCAGAAAGCTGGGCTCGCGGTCGAGCGGGCAATCTCCACCATCGCCCACCTCGTGACGCAAACAGACACGCCCGTGGGGCAGAAGATCGAGTGCTTTCATAAATTATTGCGGGCAGCGGGGACCGATGGACCGCCGCCGGCGCCACTACGGGCAGATCAGGGCGGCAGCGGGCCAACATTTACGTTGAATTTTATCTGGAGCGACGGGACCAGGGAGAATGTCCTGACGGCGCGGCCCTCACCAGTGATCGAGCATCAGGAGGGGTAATGCCCGAAATTGTTAAGTTTGCTAGCGTCAGCGGCGACATCTCGCGTGCGTTGCGGGCGGCTGCCGATCGTGTCGACGCGAAGGAATATCCCGACCTCAAATTTGTCGTCGCTGTCTTTGTCGACTCTGACGCTGCATTTACCTCCTTTGCCTGGGGGGCGGCCTCCACCCTCGAAGCTATCGGCGCGCTGGCTCGGGCTATGACACGCGACCTCGTCGACGAATGAACCTCGACTATAAGCCGCCCCCCACCGTCGAGAAGTTCTGCACCAGCCCGGCGCTAGTGCGCGCTCTTGTTGGACCTCTAGGGTCCGGCAAGTCGATGGGGTGTATTATGGAGCTGTTGCGGCGGTGCACGCTGCAAACTCCGAGTAATGGGGTGCGATACACCCGCGGGGCGTTGATCCGTAACACACTACAACAGCTCAGACAGACGGTGTTGTCCGATGTGCAGATTTACCTCGGGCCGATGGTGCACTATTACGTTACTGATAGTACTATCCAAATTCGTTCTGATCTTCCAGATGGGACCAAGCTCCATTCCGATTGGATCATGATCCCGCTCGACACCAAGGAAGACGTGCGGCGCCTCTTGTCGATGCAGCTAACTTTTGCCTGGATCAACGAGTTGCGCGAAGTACCGATCGAGGTGGTGTCAGGCGTCATCGGCCGGCTGGGACGGTATCCCAGCAGACTTATGGGGGGTCCCTCGTGGTACGGGCTGATCGCCGACACCAACCCGTGGGACACGGATAGCCCCTATCACGACCGCTTTGTCTTAAACCCAATTCCGGGCTGGGAGTTGTTCCACCAACCCAGCGGGCTCAGCCCCCAGGCGGAGAATGTCGAGAACCTGCCCCCCGGTTACTACGAGACGCTCAGCGGCGACCGGGACGAGGGGTGGGTGCAGGTGCACGTCGAGAGCCAGT
>Ga0070686_100000159_pt1 | contig 46376 bp, 47 predicted proteins | sample KBSS23LmetaG_FD_65654 | JGI IMG/M metagenome (GOLD analysis project Ga0070686, IMG submission 65654) | Switchgrass rhizosphere microbial communities from Kellogg Biological Station, Michigan, USA - KBS S2-3L metaG | ecosystem: Host-associated > Plants > Roots > Rhizosphere ...
CGTTCGCCTCGGCGACCACGATGTGGGTGTCCCAGACCACCGTCGACGGGCTCGACGTGACCATCGGACTGGCCAAGATCCTCGCCGGCCACTGGATCTACCTCCAGGACCGCGACGACGCGTCGAAGTGGGTGAAGTACAACGTCACCGCCGACGGCGTCGACTCGGGCAGCTACTGGACCTACACCGTCACCTACAACTCGGGGCCCGGGGGCATCCCGGTCGGGCAGGTCGAGTTCCAGCCCGTCGCACCGGGCACCGCCGGGGTGCCGCCCGGTGGCACCACCAGTCAGGCGCTGATCAAGAGCTCGGGCACTGACTACGCCGTCAGTTGGGGTGGTCCGTACCAGCCGGTCGACGCCGACCTGACCACCATCGCCGGGCTCACCGCCACCACCGACAACTTCATGGTCGCCGCCTCCTCGGCGTGGGCCTCGCGCACGCCGGCCCAGGCCAAGACCTCCCTCGCCCTGGTCAAGGGCGACGTCGGCCTCGGCAACGTGGACAACACGTCCGACGCCACCAAGGAAGCGGCGACGTCGACGCTGACCAACAAGCGGATCACCAAGCGCACCGGGACGACCACCTCGACCGCCACCCCGTCGATCAACAGCGACACCACCGATTTCTATTCGATCACCGCGCTCGCCGTGAACATCACCAGCGTCACGGTGACGGGCACCCCGACCGAGGGTCAGACCCTGTGGATCGCCATCACCGGCACCGCGGCGCGCACCATCGCCTGGGGCTCGAGCTTCGAGGCGTCGACCGTGGCCCTGCCAACGACGACGGTGACGACAGCCAGGTTGGACGTCGGGTTCATCTGGAACACGGTGACGTCCAAGTGGAGATGCGTAGCGGTGGTGTAGATGGCCATCATCGGCAACAACACGATCGGTGCCAGCCACACCGGGGCCGGGGACTACAACGTCCAGGCCTTCATGCACGCCAGCCTCGTCTACACCGCGGTGACCGGCGACGTGGTGACCAGCGTCTCCGTCTACCACGCCGACACGACGACCGGGGCGATGGAAGTCGGCATCTACACCTTCTCCGGTGGCTTGGCAGTGACGCGGGTCGCGGTGGTGCCGGTCACCATCACGTCCACGCTCGGATGGATTACCACGTCATGCTCGATCGCCTTGACGGGCGGAACCACCTACACCGCAGCGATCGACTACCGGACCGACAGCTCGGCGTGGCACTTCTCGTACGGTGCCGGCCCCGGCGGCAATGCGATGACGACCAACGGCAACATCTTCCTGCCGACGACGTGGTCGCACCTCAGCTACGACTCGAACATGATCTCGTTCTACGCCACGGTGACCGCCGCGTCGCCGAAAGCTGGATTCTTCGGTCTGATCGCGGCACCATGACCCTGTTCAGAAAATCTCAACAACCAAAGGAGCAATTCATCATGAGCAAAGAAGAAGGGTTCACCAGCCCCAACACTGGCGACACCCGACCCATCGAAGCACCGACCGACCAGTGGGGCGAGACCCATCAGGACCTCGATCGCTACCCCGAAGGATCAGCGGCTCGCTCCGGTGAGTCCACCGTCCCGTCGGGCCAGGGTGGAGCCACCCCTCACGACGGCACCAGCTACCAGGACCAGTTCCCGCCGAACCCCGAGCCCGACGAGTACACCTTGGCCTGGGGCCAGTACCTGGCCGAGAAGGAGCGCGGCGGTGACCCCGATCCGCCGGACATGGCGGCGATCGCCGACAAGAACAAGGACAAGGGCAAGGTCAAGGCCAAGCGGTCCGACAAGGAGTCGGCGGCCCCGAAGGCTCCGAACACCTGATGGCCGCCTTCAAGCCAACGCTCGCCCCGGTGAAGAAGGGCCCGGCACCGATGAAGAAGGGCCCGGCACCGATGAAAAAGGGCTCATCCAAGGGCGGCTTCGCCCCGATGACGAAAGGTTCGTCCAAGGGCGGCTTCGCCCCGATGACGAAGAAGTGATGCTCGCCGACATCGCCCACGGCAACGCGACGGCCGCCGACATCAGCTTCCTGATCGGGTTCATCCTGCTGGTGATCGCCGCCCTGCTGCTGCACCCGCGTCAGGGTGCGACCTATCCGGTGTCGGGGTGGACGGTGATGTGCCTCGGCGCGGCCGGCATCGCACTCGGACTGCTACTGCTGTGAAGGAGGTGAACATGAGCAACGAACCGATGGGTGACGACGGCGAAGACGAGCCCGACGAGGCCGAGACGGAGGAATGAGCCTCGGCATCCCGGCCAAGCCCAAGGAGTTCCGTCCCGACTGGCCGCCCCCGGGCTACCGGGTGGACTACGTCAACTTCCAGGCCACGCGCAAGATCATCACGCCCCGGTTGCAGCTGATCCACACCAACGGGGCGGCCAGCCAGTCGTCGATCGAGTCGGCCAAGGCGTGGGCCGAGCGCCGCACCTACAACGGGACGGCGACCACGCTGCCCACCTTCCAGGTCGACCGTGACGGCGACGCGGCCATGTTCATCAACATCGACCAGGCCCAGAACGCCTGTTACAAGGTCAACGGATGGACGATCAGCTACGAGACGGCCGATACGGGCTACAAGGACGACCCGACGATCAGCGCCTTCACCGAGGCGCAGATCCAGGCTTTGGCCAATGGGTGCGCCTACTGCTCGGTCTTGTTCAAGATCCCGCTGTCGTATCCGTCGACATGGGACGGAGCTGGTTCGGCGAGCCACACGGAACCGTTCGGCTACCCCTACTGGACGAACAGCAACGGCAAGATCTGCCCCGGCCAGAAGAAGAAGGCGCAGGTGCGCGACGTCATCCTGCCCCACGCCCGCAAGATCGTCGAAGCCTGGATGACACCCCCGAAACCGACAGAGGAAGATGACGAGATGACCAACGACCAGGCCAACCAGTTGGATCAGGTGCACACGATCATGTCGGGTGCGTTCTGGCCGAACGCCCCGGCGATCACCGACGTGATGGGCGGTGAGTTGGCCAAGCGGATCCGCAGCATCGAGACCAAGTTGGACAAGTTGATCGACAAGCTCGGATGAAGGCCATCGTCGCCGTCGTCGCCGCAGCTGTTGCCACCGCGCTCGCCATCGGGTCAGGTGGGTCGGGCGAAGCGGGCTACACCCACACGACCACGAGCACGATGGCTACGACGACGACGATGGCGGCTACGAGCAGCACATCGACGACATCGACCACCTGCCCAGACTGCACCCCCGGGACCCAGGGTGTCACGACGACAACGTCCACTACTGTGCCCCCATCGACCACGTCAACGTCAACGTCGGCTCCCGCCACTACCTCGACCTCGCCGAGCACCACCACGTCTACGTCCGTCGAGTCGACTACGACCAGCTCGTCGTCGCCGTCGAGCACCACATCTACGACGGTGTCGACAACGACATCTACGACGCTGCCCGCAACCTCGTCGACCACGTCGACGACGTCGACCTCTACCCCTACGCCGACGTCGACGACCACCACCACCCTGCCTGACACGTTCGCGTTCGGCGCGGCCGGCACGGTCTGCGTCCGTGAAGTGCCGACGATCCGCATCACCTTCCAGACTCCCGGCTTCCCGACCCTGGCCGGTCAGACCGGCACGCTCACCATGAGGGACATCAACGGCAATGTGGTATCGACTCAACCTCTGGTCTACGAACCGGGAACTACTGTCGACATTCTGTACCCAGGAACGTCCGTCAACCCTGACGGTTCGGTGGACGACGTCCCGGGTTGGATCCTCACTGACGACGGCTTCTGGATCCAGGATCCTTCCGACGAGTTCCTGCGGGACGGCATCTTCCTGACCTACGAGGTGAACCCGACAGCAGGCCCGGTGCTCGTGAGCTACCCGCCCGAGTCGTCGGCGTGTGCCAACCCGTCCGGCCCGTTCCCACCCGCCGCGACCGGCCCGCCGCTGATCCTGCCCCAGACCCGGTGAGATGCTCGCCGTCTCGTGGGCCGACCTGGCCGCGGGCGGAGCGTTCCTCGTCGGCGTGGGCGTGGGCGCACTGATCACCATCCGCCTGGCCAAGGTGATCACGGCGTTCCTGGTCGATGTATCCCGACGTGAGTCCCGGCGCGATGACGGGGTTGTGTCGACCGCCCCGAGCGAGGACGATGAAGGTGCCTGAACCAGTCCTCGTCCGCCGCGAGGCCTGATTTTGGGCAAAAAAATACCCCGGGCCGTGAGGCCCGGGGTATTCCCTCCCTTCAGCTATTTGTCTTCAGAGGCCTTCCTCCTTTCCTTGAACGCCACCTTGATGGACGCGACCGCCATCGGGTGGCTGAGGAACTGCTCGCAGAGGATGCGGATCATGGTCAGCACCGGCCCGTCGACGTCCTCGTCGGTCTCGATGGCGGTGATGATCGAGCGCATGACGATGTGCTCGAGCGTGGCGTAGCAGCCCCACCAGGCCTCGGGTGACTCGCCGAGGTCGACGACGAGGTTGCCGATGATCGTGTCAACGGCCTGGCACACTTCGGGCGGCATCGCCTCGCGGTTGTGCTCCCGCAGCGCCGTGATGATGTCGTCGATGCCGCTCACAGGTCCTCCTCCTCTTCCTCGTCGTCGTCGCTGCACTCGCACGGGCTGCACTCGCAGTCCGGGCAGTACGCGCACATCGGGCACTCGTCGCGGTACGAGGCGTACTGCCCGTGGTACGGGCAGTGGGTCATGTACCCAGCCTGATCGAGGATCGTTGCGACAGCTTCAGCGATATCGCTGCTGCTGTCCCACTGGCCGTCAGCGAAGTCGGTGCTCTCGTCGTAGACCTGTGAGATCCTCTCGAGCGCGTCTGTCGGTGTCATGTTTGCCATACTTGTTTCCTTCTCTGTGTGTGGAGATGTGACCCGGGGGCCCCTACTGGCGTGGGGGCCCCCGGTTCGCGCTTCAGTCGACGAGACCGAGGCGCTTTGAGTGCTCGGTGTCGAGCTTGGCCTTCAGCTCCCGACCGAGCTCGAGCTCGATCAGGGTGTTGGCGTGCTCGCGTCCTGTCATTCGCTTCTCCTTGCGGCCGAGCGATGAGCAGGTGACACCGACTGACGTGATCAGGAACAGCAGCTCGTCATTGCTGAGTTCCATCCTCGTACTCCCTTCTATAGGGTCGCGGCTCCCAGGCTGCGACACGTTGATGTGCCTTGGCGATCCGGCTTCTGATCCAGTTGGTGAGGATCATGGAGATCGCGTGGTAGTCGTCAATAGGTGATGTGACGACGGGCATCAGTTGGTCTCCGCTCCGGGCTCACCGAAGGCCAGCGACAACACCATCGAGACGTTGTCGCCGCGAGCGTGAGCACTGGCCGTCGTGACCGCGTCGGTGTGCAGTTCCTCCCACACCACCGCCCCGTCGCCGTAGTGGAACGGCATCAGGGTGAGGGCCATGACCCGGCGGTCAGCGACGATGAACATGACGTGCTCGCGGATCGTCGGATCCCCGCGCCGCCATCGCTCCACGTACTCACCGCGCACGTGGCGCTCCATCTCGCCTTCTTCCACCTCGCGTGGTCCTACCCCTTCGAGCAGCAGCACCACGCCCTGAGCCGGCCCCATCGTGGCCCGCATCGAGGGCAGCAGGCCGCCCAGGATGGACAGGGGATGGTCCCCCAGGCCGTCCACCATCGCCTGCAGCGGCACGTGGAGGACCTCGTCACCCACATGCCACTCGAAGGTGGCGGGCAGGTCCGCGGGCCCGTTGACGACGAGGGCCGCCTTGGACTCGTGGATCACCTCGATGCAGCCCTCGATGTAGGTCGCCATGTCCTTCGGCACCTCAGTCACTGCCCAGCTCCGGCATCGTGATGGGCCCCACCTCCAGCGGCAGGGCCCGGGCGTACACCCGGTACTCCCACAGCTTGACGTTCTCGGGGTCCCGCGGGTCTTTCCACAACCGCGCGAACGCCTCGAAGGTGTGGCGGGAATTGCGCACGGCGACGTACAGGCGCTTGTGGTTGGGGGCCTTGGACGTGAAGTGAATGACCACGTTGTTGGCGTCACCGAACGCCTTGACCTTGCCGGCCTTGGTCAGGAGCTTGTTGCCCTGCTCGTCGGCATAGGGGAACGTGGCGATGATGAACGCCCCCGTGGTCGTCGGGTGGGACTCGAGGATCTTGACGACCTCGTTCCACCGCGACGACGTGGTCCCGAAGGGCCGTCCCTTCGCGGCGGGCTTGACCGGGATCTGATCCTCGGTGACGAATTGGACGATTAATGTTGACATTGTTGTTTTCCTTTTATCCGTGTGTGGATGTCGTTGCCGCAATGATGCAGCGGTGTTGTGGAGGCCGGCATGAGCTGGCAACCCATGCCGACCACCACGATCTTTACTAGTTGGTAGCGATCCGAGCCCAGGTATCACCGCTCGACTCGCGGATGATCGATGCCTTGTGGATGCGGTTCTCGACCACGCTGTCGGCCGCCTCGCGGGCCTGGTCGTAGAGCAGTTGACCGAGGTCGTCGCTCGTGACCAAGTCGGTGAGCGCGTCCTGCACCATCGGGCGCAGCACCTCGACGAAGGCCTGACCCAGGGTCTCGGGGTCCTTCGGCTGCGGTGCGTTGAGGTGGATGTTGAGCTGCTCCTGCAGGTCCTGCACACCATCGAGGATGGCCTCGGTGGTGACCGGACCCGGCGTGCCACCGCCATCGACGATGGCCACCAGCTTGGCCGTGGTGTAGGCCTGGCGCATGAAGGCCGGGGTGATCCCGGCCACGCCACCGTCGATGCCACCCATCGCGTGGTACACCACGTCGAAGTCGACGTCATCGGCCAGCGTGTCGCCCAACACGACCTGCGCCAGCCGCTCGGTGCCAGCCCGGTCCAGGTTGCCGAGCTGGATCATGTCGAAGGTCCGACCCGAGCGCGTCTGGCCCCGGGTCAGCTTCTCGATGTGGTTGGTGGTGAACACGGTGAGCGTGTTCTTGGTGGCCTTGGCGACGATGCCGTCGAGCTGGTCCAAGTTGCGCGACGCAGCCAAGGGATCGTCGCCCTTGACCAACAGCTCGGCATCCTCGCCGAACAGGCACACCCTGCCCTCGCGCCCGTAGAGCTGCTGCATCTGCAGGGCGTACTCCCACGCCCCCGGCACCCCGGCCGGAACGAAGATGAACGTCCACTCGTGCTCGACGCACAACTTGGCCAGCAACAGGGCGGTCTCGGACTTGCCGGTGCCGTTGTCACCGTAAAGCCAGATCACCTTCTTGTCGGCCGTGTCGTAGGCCAGCATCGCCCGCTCGAGGCGGATGCACGACCACAGCTTGTAGTTCAGCCGCCGCGCCGTGTGATGGGCGTAGACGACGTTGGCCTCGTTCACCTTGGTCAGGTCCATGAACGTGGGCACCTCGGTGGCGACCACCGCCTTGCCCTTGTAGATGGAGTTCAGCTCGAGCTGGCGCTGGATCAGGTCGAACAGGGCTTCGACCGCCACCTCCACGCCCTTGATCGCCTTGACGTTGAGTTGGAGCACCTGACCGTAGCTCGCGTGGTGGGTGCTGCCGATGTTCAGCACGGCGTCGTCGCCGAACGTCTTGGGCAGCACCATCTGCCCCCACGGCACCTGCTTGAACACGCCGAGTGAGATCTCGACGCTCATCTGTTGGGGCATGGTGAACATGTCGCTCTTGGCGTGTGAACGACCCCACTCATTCATCAGCACGTTGTACGTGGCCCACGCCCCGTCACCGGGACGGTAGTTGTAGCTGCGGCTGAAGACGTTGTAGTTCTTCTTCGCCTTGGCGATGCGGTGCATCTCGTCGCCCCAGCCCTCCTCGTCCATGTACGGGACGTTGGGCAGGGCGGCGTAGCTCTCGTCGTGGCGACGAACCAGGTTGTCGCCCTGGGTGCGACCACCCATCAGCTTGGTCATCACCGCTTCCTCGTGGGCGCGGCTGATCTCGGTTGGTGTTGTTGTCATTGGTTCTTCCTTGTATGTGGTTGGAGCCCGGTCAGATATGAGTCCGGGCGCGCCAAAGCCCCATGACCCAAGGGATCATGGGGCTCAGGCTCTAGCAGCCGAGTTGTGGCGTCGGCCTCATGCAGATGCCGGTGTCATCCTCGATGTTCCGGCTGTGATCGCAATGCGAGGCCATCAGCCCCACGATCACGAACCCGGCGATCATCTTCCAGAACGAGGAGTCGCTCAAGGGCGGAGTCGGCCGCCCATCGGGGCCCATGTCGTCGCTCATGGCCGCTCCTCGTCAGCCCCGGGGATGCCGAAGGGCCCCTCGTAGTGGACGATGCGCGTCTGATCGTCGGGGTCCACCCCCGAGTAGACGAAGTAACGCGAGCCGTCCTCGTAGCAGCCCAGCCAGCCGATGTACTCGCCGTCCTTGGAGTTCCACGGCTTCCACTGCACCAAGCCGTCGCGCGGTGGATCCAGTTCCACCACGCGCGGGTAGAGCAGGGGATAGCGCCAGCTCATGTCTCCACCCGGGCGATCACCCGCACCAGCTCGAGGCGGATCGCTTCCACCTCGGCCCGTAGGTCGGTGACCACCCGCCGCTGCATCGTGGTGATGCGACGATTGGGAGTCACCGCCTCGCGCTTGCGCTTGAGGATCGAGTCGAGCTGGGCCAGGCACTTGCCCAGCAGCTGATCTGCTTGACGTAGATCAGCGGCCAGCAAGGCCCGCACCGCGTCATCGAGCCCGACCCGTAGGCCGTTGAGGTTGTAGTTGTCGTACTCCCCCTGGAACACCACGGGCTTGGCAGCCAAGTGCTCCCGCAGCCCACAGGTGGCGGCTACCACTCGTGAGGCACAGATGGTGGCTACAAGGTCGCTGAAGGCCACGCGTTCGGCTGGGGTGGCGCGGATACGCCACTCGTCGCCCTCGTCCAGCACAGCGAGCTGTGGGGCCATAGCAGAGGACAACCACTCGGTGTAGGCCGATGCCGTGGCATAGCGCAGGGCCAAGTCGGTGGCGGTCATGGTTGCACCTGGGCATCATGGGTTGCGTCGAAAGAATCGAGCCGTAGCTGGGCAATCGTGGCCCGAAGGTTGTCAGCGGCCAGGCAGAGGCGAGCCACGCGCTCGACCAAAGCGCTCAAGCGCGGCTCGAGCTCGTCCAAGAGCCGTTGTGCCTCGTCGAGGGACATTTTTTCGGGGTCCTTGTCAGTTCTCATTGTCGTTGTCTCCGTGTCTGTTGTGTTGGGTAGGAAAAACGCCGAAACCCCCGCGACCCGTAGGTCGCGAGGGTTTCGCCATGTCAGCGCAAGTTGCGCCAACGCCGTGCGCGCTCGGCCTGACGGGCCCGGTAGCGCTCCTGTTCGCGGCGCTCGATGCGCCGAATCATCCATCGCCAGGCCGAGCCGACGATCAAGATGCCTCCGAGGATCCAGCTGACCATCACGAGGCCGCCCTCGGGCACCTCACGCCCCGCGGGCCACGATGTCGTGGACCTTGTTGTAGTGGAGGTCGATCTCGGCCTCCTCGTCGCACTCGAAGGGGCAGTAGTCGCACGCGTAGGCGTAGGCCAGCGGGTTGTCGAGCGGCGGGCGCTCGATGCCCTTGGGCGGGCAGTAGTCGCGGGCCCGCAGGGCGGCGCTCAAGATGGCCTCGGCATGGTCAGGGTCGATGGGGCTCGAGGTGACGTCGAGCGACCACGAGCAGTCGAGCACCTGGGCCCGGCGCATGGCCTCGAGCAGCTGCTTGGTGAACTGTGACACCTCGAACGGATCATCCACGCTGAGGCTGAAGTTGATGGTGAACATGGGTGGTTCTGCTTTCTGTGTGTGGGCACGTCCGCATGTGGTTGCGGCCGTATGCATCATGGGTTGTGTCGAACGCGACGAGCCGGCGTCAGTCGGCCGCTGATCTCGCTCACCCGCGCTCAAGCTGAGCACGGGCGCGGAAAGGCCCGCCATGCGTCGGCATGGCGGGCTGGGCGCGTGAGTCGGTTGGGCTGGGGCTGGGCGCGGAGAAAGGCGGCGACCCTCAGGTCGCCGCCTTTCTCGTGGTCTGGGCTCAGACCTTGACTGTTCCGTTGGCGATCAACTCGTCGCGGGTGACGGCCATCTTGAGCTGGGCCGCCGCCTGCTTGGTCGCTTCCGTGAGCTGGGCGGGCGACAGCGTGGCAGCGAGCTTGGCAATCGCCGCATCGATGTCGTGGCGATCGCACTTGAGCGCCACGAGCGCCTTGAACGCATCGTTCCCGTTGCTGTCAAGCTGGGCCTTGGCGAAGTCGGCACCGATGATGGTTGCCGCCTTCGTCGCGCTCGTGGTCGCGCTCTCGTCGCGCTGTGTCTCCGCCTTCGTGGTCAAGGCCCCTGTCTTCGCGTCGTACTTGGGCTCGCTGTTCTTATTGGCGAACACGTGGCACTCAACCACGAACGACTTGAACGAATCCCACCGCGCCATGGTCGGATTGCGGGCGATGCCGTCATCGTTCGTGGTCCGGGCGCACCGGTTCAGGTAGGTCGCCAACAGTGCGACCAAGCCCGCCTTGCTGGGCAGCTTCGTGGTCGCGTCCGTCGGGATGGCGAAAGCGAACGTGGCGTCCGCCTTGCTGTACTCAAGCGCCGACGTCGTGTCGGCACCGCGCATGGTCGCCATGAAGCTGTCGATCGTGGGAATCTTCGCCTTGACGTCTTGCTTGGTCGCCTGCTCGTGCAGCGCCAGACGAACGACCACGAGCGCCGTGGCGAACGTGATCGCGTCGCCGACCAGTGTGGTGAGCACATCGCTCGTCTGCTTCGTCTCCGCCTTGTGGAAGGCACGAGCCGCCGAGTTGGCGCTCGTGAACTGCGCCTTCGTGGCCTTGAGGTCTACGTCACTCATGAGTGATCTCCTTGTCTGTATGCGAGGTTCATTGGTTCGCCTCTATTTAGTACCGGGAGTCGAGAGAGTGAGAACGATTCACGCTCGCTCCGCACTGCCAGCGCCCGCGTTCGGGGCTTGTGGCGGCCCCGGCGAGCCCGGGCACGTCGGTGGGGTGGGCACTGGGATCCTCGAGGAGGTTGGATGAGGAGATCCGAAAATCGATCCTGCCCAAATCGGGCTGAAAGGGAGCCTCAGACACAGTGTCATTGGATTGCTGATCCGAGCTCAGCCTGTGGATAACACTAGGGGTCATGAGATGGGGGTCATGGGGGTCTGACCCCCCTCTGACTCCGCGAATTTCACTCATAGCCGCTGACACATACATGCAGGTCAAGAGAGATTTACAGCACTAAGAGTTTTTTGGAATGAACCCCAGACACAGGGGGGTCATGACCCCCTGACCCCCCCGATGGTGACCCCCGCCCCATCCCTGTGGATAACTACCCATCCTCGGGCCGCAGCGGCGTCGACGATCTCCGTATACGCCAGCTTGTAGCGCTTGGCGTATGAACGGAGGTGATCCTTCGCCTGGCTGGCCGAAATCGGAGCATCAGAGCTCTTGACCTTCCTGACGAGCGAATCAATCGCCCGTTCCAGGTAAACGTCAACCGAGGCGAGATTCCGTGCCGCCTGAGCCCTGCCGAGCGCTACGTCCCGATCCACAACCGTTGCTTGCGCCCTCCGAGAGACCTCGTTTCGTACAGCGACGGTAAGGTTCCAGTCGAGACATGCAAGCTCCCAGAACGCACTCGAGACCTCGAAATCGCCATGCATCAGCGCCAAAACGCCAGCGGTCTTCAAGATCGCGTACTCGGCGTGCGCGTCGAGCAACCCCGTGTCCGGGGAGTCGGCACGGGCGTCCTGACGCTCACGCACGTCCCTCTCCACGGAGGACTCGAGTGTCAGCGTGTGAAGCAGATGCTGCGTGTCGCCGCCGCCCCATCTCATCCTGTCGTAGATCGCCACGTCCAGCGGGCCCGGCCAGTCAGTATCCGAGGCGGGCACGCGCCCTGGGTGATACGCCCACGCCCAGTTCGCCCTCTGAGGCAGTCCGCCGTTGGTGTGCGACGCTGACAGGAACTGAGCAGCTACGTCGATCTGAATCCCGATGAGCATGGACAGACGCACCTCTCCCGGGCTGAGAAGACGATGTCGCTCCTGCGTAGCCGCCACGTTCCCCGTCATCTCCCCCATCCACGCTGACTTCGCCACCTCGGCCAGCGTGTTCCCTGATCGGTCCAGCACCGAGAAGAACTGTTGCCCCTCGTCGGTGTAGAAGCCCAGTCCGCGGTACTCGAGCCCGACCTGCTTCCCTGCCTGGCGCTTGATGTAGGACTCCACGATCCCCTCGCCCGATGATGGGGCCGGCATCGACAACCGCACCCCGTCGAGCTGGTGCAGCTCTGGTGGGAGCAACGCCATCGCCGCCTTCTTCGAGCGGGTCTTCCCTGACCCGCTGTTGCCCACCATCAGCCCGACGTAGTCGAGCGTGCCGTCGCTCGGCAAGCGGAAGTTCCACGGGATCGACGCTGCGTACAGCGCTTTCACCGCTTCGTACAGGGTGTCCGGTGAAACCCGCCGGGCCCACGCCGCCTGGCGGATGTGGGCCAGCAGCGGCGTCGCTTGCCAGAAATCCGCCGGCAGCACCAGCTCAGGGGGAGGTTGGGCTGGCGCTGTCGGGCCCGGCGAGTTTGGTCGGTAGCTTCGCACGATGTCGCCGCCCGATACGCCCTCGTAGAACGACAGGACGTCGATCACCGAGTAGGTCTGACGTCCCGGCGACGGCGGCACCGGGTGAGCGTTCGAGCTGAAGACGAACAGCCGTCCCGCCTGGTTGATCGTCGCCGAGTGTCCGAGGCGAGGGTTTTTCCCCGGGCGCACCCAGTACTCGTAGTCGGCGTCACTGTGGGAGAACACCCAGCCGTGGGTGGTGAGCACCGACGCCATCGTCGGCATCGCCGCGCGGGCCTCGTTCAGGTACGACGAGCCCCGCTCCAGCTCGGCCAGCGACACGCCCCCGGCCGGCGGTGCGGCCAGAACTCCTGCAGGAAGTCTTCCTCCGTCGACCGGGGGCGGCGTCGACTCGTCGAACGATACCAAGACCGCCTTGATCGCCAGCCAGGTTTCCATCTCTGTCCAGGCGATCGCGTCGTACCCGCCTGCGTCGAGCCTCCACTGCCCGCCTGAGGGGTGTACCTCGCCGTTCGACCCGTAGCCCACGATGTAGCCGCCCTGCGCCCTGGTCTCGGCCAGGCATTTGCCCCCCCGGTCCGAGGCCAGCTTCTCGTTGCCCGGCATCGGACCATCGCCCATCAGATGGATCACGACGTGCAATCCGCCGGACGGCGTCTCGACGCAGTAGCCGAGGCACATGTTCAGCCACTCGTAGTACAGCTCGTCGTCGATCAGCCGTTGCAGGAACCCGTCGTAGTGGTCCTGGTGGAAGTCGCGTTCCAGGTCGATCGCTAGCAGGCGCTCGGGCCCGCCCATCACCACGGCGTAGCCCGAGAAATCCGACGCCATCCAGATCTTGAACTCGTCCAGCTCGGGACGGTGCTCCATGTACGGTCGCCACTCGCGCACTGCCGGGCGCTTGTTCCTACCCAAGGGGAACACGCTCAACCCCGCTTCGTACGCTGCGGTCATCGCGCCGTGTGCGCTATCATTGGTCATTGCATCATCCTTTCGGCTACCCACCGGAACGGTCAGAGCCCCGAGTCTCCGCTCGGGGCTCTGACCGTTTTACTACAGCAGTTGCGACCCGAGCTCACACTCGGGACAGCGGATCATCTTGGTCACGCCCACGTTGGAGATCTTGGTCCCCATCTTGCCGCACACCGTCTGGGCTCCCCCGTTCGGCGTGATCGACAGCACCAAGTGGGCATAGCCCATCACGCCCTGGCGGTCACGCATGTAGGTCCAGCCCGGGGCCAGGTCCTCGACCAGGGGCTCAGGTGGCCTCGGCTTCGATGTCGGGGAGCTGTCGCCCCCGTACGGGCTCAAGTCGAACAGTGTCATCATTCCTCCATCCCTTGTACTTGTTGATCGGGTCGGGCACGAGGATCCGGTTCCAGTCCTCGTCGAACCCCTCTCGGCCCATGTGGCCGATCCGCTTCACCCCGGCGTAGCTGATCAGATCGGCGAAGTGCTCGCGGTGGATTCGCTGGTAGCTCCAGCCCTGCTCGTGCAGCTCGAACAGCAGCTTGATCTGCGACGGCCGCAGGGTCAGTGTCTGGCCCAGGTGGTTGCGCACCCGGGCGTCGTTGTTGTTGTCGGCGATCGTGCCCAGCTCGAGGTGTGATAGCCGGTAGCACGGCGGGTTGTCGCACTTGTGGCGCACCACCAGCCCGGGTTCGATCGGGCCATTGGTGGCGATCCACACCCAGCGGTGGGCCCGCTGACGGGTCCGCTCCCGGTTGTTGCCGACCAGCAGTCCGTAGCCGTCACGGTCGCACGCCCCCTGCCACAGCCGACACGGGGTCGGCTGTGGCGTGCGGGGCGGGTAGTCCTCCGCCAGGCGCACGACGTGCACCTTCGGGCGGCCTCCCCGGTTGGGCATCACTCAGGCTCGGCCATGTCACCGAACAGGTCGCGGGCCGACAGCGCGCCGCGCTTCCACTGTGCGGTGTACAGCTTGGGGGGGTTGAAGCCCCGGTTCTTGCGCACCCCGAGGCCGGTGAAGGCCACCGCCAGCTCGTCGCCCGGCTCCAGGCCGTTGCCCTTGCCGGCGCGCACCGCGGCGGCGATGGCGTCCTTCATCGAGGTTCCCTCGCCGGTCTCGGCGTCGTACTTGCCACCCTTGGCGTAGACGGTGCGGATGCCGTCGTCGTCGTCGGAGGTGCGCAGGTCGGTCTGTAGCTGGATGATCAGCTGCTTGCGCGGTGACCCGTCGGGCCAGGACAGCTTCTCGCCCGTCTCCAGGTCGGTCTGCTGGGCCACCTGGGCCGAGATCACCGTGCCGACGACGACGTCGTCGATCTTCTCGAAGGGGAAGGACTTGCCGCCCTCCTGCATCAGGAAGGTGTTCGCTTCGCTCATGGTTCGTTGCTCCTTGGTTCGTTGTCGCGGATCAGGTCTGCTTTGTGCAGGCCCGCCCCCCACTCGACGCGCGGGTCGCCCATCGGGAAGGGGATCTGGTACGCCGCTTCCACGGCGTCGAGCAGGTCGAGCACCCGGGTCATCTGACCCTGGCTCATGTTGGGGTTGGGCCGGCCGCAGCCCGAGGGCCAGCGGCCGAGCAGGGCCGAGCGGGCCTCGGCCGTCTTGCCGATGTTCTCGATCCGGGCCAGGGCGAAGCCCACCATCTGGCCCAGCCAGATCGGGCCCCAGTCGTCGGACTCGGGCTCGGTGAGAACTTCGAGGGCGTGCATCGGGGTGTCCATCACCGCGGCGGTGTCGTCGACGGGCATCTTGAAGTCGACCACGAAGTCGCGGCGGTTGCGCCAGGCCCGCACGTCGCGCACGGTCCGGGCCCCCAACCGCCCGGTCTCGAGGTTGCACCACAGCAGCTCGCACCGGGCACCGCCGACGGGCACGTGGACGATCAGGCCCCAGTCGGTGCGCAGCCCGTCGGGCATCGGCGAGCGCTCGTTGGTGTTCACGTCGTAGAGCACCGAGTCGCAGTAGACGGCGAGCTGCACGCAGTAGCCGGGGATCGAGTAGTCCTTCAGCTTGCCCGTCTTCAGGTCCCCGATGATCAGCTGCCCCGGTGCCACCCGGTCGCCCGATGGGAGGATCAGCTCCCGAGTGGCCCGGTAGATCCTGTCAGCGGTGCCGGCGGCCCGCCACTCGTCCGAGCAGAGGTGTACCTCTATATAGGTGGATTCCAGACCGGCCGCATCCTTGGCCGCGAGGTAGGCGGCGATGTCGGGGGCGTACTGCTCGGGGACGACGAATCCCTCCTCGGACTCGACCCGGTGCGTCATCTTGTGCAGCGCCGTGCCGATGTCGGCGGCCTCGTCGCCGCGGCCCCGTTGGATGGCCCGTTCCCGGCGTTCCTTCTGGCCCTCGCGGATCCCCACGTGGGAGGCCACGGTGGCGGCGATCGAGGGGTCGAGCGCCACCCCGTCCATCGCCCGGTCGATGCGCCAGTTGACCAGCGCCGACTCGTCGTCGAGGTCGCTGCCGAATCCCGAGGGCCGCGAGTAGCGGTCCCACTTGGTCGGGTCGCTGAGGCGGCGCACCATCGGTGCTCCGTTGGCCCGGCGGAAGTCGCGGGCCGGCGGGTCGTTCTCGAAGTCGTCGAGGGGGACGCTACTCACCGTTGGCCTCGGTGCTGAGCAGCTCAGGGGCGACGACCCGGACCAGCTTGCGCTGTTCCCTCAGCTCGGCGACCAGCTCGGCGATCTCGGCGTTGAGCTGTAGGCGACGGGCCCGTCGGGCGTCCAGGCGCTCGGCGATCGCCTGGTAGTTGGTGACGATCTGGTCGCGGATGGTGGTGGTCTCGGTCATGGTGTTCTCCAGTTTGGTCGAGAGGTGTATCGGGGTCGGCCCTGGCGGGCGGCTTGGTGGCCGAGGCGGCAGCGCAGGCAGCGGCAGCCCAGGTTGTAGGAGGGGATCGGTAGCACGGTCGGGTTCTCGCACTCGTCGGACCTGAACAGCACGAGCGGCGGGTCGCCGTCGATCACGCGGTCGATGATCTGGTCGAGCAGTGGTCTCATGATGCGTTCTCCTGGTGGATGAGGTGCAGCAGTCCGTAGCGGGCGATCAGCGCCGCTTCGGCCCTGTTGTGGTGCTTGACCAGGCGGAAGTCGTTGGCGTGGTCGGGCCACAGTTCGCGGGCGAGGCGCAGGGAGAAGTCCTTGGGCTTGCCCCTCAGGCCCATCTTCGTCTTCCATGTCGACGGGGCCACCCTGGTCAGCGGCTGACCGGCGATCGCCATCGCCGAGATGATCGTGCCCTTGGAGAATCCCTGGGAGAAGTTGCCCTGCGACCCGGTCTTGGGCATGGCGTGGGTCTCTTCGAGGAAGATCATGTCGAGTGGCTTCACCCCGTCGATCAGGTCGAACAGGCCGAAGGCGTCGATCTCGCCGGCCGAGACGTCCATGTCGTACACCCACGAGAGGGTGCCGTGCTCGATCAGGGCGATCGCTCCGGTGATGCCGGGGTCGATGCCGACGACACGGAGACTCACGACTTGAACCCTCGCTCGATCAGCTCGATGACGGTGCGGTTGACCGACTGGTCCAGCTCGTGGGCCAGCTTGACGATCGCTTGCTTGAGAGAGTTCGACATCCGCAGTGGCACGTAGACCACGGCGTCGTCGATTCGTTCCAGTTGCTTCATAGGAGCTAGCTTATACCTCAACGTGTGAGCTGTCAAGGGAAACTTGACTGCTCGTGCGACAATGGCCGCGGTGAGCAAGCCCTACATCGCCGTGCGCCAGGATCCCGAGAAGATGCGCTTCATCGAGTGGCTGACCACCCCGCCCCGGGCGAGGCAGCCGCCGACGGAGAAAGAGTTCGCGGCGATGCTCGACGTCCACACCAAGACGCTGTTCAACTGGAAGCAGGACCGCGAGTTCCGCGAGGAGTGGCAGCAGGCCACCGACCAGGTGATCGGCGACCTCGACCGCCGGGCGATCATCCTCGACGAGCTGTTCGAGGCCGGCCGGGATCGGCGCAACCCGCGCCACGTCGCTGCGGCCAAGCTGTGGCTCGAGGCCGTCGGGGCGATCACCCCGCCCAAGGTCGACGTGACGGTCAGCCACAAGGCGGTGGGCATGCTGACCGACGACGAGCTGGAGAAGCTGGTCGCCCGTGGCGTCGCCGAGCTGAAGGCCGAGGGTGGCCGAGCAGAGTAGCGGGTATCAACCGCGCAACACGCCGGCCGAGCGCCGCGCCTTCTTCGACCTGCAGAAGCAGCTCGCTGAGATCCGCGCCCTCATCGCCGATCTCACTGCCCGGGTCGAAGTCCTCGAGCCGTGAGCGAGGCCTACTGCCTGGAGGACCTGGTCCAGGAGCGGGAGTGGCGCAAGATCGCCCCCAACTGGCGGACCTCCAGCGACGACGAGAAGGTCGAGGCGTTCAAGTACTTCTGCGCCACCTACTGGTGGATCCGCCACCCCGAGCGGGGCCGCATCCACTTCGAGCTGTTCGACAGCCAGATCGAAGCGGTGGCGATGTGGATCATGAACCGCTACACGGTGGCGCTGAAGGCCCGCCAGATCGGGTTCTCAACCCTGATCTCCACCTTCACCTTCTGGCTCACCTACTTCTATCCCGACCGCGCCATCGTGATGCTCAGCAAGACCGAGCGCGATGCGGTGAAGCTCCTTGACAAGGCGAAGTACGGCAGCCGCTTCCTTCCAGACTGGATGAAGTTTCGGGGACCCGTCGTCCAGGTCAACCAGACCCGGATGGCGATGAGCAACGAGAGCTACCTCGAGTCGCTCCCCAGTGCTTCCGATCCCGCACGCGGTGAGACCGTATACACCGTCGTCGTGGACGAACTGGGGCTGCTCCCAAACAGCGAGGAGGCTTGGGCCGCCATCGAGCCCATTGCCGATGTCGGCGGTCGGGTCATCATGCTCGGGACTGCTCACGGCGAGGGCAACCTCTTTCACAAGCTGTGGGTGGGCAGCCAGAACGGTACCAACCGCTTCACCGGCATCTTCTTCCCCTGGTGGTCGGGGGACCGCGACGAGGACTGGTACGAGTCCAAGCGCCGTGACCTGCCCGACTGGCAGTTGGCCCAGGAGTACCCGTCCGACCCCGACGAGGCGTTCCTGCGCAGCGGCCACCCGGTGTTCGACGTCGCCACCCTGCGGGCGATGGTGCCAGCCGACCCCGAGCGGGGACGGCTGGCCTGGAAGGGTGATGTCGTCTGGGAGCCGGCCGAGGGCGGGCCCCTGCGGGTGTGGGAACACCCCACCTCCGAGGGCCGCTACGTCATCGGGGCCGACGTGGCCGAGGGGCTCGACTACGGCGACTACTCGGTGGCTCAGGTCATCGAGGCCAAGAGCCGCCGCGTCGTGGCCTGCTTCCACGCCCGCGTCGACGCCGATCTGTTCGGATCCGACACCCTCTACAACCTCGGTCGCTACTACAACCAAGCGCTGATCGGGGTCGAGTCGAACAACCACGGCCTGTCCACCAACAAGGCCCTGCACCGCCTCGGATACACACCTCTCTATAGGCAGCGTTCGCAGAACCGGATCGGCAGCCCCCAGCCGAGCGAGATCCTCGGCTGGCGGACCACGGCGATCACCAAGCCCTTGGCCGTCGACGAGCTCAACAAGGCCATGCGCGACGGCGAGCTCCACGTCTTCGACGGCGAGACCCACGTCGAGCTGCGCACCTTCATCCGCGAGGGCGATGGCAAGATGCACGGTTCTCCTCACGATGACCGGGTGATGAGCCTCGCTATCGCCGTTCAGATGCTGAAGTACGTATGGTTGCGGGAGTACCAGCCGGTACGCGAGCCGCCGCCGGGCACGTTCGGCTACATGGAGAAGCTGCTCTTCGGTCGCCAAGCGGACCAGGACAAGGAAAAGGACCGAGATCCGATCGGGATCCACTACGTCAGGAGCGACAGATGACCACGATCGCCCGTTTCCGCACCCAGCGCCGCGTCACCCGCGGGGCGTGGAGGGCGCGGTTCACCCACCAGAAGCTGAACAGCCGGGGGTCGTCTACCTTCACCACCCCAACCCTCACCTCGATCAGCCCGACCACCGCTGTCCACGGGGCGGCTAACGCCACCCTCACGGCGACGGGCACCGGGTTCGTGGCGGGGATCACCAAGATCACCTACAACGGCATCGACCAGGCCACCACCGTCGCTTCGGGTACCTCGGCCACCGCCGTGCTGCCCAACCTCACCGCGCCGATCGGCACGATGTCGGTCAACGTGCGTACCGGCACCCTGTTCTCGACCACCGCCAAGACCTTCACCTGGACATGAACCTGCGATGCCGCTGCGGGAAGGATGCCGAGGATGGGCGGACCGAGTGCTTCAACTGCCGCGTGCGCTCGGTGGGCTTCGCCTTTGTTGGCGGTGGTGGCTACACCCGTACGGAGTTCCACGACCGGACGATCTCCGAGCGCCGCAACGAGATCCTTGGGGACCGCGTCCTCGGCGTTGATTGCGAACCCTCCAGCACCTACGGATGGTGACCAGTGAAACAGTCTGAGAAGCTGCAGTTCTGCCGCGACGAGATCGAACGCTCGAAGCGGTGGCGCTCCGACAACTTCGACGACGTGTGGCACCGGATGATCGAGCTGTACCGGGGCAAGCAGTACGCCAACGCCTCCAAGCAGGACCGCCTCGTCATCAACCTGGTGTTCGCCACCAAGAACGTGATCGCCCCCAGCGTGGCGATCAACAACCCCCGCTTCGTCGTCAATGCCCGCAAGCCCGAGAACGCCCCGGCCGCGGTGATCGTCGAGGAGGTGCTCAATTACCTCTGGCGCTGCCACCACTACCAGGACGAGGTGCGCCTGGCCGTCGACGACTGGATCGTCTGCGGGCACGGGTGGGTCAAGTGCGGGTACATCTTCAACAAGCCACCCGAGGCCAAGCCCTCCGACGAGCTCGGTGGCGGGATGAACGGCGAGAACATCTTGGACTCCGGCGACAACGAGGGCATCGACGATCGCCTGCCGGTGCCCGGCAACGCCGAGACCGAGATGACCAACACTCAGGACGACCGCCCCTACGTCGAGCGGATCTCGGTGTTCGACATGTTCGTCGACCCCGATGCCCGCCACCCCAAGGAGATGCGCTGGATCGCCCAGCGCACCTGGCGTCCGGTCCAGGACGTGCGCGTAGATAGTAGGTACGACCCCAAGGCCCGCAAGCAGGTCTCCTCGACGCAGCGCTTCGTCAACACCGCCCGCGGTGATGAGGACGGGCGCTCGGACATCGATACCCCCGACATGGGGGCGCTGAGCTACGCCGAGATCATCGAGTTCTACGACATCAAGCGGGGAGAGGTATCGACCTTCGCCCTCGATGGTGACAGCTCAGCCGAGAACCAGAACATGCGCGACGCTTACCTGATCAAGCCGGCCCCGATCCCCTACGGAGCCGGGCAGCCGTTCAAGATGCTGCGCAACTACGAGGTGCCCGACAACTTCTACCCGATCGGTGAGATCGAGTCGATCGAGAGCCTGCAGTTGGAGCTCAACGAGACCCGCAACCAGATGCTCAACCACCGCAAGCGCTTCGCCCGCAAGTGGATCTACGCCTCCTCGATGTTCGACGAGGACGGGGTGCGGGCCCTCGAGTCCGACGTCGACAACACGATGATCCCGATCCTCGGTGACGCCAACCCGAACAACTACATCGCTCCGCTCCCCTCGATCGGCACCCCACCCGACTTCTACAACCAGAGCCAGCTGATCGAGGAGGACATCAACACGGTGTCCGGGGTCAGCGACTACATGCGCGGCCAGCCCGAGAGCGCGATCCGCCGTACCGCCACCGAGGCGGCGATGATCCAGGACGCGGCCAACAGCCGGGCCCGCGACAAGCTGGCCAAGGTCGAGTCGTTCCTCGCCGACATCGGCGAGATGATCGTCTCGCTGATGCAGCAGTTCCTCGACGGCGAGCACGTGGCCCGGATCACCTCGGTCGCCGGGCGGGCCTGGGTCAACTACGACGTCGACTACCTCAAGGGCAGCTACGACTTCGAGGTCGAGGGGGGCTCCACCGAACCCCGCAATGAGGCGTTCCGGAGGCAGTCGGCCCTGCAGCTGGTCGACGCCATGGCTCCGTTCGTCCAGGCCGGGGTGGTCAACCCGCTCGGCCTGGCTCGCTACGTGCTGCAGTACGGGTTCAGCATCAAGGACGTGTCCACCCTGCTCAACGGGCCCCAGGAGCAGATGATGCAGCAGCAGCAGATGGACCCGAACGCCCAGCCGGGGCAGGGGCCCCCGGGCCAGATGCCCCCTGGCGGCCCGCCGCCCGGTGGCGGTGAGGCCATGCCCCAGCCCGCCGATATGGGCGGACAAGGTCCCCCGATCGAACAAATGCCTGCCGGCCAGCCGGCGATTCCTCCTGAGCTACTTGCACAGTTGGCTCAGATGGGGGTTCAATGACATCGACACGAGCAACCGGAAGGACTCATTGAGTGTCGGACTTCAATCCCTTCGGGGATCAAGGTCCGCCCGAAGGCGACCCCGTTGGGGCACCCGCCGGAGACGGACAACCCGCGGATCAACCCGTAGAGGCACCGGAGCGCACCTACCTAGATCTCGATGAGGACACAGCGAGTCGCTATGTCCGCGTCAAGGTCGATGGCCAGGACGTCGAGGTGCCGCTCAACGAGGCCCTGAGTGGGTACAGCCGGACCGCCGACTACACCCGTAAGACCCAGGAACTCGCCGCCCAACGCCAACAGGCCGAGTACGCCCTTGCTGTTCAGCAAGCACTGCAAGCCCAGCCAGAGGAAGCACTTCGCATCCTCGCCCGGCAGTACGGGGTCTCCTTCGAGCAATCGCAGCCTGCACAGGCAGCGCCGTCCTATGACGATGGCTACGAGGAGAATCCCTATGCCGACCCGGTCGAGCGCCGCCTGGCGCAGATCGAGCGGCAGAATCAGGCGCTGACCCAGCAGTGGGAGCAGCGTCAGGCGGACGAGCAGCTACGGACCTCGATCAGTGGGCTCCAGCAGAGGTATCAGCTGAACGACGGTGACGTTCGAGAGGTCGTGGGCACGGCGCTACAGCGGGGGATGGGCCCCGATGGCTTCGAGCTGATCTGGAAGAACATCGCCTTCGATCGGGCGATGGCCGCCCGCCAACAGGCACTGACGCAGCAGCAACAAGTTGCCGCTACCCGTCAGCAAGCCGCCGCGAACGCCAGCCAGCTGATCGGCAACGGAGCTTCGGCCTCGATGGCCGGGACGACGAACGCGCCTCCCTCTGATGGACACATGACCATCTCCGAGGCCTTCGAAGCTGCTCTGCGCCAAAGCGGGGGGAGCATCTAGGGCCGTCAACCTCTAAGGACGGCACCACATGGCTGGTAACGCAGCCCACCTCCCGGTCGATTGGGACTCCATGCTCACGACCACGATGCACAACTACCACAAGACGTTGACCGACAACATTTTCCTGGGTCGACCTCTGCTCAACTACATGATGTCCAAGGGGCGTGTTCGCAAGATCAACGGTGGCGTGTCTATCGTCGAGCCCCTGATCTACGCCGAGGGCGAGGCGGGGAGCTACTCCGAATGGCAGCAGCTCACCGTCACCCCCCAGGAGGGGATCTCGGCGGCGCAATACCCGTGGCGTCAGCTGTACGCCACCATCGCCATCTCCGGACTCGAAGAGGCTCAGAACAACGGCAAGGAGCAGGTGCTCTCCCTGCTCGAGGCCAAGGTCATGCAGGCCGAGGAGACCCTCAAGAACCGCCTGTCTAAGCAGCTCTACGGCACCCAGTCGGCCCCCGATGCGAACAAGGACTTCCTGTCGTTGGCTGCGGTCATCGACTCCACCGGAGCGATCGGTGGGATCAACCCCGCTGACTCGGGCAACGGCTGGTGGGCGGCGATCGAGACCGCGGTCGGCACCGTCGACGGGACCGGCCTGGAGCGGGCGATGGCCGCGGCCTACCACTCCAGCTCGGATTCGGGCAGTGACCGGGTCGACGCCATCTTCACCGGCCAGACGGTCTACGAGTTCTACGAGTCGACGCTGACCCCGCAGGTCCGCTACACCGACACCAAGTCGGCGAACCTCGGGTTCATGAACCTGTTGTTCAAGCAGACCCCGGTGTACTGGGACTTCGACTGCCCAGCCGGCCTGATGTACGGGATCAACTCGAAGTACATCGGACTCGTCTTCCACTCGAGCCGGTTCTTCGCCCAGACCCCGTTCTCGAAGGGGCTCAGCGAGTCGATCGCCAGCGCCCACGCGACCAGCGGTCTGACCTCGGCCGTCGATGCCCGGTACTCGTTCATCACCGCCTACGGCAACCTGACCACCCGTCAGCGCCGCCGGCACTTCAAGCTGACCGGCATCGCCGCGGCAGCCTGATGCCCGATGTCTCGCCCTACGGGGTGACCCAGAACGCCGACGCCGCGAGGACGACGGCGGACGCCCTGGTGGGCGAGCACATCCCTCAGACCACCGAGAACTCCGTTGTCGGTGCTCTGTCTCCCGACTCCACTGCCCCTTATCGTCCGCCCGGCGCGCTTCCTCCCCTGACGCGCGCCGGGCGGTGCACGGGCAAGAACGGCACCTGCAGCGCCTATCCAGTAGGTGACACCAACCTGTGCATCTTCCACACCCCGGGCTGGCGTGGACGCTGGAAGGAGACGGGTGGACCTACAGACGCTGCGTGAGTACATCCGGATGCAGCTCGACATGGACGAGGAGGAGCTGCCCAACGGCATGCTCGACTCGTACCTCGACGAGGCCTACATGCGGACCATCGCGATGGAGACCCGCTGGCCCTTCTTCGAGACCCGCTGGAGCGCGACCAAGGCCAGCGACGCCGAGTCGGTGCCCCTGCCCGTCAACTGCAACCCGTCCGGGTTGTTCTCCGTCATCGACGAGGTCAGCGGCCTCCGCCTGATCCAGGTCTCCAACGAGCAGGCCGAGGACAACGTCGGTCAGCTCAACAACACGGTCAACCCCGTCTACTACACGGTGTGGGGTAGCGAGCTGGCGCTGTGGCCCAACCCTTCCGGCGATCGCGCTCTACGCCTACGGGGACACCGACTCCCCCGGAACTGGATAGCCGACGGAGCGGGTGGCCAGCCCGATGCCGACGAGCGGCTGCACTTCCTCCTCGCTCACTACGCCATCGCCCTGTCCTACGCCCAGCAGGAGGACGAGGTCCTCGAGGACGTCTACATGAAGCGCTGGCAGGCCAGCTTCGAGGCCGCCCACTCGGCGATCTGCAACCCGCGTCACCACCGTCCGCTGGTGATGAACGGTGGTCTGCCGCTGACCTCGTACAACACCAACTCGATGGCCTGGGGCCCCCCGGTGGCACCCTGATGCCCACTCGCCTCGAGCCCCTCAACCTGATCGACTACACGGGCGGCCTCAACCTTCGAGCCAACCAGTTCCAGCTGGCCGAGAACGAGAGCCCGGAGCTGGCCAACGTCTCCATCGACCCCCTCGGCGGGGTCTACAGCCGCCACGGCTGGGAGCGCTGGACGACCAGCACCGAGATGGACTTCCCCGTCGACCCCGACGACTGGGACCCGCGCCGGGCCTACATGATCCAGCTCGCCGACGGCACCGACGTGATCTACGTGGCTGCCAACTCCACGTTGTGGATGACCGATGGCAGCACCGAGTTCACCGACGCCGAGATCATCTGCTCGGCCAATACCCACATGGCCGACTTCGCCAGCTTCGGTGACGACACCTACATCGCCTGCGGGATCCTCAACGACGTTCAGCTCCGGAGCAACGTCAGCCCCCTGGAGTCGCTGTCTCCCCTGGCTACTGGCAACTTCAACGACGACTACCTCGAACCCATCGGCGGCGTCTTCCCCCGCTGCGAGCTCGTCGAGGCCCATGCCGGTTACGCCTTCGTCGGCCACACGATGGAGGCCGGCACCGACTATCCCAACCGCATCCGCTGGTCGCACCCCACCAGCCAGGGGGACTGGGCCACGGCCGACTACCTCGATATCGGCATCGGCGGGTCGCGCATCACGGCCCTGCAGAGCTACGAGGACCACCTGCTGATCTTCAAGGCCGACTCGGTGTGGGCGCTCTACGGCTACAACTCGGACTCGTGGCAGCTGGTGCAGAAGTCGTCCAACGTGGGGGCGGTCGGGCCCCAGGGGGTGACCCGCAACGAGTCGATGGTGTTCTTCCACTCGGCGTCAGATCGCGGCGGCGTGTACGCCTACAACGGCGAGCGGCCGGCCGAGATCTCGGTGCAGGTCCGCGAGGTGTTCGAGAACATCCTCGCCAAGGAGCTGATCTGGGTCGGCTGGCTGGGTCGCAAGCTGTGGGTCCCGGTGCCGTGGAACTACGCCGACGGTCCGACCGATGAGTGCTCAGCCGTGCTCGTCTTCGATACCACCGTCGGCGACGGGGCGTGGACCTACTACTACTCAGCGGCGGGATCGCTCGGTCCGCTCATCAGCGGGTCCAACATCGACAGCCAGACCCGTCCCCTCGGCGTGCTGCGGGCCACCGACTACCCGTCCATCGTCCGCCTCGACGAACGGCCCGGGGCGGCCGATGACCTGCTCACCGCCGAGGCGGTGATCGGAGCGACGTCGGGGAGCGACACGTGGGACATCCCGATGATCGTCACCGATACCGGCGACGCCATCCTGGCCTCGGGCAGCCACGGCACTATCCCGTTCCACTCCTACTACCGCACCCCGTGGCTGACGGCCGGGTGGCCGACGCGCAAGAAGTCGTGGCGGCGTCCCGACTTCGTCTGCCGGCGTACCGAGGCCGACCATCGGTTGCGGGTCGAGTCCTTCCGCGACTACGAGGAGCGCAACGCCCGGCGTCAGTCGATCGTCGAGGTGTTCACCGGGGGCGGCACCGTATGGGGCCACTTCGACTGGACGCCGGGTGATCCGGCCCACCCCGATGCTCCGCCGCGCTGGGGTGACGGTGCCGTCGAGGGCGGGGCGATTCGTCGCGGCTCGAGCTTCGGGATGTGCCGGGCCCTGCAGCTGCGGATCTCTTCGCTCACTCCGGGAGCTCGCTGGGGCATCGACGCCATCATCACCAAGTACGTCATGAGAAGGTTCCGCTGATGTCCACCCTCATCCTGCCCAACACCTTCGCCAACGAGACGACCGCTGACGCTGTGCCGGTGGAAGAGAACTTCACCTTCATCGAGGGCTACACGAACAGCGAGGTGATCGTCCGCGACGGGGCGATCGGGATGACCGGCGCGCTGCGGCTGTTCGCTACTCCGACCCAGCCGTTGCACGCCGCCACCAAGTCCTACGTCGACGCCATCATGCCGGTCGGGGTGATCCTGCCCTTCGGTGGGTCCAACATGCCCAACTCGAGCTGGATGGCCTGCAACGGGGCCCTGCTCAACCGGACGACTTACGAGGACCTGTTCACCACCATCGGCATCCGCTTCGGCAACACGACGGCCGATAACTTTCGCCTGCCCAACATGACCGGGCGGGTGCTCATCGGCGTCGATCCCACCGATACCACCGACCCCCGCACCGATGCCATCGGCCAGGCTGGGGGCACCACCACCCCGCCGCTGCTGCAGCACCAGCACGACGATCCCCACGGTCACACCGCGGCGACCAGCCTGCAGTCGGCCACCCACACCCACTCGATCGACCACAACCACGCCGCGGCCACCACCACGTCGGACGGCAACCACACCCACGACTCCGGCTACCGCGGCACCGACGCCAACGCCGGGTCCGTGCTCCTCGACGGGGCGATCGGCACCCCCGGCTCTACCCAGCTGCAAGGCGTGCTCGCGGCGGGGGCCCACACCCACACCCTCGACCTGCCCAACTTCACCGGGGCGTCGGGGATCAACCTCGGCTCGCACACCCACACCGTCACCATCGCCAACTACACGGGCGACACCGGGAACACCGTGCAGGACGCCGACACCAAGTACCGCCCGCCCTACCTCACGGTCAACTTCATCATCAAGGTGCTCTGATGTCAGCCGTCGACTCCGGTTACTACGAGTCCCAGCGCAGGGGGATCGAGAGCGGATACGCCGCCAACATGGCGTCGAACGCCTTCGCCAAGACGCTGGCCCAGACCCGGGGCAACCGCGACCTGTCGATGATGAACCAGAGCTTCCGACGCTCTGTTCCTACCTTCACCTCGGGGTTCGCTCAGCGCGGCTTCGGGTCGGGGATCCAGTCGGGCACGATGCAGCAGTCGATGCAGAACTACCTCGGCGACTACACCCAGCAGTACGGGTTCGCCCAGAACGACCTCACCGATCAGCTGCGCCAGTTCGACCTGCAGTCGGCCCAGTACGGGGCGAACCGCACCAACTCGATCGCTGACCTCGAGCTGGCCAAGGCCCGCGACGTCGCCTTCGCGGCGCAGAACATCGAGGCGCTGCGCGCCTCACTTGGAGGCTTGTGATGCCCAGACAGGACGACGACTACTACGACCGGTACGGGAGGAACTACCAGACGTCGACGTCGACGACCGGGGCGTCGCGACCGACGACGAACTACGGCAACGCCGGGATGTTCGACACCCCTGTCACCAGTGCCTACCGCCGGGCCAACACCGGGGTCCCCGGCTTCGAGTACACCCATGCTGGAGAGCAGGCCTGGCTCGGAGCGCAGGGCGACATCGCTCTCGGCAACTACTACGCCCCGAGCTACGCCCCGGCCAACACCGGGGGGAGCAGTGGGGGCGGCGGCGGCTACGGCGGCGGCGGCGGTGGTGGTGGTGGCAGCGCGATCACCCAGGCGATGATCAACGCGATGGCCCAGGCGCTCGGGGCCCAGGGCCCCCAGTACAGCTACACCCCGGTCGACCTGCCCGACTTCCAGGGCACCAACATGCCGGCCTTCGACCCGTCCATCTGGCAGCAGGCCCTCGGTCAGATCAACACCGCGGTCACGGCCGATCAGGCCAACATCAACCGCGGGCAGACCCAGGTCACCCAGCAGCTGCAGAACAACTACTCCAACCCCTACGCCACGGCCACCGTCAACCCCGGGGTCCAGGCCCCCCAGGTCGGGGCCGGCCTGACCGGTGGGGCGACCAACCCGCAGGCGGCCAACCAGGTCAACGCTGGCAACGCCGACAGCCAGGCGGCGTTCCAGAACGTGCTGCAACTGCTGTCGGCGGCGGACCAGTCGGCCCAGAACTCGCGCCTGGCCCAGGTCCCGATGGACGCCAACTACGCCAGCCAAGGGCTCAACGCCCAGGCCCTCGGGCTGCGCGGCCAGGTTGGCATGGCCCAGACCCAGGCCCAGCAGCAGTGGGCCCAGCAGGATGCCGAGCGCCGCTACCAGAACAGCCTGATGTCCCAGCAGTGGAACCGTGAGGAGTTGTCGAACAACGCAGCCGGGGCCAACCAGGCGGCGCTGACCAACTACCAGACCAACGCGCAGAGCTGGCAGGCCAAGCTGCAGCCGATCCTCGACCTGATCTCCCAGTCGGGCGGACAGAACCTCGACTTCAGTGCGCTGTTCCGGGCGTTGGGGGTTGCCGCCTGATGGCCAAGTACGACCCCGCTCCCCCGCCCGACGCCTACGCCCAGCCTCAGGGGGCCGATACCAGCGCCATCGTCAACTACCTGATCAACTCGGGGATGGGTGGGCTGGTCGGTCTGTTGCCGTCGCTGACGCCGATCCAGGCGAGCCTGGCCCAGGGCATGGCTCCCCTGGCCGAGGACCTCGGCACCACCAGCGCCACCAACGCCTTTCAGGACCAGCAGTCGATCCTCGCCGACTTCATGACTACGGCGATGGCTGGGCCCGGAGCCTTCGCCCCCGGTGCCTTCGACCCCGGACCCGATACCTCTACCTACACCACCGTCGACCAGCCCGGTCGTCGTCGGTTGCTCGAGCTCACCGCCGACCCGAGCTCGACGTCGCTCGAAGCGTTCATCGCCAACAGCCTGCTCCAGGGAGCGACGCCCGACCAGGTCCGTCAGCAGGTCGGCGAGATGTTCACCCAGTACGCGGATGACGACCCCGAGACGATCCCGGACCTGCCCTCGCAGCTGATGGCCCAGGTTCCGATGCGCAACGAGATCGATCCGGAGACCCAGGAGACCGCCTCGGTCCCCGACCTCGACTTCGTGTTCGACCAGGCCGACGACCTCTACGGCAAGCTGTCCACCGATCCCCAGCCGGGAGCCAATGGGCCGGTGATCGGGCCCAACGGCGAGATCATCCAGCCCGGTCGCAACCTTCAGTACGTCACCGACCCCCAGACCGGCGAGCAGATCCTCGCCGAGGTGACCACCAAGCCTGGTGAGCCCTCGGGCCCGGCCGAGCAGTTCGCCCGCCTCGGCCTCGACCTGCCCACCGCTGAGTTCGACATGAACCGGATGATGGGCCAGGACTGGCAGCAGGCGCTCAGCGACTACATGGCGACCTACGGCGATCCCGAGGTGCGCGGTGCCCTGATCGATCAGCAGAGCGCCGGCATGAACCAGGAGATCGCCGCCTACGAGCAGCAGAACCAGGGCCCCTACCCCAGCCCCGAGGACTACGCCCGTCAGCAGCGCCCGGACCTGTTCACGGGGGGCCAGGGCGCGCCGGCTCCTGCTCCTTCCGCCCCCGCCCAGCAGCCCTCTGGTGGCGGCGGTGGCGGTGGCATGCCTTGGCCCGACTTCGGGTGGACCGGACCGTTCGCCGACTACCTCGGATCTACTCCGCTGACCCAGGGTCTGGGTGGTGTCCCCGGCCTGATCGGTGGCGCGGCCGGGGCGGTTGGCGGGGCGGCGGGCAACATCCCCGCTCCCGACTTCTCGTGGGCCGGACCGCTGGAGCAGTACCTCACCGCCACCCCGCTGGCCCAAGGATTGTCCGGCATCCCCGGACGGGTCGCTGACGCAGCCGGGGCTGTGGGCGGGGCCGCGGGCAACATCCCCGCTCCCGACTTCTCGTGGGCGGGACCGCTCGAGCCGTACCTCACCTCCACTCCTCTGCTGCGCAGCCTGCTCGGTGGCGGCAGCGCTCAGGCCGCCGGGCCCGGTCAGACCGGAGCGCCGGGAGCTACTCCCGACAACTCGTCGATCATCCAGCAGATGCTCGGGGCCACTCCCCTGACCCAGGGGATCCAGGGCATTCCTGACCTGCTTGGTGGCGGCGTCACTGGCGGGGTCTCGCCCACCCTCAACCAGGGAGCTGCTGCCGCGCCGTCGCCAGCTGGACCGAGTGGACCGCCGTCGCGGCAGCAGGCGATGGGCCAGGGGGCGGGGGCTTCGGCCTTCAACATCCCCGGCGTCAACGATCCCCAGCTGGCGTCGCTTCTCAGTCAGCTGTCGACGACGAACCTGCCGACATGGAACAGCTACCTGCAGTCGCAGCCCCCGGCGAGCAGCCCGACTGCTGCCAGTCCCCAGACGAGCAGCCCGACCGCCCAAGCCGCCAGCCCCCAGGCAGGTAGTGCGGCGGCAGTGACGGCGATGCTGCAGCGGATCATGCCCGGATTCATCGGCGATCTGTCGCCAGTGGTGCCAGCGGTCCTGGCCCAGGCCCAGGCTGGTGGCCACGTCCAACCCTCACAGGGATCCGCTCCAGCAACCCCCGGCAGCAACAGGCTCGGTGCCCCGCCGCCCGGACAAGGCGGAGGCTTCCGCTTTCCCCGCGAGGCGATCCTGCGCTTCATCATGGACCGCGCTCCCGGGGCGGTCCAGGAGGACCGGGCATCAGGGACTCGTCGGCGCATCGAGACTGAGCAGGAGTCGGCTCGCTACGACGCCGAGAACAGGTTGGCCCAGCGGCGTAGCGCACAGCGCGAGCAGATCTGGGGCGCTGAGTACGGGCGCAACCTCGCCATCTCCAACGCCCTGCGCGCGGCCGGGATCCGACCGATCGACCTCGAGCTCGCTCAGCGCAACCAGGTTCTCGCCCAGGCTGGGATCAGGCCGGCCTGATGCCGGGAATCTCCGAGCAGCTTGCTCAACGCGGGTCGAACCGGGGCGTCACGGTCTACTCGCCGACGCGCCCGGTCCGTCGTCCTGGTACCACCGCCGACGCCGGCACGGCCAACCGCATCCTCAACCGTCCGATCGAGGTGAACGCCCGGGTCAACGAGACCGGGGCGAGGGGGCCGAGCATCGCCGACCTGCTGACGATCAAGCCGCAGGTGGACAGGCAGCGCCAGCAGGCCGAGGACGAGGCGTGGAAGGCCGGGCGCTGGCCGGGCCCGCTCGAGATCGCTCGCCGCCCCGTCGCCAACGTCGTCAGCAGCCCGGTGTTCCGGGCGGTGATGGCTCCGCTCAACCTGCTGGACTACCCGAGGCGCGCTGTCGCCTCGACGCTCCAGGAGCTGGCCGACGCCTTCAACGGGGGCGATGCCAGCTGGTCGGACTGGATCGATCAGGTCAAGGACCCCTCGTTCGGGGGCGGTCAGATGTTCGGCGACCATCCCAACCCGCTCCTGCAGGGAGCGTTCGGCGGTAGTGCAGCCGGGGTCGCCAACCTTGCTGGTTCCGACACCTGGGCCAACCGCTTCACCGGCTTCGGCTTCGACATGGCCACCGATCCACTCAACTACCTGGCCGGGTCATCGGCACTGAATGGGGCGGGACGGGCCGAACGCCTGGCCCTCGTCGCCCGCCTGTCTCAGGGCGGGGCCGAGGACCTGATCCCCAAGGTGTCCAAGTTCGGTCTCGCTGCCCTCACCGACGCCGAGCGCACCCGCGTCGCCGGGCTGACCGACAAGGCCGGCAACCTGCTGGGCGGGGAGCTGCGCCAGGCCGGCTTCCGCTGGGTCGTCCCTTTCAGCGATGTCGAGTCCCCCCCCTTCCTGGGTCGGGTCGAGCGGGGCCTGGCGATGGGCCGGGCCCGCCTGCGCAACACGGCCAACACCTGGATGGGTCGGATCTTCGCCGACATCCGTTCTCCGATGGGGATGGAGGAGGTGTACCAGAAGCTGGTCCGCGGGACCGGGCGCTACACCTACTCCGAGGCGGCCGAGCGCCTCGTCGCCTACAACGCAGCCAAGCAGGGCATTGGTGAGACCCTCGGTCGTGGTGCCGCCGGGCTGGCCCACGTCCTCAGTGCGGCCAAGAACCCCGAGCAGCTGCGCCAGTGGATGCGCGATGCCCAGCTGCTCGGCACCGGGCCGGTGGCCGAGGAGTTCTTCCACGTGATGAAGCAGCACCTCGACGACGTCGGCTTCAACACGTCGGAGTGGTCGGACAAGTACGTCCACCGCGTGCTGGCCGACTGGGCCCGCGAGTTCATGGCGACCGGTGACGCCCGGGCCAAGTCGTTCGCCAAGTTCTTCGGCTACAACGTCGACGAGCTGGCCCAGGATGCCCCGCCGCTGCACCACCGGGTGTGGTTCCTCCCCGGCACCCACGAGATCCACGGCCAGAAGATCGTGATCACCGCCACCGACGGGATCGAGGAGATCAACCGCAAGATCGCCACCGCCTTCCCCGACCTGCCCGGGAAGTTCTTCGAGGAGGACTTCTCCAAGATCGCCACCAGCTACACCAAGTCGATCGCCAAGTCGGCCGGGTCGATCAGGGCCCGGCAGCGGCTGATGAACTCGAAGGCCAACCTGCTGCGCGCCGCCGACGATCCCGACGTCCACAACATCGTCACCAACGTCGAGGCGACGATGGACCTCAACAAAGAGGCCAAGAAGAAGATGGAAGCGCTGATGTCGGTGGCGGCCGGCTCGGCCAGGACCATCAAGGCGCAGCTCCGTCAGGAGCGCAAGGGGATCTCGGGAGCGGTCAAGGACCAGATCCGGGCCTCGCTGATCGAGATCACGGCGATGAAGAAGGATCGCCTCAATCACATCAACTCCCTGCTCGACAACCTCAACACCCTGGGCAACGCACCCCAGCAGCTGGTCGATGCCTTCCACGCCGAGCTGGCCCGCATCGACACCCACTTCGACGGGATCGTCGACCAGCTCACCCAGATCTCCAAGCGTGCCGCCAACGACCTCAAGCGCTGGCGCGACGGCGGGGGCGTGGGCCCGATCCCGCCCCTGATGGGCAAGGTCGGCGAGCTGCGCCAGGCCGCGGCGACAGCAGCGAGCGAACGCAGGTTGATGGAGGCGATGCTCGATCAGGCGCTGGTCCACCACCAGCTGGCCGATCGCTTCGACCACTGGGTCGACGACCCTCTCCTCCTCGACCGTCTGGCCACCGTGTTCAGCGGCCAGCCCGACGCCGCGGCACGGGCTCCGCAGGGGAGGCGTTGGGTTGACGGGCTGGGGCGTGAGCGCACCGGGCCGGTGACCCACGACGTCGAGGCGACGATCTCTAACCCCTCGACGATCACGACGCTGATCCACCAGGACGTCTCGCGCGTGGCCACGATCACCGACCTCGACCAGGTGATGGCCGGGCTGCCGCGTGACGTGGTGTCGAGGATCACCCACGAGGCGATGGCCATGAACGGGGCGATCCACACCGCCGCGGTGACCGCCGCCCAGGCCGAGCGCCACCTTGCTGTCACCCAGGCCCAGCACGGGTCTCGGGTCGCCGAGGCCATTCTCGAGCACGCCCGCTCCTCGGCCGCGGTGACGATGGCCCAGGACCACGTCCTCTCCCTGGAGGGGCGGGTCGCCATCGGCGACGCCAATGCCCAGGCCCTCGACCGTCTCAACGCGGCCCAGATGGTGCAGCGCAACACCCAGCGCGAGCTGGACCGGGCCAATGCCCCCATCGTCATGGCTCTCCAGCACCGCGACTCGATGGTCAACGAGCTGGAGAACCTGCAGACCAAGCAGATCTCGATCCTCGAGGACGGCATCGCTCAGGCCCAGGTCGGGCTGGACCCCGGCGTCCTCAACGACACCGCCCGCGTCAACGCTGGTGCCGGTGGGGCGGCGAGCCCGGAGTACCCCGACCTCTGGGAGTCACTGACCCCGGCCACCGAGACCGCTCCGCGGGAGCAGCCCATCGCGCACCCCGATCCCTACGAGCCGTCTCCCGTTGAGGCTGTCTCGGTCGAGGATCAGCTGCGGACGCTCGACCAGGAGGCCAGCGCCAAGCGCCAGGAGGCTGCCTTCTTCCGCTCCGAGCACCACGACGTCGACCAGATCGCCGCCCGCGACGCCGTCCGCCAGCGCGACTCAGCGGCCGAGCAGGTGATGGTCGAGACTGGCGGTCGGTCCAAGACGTTCACCGCCGATCCCGGTGGCCCCGTCCGGCTCAAGTCGGGCCACCCCGAGGCGTCGGCCGTCGAGGCCCGCCGCGACCTGCTGCGCACCGAGCTCGAGAACACCAGCGCCAACCTGCACTCGGCCCGCCAGCGCCTGCACAACGCCCACCGCGACATCATCGACAACGGCCCTTCGGCCGAGCGCCGGGCCGAGCTCAACGCGGCACGCTCCAGCCTGACCGATGCCGAGAAGTCCCACGCCCGGCTGCTCAAGCAGGTTCACGAGATCGAGCAGGAGCTGGTCGGCTTCGAGGCCAACCCGGCGCTGCGCCAACGCTGGCGCAAGCTGATGCGCCAGCGTTACGAGTACGCCGTGGAGGAGGGGCGGCTCTCCCACAACCTCGACCGGGCCGGACCCCGCGGCGAGATGCTGCGCGAGCAGGCCGAGGCGGCACGGGCCCAGGCCACCGAGCTGAGACGGTCGCGCCTGCCCGGACGCGAGGGTGAGCCCCGTGAGTTCGGTCGCCAGACGGCGCGCGGCCCGGCTGCCCTCTCGCGCGAGGAGGCCCTGCGCGGGCATCGGCTACGCCAGCAGCGGCTGAACTACATCGAGAGCATGATCGCCCGGGGCGCACCGCCGGACCGGGTCGCCGTGCTCCAACGCCAGGCCAACATCCTGCGCCAGGCCCAGACCGAGACCCTCGACGCCGCCGCCGCCGAGACGGTCAACCGCATCCGCGACATCAACGCCCGGCAGCTGAGCACGGTGAAGACGATGGGCCTGGCCGAGGAGCCGCGCCAGGTCATCCAGCACCTGGCGACGGCGTACTCGGTGGAGGACAGGGCGCTGCTGACCGAGGCGTACCGGGTGCTGCGCGAGCCGGGGGGCGACCCCGAGGGGCTCGTTCGTGTGCAGCGCGAGAACCTCACCCGGATCAACGCCCGCATGGCCGAGCTCAGCCAGATCAGGGGCGGGGGTGGTGTCGACGTTACCCAACTGCAGATGCTCAACGAGGAGATGACGGCACTGCGTCGTCAGCACCGGGAGCTGACCGACGCTCTGGTCGGGACCAAGGTCACCGGTCCGACTCGGCGCGAGGTGGCGAAGCAGACCGTCGCCCGCATCGAGGCCAAGGCCAAGGCGGCAGCCCGCGGCGTGCGCGAGGGGATGAGCGCCGAGGCGGTGGACCTGCGCACCCAGCTGGACCGCATCTTCCAGATCCGGGGCGGAGTGCCGCCCGACGTGGAGGCGCAGCTGGAAGGGGTCAACCTCAACCTCTACACCCCGCAGGAGGCCACGACCCACGCCCAGGCGCGTGAGGTACTGCGCATCCACAAGGAGGTGGACGACCGCCACACTCCCCTCCTACTCGAGCGCGGTGCCGTCGATCAGGTCACCGTTGATCGCACCCGGGCCCGGGCCGACAAGCTGAAGGAGCTGTTGACCAGCTATGGCGGCAAGCCCAGCCCCTACGCCGGCAAGCGCATCCGCCAGGAGTCGGCCGACCTGGCCCGCGACGTCGACGTGATGGCTGCCTACGCCCTCGTCATCCATGCCGGCATCGAGCCGACACCGATGGTCGGGGCCTACGTGCTGCGCTCTCGGCTGCTCAAGGAGATGGCTGAGCTCAACGAGCAGATCGACGTGCGCGTCGCCTCTAAGGGGGCCAAGGCGCTCAAGCTGGAGGAGAACGTCAAGCAGGCGATCGCCGGGCACCAGGTCCAGGTGGCCCAGGCGCAGTTCGACATCGACCTGCAGACCGCGCAGCGGGGCAAGGCCGGCTTCGACGAGCGGGCACTCAACCGGGCCAAGTCGAAGAAGTCCTACTACAACGGCCTGATCAAGAAGCTGGAGGCCAAGGGCGAGCTGTCGTTCCAGCAGGTCAGCGAGCTCGATGACCTCGTCGACCAGATGGCCCAGGTCTACAAGGACCTGTTCGAGCCGTTGTGGCGCGACGACAAGCTGTGGAAGCGGGCCCGTGACGGCATCGCCGAGGGTCGCAGCGGATACGTCGACGTCGCTCACCGGGCCCGCATGGGCGTCGAGTACCTGCGGCCTGAGGCCGAGACCTATACCGCGGCGATGGAGCGCCTGCAGACCGCGATCCAGGAGGCCGAGGCCTCGGGCTCCGACGTGGTGCGCTGGCTCGACGCCACCTCCCAGGAGTTCATCGACCCGCTGACCGGCAAGGCCCCGACCACCCAGCGCGTGGCCGAAGCGCTGGGCCTGACCGAGGTCCCCGGTGCTCCCGGGATCCCCCGCGACGTCGGCGACCCGGCGCTGCGTCGCCAGCGCATCATCAGCAGCGAACACCCCGAGAACGTCACGCCCCTGGCCCGGCGGGCTCGGCGTCGCCAGCAGCAGGAGCTGGTCAACCGGCGGGCCCCCGGCGCTCCTCCGCTGCTCGAGATCCCCGAGCACCGTCGTGGCTACCTGGAGGTCAGGACCGCTGGCGACATCGCCGCGGGGCGCAAGAAGATCTCGATCCGTCAGCAGGTGCTGCACACCGAAGAGACCGAGATGGGGCTCGAGGAGGCGAAGAAGCTGCTCGCCCAGCGCGCCGACCCGAGCAACATCAACACGCCGGTCCGGCGGCTGGAGCGCCAGGAGGCACAGCTCGCCGTGTTCGACGGCAGCGCGCAGCGGCGCGTCGACCAGCTCGACACCCTGATCGAGGACCTGCAGCAGCCGCCCAACATCGCCACCCTGATCAAGGACAACTCCGATATCGAGACCAAGGCGGCACGCCACAACGGCGGCGTGCTGACCGAGGAGCAGCAGACCCGCTTCACCGACAACCTGGCCCGCATCGAGCAGGCCAAGCGCCTCTCGTCGGGACAGCTCAGCGCCGAGGACGTGAGGGCCATCACTGACGAGCGCGAGCAGCTGATGATCAACATCGATCGGATCATGAAGAAGGAGGACCTCGACGAACTGAGCTACCGCGACGCCATCGATGCCCTCACCGCGCCCGACCGGTTCATGCGCGACGTCTTCGCGGGACGCATCGAACTCAACGCAGCGACACGCGAGCGGCTCAAGGAGATGGTCGGCCCGGAGATGGGTGAGCTGCAGATCCAGATGAGGAACGTGCTCGACCAGGCCGAGAGTGAGGGCTGGTCCGAGGACGAGCTGCGCCAGGTGCTGGGCAGCCTCTACGGCACCCGCTACGTTACCGATGCCGAGGACGTCGGCCCGATCGAAGCGGTCAGCGGCTACGAGCTGGCCGACCCGAGCGTCGAGGGGACGGCATCACCGGTACGCGGGGGTGGCGACGCCACCGCCCGGGCCCGTCAGACGATGCTCGTCGACTTCATCAAGTCGCGCGAGAGCTCCAAGATCGCCAACGAGCGCGAGGTCAGAGGGATGCTGGAGCTGCTCGGCATCAACCTGATGCCCGGCGAGCGCGACCAGACCAAGGCGTTCGACCAGCTGCGCAAGCTGCTCAGCTTCCAGGAGGGCAAGGAGCCCGACCTCACCAAGATCAAGCAGGTCATCACCGAGCGGATGATCGAGCTGGGCTACGACCCGACGCGCGCTGGCGACGCCGTCGTGCGCGAGATGATGGCCCGTCACGCTCGGCTGCAGGCCTGGGCCTCCAGCCTCGGCGCGGTCCTGCCTGACGAGGTGTCGGCGATCACCGACCCCGTCGCCTACTTCACCCAGCTGGAGAACCGACTGCGCACGGTGGCCGCCGGTCGAGACGCCGACGACCTCGTCTCCAGGTTGATCAAGTTCAAGGACCGGCCGCTACCCCAGAACGTGCAGGCCATCGCCACTGCCCACATGACCGAGCTGCGCCAGAAGCTGGCCGCCGCCGAGGCGGTCGGTGACATCGAGGCGGTCGCCGAGCTGCAGCAGCAGATCGCTCGGGCCGAGGCTGGCGTGCCTCCGCCCGTGTCGGTGGTGCCGCCACCGCCTGACGTCACCCCCGAGCAGTGGGCGCAGCGCCATCAAGGGCTGGAGACCGAGGCCTCTGCCCTTGCTCAGTCTCGCCAGGAGATCACCGCCCAGCGTGACGAGCTGGCCGCCGAGCTGGCCAAGGGCGGACCGCAACGCCCGACCAACGTCAGCGAGGAGGCCATCTTCTGGCGGGCGCGGATGAACGACATGGTCGAGGCCCAGAGCGATCCCGAGGAACTGCTCACCGTGATGCAGCGGGCCAACGAGGCGGCCGGCGCGGCTGAGAAGAACCCGACCGGCCCGCTCATCGCTAACGAAGACCTGATCACCAAGGCGATGCCGACCGAGGACCTGTCGCTGCGGCCCCGGCTGCAGTCGCTCGACAACGACCTGGCCAACCTGACCAACGCCGAGAAGGCCAACGCCGACGCCGTCGCCAAGCTCGGCCCCGAGCCCGAGCCCAACGTGTTCGCCGACCCCCTGGCCGACGCTCCGCCCCCCGAGCGGATGACCCCAGCCCCCGAGGGTCCGCTCGATGACGAGAACCTCAACCTCTCGGAGATGAACAAGCAGCTGACTCACATCACTGAGCAGCTCAATGACCTGATCGCCATCCACGGATCGTTCGAGACCGCTCCGCCCGAGATCCAGCAGGCGATGTCCGAGCTGGCGATGCGGGGGCAGCGCTTCAACGAGAGGATCAACGCGGCTGGTCGTGTCAACCAGCTGAAGAAGCAGTCGAAGATGTTCCGCGACTGGTGGAACGTCCACAATGCCGAGCAGGGCAACCTCAGTGCCGGCGGTCGCGCCAGCTCGCGGGTGACCCCGGCCATCCCCGGTCAGATCGACATCGACTGGGAGTCGTCACTGCGTGAGGGCATGGCGGTGACCATGCCGATCCGTCAGCTGCTGTCCGAGGGCCATCAGATGCCGACCAACTTCGGCGTCGGGCTGACGATGGGCAAGGAGCTCAAGACCATCGCCTACGGCCAGGGACGCACGGCCCGCACCGGTCAGCGCACCCTGATCGACACGCTCGAGTCGCTGTTCTCCGACGGCTCGGTGCTACCCCGGCGTCGGCCTCCCGGGGCGCGCCTCGCCCGCGAGGAGGCGGTGCTGGCCCGCCAGCTCGGCGTCGTCGAGGAGGGCGGAGCGGCGCTGGAGCAGCGGGCCACCGAGCTGGGGACCAAGGCCAGGGAGGCCGCGGCCGGACACCGGGCCAAGGCGGCCGCACTCGAAGCGCAGGCCGAGGTCCACCGTGCGGCGATGGAGCCGGCCGCGGCCCGCGAAGCAGAGCTGACCGCCTACACCGCCCGCGACCCCGAGCTGATGCGCGGCCAGGCCCGCATCGCCAAGCACTACAACGAGGCCAGGGCCCGGGCCACGACCCAGTACAACACCGCGCTCAACCAGCACAACATGCACCTCGGTCGGGTGCGCGCCGAGCTGGCCAAGGCGCAGGGTGGGATGGCCGGGATCACGTCCCGGGAGAACTACCTCAACATCTTGATGCGCAAGGCCGAGCGGGCGGCCAAGAACCGCGACAACGTGACGGCGCGGGAGTTCGTCCGGGACATGAGGCAACTGTCCCTGGCCCGTAAGGCATTGAAGCCGGGGGATGCCACGAGCGAGGCCGAGTACAACGCCATCGAGAGCCTGCTCGTCAGCTACTACGCCGACGCCTCCAAGATGGAGATGACCCAGCAGTACGCCGACAACATCGAGGCCCGCCTCAAGCAGTTCAAGAACGCGTCGGCCGCTGACAAGGTGGGCTCGGCCTCGCTCGTCAACCCGGTGACCGAGAGGGTCTGGGTCGACGGGTGGACGCCACTGGCCGAGCTGATCCTGGAGAAGGACCAGTCCGAACGAGTGATCGCCCAGGCCCTGGCCGACGGGGCGACCAACCTGCACCGCGAGATCGGCAACGGCAACACCTGGAACTTGGTCGACAAGTACACCGCCTTCTTCAAGGCGTACGCCACCAGCCGGCCCGGGTTCCACGTCCGCAACGCGATGTCGGGCGTGTTCATGAACACCGTGGCCGGAGTCCCCATCGCCCACCAACTCGAGGCCATGCCGATCTGGCGCGAGTTCCGGGCCAACCCCCGTGAGTTCTGGGAAGGCACCACCGACCGGGTGCGCGCGGCCCTGGCGGCGATGATGTCGACGGGTGGCGGCGGACAGTTCTCCGAGGGCTTCGACCTCACCAACCGGTCGATGGCCAAGGGCACTCGGGTCTACAACTTCCTGATGAACAACCGGTTGATGCAGTGGAACCGCAGGGTGGGCGAGAAGGTCGAGGGCGTGATGCGCCTGGGCATGGCGCTCGATTCCATCGACCGGGGCCACACCATCTCCGACGCGATGAACCGCATCGCCAAGTACCACTTCGACTACCGCGAGATCTCCCGACTCGACAAGACGGCCAAGCGTCTGATCCCGTTCTGGACGTTCATGTCGCGCAACTTCCCCCTGCAGATCGAGCAGATGTGGGCACGGCCCAAGACATACCTGTGGTATCAGTCGCTGGTCCGCAACTTCAGCGAGGACCCCAGCCCGCTGACGCCTGGCTACTGGCTGGCCCAGGGTGCGTTCACGATGGACCCCACCGCGCAGAGGGCATCGGGCGACGACGCTCCGTGGTACCTGGCCCCCGACCTACCGCACCTGCGCATCGCCGAGCCACTGGTCGCGGCGTCGCAGGGGGAGTGGTCCAAGGTCGGCATCTCCGACATCAACCCGCTGCTCCTCGCCCCGTTCGAGGCGATGGCGATGGGCAAGAAGGCGTACACGGGCGCGCCGATCGAGGGCTACGAGAAGCTGTCGATGCCGATGGCCATGCTCTATCCGATCTTCGCCATGCTCGGGCAGACCGCTACCGGTGGGAGGACCGGCAATACTCTGGTCGATGAGCGCGCCGCTCACATCGCCCGCTCGACGATCCCCCCGATCGACATGCTCGAGCGCCTGATCCCCGGGTGGGGCGACCCCGAGTCCCTGACCTCGGGTCGAGAGCTCGAGACGATGGCCCGGTTCCTCGGCATCCCGGCCTACAACCTGACCCCGCAGCTCCGCAACAGTACGGCTCGTCGAAACGTCAGCGATCGACGGAACGACGCGCGCGACGCTGCCGAGATAGCGAGGATGTGATGGCCACACCAACCACGACGATCGACGCCCTGCCCATCGCCACCGAACCGTTGGCCCCGACCGACCTGGTCATCGTCCAGCAGTCGGGGGTGACCAAGAAGGCCACGGTCACCGCAGTCGGTGCCGGATCGGTGACCGACGTGGTGTGGGTCGGGCCCGACGCCCCGTCCGATCCGACGATCGAGCTGTGGTACGACACCGACGCCATCTCCGAGACCGGGATGACCGGCTCGACGGTGGATACCGGAGAGCCCTACCGCATCATCATGTTCTCCGACGGCACGGTGCGGGCCATCCCGATCGATGCAGTGACACCGACCGCCCCGATCGACCTTGTTGCCGTGCCGCGGATCTCCTCGGTGAAGCTGACGTGGGACGATGTGGTCGGGGCGACGAGCTACACGATCTACCGCGACGGCGTGGTGTACGCCACGACGGCGACGGCCACCTACCGCGACGGCGTCGTGGTCGTCGGCGAGACGTACACCTACACCGTGCGAGCGTCGAACTTCTACGGCCTGTTCTCGGACTACTCCGACGAGGCCACCGCGTACATCGACCCGGCCCTCAACAACGCCCCGGTCGTCGAGGTCCGCACCTGGCCCACCACTTCGGTCGCGGTCGGCAACCGGGTCATCGTCAGGGTCAACGCCTTCGATCTCGATGCCCAGGTTCTCGCCTTCATGTTGGGCACCGACGTCGGCAGCCTGATCGCCACCTCTGACCCGTCCGTCTGGTACCTGGAGCCTTCATGACCACCCACACTCTGACCGGCACGGCCACCGACACGATGGGCGCGGCCGACACCGATACCGGCACCATCAACTCGACGGCGTCAGCACCGCAGCGGGTGGTGCGTCGAAGCTTCTTCGAGAACCGGATCATGTGGGGCAGCGCCATCGACTCCACGATCCGCGGCCCGTTCTTCACCGCCGACACGGTCGGGGGTCCCCTCAACGACATCGCTCAGGGCATCGTCTCGCGCGTCTGCCCGCCCGATCCGATCACCCTGTCGACGATCTTCGAGGTCCACCAACCGTGCCGGTTCGCCGGCTGCCGCATCTACAAGGCACCGACGGCGGCGGGCACGTCGATCCCCGTCACCCTGTGGTCGGGCACCACGACCGGGACCGTGCTCGCTTCCGAGACCATCGCCTCGTGGGTGTCCGATGGTGGCGGGTGGTATCAGGTCGACTTCTCTCCGACCGTCGACCTCGTCCCCGGCGTGACGTACGTGATCGGATTCTTCGCTGCCGATGGGGTGTACTCCTTCTCCCAGTGGGTGTGGCACGTCCAGGACACCGTGGTCTGGCCGCTCCACAACCGCTACCTGAAGGACGCGTCGGGCATCCGCTCCGATGGCTCGGCGGTTGGAGTTCACACGGGCTCACCAGCCATCACCTTTCCGACCACCCACTACGCGGCCAACTACTACATCGATCCTCAGGTGGAGTGGGACGATCCGCTGCCCGGTTACAGCGGGGGCACCGAGTACCACTCTCAGTGGGTCGTTCCCCACACCCGCCACGCCTTCCCGGTCGCCGTGTACTTCGCCGACCCGCCCTATCTGTCGGACTACTACGACATGGGGGTCAACACCCTGATCGCCGGGAGCCTGCAGCGCGATGACTACCGCGAGGCGATGAACGCGATGGGCAACACGATGGATTGGTGGCCGGTCATCGGCACCCTCTCACCTGCCGAGATGGTGTCGCTGTACGCGGAAGAACCGGACATCGCGGAGTCGGTCGTCGGCTATCAGTTGTGGGACGAACCCGATCTCACCGGCACCTTCCAGCCCCCGGCAACACTGCGCGCCTGGACCAACGGCATGCGGGTGCGCGACTCCACCCGACCGATCTACCTCGGCTTCGGTCTGATGGCGACACGCAACCAGGGGTTCTTCGGGGCGCCTGCCGGGGGGGCGATGCTCACACTCAACGAGTACTGGCGGGAGTGGGCCGACTGCTGCGACATCATCGCCTGCGACGACTACTCCTGGTACTACGACAACAATGCGTCGGGGAACTTCGGGGTGTGGGCCTACGCGCAGCAGGTCGGGCGGATGAGGGAGATCTGCGACGATGCCAAGCCGGTGTGGCTCGTCGTCGAGACCACGTCACAGATCGTTGGTGCGCCGCTACCGGACGACACGGTGAAGGCGATCTGGGCAGCGCTGATCGCCGGGGCCCGCGGCATCGTGCTGTTCGACAAGAGGTTCGCCTCTGACTTCGTCACCCAGGACCTCAACGCCATCCACGCCAACGCTCCGATGAAGGCAGCGATCACCGCCCTCGCCGCACAGTTGCAGACCCTCGGCCCGGCGCTGCTGTCGGAGGACCTCGGCCTGGTGTCGACCTACACCTCGACCAACACCACCGAGGGTCCGATCGGTGGTACCTACGGAGTGCCGTTGCACTACACGTCGCGAGCTGACGACACCTACGAGTACGTCTTCGTCCAGTCGATCCGCCCCGGCGCGACCACGGCGACGATCACCATCCCAACGTGGACGTCCGAGGTGGTCGACGTGCTCGGCGAGTCGCGCACCGAGACGGTGTCGATCGACGGGCTGATCACCGACACCTTCGACAACTACCAGGTCCACATCTACCGCCGGCTGGTGGGCGAGGCCCTTCTGGTCGACGTCGGAGAGTCCTCGTTCGTCGTCACCACTGGTGACGAGGAGATCGGTTGATGTGGCACACACCGTGACGGTGACCCTGCTCGACGCCGCCGACACCCCGTGTCCGGGGCACGCCGCCGACCTCGCTCTCGTCGCCACCCCGTCGACCGGGGTGACGATCAGCAGCGTGACCGATCATGGCAACGGCACGTACACGGCGACGGTGAGCTCGAGCGTGGAGGGCACGATCGACATCGATGCCCTGTTCGAGGGCGACCAGCTCACTGCGACCGGCAATGACGACGCGGTGTTCGTCGACTCCACTCCTCCACCCACCGGGCAGTCGCCCGTGTCGCTCATCGCCGCCGACGGTGAGCTCGTCGACGAGGGGGGCATCTCCAACTTCGTCGGCAACGGCTACTACGAGCGGTCCGGGTTCACCCGTGCCGCGGCCTGGAGCGGGCCCAACCCAATCGGCGGCACGTTCGCCGGGTTCGATCACCCGCAGTTCATCCCCATCGCCTGCTGGCATACCGACTTCTCCGACCCCGACTTCTACGACCGGATGGACGACCTCGGGCTCAACGGGATGCTGAACGCTTGGGAAACGGTCGACCTCAACGATCTCGCTCCGAACCACAAGTGGGCGACAGTCATCTCTGACCAACATCCGGGCGGCACGATCACCACCGGTCAGGATCCTCACGTGCTCGGTGTGCTGTCGGGTGAGGAGCCATTCGATCAGGCCGGCTACGAGGCGATCGTCGCCGACCAGACGACCTGGCTCGCCACCTCCGATGGGCCGGGTCGGTTCGGGTTCTACAACTACACGGTCCACATCCTCAACAACGATGACGGATTCGGACCGCACTCGACCGCCGACGCTGTCGAGCAGGCAGACCTGATCACCTGCGACTACTACTGGATCAGCGGCGCACCCGACCCCACCCACCACGTCTACGACAACATGCCGTTCTACTTCTACACGGCACTGGGCACCCCGACCGAGAGTCAGCTCAAGCGGGGCTCCAACTACGGATCGATGATGGACACGATCCGCAAGCACTACGCCGAGGGTGGCAACTCGCGCAAGCCGGTCGGCATCTGGGTAGAGAACGGGGCTCCGTTCTCCGACGCGGCCACCGGCATGATCACCCCGGCCCAGATGAAGTGGGCGATCTGGTCGACGATCGTCCACGGTGCGCGCTCGATCACCTACTTCAATCACACGTTCCGCGAGGACGAGGACTTCTCGTCGAACAACTTCAACGACAACTTCTACGGTGGACCGGGGGTGCCGGGGACCGGGATCTACCAGGCAGCGAAGGACATCAACTACTCCGCTCTCGTCGTAGCCCCGGCGATCAATGGACCGTTCGACGGGTACCTCTGCTTCGGTGACGGGCTCGCCGACTACACCCACACCGGGTTCCTCGTGTCCTGCACTTCGGCCAACCCGCGCAACTACTACTCCGGGGTCGATGCCTCGTGCCGATGGGTGCCGACCGAGGAGAAGCACTACATCTTCGCGACCACGCGCGAGGCAGCCGGCACGACCGGGTGGGTGACCACGTTCCGCATGGTGGACCAGGGGCAGACCTTTGCCGTACGGTTGTACGACACGGGGGGGACGTTGACGATCAGCCGCGGCGGTTCGATCCCCGCCGGGTTCTGCGAGTTCACCGACAGCTTCGCCACTGCCGAGAGCTACAAGTGCTACCGGATCGACTGATGGAGGTCTGATGAGCGCTCTCAAAGTTCGCACCGGTCCGTCGACATGGGATACCACGTCAGGAACGGGTGCTGTGGGTCCGGCTGGTCCTGCTGGAAGCACAGGGCCAGCCGGACCCGCTGGCCCTGCTGGTCCGACCGGTCCGGCTGGCCCGGCCGGGGCCAGCGTCACCGGGCCCGCCGGTCCGACTGGTCCTGCCGGCCCGACCGGTGACACCGGGCCGACCGGGGCGACGGGAGCCACCGGGGCGACAGGCGCGACTGGCCCAGCTGGTGCCGATGGTGTCGATGGCATCGACGGCGCGGCCTACGCCGGCCACGCCACGTTCACCTACAACGCCACGACATCGGCTCCGCCGACGGGCAACCAGCTGCGGCTGAACAATGCGACGTTCGCCTCGGCGACCACGATGTGGGTGTCCCAGACCACCGTCGACGGGCTCGACGTGACCATCGGACTGGCCAAGATC
>Ga0070686_100000160_pt1 | contig 46316 bp, 50 predicted proteins | sample KBSS23LmetaG_FD_65654 | JGI IMG/M metagenome (GOLD analysis project Ga0070686, IMG submission 65654) | Switchgrass rhizosphere microbial communities from Kellogg Biological Station, Michigan, USA - KBS S2-3L metaG | ecosystem: Host-associated > Plants > Roots > Rhizosphere ...
CAGGTTGGGCAAATCCAACCTGCCGCCGCGTGACTGTCAGACGATGATGACGACGTACACGCCATCGGGCGTGGTCTGGTCATCGACTTCCTGGATGTCCGACTCCTCGATGTCGTCACCGACCTCACGGCGAACGATCACCGTGACGTGGTCGCCGTAGTTGTCGAGGTCACTCTTCAGTTCTCCGACGTTCATTTCTCACCTCCTCTCATTGGGTCGACACCCGCGCCCAGGTCTCACCGTCGGCCTCGCGGTTGATCGCCGCCCCGTGGATGCGGGACTCCACGACCGAGTCCGCCGCTTCGCGGGCCTGCTCGTAGATGGTCGGGGTGTAGCTCTCCAGCATTCCCCTGACGACGCTCTGCACCATCGGGCTGAGTGCATTGCTGAGCGAGGCACTGAGTGCCTCGCGCGGCCTGGCCTCTGGCGCCTTGCGGTGAATCGCCAGCTGCTCCGTCTGGTCGTCGACCCCGGCGAGGATGTCTTCGGTGGTCACCTTGCGCCCGAGCCCGTGACGGATCGCACTGGCCGTCTTGGCGTAGTTGAACGCCTGGCGCATGAACGCCGGGGTGATGTCGGCCTCGGCCTTGAAGATGAGACCGCCCTCGTCGCTGAGGGCGGGCAGGCCCCCGTCGTCGAGGACGATCCCACCCATCGCCGCGTAGACGCGGTCGAAGTCGACGTCGTCGGCCAGGGTGTCACCCAACTCGATGTAGGCGAGGCGCTCGCACGCCTCGCGGTCGAGGTTGCCGAGGTGGATGATCGCCTCGGTCCTGCCGTATCGGGTCGATCCCTTGGTGATCTTCTCGATGTGGTTGGTGGTGAACACGAACACGGTCTGACGCAACGTCTTGGCCTTCGAGCCATCGAGTTGGTCGAGGACCTTGGAGACGTCGAAGGGGTTGGTCACCCCGGCGATCGACTCGGCGTCCTCAAGGAACACGAAGTTGCGCGGATTGTTCATGTGCGCCATCTGCAGGGCGTAGTCGAAGTTGTCCTCCGGCCTGCACTGCACCACCCCGAACCCGTGGGCGATGGCCAGGCGCGTCAGCTGGTCGATCAGTTCCGACTTGCCGACGCCGTAGTCACCCTCGAGCCAGATAATCATCTTGCCGTCGTTGCCCAGTTCGATGTGGATGCCCTCCTTCTCGATGAGGCTGAACAGCTTGAGGTTGAGCCGGTCCCAGGTGCGGGCGGTGAAGACCAGTTCCTTGGCTGGCTTGTTGAGGTCGATGAACTGCGGCACCTCGGTGGCGAAGACCGCCTTGCCGCGATAGATCGAGTTCTCGTCGAGGTACCGGGCGACGCGGTCGAAGAGCTCCTCGACCGCGGCCTGCACCTTCTTCACCGCTGACACCGACAGGCGCAGCACCGACCCGTAGACCGGGTCGCTACCGGCGCCGATCTCCATCACCGCTTTGCGCCCGAACTCGGGGGGCAGCTTGCACAGCCCCCAGGGCACGAGCTTGTTCTGCTTCCAGCCGATCTCGACGTTCAGCTGCTGTGGATCCTGGACCCACGTCTTCATCCCGAGCAGCTGCCCGAACAGGTCGTGCATCACGGCGTTGGTGGCGATCGCACCATCACCGGGGCGGTGGTGGAACAGGCGCTGCGTCGTGTTGTACTCGTTGGCGGCGGTGATCGCCGCGTCGAGCACGTCACGCGCCTCCTCCAGCGGCGTGTCCGGGTTGGAGGCGAGGAACATCGCCCGCGTGTTCTCGTTGTGACGGCGGATCGACTCGTCCGCGGTCATCACCTGCCCTCGTGCTGCGGCCATTGCGGCCACGATCTGAGCGCGGGCGATTGCTTGCGTATCTGGCATGGTTCTTCCTTGTCTGGTTGGTTCCCGATGCACGGTCGTGCACCGGCTGAGCGCGCCGAGAGAGCTCGGAACGCTGAGCCAGAGAACGACCACGAGCCCCTCCCCGTTGCCGGGAAGGGGCTCTCATGTGGTTGCTGGTCAGGGGCTGGTTGTCGAAATCGCCACTACCCACCGACCCGGTACGTGCTCATGAGTTCACCGTCGACGAAGAGCTTCAGCCCCTCGTCGCTCGGGTGCAGCATGATGATCCGCTCGTTGCCGTCGGCATCCATCCCGCGGTAGCCCATCCCCGTGTCATCGGCGAATGGGGCCCATGAGGCGTAGTCGTCGAGAGCCACTGGTACCGCCAGCACGTAGTGACTCATAGGGCCACCGATCTGAGCGCTGCCGCATCGGCACGCAGATGGCGGCTGACCACGTTGAGACGCTCACGCAGGAGCGTGTCCGTCTCCAGCTTGCGCCGCGTGGCGCGGTCGGCATTGCGCGCCGCGCTGAGCAGGTAGTTGATGGCGTGGTCGGCATCGACGATCTGACGCTTGCACTCGCTGAACTCCAACGCGTCGAGATGCATGATCGCATCGGCGAGCATGCATCTCACCTCGGCCATGCGGCGGCGCTCCTCGGCACCGAGATGGCGGTACACCCCGGTGGCGAGGCGAGATGCCTGGAGCTCGAGGTCCGAGCGGATGTTGGTCGGCACCGCGGCCAGCGCGGCACGCGCCTTGTCGCGCTCGGCAGGGTGCAGCAGGTAGCGCTTGGCGAAGTGATAGTCGAACGTCGACATCATCGTCTCGGCGCGGTCTGCCCGGTCCGCCTGCTCTGCGCGCAGGCTGAGCGCCCACTGGCTGTTGATCTGCTCGGCGATGGCACGCCTGATGTACGCGTCGAGCGTGAAGCGCGAGCGCACATCGGTAGCTGTCGCCTCGATGCGCTCGCGCTGTGTGGTCATGACTCACGCTCCGCACGCGCATTCATCGCCACCCGACTCCACGGTGAGGCAGCCAGCGTGGAGATGATCAGCCCGATCATCGTCTCGTTGACGTTGAGCATCACCGGGTCGTCGGGGTCCTCGCGCCCCATCATCATGGCCTTCATCACCAGGGTGATCACCTCGATCGCCCCGCGCCACGCCTCGGGCGACTCGCCCAGCCTGGCGACGACGGCATCGATGACCTGGTCGATGACCGCCACGACAACCGGCGGCAGCGAGCCGCTGACCTCGGTCATGGTGTCGAGGAACTCCTGGTGATGGTCAGCGGTCATGATGCTGGTTCCTTGCTTCGATGCGGCCGCGGATGTCTGCCTGGCGCCACGATTCACGCTGGCTCTCGCGCTCGAGTCGGCGCAGCATCCACATGATGAACGCCGGGATCAGCACGACCGCGCCGATCATCGCCCAGAAGACGTTGAACTCGTCGGGCGTGAGGTGATGACGGCTCATCGCGTCACCGCCTGATAACGCTCGTCGCGCGCCTCGGCAGGCCAGCATCCATCGTGGCAGACGCCACGATGGATGTCGCAGGCACGATCATGCGAGCCCGAGTGATGGGCATACAGCCCGGTAGCTGCTGCTTCGCAGCGGAAGCACTTGAGGTAGGTCATTGGTATCTCCCTTGTCTGGTTGTTGGTTGTGAGAACGACGACGAGCCCCACCCCCTAACGGGGATGGGGCTCGATCGCAGTAGCTGGGGCTATGGCTTGTGCTTGAACTCTGAGTTGATGAAGCGGTCCCAGTCCTGCTGTGGGGACAAGCGGGAGCGCTTCGGACGGCGGAGCTTCTGGGCCAGCCCGATCGTCGAGATCCTCGCCGCGTAGCTGAGGATCACGAAGACGATGAAGCCGAGCCAATGGAGCACGGTCACAGCGCCACCATCCCGACGTGGCAGGTGCAGTCACAGATGGCGAACGCCATCTTGCCGTTGGCGGTGCGGCCCTTCACATGGCCGCTGCAGTGACGATGACGACGGAACCTACAGAGCAGGCTCACAGCGGCACCTGCGCACCCTTGGCATCGCGGAACGCACCGCGCAGGCAGCTGTCCTGCTCGAGGCTCTCGGTGAGGTCGCCGACCCCGCACTCCACGCCGCGCTCATGAAAGCGCCTGAACGCCTGGTACATCGTCATGTCGCTGACCTCGGTGAGCGGGCCCGCGGTGATGTGGGCGCGGACCCATGCGACGAGCGCGTGGACCCACAGCTGAGTGGCCTCCTCGAGCATCTCCGGCCACTCATGCACGTCCTGGTCCTGGATCGCCTCAGCGGCCTTTGCAAAGGCCTCTGAGCGGGCGATACCGAAGGGTGGCGTCTGGTCCGGGTCGGGGATGAACCTGACCGATCCTGTGATCATGAGCGTGGCTGGCTCGTTGTCGCGGATGATGGCGAGGCACTCCGTGAACTCGTCGATGGTGGCGCACTCGAACGTGGCCGTGATGGTGATGGACATGGCTATCGGTCTCCTCATGTACTGATGTGATTGCTGGCGGGCTCATGGGGTGTTGTGGATTACGAAACTGCCCCCGAGATCCACTCGGTCCAGGTGCGTGAGCCCATTCGCTGCCTGGACGCGACGATGCCGCGCCCCCGTTGGGGGACGCGGAAAGACGCGGCGATAGGCCGCGATCCCCCTTAGAAATCAGGGGATCGCGGCCTATCTAGCTGCTACTTGCTGGCCCGCGGTGTGGCCTTGGGCTTGGTGGCGTCGGATACCTGCTTAGCGATCTCGCGCTTGGCCGACTTGCCCTCGTCACCGAGCGCGGCCACCTGGGAGGCCACGAAGGCGGAGAAGTCGTGCTCAAGTGCGACCAGGCGCTTGACATAGTCCTTTGTCGTGGCGAACGCCTTGGGATCGGCGATGGTGTCCCACACGTAGCCGGTGAGGTTGTACTCCGCCTTGCGGTTGACCTTGGCCTTGGTGGCCGCGGACTTGGCCTCGTCGGCATCGATCGCCTCTTGCGAGCGCACCGCGATGTCCACGCGCTTGCCCTTGTCATTCGTCATCTGGTATTCGGAGCGCTTGGGCAACCAGGCCAGGTAGCCATCGATGTCACGCACGCCGTACGTACCTGTCAGATCGTTCGTGCACACCTTCAAGTAGTGCGCCATCGATCCCGTGGTATGGCCCCAGAGTGCGAGCCCGAACGGGATCGTCAACCTGGCCAGATCGATGCTGTCGATCTCCCATGCCTCGCCGCGCTGGTTGCCCACCGCGGTCACCCAATCCGTCGCCGTAAAGCGCTTGCGCTCCCATGTTGGGTGCTCGGCCGACCACACGCCATAGGCGCTGGTCACGCTCGGGGCGACCGTGGCCAGTGCTGTCGTCACCTGGTCGATCATCGTGACGAAGTAGGCATCCGCGTGCTCCGTCATCCATTCCGACCAGGTGCCAACCGCCCCGATTACCGCGGTGGCTTGGGCTACCGCCTTGGGGTCGGCCGTCGGCACCATCGTGCTGGTATCGCTCATCGTTCTATCTCCCTGTGTCCTGCCGATACGGACCATCCCGATCGGTCTACTTAGTGCTCTGACCAGGGGTTATGTCCACCTTCGTCGGCCGATATGGCCATCTACCAGGGGTTATGCGGGTCGGCCCTGCCCCCACCCCCCCCACCTGGGCCACGAGCGGGAGTACTGGGTGGAAGCAAGAAGGGTGTGGCCTGGGTACAAAATCATGTGATTGCAGATTTGGGCTTTTCGGGGCCCCATACGCTGGAATGATTGATTGCAGGTGGGAGAGACAGTTTCTAGAGCGAGTGGCGGCGGATGGCCCGAATGCTTCGGATAGAAGAGCACGAAGAAGCCGATACTCCGCTCAGCGGAGTGTGGGGGGACCAGGTGGGGGGACCTGGGGGGACGTCCCCCCACCACGCGTGGGTACAGTTACGAGCGGCCGTTGAAGCTGTTTAGTATTTACCAGGTACGATGCAATACCGATATATCGGTAGCTGTGCCCGATTTCGCGCGGGGTGGGGGGACGGTCCCCCCACCGTCCCCCCACCTCACGAAGGCTGGCTCTCACCCGGCACGAGCAGCTTTGCTGCCCCCTCGGTGCGATATACGACCCAGTCGCGCTCAATGGCATACTGAACTACTTCCGGGATCAGCTGGCGCTTCTCTTTGCGGAAACGATCTTTGACCTGTCGCGCTGTAAGCGGTTCATCGTGCACCGCCTTGGCCAGGCTGATTGCACGCTCCTCGATCCAGCTGAGATGCCTCTCGTTCTCTCGAATCGCGTCCATCCGTCCTGCGGCACGGGCGTTCCTTACAGCAACCTCCGATACTCCAGCAAGAACCCGTGATCTCGTACAGAGGGAGTGCGCCTCGATCTCGGAAGCCAGCTGCCAGTGGAGGGGCTCTGGCTGCGCGAAACGGTCCATCAGGGCCAGGAGGCAGGCAAGACGCAGTCGCAGGAGCATCCGGTGCCCGTCGATGGCGAGGCCTCCCACCGTGGAACGGGCGTAGTCCCAGTCCAGAACCTCCTGCTGTACCTCCAGCGGGAAGACCATCTCACCGATCGCGCGGCTGGCGTCACCGGGGTAGTACCGAGGCAGTATCAGCGGCACGACGCGACGTTGTTCGCCAGCTTTCAGCTTCGGGCCAGGGTTGTCCATCCCGAAGTAGAGGAACCGACCAGGAAATCCGAGGCTCTCGACGTCCCCCGTGAACAACGAGCCCGCTACGCCGTACTGAACCCCCAGTACCAGCGACACTCGCACCATGTCTGCGGGGAACTTCTCGCTGCCCGCAGCCTTCGTCCCGCCGACGTGCTTGCCCCGCTGGCCCGACCACGCCGTCGTCAAGTAGGGGACCATCGTTGCGCCCGAGCGGTCGTTCTGCACCGCCAGCGTCTTGCCCTCGTCGAACTCCACCTGCAGCCCGAGCAGGTAGCGGGGTGGTGGCTCTGGCTCGCCGCGCTTGACCACCTGTTTGACGATCGCTTCCGTCACCAGCCCCTCTCCGCTGCGCAGGTTGACTCCGTAGTGGTAGGACTCGTCGTCGTAGGCGTCGCAGAGTTGCTGCGCCATCGCCATTGTCGAGGACTTCCCCGAGCCCGAGGGCCCGCAGAGTGCGACGTAGAGGTTGAGCGGTGAGGCCACTCCGTGCACGATCGGTGCCACCCGGATCGAGGAGGGAACCCGCACCGAGTAGGCCGAGAGCACCGCACCGAGCAGGCCTTCCGGGCACTTGCCGTTGCCGTGGGCCGCGGCGCGGATTGCCTCCAGCCACGGTGTAGCGGTCCAGAAGTCGTCGGAGAGCCAACCGTCGGACGTCGAAGGAGGCGTCCGCGGCTGGCCCGATATCCCGGCGAGATTGCGGAGGATCTCGACTCGCTCCGACTGGGAGGGGAGTTGACCCAGCTGGTAGCACCCCAGGACGTCGATGACATCGTAGGTCTGGTTGTTCACCGAGGTCGGCACCGGGTGTGCGTTCGAGGAGAACACGTAGAGCCGGTCCTTGGCGTTGATCGTCGCCGAGTGGCCCTCGCGCGGGTCCTTGCCCGGCCGCGCCCAGTAGCTGTGGAACTCGTCGGAGTGCTCGTAGCTCCAGCCGTTGTTGTCGAGGACCATGTCCATCGGTGGCAGCTGCACCCCGTCGATCCACGAGTCGGTGTGCTCGATCCTCGAGAGTGAGACCCCGCCCGGCAGCGCCGGAACACGTAGCGCCTCGGGCGGGGTCTCCGACGCTGCCACGGCGTCGAATGTGGAGATCGCTGCACAGATTGCCTGCCACTGTCCCGCCGTGGCCCAGGCGATCGTGTCGAACGATCCCGATTGTTGCACCCACGGCTGGCCCGTGGGGTGAGTCGTTCCGTTGGATGGCGCTGCCACGACGTAGCCGCCGTGGCCACGGGTTTCTACCAGGGTCATCCCCGACCCGTCCGAGGCCAGCTTGGTGTTGCCCTCCTGCGCCTCGCCTTCGACGTGCACGGCGACGTGGAACCCGCCGCCCGGTGTGACGACGAAGTACCCGTCGAGCCATGACTCGAACACGCTGGCGTGCTCACCGAGCCGGGAGCGGAGCTCGTCCATGTGCTCCATGAATCGGCCCTCGAAGTCGAGGACCTGCAGCCGCGTCGGCCCGCCGCAGATGATGGCGAATCCTTCGGTCCGCTTGGCCCAGCGCTGCACCGTCAGCAGGTCGGCCTGGGTCTCGATGTACTCGCGCCAGCTGACGACGTCAGGACGCTTGTTCGCCTTCAGTGGGATCACGGAGAGCCCGGCCCGGTGGGCTTCCAGCATCGCTGTCTCGATCGAGTCGGTCATCGTGTGTTCCGTTCCGTTCGGTCCGCCAGGCTGCGTACTTCGCAGCGGCTTCTTCCTTTTCGGGACTCACACGCCGTGTGGCTGCGGCGTGTGGTCGTGGACTGTAGCCCTCGGGCAGGGGTGGTGCGGGAACCCACCCGTTCTCGAGTTTCTTGCCGATCCAGCGCAGGCCGCGGATCGTGACCAGCCGCTTGATCTCGGGCCAGTCGTCGTAGATCTTGGGGTACGAGAGCCCCGCTGCCCGGCCCAGCCTGACGGCTTCGATCAGGCTGGGGGGCAGCTTGGACGGCGCACCGAGGTGACCTCTCTCGGCGGCGTCGTTGTTGTTGTCGCTGTAGGTCCCGAGCTCGAGGTGCGATAGGCGGAAGCACGGCGGGTTGTCGCACTTGTGGCGGACTACCAGGCCCTTCGGGATCGGGCCGTTGGCCATCGTCCAGATCCAGCGGCTGGCCGTCATCTGGCGGCGCTTGTCGTCCGTGGTGTGGACCAGGACCCTGCCGTATCCGAAGCGATCGACCGACCCCTGCCAGATCCGGCACGGCGTCGGCTGGGGGTTCGGCGGCGGGTAGTCCTCCCGCCGCCGAACGTAGAGCTTGCGCGGTCGCCCGCCCTGCGCGTCCCCCCAGCCCATCAGTCGTCGAAGAGGTCTTTGCCCGACACCGACGCCGGGGTGGCCTGCTTCCACGACGCCGAGTACAGCTTCGGCGGGTTGAAGCCGCGGTTCTTGCGGACCCCGTTGCCGGTGTAGGCGACGGCCAGCTGGTCGCCGGGGTTGAGCCCGGTGCCCCCGCCGTCTCGCACGGCCTTGCCGATCGCCGCTTTCATCGACATCCCCTCGCCCTCGGCGACGTCGAAGTTGCCGCCCTTGGCGTAGATCGTGCGCTGCCCGTCGTCCTCGTCGGTCGACTTCAGCGCCGTCTGCAGCGTGATCACCAGCTGCATCCGCGGCGATCCGTCGGTCCAGGCCAGCTTCTCGCCCGTCTCCAGGTCGGTCTGCTGGCGGACTTCGGCCGAGACCACCTCTCCCATGATGACGTCGTTCAGCTTCTCGAAGGGGAAGGACTTGCCCCCCGCCTGCATCAGGAAGTCGTTCGCTTCTTTGGAAATGCTCATGGCACGTTGCTCCTTGGTTCGTTGTTACGTGGTAGGGCGTCGGAATGAAGCCCCCGGTCCCACTCCACCCTGGGGTCACCCGCAGGGAAGGGCAGGTCAAATGCCCCCTCGATGGTGTCGAGCAGGTCGAGCACCGCCGAGAGTTGGGCGGGTGTGATGCCGCCCTGGCGAATGGTTGGCGCCCCGCTCGGCCACTGGCGCATCAGCAGGGTGCGGGCGTCGGCCGAGGTGCCGATCGTGTTGATCCGGTCCTGCGCCCAGGTCGACATCGCCTGCACCCAGGCCTCGGTGTCGATGCCCTGCAGGTCCGGGTCGTGCGGCACGAAGTTGCCGTGGACCAGCTGTTCCATCGGCGTGGTCAGCAGCGCCTCTTCGTCGCTGGGCGGGTAGCGGAACGGCTGCGTGAAGTCGTCGCGCTTGCGCCACGCCCGCACCCGGCGCACGATCTCGGCGCCCTCGCGCCCGACCTGCAGGTCGATCCAGTGGAACTCGCAGTTGATCTGCCCGGCGGGCATGTGCACGAGCAGTGCGACATCGGTGCGCATGTTGTCCGGCAGCGGCGAGCGCACGTTGGTGGCGACGTCGTAGAACACGGCGTCGCAGTAGAGCGCCAGCTGGATGGCGAAGCCGGGCAGCGAGTAGTCGAGGCGCTTGCCGGTCTTGAGGTCGCCGAGGATGAACTGGCCCGGAACGATCACGTCGAAGCCCGGCACCATCAGCGGGCGGTGGGCCCGGTAGATGCGGTCGGCTGTTCCGGCGGCGCGCATCTCGTCGTTGACCAGGTGGCACTCGATGTACTCCGAGGTCAGCCCGGCGTGGTCCAGGCAGGTGAGGTACTCGGCGATGTCGGAGGCGTATGGCTCGGGGGCGCAGAACCCGTCGGCGCGCTCGACCCGCTCGGTCATCTTGTGCAGCGCCGTGCCGATGTCGGCTGCCTCGTCGCCCCGGCCGCGCTGGATCGCACGCTCGCGTCGCTCCTTGGCGCCCTGCTTGTTGCCGAGGTTGCTGGCGACGATGGCGCAGATCGACGGGTCCGAGGCCACCCCTTCCATCGCCCGGTCGATCTTCCAGGTGACGAGGTTCGACTCGTCGTCGAGGTCGCTGCCCCAGCCCGATGGCCGCGAGTAGCGGTCCCATTTCGTCGGGTCGTCGGGGCGCACCACCATCGGCGCCCCGTTGGCCCGGCGGAAGTCGAGCGGGGTCGGGTCGTCGCTGAGCTCTTCGAGGCTGACGCCGTCACTCACCGTTGGACCGCGCCTTGCGGGATCGGGGGGTGGCGGCGGCGACGATGCGGGCGAGCGGCTTGCGGTCTTCGAGCGCTTGGGCGATGTGATCGCCGAGGATCTTGCGCTCTTCACGCATCGAGGTGATCTGGCGGTCGATGATGCTGAGGCCCTCGCGGGCCTGCTCGATGATCGCTTCGGGGCTGAACGTGTCGGTCATGTCGGTGATCCTTGCTGATGGGTGTGATGGAGTTTGCGGAGGCAGCGCAAGCACTGCCAGGCGTCGAACAGGCCGATGTGCTCTGGGATCGGGCGCTCGCAGGTGCAGACCAGCGGTTGGTCGCGGTCTTCGTAGCGCCGATGGTCGCCGCTCAAAACAGTGCTCCTTGCAGTAGTTGTCCTGCGGCCAGCTGGTCGACGCAGTCGCCGTGGGCCCAGCGATGGCTGCGCACCGGGCACGACACGCCGTGGCCACCGCCACCTGCACGCTGGCGGACCCAGCCCGCTGTCCACTGGTGCACGCCCTTGGCCTGCACGTCGAGCTCTCCGTCACACAGTTCGCACGTCGCTCTGCGCTTCAGCGGGATTCGTAGGCGTTCGTCCTCAGGCATTGGTCACCGCCTTGGTGATCGAGGTGCGCCGTCCGTACTCGGCGATCAAGAGGGCCTCGGCGCGGTTGTGGTGCTTGATCCGCATCAGCTGGTCGGCCAGCGTCGGGAAGAGCTCCTGGGCCCGCCAGCGCGAGCGGTTCTTGCGCTCGGCGTCGGTGAGGCCGGGCTTGCGCAGGCTGAACTCGTTCTGCCACTTCAGCGACGGCACCCATATCAGAGGTATCCGAAGGATGTGCACGGCGGTGCGCAGGGAGCCGTTGGTGTCGCCGAGGCTGTAGGTCGCCTTCGAGCCGTTCATCGGCATGGCGTGGGTCCGCTCGATGTAGACCTCGGCCGGGTCCCATTTGGAGATCAGCCGGTAGACCGTGACCCCGGCGATCCCGTCGGTGTCGCGGGGCATGTCGTAGACCCGCACATCGTCGCCGTCGAGCAATGCCAGTGCCCCGGTCACGCCGGGGTCGATGCCGACGATCTTCATTCGCCGTTGACTCCCTGCTCCAAGAGCTCCTGGCACATCTGGTTGAGCGAGATGTCGCGGCGGGTGGCGGCGACGACGAGGCGGTTGCGCAGCGGCAGCGGGAGCCGTAGCTGCACGCTCACCTTGGCGTCGGCCGGGGTGATTGACTTCATGAGTCTAAGCATACACTCACTCGCAGGGATGGTCAAGACCCTCCTCGTCGTGCACAATGGCGGCGTGTCCAAGATGTACGAGCCGGTCCGCCAGAACCCGGAGAAGATGCGCTACATCGAGTGGCTGACCACGCCGCCGACGGCACGCAACCCGCCCACCGAGGCCGAGTTCGCCCGGATGATCGACGTCCACGTCAAGACGCTCTACAACTGGAAGCACGACCGGGAGTTCCGCGAGGTCTGGCAGGGCGAGACCGACCAGGTCATCGGCGACCTCGACAAGCGCCAGGCCGTGCTCGACGCCCTCTACGAGGCAGCTGCCGATGTGCGCAATCCGCGCCACGTATCTGCGGCCAAGCTGTACCTCGAAGCGATCCGCGAGATGAGTCCCGAGCGCCAGGTCACCGGCCGGGCCCTCGGCATGCTCACCGACTCCGAGCTCGATCTGATGACCAAGCGGGCCCTCGCCGAGGCACCGTGACCAATACCGAGGGCGGCTTCCAGGCCCGCAACACCCCGGCCGAGCGCCGGGCGTTCTTCGACCTGCAGCGCCAGATCGCCGAGATCATCGCCCGCATCGACGCCACCGAGGCCACCCTCGCCGACCACGAGACCCGCATCGACGTGCTCGAACCGTGAGCGACTACACCCTCGAGGAGCTTCTGCAGGAGCGGGAGTGGCGCAAGGTCGCTCCGGCGTGGAAGACCTCCAGCGACGACGACAAGGTCGAGGCGTTCCGCTACTTCTGCGCCAACTACTGGTGGATCCGCCACCCCGAGCGGGGCCGGATCAACTTCGAGCTCTTCGACGCCCAGGTCGAGGCGGTCTACCTGTGGATCTCCGAGCGCTACACCGTTGCGCTCAAGGCCCGCCAGATCGGGTTCTCGACGCTGATCTCCACCTACTGCTTCTGGCTGACGTTCTTCTATCCCGACCGCGCGATCGTGATGCTCTCGAAGACGGAGCGCGATGCGGTCAAGCTCCTCGACAAAGCGAAGTATGGCGGTCGCTTCCTCCCCGCCTGGATGAAGTACCGGGGCCCAGTCGTTCAGGTCAACCAGACACGCATGGCCATGTCGAACGAGAGTTACCTCGAGTCCCTCCCCAGCGCCTCTGACCCAGCGCGCGGTGAGACGGTCTACACCGTTGTCGTAGACGAGCTCGGTCTCCTGCCAAACTCCGACGAGGCGTGGGCGGCGATCGAGCCCATCGCCGACGTCGGTGGCCGGGTGATCATGCTCGGCACCGCTCACGGCGAGGGCAACCTGTTCCACAAGCTGTGGGTCGGGAGCCAGAACAACACCAACCGCTTCAAGGGGATCTTCTTCCCGTGGTGGTCTGGCGACCGCGATGAGGAGTGGTACGAGTCCAAGCGTCGCGACTTGCCGGACTGGCAGCTGGCCCAAGAATATCCCAACGATCCCGACGAGGCCTTCCTGCGCTCCGGTCACCCGGTGTTCAACGTCGAGACGCTGCGGGCGATGACCTCGGCCCAGCCCGAGCGGGGCAGGTTGGTCAGCGGGCCGGAGGGTCGAGAGTTCGACATCCAGCCCAACGGCCCGCTGCGGGTCTGGCGATACCCCGAGGAGGGAGCACGCTATGCCATCGGAGTGGACGTGGCTGAAGGGCTTGAGCACGGCGATTATTCGGTCGCCTATGTCGTTGATGCCAAGTCCCGAGACGTCGTCGCCTGCTTCCACGACCGGGTCGACGCCGACCTGCTTGGCACCGACGTGGTGTTCAACCTCGGCCGTTGGTACAACAACGCTCTCGTTGGGGTGGAATCCAACAACCACGGACTGACCACCAACAAGGCGCTGGCGCGGATGATGTACTCGCCGCTGTACCACTCGCGCAGCCAGTCCAAGGTCAGGGCCCAGTCGAGCGACGTGCTCGGCTGGCGGACCACGACGATCACCAAGCCGCTCGCCATCGACGAGCTCAACCAGGCGCTGCGCGAGGGCCAGCTGCACGTCCACGACGCCGACTGCATCGCCGAGCTCCGCACCTTCATCCGCGAAGGCGATGGCAAGATGCACGGCTCCCCGTTCGACGACCGGGTGATGGCCCTGGCGATCGCTGCCCAGATGCTGAAGTATGTGTGGCTACGTGAGTTCCAGCCGATTAATGAGCCCCCGCCCGGTACTTGGGGCTATATGGAGCGCATGATGTTCGGCAAGCTCGACCGGGTCTCCGCCGTCCCGGTCGAGCGAGAGCCGATCGGTCGCCACTACGTCAGGAGTCAGAGATGACCACACTCGCCCGGTACCACAAGCAGCGTCGGGTGAATCGAGGCTCGTGGAAGGCCCGCTTCACCAACCAGCGGATCAACTACCGCGGCTCGACCAAGCCGAGCACCCCCGTCCTCACCTCGATCTCGCCGACGACCGGCGTGCACGGTGCGGCCAACCAGACCGTCACCTGCACCGGCACCGGCTACATCACCGGGTTCACCAAGGTGACGATCAACGGCGTCGACCAGGCGACCACGTTCGTGTCGGCCACCTCGGTCACCTTCGTGATGCCGCTGTCGGGGATGGTGGCGGGCACCGTGTCGGTCAACGTGCGCAATGGCACCCTGTTCTCGACGACCGCCAAGACCTACACCGTTACATGAGGATCCGCTGCCGGTGCGGCAAGCCGTCCGAAGAAGATCGCACCGAGTGCTTCAACTGCCGGGTGCGCTCGGTCGGCTACGCCTTCGTCGGTGGTGGTGGCTACACCCGCTCTCGGTTCCACAACTCGACGATCGCCGAGAAGCGGGCCGAGGTGCTGGGGGACCGGGTGCTCGGCGTCGACGTCGAGCCGTCTTCTACCTACGGATGGTGAGCGATGCCGCCGATGAAGCTGACTGACAAGCTGCAGTTCGCCCGCGACGAGGTCGAGCGCTCCAAGCGCTGGCGCTCGGACAACTACGACGATCTCTGGCACCGGATGATCGAGCTCTACCGGGGCAAGCAGTACGCCGCCGCCGACAAGAACGATCGTCTCGTCGTGAACCTCGTGTTCGCCACCAAGAACGTGATCGCCCCGGCCGTCGCCATCAACAACCCGCGCTTCGTGGTCAACGCTCGCAAGCCCGAGAACGCTCCGATGGCGGTGATCGTCGAGGAGGTCCTCAACTACCTCTGGCGCTGTCACCACTTCCAGGACGAGATCCGCCTCGCCGTCGACGACTGGATCCTCGCCGGGCACGGCTGGATCAAGTGCGGCTACCGCTTCACCAAGCCGCCCGAGGTCAAGGCGACCGGCGAGATGGGCACCGAGAACAAGATCGAGCAGGGCGACCAGGAGGGCATCGATGACCGGGTGCCGATGCCCGGCAACGTCGAGAGCGAGTCGACCGATGTCATCGCCGACCGCCCCTACCTCGAGCGCATATCGGTCTACGACATGTTCGTCGACCCCGACGCCCGCCTGCCGCGCGAGATGCGCTGGATCGCTCAGCGCATCTGGCGCCCGATCCAGGACGCCAAGGTCGACAGTCGCTACGACCCCAAGGCGCGCCGGGCGATCGCCAGCCAGCAGCGCTTCATCAGCATGGGCCAGGGTGACGAGGACGGGCGGGCCAACGAGGACACCCCCGACGAGGGGGCGATCAGCTACTGCGAGATCATCGAGTTCTACGACTTGAAGCGCAACGAGGTCTCGACGTTCTGTCTGGACGGCGATGTCACCAACGAGGGCACCCCGCAGGACGCCTACCTGATCAAGCCAGCGCCGATCCCGTTCAGCTGCGGGCATCCGTTCCTGATGCTGCGCAACTACGAGGTGACCGACAACTTCTATCCGATGGGCGAGATCGAGTCGATCGAGAGCCTCCAGCTGGAGCTCAACGAGACCCGCAACCAGATGCTGAACCACCGCAAGCGCTTTGCTCGCAAGTGGATCTACGCCCGCGACGGCTTCGACGAGGACGGGGTGCGCGCCCTCGAGTCCGACGTCGACAACTCGATGGTCCCGGCCCTCGGCGACCAGGACCCGAGCCGTCTGATCGCCCCGCTGCCCTCGATCGGCACGCCACCCGACTTCTACAACCAGTCCCAGCTGATCGAGGACGACATCAACACGGTGTCGGGGGTCAGCGACTACCAGCGCGGCCAGCCGGAGTCGGCGATCCGCCGCACCGCCACCGAGGCGGCGATGATCCAGGACGCTGCCAACTCTCGTAGCCGCGACAAGCTGGCCAAGATCGAGAGCTTCCTCGCCGACTGCGGCGAGAAGATCATCGCCCTGATGCAGCAGTTCGTGACCGGCGAGCAGGTGGCTCGGATCACTTCGGTGGCGGGGCGGGCGTGGGTCAACTATGACGCCGACTATCTGCAGGGCAGCTACGACTTCGAGGTCGAGGGCGGATCGACCGAGCCTCGAAACGAGGCCTTCCGTCGGCAGTCTGCCCTGCAGCTGGTCGATGCGATGGCTCCGTTCGTCGAGGTCGGCGTGGTCAACCCGGCCGGTCTGGCGCGCTACGTGCTGCAGTACGGCTTCGGGATCAAGGACACCTCGACGATCCTCAACGGGCCCCAGGAGCAGATGATGCAGCAGGACCCGAACGCTCAGGGTCAGCTGCCGCCCGGTGGCCAGGTGCCCCCGCAGGGTCCGCCCCCGCAGCCCGATGCCATGCCCATCCCGGCCGACTTGGCGGGCCAGGGACCGCCGATCGAGCAGATGCCGATGGGCCAGGCGCCGCAGATACCGCCCGAGCTACTTGCACAAATGGGCGGCTGATGCGTTCAATACGTCGCGACACAGAGCAACCAGGAAGTAGGACTCGCGGTGTCGGACTTCAATCCCTTCGCAGAAGGGGAGCCCGTACCACCCGATCCCGTTGAAGACGGGGGAGTCGGATGGCAGGGACAGGACGATCAAGTTCCGCAGGAGCCAGAGCGTTCGTACCTCGAGCTCGACGACGACGTAGCCAACCGCTATGTCCGCGTCAAGGTCGATGGTCAGGACGAGGAGGTTCCGCTACGCGAAGCGCTTTCGGGCTACAGCCGCACGGCTGACTACACCCGCAAGACACAGGAGTTGGCGCAACAGCGCCAGCAGGCCGAGTACGCACTCACCGTCGAGCGAGCACTGCAAGCTCAGCCTGCCGAGACCCTTCGACTCCTTGCCCAGCAGTACGGCGTGGACTTCGGTCCCCAGGCCCCGGCCCCAGCGCCGGACTACGACGACTACGAGAACCCCTATGCCGACCCGACCGAGCGCAGGCTCATCGAGTTGGAGCGCCAGAACCAGGCGCTCTCCAGGCAGTGGGAGGAGCGTCAGGCGCACGAGACCCTGCGGACCACGATCGGCCAAATCCAGCAGAGGTACCAGCTGAACGAGAACGACGTTCGAGAGGTCGTGTCGACAGCACTCCAGCGGGGCATGGGCCCGGAGGGCTTCGACCTGATCTGGAAGAACATCGCTTTCGACAGGGCGATGACCCTGCAGCAGCAGGCCCAGGCCAAGCGCGCCGCTGAGACTCAGCAGCGTCAGCAGGCCGGGGCCAATGCTGCTCAGCTGGTCGGCAACGGGGGCTCCGCCACACGAGCGGGCACGTCCCCGGCGCCTACCAACACTGGGCCCATGACCATCGCAGAGGCCTTCGCCCAGGCCGAGAAGGATCTCGGCTACTGACCTAGGCCCCTCCCCCGAAGGGACCCACCGTGGTTGCAGCCAACCCATCGCATCTTCCCGTCAACTGGGACGACATGTTGACGACGACGATGCACAACTACCACAAGACGCTGACCGACAACATCTTCAACGGACGGCCGTTGCTCAACTACATGATGAGCAAGGGGCGCGTCCGCAAGATCAACGGCGGCGTCTCCATCGTCGAGCCGATCATCTACACCGAGGGCGAGGCCGGTGCCTACTCCGAGTGGCAGCAGCTGACCGTCACGCCGCAGGAGGGCATCTCGGCAGCCCAGTTCCCGTGGCGCCAGGTCTACGCCACGATCGCCATCTCCGGCCTCGAAGAGGCGATCAACAACGGCAAGGAGCAGGTGCTCAGCCTGCTCGAAGCCAAGGTGATGCAGGCCGAGGAGACGCTCAAGAACCGGATGAGCAAGATGCTCTACGGCACCCAGTCGGCCCCCGACGCGACGAAGGACTTCCTCTCCCTCGACGCCATCATCGACTCGACCGGGGCGATCGGCGGGATCAACCCGGCCACCTCCGGCAGTGAGTTCTGGAAGGCGATCGAGACCGCCGTCGGCACCGTCGACGCCACCGGCCTGGAGCGGGCGATGTCAGCGGCCTACCACTCGAGCTCGGACTCGGGCTCGGACCGCGTCGATGCCCTCTTCACCGGCCAGGGCGTCTACGAGTTCTACGAGTCGACGCTGACCCCGCAGGTCCGCTACACCGACACCAAGTCGGCGAATCTCGGCTTCATGAACCTGCTGTTCAAGCAGACCCCCGTCTACTGGGACTTCGACTGCCCGTCGGGCGTGATGTACGGGATCAACTCGAAGTACGTCGGACTGGTGTTCCACTCCAGCCGCTTCTTCGCCCAGACCCCGTTCTCCAAGGGGCTGTCGGAGTCGATCGCCTCGGCCCATGCCACCAGCGGACTCGCCTCCGCCGTCGATGCCCGGTACTCGTTCATCACGGCGTACGGCAACCTGACCACGCGTCAGCGTCGTCGGCACTTCAAGCTGACCGGCATCGTCGCCGCGCCGTGACAACGTGGGGGTGGGCAACCTCCTTCGTCGGTCGCTGCCCGCCCCCACTCAGCAAGGAGAACCGATGAGCGACGACATCTCCCCGTACGGGGTCACGCAGAACGCCGACGCGGCGATGATCACCGCCGACGAGCTCGTCGGTGGCCGCGCCGGGTCGATGCGCGAGAACGCCGTGGCGGGCACGCTGTCGCCGTGGTCGACCGCTCCCTACATCCCGCCGCTGCGCCAGCGTGAGCCATTCTGCAAGGCCAAGGGCGACACCTGTAAGGCCCGCCCCATTCGCGGTACCGACCTGTGCGTGTTCCACTCGCCCGGCCAGGGTCGCCCTGATCGGCTCGGTGACGAGTGAACCTTCAGTCGCTGCGCGACTACATCCGTATGCAGCTGGACATGGACATCGAGGAGCTCCCTGACCCGATGCTCGATGCCTACCTCGCCGAGGCGTACACGCGGATGATCTCGATGGAGAACGCCTGGCCGTTCCTCGAGAAGCGCTGGAGCGCGGCGCGCATCGGCGACCCCGATGTCGTCCTGCCCCCCGACTGCGATCCGAACGGGCTGTACTCGGTGATCGACGGCAACTCGGGGATGCGCCTCGTGCAGGTGAGCAACGAGCAAGCCGAGGACAACTTCACCCACATCGCCACGACGACCGTGCCGGTGTACTACACGATCTGGGGCAACCTGCTGCGGATGTGGCCGGACCCCGGCGTCGACCGCGATCTCAGCTTGCGCGGCTACCGCTACCCGGCCGACTGGATGGCCGAGGGTGCCGGTGCCGAGGTCGACGCCGACCCGCGGCTGCACATCCTGCTCGCTCACTACGCCATCGCGCTGAGCTACGCCCAGCAGGAGGACGAGGTCCTCGAGGACACCTACATGAAGCGCTTCATGTCCGGCTTCAGCGCCGCCCATGCAGCGATCTGCAACCCGCGCCATCACCGGCCGCTGATCTACGCCGGGGGCCTGCCCCTCGGCGGGACCGGCAGCCAGACGATGCAGTGGGGACCCCCGGTGCACTCCTGATGGCGAACCGTCTCGACCCGATCAACATGGTCGACTTCACGGGTGGCCTCAACACCCGCGCCTCGCCCTTCCAGCTGGGCGAGAACGAGACTCCCGAGTCGCTCAACGTCGCCGTCGACCGCCTCGGCGGGATCTACTCGCGCTTCGGCTGGGAGCGCTGGTCGACCGAGGACCTGTGGGACGATCCCGAGACCTGGGACCCGCGGCGCGCCTTCATGCATGCCCTGAGCGACGGCACCTTCAACAACTACGTCGCCGCCAACGGCACGATCTTCGGCTCGACCGGCACCCCCGACTTCGTCGATCTTGCCGTCGCCTGCGGGGCGGTGACCCACCTCGCCGACTTCGCCGCGATGGGCGACACCCTCTACGTCGCCCGCGGGCGGGAGAACCCCGGTGCCTACCGCGTCGGCGCCGGGACCCTCACCGCGCTGGCCGAGTCGGGGGCGGGCAACTGGAACGACGACTACACCGACCCGCTGTCGGGGCCCGCGGCGATGCCCGCCGCCGAGCTCTGCGAGAGCCACGCTGGCTACCTCTTCGTCGCCAACACCGAGGAGGACGGGACCGACTTCCCCAACCGCATCCGCTGGTCGCACCCGACCAGCCCGCTCGACTGGGCCTCGGCCGACTACATCGACATCTCCTCCGAGGGCGGCAGGATCACGGCGCTGATGAGCTTCCAGGATCACTTGCTGGTGTTCAAGTCGGACGGCATCTGGGCGATCTACGGCTACGACGCCAACTCGTGGCAGGTGATCAAGAAGTCGACGACGATCGGCGCGCCGGGCCCGCAGGCGGTGACCCGCTCGGAGGCGGCGGTGTTCTTCTACTCGGCCTCGGACCACGGCTCGGTCTATGCCTACACGGGCGAGATGCCCCAGGAGGTCTCGCAGGGGCTGCGCCGCTCGATCGGCCAGATCACCCACCCCGAACTGATCTGGGTCGGCTGGCTGCGGCGCAAGCTGTGGGTCACCGTGCCGTGGAACTACGAGGGCGCCCAGGACGACTCGACCGGGGTGTTCGTCTACGACCCGGCGGTCGGCGAGAACGGCTGCTGGATGTTCTTCGAGTCGCTGGCCGGGGGGCTCGGCCCGCTCGTCGGCGGCTCCAACCTCGACTCGGCGGTCCGCCCGATGGGCGTGCTGCGCAACACCGAGTCGCCGCGGATCGTGCTCCTCGACGCCATCGAGGAGTTCGCCTACGACCACATCAGCGACACCTCGGTGCTCGGTGCCACGTCCACGCTGTCGGACCCGTTCGCCACCCTCGCCATCGAGACCGATACCGGCGACCTGATCGTCGCCAGCGGGATGCCCGGACTGCAGCCGTTCCGCACGATCTACCGCACGCCGTGGCTGACCGCTGGCTGGCCGACGCGCAAGAAGTCCTTCCGCCGTCCCGACTTCGTCTGCCGCCGCACCGGGCTCACGCACCAGCTGCGCATCCAGTCCTACCGCGACTACGAGGAGATCAACCCGCGCCGCCAGCACACCGTGCAGGTCGACGGCCAGGGTCTGACGGTCTGGGGCGAGTTCGACTGGACGGCGACCGAGGGTGCTCTGCCCGACGCCCCGGTGTGGGGCTCGGGCCGCGTCGCCGGTAACAAGGTCGTGCGCGGCGGCAGCTTCGGGCTGTGCAAGGCGCTGCAGGTGCGCATCCAGAGCTTCACTCCCGGTGCGCGCTGGGGCATCGACGCCATCGTTCTGAAGCTCGTCATGCGACGGTTCCACTAGGAGTATCTGATGCCGCTGATCCTCACCAACCGCTTCATCAACGGCGAGGTCGCTGACGCTGTCCCCGTCGACGGGAACGATCAGGCGATCCAGTCCTACATCAACTCCGAGGTCATCACCGCCGACGGCCTGACGCAGATGAGGGCCCCGCTGCTGTTGCGCAGTGGCGACCCAACCCAGCCCAATCACGCCGCCAACAAGGACTACGTCGACGCTCAGATGCCGATCGGCACGATGCTGATGTGGCCCGCGGTGGTCCCTCCCGCCGGGTCGAAGTGGCACCTCTGCGACGGCGGGGCGCTGGCTACGTCCGCCTACGCCATCCTGTTCGGTCTGCTCGACTACAAGTACGGCGGCAGCGGCGGGTCGTTCCTGCTGCCCAACCTGCAGGGACGCTTCCCGATCGGCTTCGACGCCACCAAGACGGCGTTCGATGTCATCGGCGAGGCGGGCGGCACCTTCACCGTGCCGGTCCCGGCGCACGCCCACGACATGCCGCACGAACACGGCCTGTCCATCACGACATCGGTCGAGACCTCCGCCCACACCCACGGCATCAGCCCCACCGGCACGATCACCACGTCGAGCGACGGCGCCCACTCCCACAACTCGGCGTACATCAATCACTCTCTCCCAACCGCGGGAACCGAGGGGGTCGATCGCAGCATGAACGCTGCCCCTCCGTACCCGACCGGCTACCTGCAGGCCGGTACCGATGTCCAGGGTGCCCACACCCACACTTACTCGGGCAACACCTCGGTCGAACAGGCCCTTCACACCCACGCCGTGAACGGCGTAACGAACGCCATCACTGCGGCGGCCACCGCCAACAACTCCGCCGCCCTGACCCCCACGGGCGTCACGACGACGATGGTCCAGCCCTACCTCACCGTCAACTTCATCATCAGGATCATCTGATGCCCTACGTCGACTCCGGCTACTACGAATCTCAGCGCCGTGGGATCGACGATCAGTACGCCGCGCAGATGGCGTCGAACACGTTCGCCCGCACGCTCGCCCAGACCAGGGGCAACCGCGACCTCAACCTGATGACCCAGGGGTTCAAGCGCCAGACGCCGAGCTTCCTGGCTGGCTTCGGGCAGCGTGGATTCGGGGGCGGCGTGCGCAGCGGCGTGATGCAACGCTCGATGCAGAACTACGTCAACGACTTCACGCAGCAGTACGGCACGGCGCAGAATGATCTCACCAGTCAGCTGCGTCAGTACGACCTGACCACCCAGCAGCTGGGTGCCGGGCAGGCGAACTCCTACGCCGAGCTCGAACTTCAGAAGGCGCGTGACATCGCCTACGCCGCGCAGAACATCGAGGCGCTACGCCAAGCATGGGGAGGTACCTGATGGCTCTGCCTTGGACATCGACCGGAGCGAGCAGCACCAGGAATACGTGGACGAACTTCCAGAAGCCGACGCCCGGTAGTGCTGCCGCCCAGAGGGTCGCCGCCAACGCCGCCAACTCGCGCGCCTTCAACGCGAGGAACGCTGCGGCGCAGGATGCTTCGGGTCAGCACACCGGCTTCTACTCGTGGTTCCAGCCGCCGGACCCCAGGACCTACAAGCCCAACGCCGTCGACCTGGCGCTGATGCGTGTTGGCGGCAACGCTGTCACCAATGCCTTCAACAATCAGCCCGCCCCTGCCGCCCCTGGCAGCCCCGGTGGCGGCGGTCGTGGTGGGTACGGCGGCGGCGGCGGTGGCGGCGGTGGACCGGCGGTCACCCAGGCGATGATCGACGCCCTCGCCCAGGCGCTCGGCGTGCATCCGGGCCAGCTGGGCTATACCCCGCTGCCCGCTTTCCAGGGCCAGGCGCTGCCAGCGTTCAACACCGCTCCCTATGACACGCAGCGCGCCCAGCTGGACCAGGCGGCGGCGCGCGACCAGGCCAACTTCAACACCAACCAGCAGGCCACCACCCAGGCGGTGCAGGGGGCGTACTCCAACCCCTACGCCAACGCCCAGGTGCAGGCGGGCGCGGCGACACCGCAGATGGGGGCGGGGCTGATGGCCACGGCGGGCGGCGTGACCGACCCGGCGCTGGCCCAGCAGATGAACGCCCAGAACGCCCAGAACCAGGGCTCGTTCCAGGACCTCTACCGGGTGCTCGGGGCCAACCAGCAGGCCAGTCAGAACTCACGCATGCAGCAGGTGGCGATGGATGCCAACTACGGGCGCCAGACGGCCGGGGCCCAGGTGGCCGGGCTGCAGGGCGGGATCGCCACCAACCAGGCCAACGCCCAGCAGGCCTACGCTCAGCAGCAGGCCGAGCGTGACTACCAGAACCAGCTGATGGCGTACCAGACCCAGATGCAGAACGCCCAGGGCCAGCAAGCCACCAACCAGGCCAACTGGACCCAGCAGAACGCCACCCTGCAGGCCCGCCTGCAGCCGGTGCTCGACCTGATCAGCCAGATCGGCGGGAGCAGCGGGCTCAATATCTCGGGGCTGATGCAGATGCTGCAGGGATTCGGGGCGTAATGAGCAACGACTACACACCGGGCGGTGGCGTCGACCCGACGATGATCCAGGCGCTGATCCAGATGCTGACGGGGATGGGCGGCAACCAGTCGTGGCAGGGCGCCGCCGATCCCAACCTGCTCAGCCAGTTGAGCTTCGGCTTCGACCCCACCCAGATGCAGAGCCTGTCGCTGCCGCAGATCCCCGGCACCTCCGAGCCCGATGACGTCGGCTACATCGAGGAGGCGAGCAAGCAGTACAACGTCTCCCAGGACCTCGTCAACCTGACCGGCCTCGGCGACCTGGGCTACGCGGCGATGATGGGGCCGGGCAGCTTCGGCGCCAACACCTTTGAGCCGACCGTCACCAACGAGCTCATCCAGCAGCCAGCGACGCTGCAGTTCCAGCGCTACCTGGCCCCCGGTAACGAGGGCACCTTCGAGGGGCGCGTCGCTCGCGTCATCACCGGGGCCGACGCCGAGGGCAAGCCCGGTACCGTGTCCGAAGCCGTCGGGCAGATGCGCCGGGTCATCGAGTTCGCCGACGCCCACCCCGACGACGCTCAGGCCCAGGCCGACGCCGACCTGCTGCGCCCCTACCTGCCGTCCCAGACCTTCTGGGATCAGGGCATCGAGCACACGATCATCGACTGGTCGGAGGCGACACGCCGGGCCCAGGACCTCGTCGACCCCTACCTCGCCGAGCAGTCGATCCAGCTGGGCCCGACCGGGGCGACCTACGATCCGGCCACCGGCAAGTCCACCCCCGGTGGAGAGATCGTCGAGATCGACGGCCAGCTGTACCGCCAGACCAGCACACCCTCGCCAGCAGCCGAGGACTTCCTCGAGGCGGGCATCCCGCCGCCCAACGAGCGCTACACCCCAGCCGACATCCTCGGGCCCGACTGGACCCAGGCCAACGAGTCCTACCTGGCCTCGCTGCCCGGCCTGCACGACCTCTACGCCCAGTACCAGTCCGACATCGACCGGGCCAACGGCCGCGCCGAGATGCTCGGCGGCATGCCGATGCAGGAGTTCTACGACCGCAACTCGATCCCCGGCCAGGGTGGCGGCACGATCGACTTCCCCGATACCGGCGCCCCTCTTAGCAACGACATCGTTACCGCCATCGCCAACAATGCCGCTGGCGCGGTGGGCGAGGCGGCGGGCAACGCCGGGACCACGGCCTTCGACCTGGCCAGGCATGGCGCTTCCCTGCTCGGGGGCGGCATCGGCTGGGGCGCGACGGCGATGCGCGACTACCTCAACAGCGCTCTCGGCGGTCGCACCGACAGCGCCGACATCCAGACCGAGCCAGGGGGGCAGGGAGCACCGCGCACCGTCGAGGAGGGCGCCGCGGCGCAGGGCAACTACGGCGAGTTGGGGTTCCGGGGCCAGCCCCTCCACCCGGCGCTGCGCCCTATGGGTGGCCAGACCCAGCCTCCGGGGCCGGGCGACGACAACAGCTACCTCGAGTACGTCCTCACCGCCAGCCCCGGCAACCGGCTGTCGTACGACGACTGGCTGGAGGCGCGAGCCGGGGCGGGGAACAACGTGCTCGGACCGGCGCCGACCGCCGCACCGGCACCTCAGCCGGGCGGGGGGACGACCCCGGCCGACCTCGGTCAGTTCTTCGGGGTCCAGCCCCCCGCGCCCGTACCGGCAGCGAACAATCCGGCTAGCCGCAACGTCAACACGATGGCCTCGAACCCCGCTGCTGGCGGGCAGATCGACATCACGCAGCTGCCCTCGACCGCCCCGCCCCAGCCGGTGACCGGGCAGTACAACACCAACACCCAGACCGCCTATCCCACCGGCCAGCCGGTGCTGCCGATGGGCGGGGCGGCAGCGAACAACCCGGCACTGCGCGGGCTCGGTGGCCAGACCGGCGGGCCCGCTGGTGGGCGGCTGAGCCAGGCTGGCATCGATGCCATGCTCACTGCCGCCCTGGCGCAGGGAAGCGGCGAGCCCTACGCCAACGAGCCCCAGTCCCGCACCAACCGCACGGCGACCGGCGGGCCCGTCGGCGGACGGCGGGACCAGGCCATGCTCGACGCCCTGCTCACTGCCGCCCTGGCCAGGGAGAACGAGCGCTACGCCATCGATCCTGCTGGTCGCACCAACCGCACTCCGACCGGCGGACCCGTCGGCGGGCGTGGCTATCAGCGCGAGAACATGACCGACGTCCTGAACTACGGACGTGGCAGCGGCACCCCGACCAGCGGGGCAGGCGGGGGCGGCGGGCGTGCCTCGTTCTGGAACCAGCTGTTCCCGCCGGACCAGCAGCCCGGCTACGTGGCGCCACCAGTGCTGCGCTACGGGACCGACACCCAGACCTCGGCCGGGCGCGTTCGTAACCGTCGTGATCTCGCCGTCGATCGCGAGCGGGCCAAGGCTGCCCGCGTCGAGAGCCAGGCCCGCGAGACCCGCTACGCCCAGAACATGGCCTACCGGGCCAACTACGGCCGTGACTACTGGCTGGCCCGCGGCTACACCGATCAGCTGGCCCGGATGGGGGTCACGCCGACGGCGATGGCGATCGCCAACCGCATCGGCGGCACCAACGCGACGCTCGGCCGCGGCTGATGCCCAACCTGCAGGACTACGTCAACCGCAACAACGCGGTCACGGCGTACTCCCCGACGCGGGTGCTCGACCGGCCGCGGGCCAACGCCGGGACGGCGCAGCGCATCCTGCAACAGCGCGCCGCCCCGGCGCAGTATCAGCCGCAGACCCAGGGCTTCCAGCTGGGCCAGACACCCGCTCAGCCGATGCCCCAGACCGGGGCGGTGCCCACTGCCCCCGCTCCGGTGCGCTCGCTGGCCGAGATGCTCGACCACATCCAAGGCGCCCCCGCGGTGGCGCCCGAGCAGGAGGGTCCCGGCGGATGGAAGGGCTACCTCGGTACGGCGGTCAACAACCCGATCGGCAAGGCGATCATGGCCCCGCTCAGGGTGCTCGGCTACCCGCACGACATCGTCGTCTCGGGGGTCAACGAGCTCGCTGACGCCTTCAACGGGGGTGATGCCAGCTGGAGTGACTTCATCCGTCAGACCAGTGAGGGCATCGGCTTCGGTGATGTTGTCGGTTCGACCGGCAACATCTGGGCCGACCGCGCTATTGGGTTCATCGGCGACGTCGCCCTCGACCCGATGACCTACGTCTTCGGATCGGGAATCCTTGCCGGTGCCGGGCGCGAGGCCCGCCTCGGACTGGCCAGCCGTGTGTTCGAGCTCACCGGGGAGGAGGCGCTCTCGGCGCGGGTCGCCAAGCTCGGGCTGCACGCTCTCGACGACGCCAAGCGCGCCGAGCTCGCCGCCCTGAGCAGGGAGGCGGGCGGCATGTTCGTCGAGGGGGCGGAGAAGATCAAGCGCGCTGGCTACTACTTCCGCGCTCCGTTCACCGAGGCCGAGTTCCGCCTCCCGGCGTCGGCCACGATCGACCGCGTCCTCGGTGGTGGGTTCGCCCGCGCCCGCAGCGGCCTGGCTGCCAGCCCGCTCGGGGGCTGGTTCCGCAACCGCAAGATGGAGGAGGGCCTCGTCGAGGCTGCCGACCGTCTGCTCACGGGGCGTGGTGGGCAGAACTCGCTGGCGCTGTCGACCGCCCTCGAGACGATCAACGCCAACCAGGCCTACAAGCTGGGCAAGCGCTTCACCGCCCGCACCGCCGAGGCCGAGCTCGCTGCCACGCTGCGCGAGATCCCTCGGGGCATGTCGATGGCCGACTACACCGAGCTCGTCGAGCGGACCGGTGGCCAGCGTGGCAACACGATGATGGAGCGCTTCGCCAAGATGCTCGAAGAGGCGGGCATCCGCCACGGGCGCGTCGGGCCCGAGACCGAGGGCGGCGTCCACTACTTCCCGCGCTACATGACCCAGAAGGGCAAGGCCTGGTACACGGGGATCGAAGAGTCGATGGGCGGCAAGATCTTCGGGGCCGGGAACAGTCTGGATGAGTACTCGCCCTCGCTGATGACCCGCCACCTCACGGGCGGCGACGTCAAGATCAAGGACCTCGAGTTCCACTTCCCCGCCAACGCCACGACGCGCGACTTCAACACCGAGTTCCGCCGCGTCACCGGATCCAACTTCGACCTGTTCGAGGAGGACTTCGCCAAGGCGACGAAGCGCTACATCCAGAACCTCGCCGACGACGTCGGCCGCAGGACGGTGGCGAACCGGCTGGTCAAGTCGAAGGGCGGGCTGGTCCGCAGCTACGGCGATCACGAGGCGGTCAAAGAGATCGTCGACGACGTCAATACGAAGCTGCTCACCGAGAAGGCCGGGCAAGCGCTCAAGGACGAGCTCAACACCGTCGGCACGAACATGGACGAGATCCGCAACGAGGTCGCCCGCAACCTCCGCGGCATCTCGTCGGGCTTCCTCAAGCCCCGCTTCCAGCAGGTCATCGACGATCTCACCGCGCTGACGGCGCAGCAGCGCCAGTTCCTCACCGACTCGCTCGACCAGGACATCCGCTTCTCCGCCCTGCTCGGGCGCAGCACCTATGGGGCGGCACCCGGCTCGGCCCCCGGCTTCGGCACGCTCGACGCCGCACTCGAGAGGATCTGGAACGACACCGCGGCAGAGGTCGCCCGCCTTGGGTCCGAGCGCGCCGATGCGATGCGCGTCCTCGCCCTGCAGCACGACCAGCTGGTCGGCGAGCTTGCTGCCGTCCCGATCAACGCTCGCAACGCCGAGATGGCGGCACGCACCGAGGCCCGCCAGCGCATGCGCACCGCCGAGTTGGCGATGCTGCGCCTGCAGCAGGCCCGCTCGTCGGTGGAGTCGCTGCACAACCTGATCAACGAGGCGAGGATCAAGTCAGAGGCCGCTGGTCGGCTGGCTGACGACGCCGGGTTCCTGTCGCTGTTCCTGCCCGGTCAGGCCGAGGCGCGCCGGGCCGAGGTCGATGCCGCCCGCCAGGCGCTGGCGCCCGACGCCCGCACCCCGGTCTACGACCGCCCGGAGATGTCGACCGAAGCGATCACCGGTCACTACAACCGCCAGCGCGAGATCGCGTTCGGGGCCCAGGCCCGCCAGCAGGTCGACGAGATCGCAAAGCGGTCCGAGGCCTTCGTCAAGTCACGCCGCGAGATGGAGGCGTACGTCGCCACCCACTCCAGTGCACTGGAGGGGGCAAGGCTCAAGCTCGAAGGCGACAGCCACGCCCTTGCCGTGATGCGAATGCGCCGCGACGACCTAATCGGCATCGCCGAGAAGCGCGCCGAGAAGAATGCTCTCGAAGAACAGATGCGCGAGTTCGAGCTCGGTCAGTTCGCCCAGTCACGCGACGACTACGACAAGCTGCGCAAGGAGCTCGACTCCCTGCGCGAGACCGCCGAGGCCGACGCCCGCAGCCTCGCCGAGGCGCACAACGAACTGACCCGCACCGCCCGCCAGATCGACGAGACCCAGGCACGCGCCGCGGCCAACGATCTCGGGACCGTGCCGCAGGCGCCGGTCCATCCGCCGCTGACGATGGAGCCCGCCGCGGCAGCGGCAGCACGCGCCGATCGGGCGGCACTGCAGGCTGAACAGAAGGCATTCGCTGACTCGACCGAGGGGGCCAAGTACCTCGTACTGACCCGGCGACGTGAGCAGGCGGCAGCGGAGCAGACGGCAGCGAACGAGGTCCTCGAACTCGCCAGCGGCAAGAACACCCGGTACCTCCTCGACGAGAGCGGCAACGTCCGGCTGCGCACGTCCAACAGCGTCGAGGGCTACAACGCGGCGCTCGAACTGCAGGACGTCGAGCGCGAGTACCAGCTGCTCAAGACGCGCATCCGCGCCGCCGAGTCGACGCGGCGCGAGACGCTGATCCGCAACGAAGCCAACGAGCTCAGCAATGCGGAGGCAGCGCGCATCGACCGCAAGGCCGAGGCCGAGCTCAATGAACTACGTCAGAAGCTGGGGGAGACGGCCCGCAGGCGCACCGCTGCCAACGAGCGCGTCAAGGCCAGCAACGCCCGCGGTGTCGTCACCAACGTCGAGCTCACCCAGCGCGAGATCGAGCGCATCACCGCTGCGGCGATCAAGACCAAGCGGATGCAGGCCGTGCTCGACGACCTCGACTCCAAGCTGACGTCCTATGACCACGTCCAGACGCGCGCTACCAAGATCGCCGATCTGGACCGCGACCTCGCCCAGCACGCCCGCCAGGTAGCCGAGCGCAAGGGACGCGATCAGGCCTACGCCGACGCCGTGCGCGCCTTCGAGGCCGGGCCGCAGCCCGCCAAGACATTGCCGTTCACCGGGGGGCAGCCACTGCCGTGGGGCGCCGACCAGGGGATGGGCCCCTTCGAGCGCCAGGCCCGCGACATCGCCCAGAAAGAGTCCGACGAACTGTCGCGCTCGGCCCGCTTCCTCGGCTGGAAGACCAAGTGGGAGGACGTGCCGCAGATCACCGACGCCGAGGCGCTCGGCCTGCGCGGGTTGACCCCTGATCAGCGGCTGGCCTGGAACCAGGCGACGGCGATCATCCGCGAGCGCGACGTCTTCACCGGGGGAGCGACCAACCCGATCGTGGTCCAGGCCCGCCAGACGATCTCGAACCTGCGCGCCGAGATGGGCAGGGTCATCGGCAGCACCGACCAGCAGGCGGTGAACCGGCTGGAGCGGATGTACGACCAGCTGGACATGCTCGCCGAGGCACGCGGCGCCTTCGACCCGACGGCGGTGCAGCGCGCGGCGATCGAGGGCAAGGTCAAGCTGCCCCAGGCGCTCGCTGAATACGAGGCCGGGCTCGGTGAGCGCGAGCTCGCTCGGGGCACGATGTCCCAGCGCGAGGAGGCGATGCGCGCTCTCGCCAAGGGCGCGGGCAAGGGCAAGGCGGCTAAGCAGAACGTCAGCTACGAGATCGCCGACCGGGCCCGCCGCTCGTACCGCCTGGCCCGCTACATGCGCGACACCCACATGCCCACGCTCGTCGAGCGCGGTGCGCTGCCCGAGGCTGACTCGGTGCTCGGGCGCGTCGACGTCGCCGAGTACATCACCAACTCGATCGCCGATCTCGGCCAGGCGCTCGAGCACTACGGGGCCAACCCGACCAGCTTCGCTGTCAACCGGCTGGAGCAGAAGGCCGCGGACGTCAACCGCATGGCCGAGTTCATGGTCCGCTACAACCGTGCTATCGAGACGGGCGTCGAGCCCTCTGACTCGGTGGCGGCGTACCTGCTGACCGTGCAGTTGGGCCGCGAGTCCGAGACGCTGGGCAAGCAGATCGAGCGGGCGACCAAGGCCCTCGACGCCAGCACGCCGTCGGTGATGTACCGCCGCTGGCAGGCCACCTTCGGGACCAAGCTGCCCGAGGAACTGCAGGCAGCCCGCCTGACCGGCGAGCAGATGGAGGAGCTCCGCCACCTCTCCAAGACCATCCCGCTCGAAGATCAGATCGCCACCGACGAGCGCCTGATCACCGAGCTCGAAGCACGCAAGCTCGACGGGACGTGGGACTCGGCTGCCAAGTCCAAGGTCACCGTCGCCCGCAACCGCATCGACCGCAACAAGCAGGCGCTCGCTCAGTTGGCACAGCAAGCTCCGTCGACCAACGGCACGATCAACGAGTTGCTCAACCGCGTCGTCACCGAGATCGAGAGCCAGATCCACGAGCTCGACTGGGCGGTCACCGACTTCAACGACGCCCGGCACATGGTCCGCGACGCCCAGGCGATCGGCGAGCACCGGGTCCGCCTCGAAGCAGCGATCGAACGCGGCGACGGGATGCTCTCCGAGTTCGACGACGGGGCCACCCGCCTGCGCAACGCCGTCGCAGCCGCCGAGGCCGACGGCACGGGCGTCGTCAGCTACACGCCGCTGATCCAGGACAACTTCCTGATGACGGTCGAGCAGGCACGCAACGCCCTGGACTCGGGCGAGGTTCCGGCGTACCTGCGCTCCGCCTACCAGGCGGCGATCGATCGCGCCGAGCGCGGCGCCGAGGGCGTCAACGTCACCTCGATCCAGCGGGTGCGCGAGGAGTTGGCGCGCCTGGACGAGCTCGCCACCCTCACGGGTGAGCAGCAGGTTCGCCGCCGCGGTCTCCAGCAGCGCGTCGCCTCGTTCGAGGAGCGCTCGGCGCAGGTGGTGCAGGCAGGCGAGACCGTCCGCAGCCTCGAGGCCAAGCGGCGGCTCGGTGAGCGGCTGACCAACGCAGAGCAGCGCGACTTCGACGCCGCCCAGCGCCTGGTCGCTTCCGACGAGCAGCGCGCAGCACGCTCGACGCTCAAGCCCAAGCGCCAGCGCAAGGTGTCGAACCCTGCGATCCAGGCCTACGCCGAACTGCACGGGGTCGACCCGACCCACGTCATCTCGACGAACCAGCTGCGCCAGGGCCAGGACGTCGTCCAGATCCCGCTCGCCGACGCCATCAAGATGGCCGACGACAACGACCGCGCCCTCGAGTCCCTGCGCGCTGCGCAGGGCAAGCGCCAGATGCGCCTCGCCGCCCTCGACGGCACGATCAACAAGGACCTGCGCCTGCAGCGGGCGGTCATCGCCGACCAGATGGGCGAGACGCTCCCCGACCCGAAGGTGTTGCAGCGCACGATCGACGAGATCAACGCCCGCGCCCGGCGGCGTCGTGCCCCCGGCCGCGAGACGTACCAGCCGGACCAGCTGGCCGAGGCGATGGCTGCTGCCGAGCGGCCCGTCGACCCCACCCTGACCTCGGGCAAGCTCTTCCCGCACGAGAAGGACCTGGTCAACCTCACCCAGGGCAGGATCGACGCCATCCGCCAGTTCGGGAACATGACCCCCGAGCAGCTGACCGCGGCACGCAACCACCTCGACGAGATGACCAAGGTCATCGACGAGACACGGGGCATGCTCGGCGACCACTTCGATCTCGCCGCGGCGACCGCCGACCACGGGGCGCAGTTCCTCAGCGACCTGGTCGGCGGACACATGGAACTGACCAGCCGCGGACTGGAGGCGCTGCACTCCATCTACGGCCCGGAGGCGGGCGAGCAGGTCGGCGTGTTCATCAACGCCCTGCACGGATTGATGGGGGTCGAGGGCCCGACGGCGGAGGACATGCGCACCCTGCTCGCTCAGTTCAACCGCCCCCCGGTGACGGGCCCGGCTGCCTCGCTGCTGTGGCGCACCACCGACCCCAGCCTGGAGGATCTGCGGCAGCTGCGCGAGGCGATCCTCAACATCCCCAACGCCGAGATGGACGAGGTGCGCGCCGCCAACCGGATCGGCTGGCTGCAGGGCATCGACGAACTGCTGCAGCCGAGGATCCCAGCGGGCAAGGTGCTCAGCGCCGACGAGGTGGGCGAGGTGTTCCGCGGTCTGGGGATGGTGCTCGGCGATGACGTGGGGCTGCTGCGCGAGGCCGAGAGCCATGTGATGAACATGATCTCGGGGGGCGAGCTCATCACCGACGACACCCTGCGCGACGCCTTCCGCGATCAGCTGACCGCAGCGGCCAAGGCGCATCACTCCGACGAGCTCAAGAAGTCCACCGACCTGATCACGATGCTCGGGCTCAGCTTCGCTCCCGGCACGCCTGGGTTCAACGGCAAGCTGCAGTCGCTCGGCTACTCCATGTCGCGCCAGGCCCTCGATCGTCAGAAGCTTCGTCGCTTCGTCGTCGACAGCTTCAGCCGCATCGGGATCCTCGCCGACGAGACAGCACGCGAGCGGCTGATCACGCTGACGATGCGGCGCAAGCGCGTCGACGACATGCGCATCGGGCTCGGGGCGGTGGTCAAGGACCTGCCGATGGAGGATCCGCGGCTGGCCTTCGAGGCGCTCGGCCAGCACTCGATGGATGCGGTCGCCGACTTCGACCGTCAGCTATCGGCGTTCCGCGCCGGGGTCCTGCCCGAGGGTGTCGAGGACAAGATTATCGACCGCGCCGCCAAGCTCGAGGAGCAGATGCAGCGCGCCGTCGAAGCCAACGACTACGACCGGATCAACGAGATCCGTGAGATGCAGGATCAACTCGACGACCGGGCGCTGACCCAGCCCGGCGAGCCGCCACCCGGTGGCGAGCCCACGCCCGAGGCCCCGCAGGTCGACTACGCCACACAGCTGAATGACGCGGAGACCAAGGCAGCCAACGCCCACGACACGCTGAACAACGCCCAGCTGGCGCTGAACCAGGCGAAGGAGACGCAGGCGGGCGCGCAGGTGGCCGAGGTCACTGACCCCGGCCTGATCCCCGAACTCCAACGCCATCCCGACACGCCCGAAGGCAAGATCTCTCACGGTGAGGTGCTGCTCGCCTCGCTCGACTTCGACCGCGAGTTGGAGGCAGCGGCAGGCCACGAGGCTGCCGAGATCGCTGCGATCAACCACTACCAGGACATCGTCCGTCAGGCATGGGAGGGCGAGCCGAAGGCCTCGGTGAAGGCAGCGAGCGATGCCTGGGCCGAGTTCCAGCGCGGCGGCTCGGCACCGGGGCGCACGACCAACGAGCTCGACGCCGCCCAGTCGGCGTTCGATCAGGCCAAGGCCGCAGCTGACGAGGCCGACAGCGCGGTGACCAAGCTGCGCCAGACCGGCCCGGCCGAGACCGTGGCGCCCGAGACGCCGTCGAAGTCGCTCGGTGAGGTGGACGCTGCTGCCCACGCCCAGGACCCCGACCAGCTGCTCGACTGGAACTCGGCCAGCCAGGCCTACGACGAGGCGGTGGCCAGGCTGCAGGCCCTCGACGAGCAGGACCTCAACCTCGACCAGATCAACAACCTGCCTGCCGCCGAGCGTGACGAGGCGCAGGCCGTGATGATGGACGCCGCCGAGCAGGAGCGGGCGGTGGCGGCAGCACGGGTGCGCAAGCTGGGCCAGCGGCGCGCCGAACTGTGGCCGCAGGAGCGCGCTCGCCTCGAGGTCGCCCGGCGCGAGGCGCAGGCACAGGCGCTCAAGCAGACCGTGATCCAAGGCGAGACGGTGCCGCAGCGTGCGGTCACCTGGCAGTGGGCCCAGGTGCTGACCAAGGGCACGCCGTCGGTCGATGTGCTGCGCCGCGGTCGCGGCATCCCATCCCAGACGATGGTCGAGGCGGGCCAGCAGGTCGGCAAGATCGGCAACATCGTCGCCGACGTCACCGGGATCCGCTCGTCGATGTCGGGCCCGTTCCGCCAGGGTGCGATGCCCGCCATCGAGTCACGGTTGGAGGCCCAGCTGGCACCGGTCGACGCGATGAAGGCCTCGCTGCGCCAGGCCCGTGACACCGCCGCCACCGAGCGCAGCCGGTTGGAGACGCTGGCCAACGCCTACACGGGCGACCCCGCTTCCATCGACGCCGAGATCGCTGCCCGCCAGGCCGAGGCAGCCGAGGCGCAGGCGTTCCTGTCCGGCGTGCCCGGTGCCACCACGGCAGCGGAGATGGAGGCGACGCTGCGCCCGCAGATCGCCGACACCAAGGCTGCTGCGGTCGAGGCCGACCGCGCTGCCGCCGAGGCGATGGCCGAGCAGCAGGCCCGCTGGGAGGCAGCACAGCGCGTCTACACCGACGCCGTGACCACCGCCGACCGCGGGCTGGCGGCGGTGCGCACCCGGATCGTCGACACCGAGGCGAGCCTGGCCCGCGACGAGAGGGCCCTGGCTCGGGCCAAGGCCCTCGACTTCCAGGGGGTCAACGGCTCGGACTTCCGCCAGCACTGGAACGACCTGCGCGATCTCAACGAGTCGCGCCGCGAGATCGTGCGCCAAGGTCCGCCGCGCCCCGGCGGTCCGCTGCCTCCGCCCACCCGCGAGGTCGGCGGGCCCGAGTTGTTCGACGACCTCAACGACATCAACATGATCCAGCGCCTGCTCGCCGGGGCCGACGACCAACTCCGCCAGCTGGAGGGGGTCGAGCTCAGCCACGCCGAGATCGTCAAGCGGCTCAAGGACTTCGAGTCGGGAGCAACCGGGGTGGCCGACGTGATGAAGTTCCAGATCCGCGACGGCTGGGTCCCGATGATCCCGCGCCTGGCCCAGGGCAGCGACGCGCTGTACGTCCGCACCGAGTTGCACCGCGCCATCAACAACCTCTACGAGGCGCAGCGCAGGCCGCAGACGTGGAGCTTCATCGCCGACTCCTACACCCAGTTCTTCAAGACCTACGCCACCGCCACGCCCGGCTTCCACATCCGCAACTGGATCAGCGGCGTGTTCATGAACCTCGTCGACGGCGTGCGCATCCGCGAGATGCGGCGCTCGGGTGGGATCTGGAAGGACTTCCTCAAGGACCCGATCAACTACTTCGACAATGCCGAGCCCGACGTGCAGCGTGCGCTGCAGGCGGTGTTCGGTTCGGGCGCCGCCGGTCGGTTCGCCGAGGGCGAGGTCGGCAACGTCGGACGCGGTCACATCCTCAACAACGCCTTCACGCGTTGGAACCAGCGCCGGGGCGCCAACGTCGAGGGCTCGCTGCGCCTGGCGATGGCACTCGACTCGGTGCACAAGGGGATGAACCTCGGAGCGGCGATGGATCGCATCACCCGCTACCACTTCGACTACTCCTCGCTCTCGTCGCTCGATCACCAGGCGCGCAAGCTGATCCCGTTCTGGACGTTCATCTCCCGCAACATCCCGCTGCAGATCGAGTCGATGTGGGCCCGGCCGCGGACCTACCTGCAGTACCAGCACTTCGTGCGCAACTTCGGTGAGGCCGCTGACCCTCTCACCCCCGACTACTGGCTGAGCCAGGGTGCGTTCACGATGGACCCGAACGCGGCGAAGGAAGACTCCCCGTGGTACCTGGCACCCGACCTGCCGTTCCTGCGGGTGGCCGAGCCGTTCGTGGCGCTGGCACAGGGCGACGTCGGGCGCGCCACCGCGGGCAGCGTCAACATCAACCCGGCGATCGCCGCCCCGCTCGAGGCGTTCGCCTTCGGCCGCAAGCTGTACACCGGTCAGGACATCAACAAGGAGTACAACGAGCCAACGGCTGCGATGCGCCCACTGATGGGGCTGCTCGGTGCACTCGGTGGCACGCGCGAAGGCGGCACCTCGGGCGACCAGCTGCTCGACGACCGCTACGCCCACGTCCTGCGCTCGACGATCCCGACCCTCAACCTGATCGAGCGACTGTTCAACAACGAGGGCGTGCGTACCGGGCGACAGGACGAGACGGTCGCCCGAGCCCTTGGCCTACCCGTGCTACAGCTGACCCCCGAGCTCAGGGAATCGACGCGCAAGGGCGCTTACTACGATGCCCGCGACGAGATGTTCAGCCAAGCTGACCTTGCGAGGAAGTGACGATGGCTACCCCCACCACCACGATCGACGCCCTGCCCCCGGCATCATCGGTCAACGGCACTCAGCTGGTCATCATCCAGGAGGCGGGCGTCACCAAGAAGGCGTCGGTCGACAGCATCGCCACCTACCTCGAGGACCATCTCTCGATCCCGTTGACGGCTGCGGAGATCAGCGCCCTGGCCAACCCGAACATCGCCGGGACCACGGTGCAGTCACAGCTGACCGACATCATCGCCAAGCTCTCGACGGTCGATACCGGCAGCAACGTCTGGCTGCGCTGGACCGGGACGCAGGCAGAGTACGACGCCCTCGGTACCTACCGCACCGACACCATCTACGCCATCACCGGAGCGGGCGGCGACCCGGCTGGGTCCCTGTCTGCGCCGCAGAACGTCCACGCCCTGGCCGGTGACACCACGGTCACGGTCAGCTGGAACGCCCCGGCCAGCGGCACGCCGACCAGCTACAGCATCGAGCGCTCGACGGTGTCGAACTCCGGGTTCGTCCCCGTCAACCTCACCCCGATCCCGGCGACCACGTACTCGTTCCTCGACGCGCCGCTGACCAACGGGGTCACCTACTACTACACCGTCACCGCCCATGACGCGGGCGGCAACTCGACGGCCAGCGTGGTGGTCAGCGTCGTGCCGGTGAGCAGCGCCCCGACCGTGCCCGGTGTGCCGACCAACGTCGTCGCCATCGCCGGGCCCTCGTCGGTGACGATCAACTGGCTGGCCCCCATCTCCAACGGGAACTCGCCGATCACCGGCTACGTCGTGCAGCAGTTGATCAGCGGCACCTACACCACCGTCGCCACGGTGAACGGCACCACCTTCTCGCGGCTGGTCTCGGGACTGACCAACGGGACGCCGTACTCGTTCCGGGTCTACGCCGTCAACGCCGTCGGCAACGGTGCCTTCAGCCCGGTGGTCACTGCCACCCCGACGACCGGTGCCACCGCGCCCAGCGCACCGACCAGCCCCGTCGCCACTGCCGGTATCGCAGAGGTCACCGTCACCTGGGGGGTGCCTGCCTCTGATGGTGGGGCGGTGCTGAACACCTACCTCATCGAGCGCTCGACGCTGCCGTCGTCCGGGTTCACCGTCGTCGGGACCAACGCTGCCGAATCCCCGCGCACGTTCACCTCGACGGCGCTCACTCCCGGCACCACCTACTACTTCCGGATCACGGCACAGAACGTCATCGGCACCAGCCCGGCCACCGCCATCGTCAATGCCGTGCCGACGGCACCGGTCGGCCCGCCGCCGACGGACTGGGCGACCGCCTTCGCCACCCGCGACCTCGACATCATCACCGCTTGGTACAACACCTACACCGGCTACGACAGCGACAGTTTCGCTGGCACCCTGTGGGGTCCGGGCCAGTCGAACTACGCCTACATCGACGCCGCCTGGCTGACCGCCAACACCGGGCCCAACGTCGTGTTCTCCGCCGGGCGGTGGACGGTCACCGGGTTCCACGCCGCGGCGTTCGTCGTCCGTGCCAGCAACATCACGTTCAGCCACTGCTTCTGCGACCGCTTGTCGGGCACTGTCGGCCACGGACTCGACCTGTCCGGCGACGTCACCGGCATCATCTTCGACCACTGCACGATCGCCGGGAACTACGGCATCAGCGGCGAGTGGGGCGTCACGCTCGACTACTTTGCCGACAACCACGCTGCCAACAGCCTGATCATCCGCTACTGCGACATCAGCGGGTACATCGCCGGGTGCCAGATGTGGTTCGGCACGACGTTGGAGTACTCGTGGGTGCACGACCTGTACATCACGTTGGAGTCGCACAACACGGCGGCGTCGATCCGTGGTGAGAACTGTTCGATCTACCGCAACCTGCTGACCGACGGCAACTCCTCGGCGGTGTCGCTCTACGCCGACTCCACTCCCTTCACCAACTTCTCCCTCGTCGAGAACGTCATGACGACGAACAACGCCGACTACACCATCAACTTCGGCGAGCGGGACCCGGACCACTGGAACCGGCTGTACGACCCGATCACCGGGGCGCCGATCACCTCGACGTACGGCTTCCGCCGCGAATGCCTCGGCAACCTGATGGTGCCCGCCAACGTCGGCCTCGGCTCGGACATGGCGTACTTCACGAAGGTCAACGACAACAGGCGGCTCAGCGACAACAGTCCGACCTTCTTCGACGAGGGCGGCACGCCGGTCGCCACGCAGCCGTACTTCCACAAGATGCGCTACAACGAACTGGGCGGCGGGATCCTCGACTCGATGCCGACCTACGAGTTCACGCCGACACCGAATTCGACGGTGCTGGTGTTCGTCGGCATCGTCAACGGCGGGCACGCCACCACCCAGGCACCGACGGTGACGGCGATCGGCCAGTACCCGCAGACCTCGTTCGTCAAGATCCTCGAGACGCCGTTCACCTCTCCGCCCGGTGACGACAACCACGGGCTGGGCCTGTTCGTGTACAAGGCGGAGTCGGGGTCGACCACCTCGTTCGAGCACATCGTCGTCGACCCGTACGTCGGCCCGGCGGCGGGCTACTTCACGATCTGGGTCTACGAGTTGACCGGCATGACCGGGCTGTCACTCGCCCACTCATCGGCCAAGGCCCAGTCGATCACCAGCTTCGGTGCCACGTTGAGCTCGATCACCTCGAACAACCTGTCGGCGGCGGCGACGACGGGGCGGGTGTGCATGGCGTTCGCTGCCGGTGCATCGACCGCGCCGGTCGGTCCCAACCCCTACGGCAACGTCACCGGCTGGAACAAGACCGGCGTGCAGCCGACGACGATGCACAGCGGCTTCCCGTTCGTGACCGGTGCGGTGTACTGGCGCAAGGACTTCACCGGCACCAACATCACCATCCCCAGCCTCGGTGTCGACACCTACTCGGCTGGCGTACTACTCGCGGAGTTCGCATGACCATCGACTGCACGTACATCGGCGATACCAAGACCTTCCCCGACCCGGTGCCCGGTCCTCCGGGAGCGACCGGCCCTGCTGGCCCGACCGGACCGACGGGAGCAACGGGGCCGACTGGGGCGACGGGTCCGACGGGTGCGACGGGCGCAGCGTCGACGGTGCCGGGACCGACAGGGCCAGCTGGCGCCGACGGGGCGACGGGGGCAACGGGCCCCGGCGTGGCGACCGGTGGCACCACCGGGCAGGTGCTGACCAAGATCTCGAGCACCAACTACGACACCAACTGGCAGACCCCCAGCGGTGGCGCTGTCACCGATGGCGACAAGGGCGACATCGTCGTCAGCGGCAGCGGTGCAACGTGGATGCTCGACACGGGCGTGGTCACCGCCGCAGCCAAGACGGTGCTCGACGACACCACCACGGCAGCGATGCTGACCACGCTCGGTGCGGCAGCAGCGGCGACGACGATCTCGACGACCGCTCCGCTGACAGGGGGTGGCAGCCTCGCCGCCAACCGCACCCTCGACATCTCCGACTTCACCGTGTCGACGAAGGGCGCGGTGCCGACACCGGGTGGTACTAGCTCGGGGCGGATGCTGCGTGACGACGCGACGTGGGCGCTGCCCCCGTCAGCTGCAGCTGCGGTGAGCGGAGTCTTCCCGTTCATGCTCTCGACCACCGCCACCGAGCCGCCGACCGGCAGCCAGATCCGCGGCAACAACGCCACCTTCACGTCGAGCACCAAGTTGTGGATCATGGAGACCACCGTCGACGGCCTCAACGTGGCGGTCGGACTCGGTCGGATCAAGGCCGGGTTCCAGGTGTACGTGCAGGACTACGCAGACGCGTCGAAGTACGCCATCTTCAACGTGACCGCCGACTCGGTGGACAAGGGTGCCTACTGGGAGATCACCGTCGCTCTGGCTACATCGGGTGGCACCATCTCGGCGGGCAAGATCGCACTCCAGTCCCTGTCGTCGGCGCAGTCGTCCAGCCTGTTCTCGACCACGACGACGGCGCCGGGCATTACACCCGGCTCCAACGGTGCGGGTGCTTCGACGTGGCTCAACGGTGCAGCCGGGTGGACGGCGCCGACTGCTACGACGGTCGGTCTCGGCAACGTGTCGAACACATCCGACGCCACCAAGGACGCCGCGACCGCGACGCTGACGAACAAGACGCTGACCGATGCCAAGGTCAACCTGGCGATCAACGCACAGACCGGCACCACCTACACGTTGGTGCTCACCGATGCCAGCAAACTGATCACCTGCTCGAACGCCAGCGCGGTCACCGTCACCGTGCCACCGAACAGCTCGGTCGCCTTCCCGACCGGCACGCAGATCACGATCATCGGGATCGGTGTCGGCATCGTCACCGTCGCCCAAGGCTCCGGTGTCACCGTCAACTCGACACCGTCGCTGGCATTCCGCGCCCGCTACTCGGCAGCCACCCTCGTCAAGACCGGCACCGACCAGTGGTATCTCATGGGTGACCTCGCGTGAATGTAGATCTATTCATGAATAGGCGTGTCGCGTGACCATGACGATCGGGGCGGTCGCCTCAGGCAAGACCACCCTCGCCACGGGAGCGGTGCGCTTCGACGCCGTCGGCGACAAGTACAGCCGCAGCGCGTCCGGCCTCGGCGGCACGCACACGATGTGCTGCTGGGCCAAGATCGTCGTCGACCGCAACGCCATCACCTGTTTCATCGGACAGGACGACGCCTCCACCAACTACTACTACCTGTCGACCACCGCCGACGGCACCAGCCTCCGACGCGACGGCACCAGCGGCGCGGCGTTCCCGAGCGGACTCAACATGACGGTCGGCACCTGGGTGTACATGGCGACCGTCAACGACACCAGCGCGGGCGGCGAACTCTTCGGCTACAAGGTGGCGGGCGGTTCATGGGTCCAGGCCACCGCTGCAAACGCGACCGTCACCGGGCCGAACAACGCCAACACGTTCTTCATCGGCAACAACGGGTTCAACAACTTCCTCAACGGCTCGATCGCCGCGGTCAAGGTGTGGGACGTCGCCCTCACCGACGCCGAGCTCCAGGCCGAGGCTGCCACCTACGCCGCGGTGAAGACGTCGGGACTGTGGGCCAACTACCAGTTCCGCAACGGGCCGCAGACTACGGACGACTCCGGTCTGGGTAAGACCCTGACAGCAGCGGGAACATTGACAACTGATTCTTCCGGCCCACCAATAACTTGAACAAGGAGAAATAATTCATCATGAGCAATGAGCCCAAGGGCACCACCGCCCAGAACGAGATGGCCAAGGACGCCAACAAGCGCAGCGTCAGCCGCGAGGAGCACCCGATCGAGGCGATGCCCAACGCCTACGGCGAGGTCGCCGACATCGACAAGGCCAAGTACCCGGACGACTCGCCCGCCGCCAAGGGCAAGGCCACCCCGCCGTCAGGTCAGGGCGGCGAGACGCCGAAGTCACGGCCCGACTACCAGGATCAGTGGCCACCCAACCCCGAGCCGTCCGAGTCGGCGAAGGCATGGGCCGACAAGATCCGCGACGTCGGCTCGGTACAGGCCCACTCTGATGCCATCGCCGAAGCTGCGAAGGCGTCGTCACCGAAGGAGAAGTGATGGCCACGAAGCAGCCACCGCCGAAGAAGTACGGAACACCGGGGCAGGCGGGTGCACCCCGCGCCTCGAAGTCGACCGCTGGCAAGGCCAAGCCGATGCCGAAGAAGCGGTTCGCTTACACAACCCGGGACTCCATGGGTAACGCCCTCGGCGGGGAGCATGGCCGCGGCAAGGGTTCGCCGACGTCAGCCAAACAGGTTCATCGGTGATGCTCGCCGAGATCATGACCTCGAACGCGTTCGGGGAGATCATGTTCCTGGTGGCGTTCATCCTGTTCGTGATCGAAGCAGTACGTCTCATCGCCGCGCGCTCGTCGACGTGGGACTACAGCTGGCTGCTGATCGTCTGTGGGTTCGCCTGCATGGCGCTCGGCTGGGTAGCACTGACCACGGGGGACTGATGCCCGGCGGCAAGACGCCCGGTCCCTCGGTCAAGAAGCCGAAGGTGTACGAGGCGCTGAAGAACAAGGGCTACTCCAAGACGAAGGCTGCCAAGATCTCCAACGCCCAAGCCCGCAAGGGGAGGTGAACCATGAGTGACACGCCACCGTACGAACCAGCTGTCGATCCCGATGAGGTGCCCGAGCCGGACGTCGACGCCGACGAGGACATCGACGAGGAGGACGACGAGTGACGGTCCCGCCCAACACGTACCCCTACGGGTACGCCCAGGACGGGGCCGGGGTGGCAGGCATGGGCACGATGCTGACCATCGAGCAGTACCAGACCAGGCGAACGGTGTACAACCTGCATCCCGAGTTCTGGCGGCGCTACTCGGCGCTGATGCAGTACGCCCTGACCCAGGGCGTGCACCTCGGGGTGGGCACGGGCTGGCGCATCCAGCCCAACCCGCCACCGACTGGCTTCGCCGCGCCCGGCAACTCGAACCACGAAGGCTTCCCCGCTGACGGTGTCAGCGGCGGAGCCGTCGCCATCGACACGGTGCCCAACCTGTCGTGGGCGTGGATGGAGGAGCGCCTCGCCTCCTACGGGCTGCGCTCGTTCAAGATGATCGGCAACGAGCCGTGGCACATCCAGCCAGCGGAGATCCCCGCCTCGCGGCGCTGGCGCACCGCACCGTGGGTGCTGCAGGCGTTCTCACTGCCCGGTCACGCACCGCACCCACCCGAGGTGCTGGCGACACCGCCGGGCAGCCCATCGTTCAAGCAGGGGGCGACCGACGCCTCGACCAAGATGAGCGGTGCACCCGATGGCCGCGTCACCTGGTGGCAGACGATCCTGCGCAACGAGTACGTGGTAACGATCGTTCCCGACGGGCAGTTCGGTGCCAAGACCGACGCCGCCACCAGGGTCGCCCAGAAGGCGCTCGGCGTGGTCGTCGACGGGATCTACGGCAACCAGACCGCATCGGCCCGGCACGCCAAGGTCGGCAAGTAGATGTGTCCACCGCCGAGGTCGTCTTCACGTTCGTGCGGCGCCTCATCGTGTTCGGGTTGGGATGCTGGGTGATCGGCAACGCCCTCGTCAACCCCGAGGAGCGGCTCGGACAGCTCGCTGTCGGGATGGTGATGGTCGGCGTGCTGCCGATCGAGAACGTGTTCAGCTGGCGTCGGATCGATCGGAGAGATGAGTGAAGCGCTTCGCGCTGGTTGTTGCCGCCGTCATCGGCACCGTGCTGTTCTACGCGGGAACGGCTGGAAGTGGGTACTGGCCACCATCGCCAACTACCACGACCCAGCCTGGTACCAGCACCACTTCAACGTCGCCTATGGCCTCTACGACCGCGGCTGGCTCAACGACCACGACCTGCCCCGACTGCGTCCCCAACACTGTCGTCGCCACGACGACCACGACGACGGAGGTGCCGACATCAACGACGACTTCCGTGCCGCCATCCACAAGCTCAAGCGTGAGTCCGACCAGCACATCGTCGACGACATCTTCCACGCCAACCACATCCTCAAGTTCCTCAACCACGACCACGGAGGTGACGACATCGACATCGACCAGCAGCACGACGACATCACCCAGCACGACATCGACGAGCCCGAATAGCCCCTTCCCGCCGCTGCGGCGCGATCTACTGCCCCCAACGGCATAATTCGGGGCGCGCAAAAGCCCCCGCAACTGACCGAGGAGTCAGTCAGTTGCGGGGGCTTGGTTGGTTAGCGGAACCAGTCCGGGTCGGGCTCTGGTATCTCGAGCTCGAAGGACTGCTTCGGATCGGGCATGATGAAGCGCACACGAGGTAGCCAGTTGCCGTCCTCGTCGCCGACGGGGCGCACGCACAGCTTGGTCATCACCATCAGCTGAGCGACCACCCACCCGCAGTAGAGGCTGTGGCGATCACTGCGGAAGTTGCGGCTGTCGCTCACTGGAACACCGCCTCCTCCACGGAGTGCGTGCAGTTGCGCGCCGTCTCGCCGCACTTGGTACAGCGCGGGCACTCGCAGTCATCCTGGTAGATGCCGCAGTCGGGACAGTCGTCGCAGCTGCACTCGTCGTTGCGGTTGCCGCAGCCACCGCAGTCATGGTCGTCCCAGTACGGGCAGTCGTCGTAGATGGCAACCGGCCACCACGTCGAGCACACCCCGCACTGGGCGAGGCGGTCGCGGCCCTCATCGGTGAGGAACCCCATCACCGCCTCGCAGATGTCGGCTCCCTCCCATGAGCCCTCGCTGTCCGAGTGGTTGATGAATATCTCGGCGATCTTGTCGATCACCTGTTCTCGTGTCATCATTTCTGTTGTCTCCTTGATTCCGGTTCGGGGCTGACGCCAGGGCCCGCTCGGTAGCGCACCGAGCGGGCCCTGCTGGTGTCAGGCGCTGGCGCGCCTGCGCTTCAGTTGTTCTTCGAGGACGCGGCCGAGCAGCTGTCGGTGCTCGTCCACGCCCTGGTCCTGTCCTGTGCGCTCTGTCTTGCGCACGATCGCGGTGATCGCCGAGCCAATGTCAACGGCCATGAGCTCGAGCTCGTGATCACTCAGATCCATCTGGTCCTCCTTCCTCGCTGAATGCGGCACGAACCGCCTCGGTGACCCCGGTCCCGTCATCGACTCCGATGTCGGGCCAGCCGTCGGTGCTGTAGAGGTCGCGGCGGCTGCCCTCGTCCCACACCACCGAGCCGTCGCCGTAGTGGTACGGCATGAACTCGACGGCGACGCGGGCGGGCGTGGCCACAATCACGGTCAGTGCCTCCTTGATGTTGACGTCGGTACCGGCGTGCCAGAGCTCGGCGATCTCGCCCCGCGCCGGGCGGGCCTGACCCTGCTGCTGGACACGGAACACCGTCTCGAACAGCACCAGCACGGCGATGGGCTTACCCATCACCGGTCTCAGTGTCTGCAGCGAGATGGCGATCGCCTCCGGCGGGTTGATCGCCATGCCGTCGCACAGCTGGCGGATCGGGCAGTGGAAGCTGCCCTGCGGCATGACCACGAGGCACTGGTCCTCGAGATCGGCGGGCCCGGCGACGACCGCTTCGGCCTTGTGCTCGCGCGCCATCGTGATGGCGTGGTCGTACATCTCCTCGAAGCCGACGCTGAAGTCGACCTCGGCCCCAGCGGCGTACTCGGGGTCGACCGAGTCGAAGTCGCCGAAGCCGAACACGACCCCGCGGACCTTGGGCTCATCGTCCATTGCCCTTCACCTCCCTTCTGGCCAGTGCCGTCGGCTTGGTGTGGCTGATCTCGGCCTCGCGCGTGAAGCGCTTGCGCCGCTTGGTGTCCGTCATCATCAACAGCATGTCCAGCCGCGACGGCCGCTCGCCCTTGGCGAATCGGTAGCGCGGCGGGTACACGTAGTAGTTGGACAGCACCCTGCGGCTGTCGCGCATCACCAGCTGGCGACGCTCGGCGTTGCACTGGATGCAGCGCCGAGTGATCTTCTCGCCGAAGCTGCCCTCCCAGTGCTTGGACTCCACGAGGATCCAGTTGTGCTGCAGCGCGCCGCACTCGAGGTACTCGTAGACCGCCAGTTCTTCGCCCTTCCACAGGCGTTCAGGTGTCTTGGTCATTAGCTTTCTCCTTGTCTGGTTGTGATTGCAGATGGCGCGGCGGCAGGTTGGGCAAA
>Ga0070686_100000161_pt1 | contig 46245 bp, 40 predicted proteins | sample KBSS23LmetaG_FD_65654 | JGI IMG/M metagenome (GOLD analysis project Ga0070686, IMG submission 65654) | Switchgrass rhizosphere microbial communities from Kellogg Biological Station, Michigan, USA - KBS S2-3L metaG | ecosystem: Host-associated > Plants > Roots > Rhizosphere ...
CGCTGCTGCGCAGCTACGGCCTTCGTACAACCCACAGGCTTTGGACACTGACAAAACCTTGCAAACAGCAGGTTCACCGGAACTCCCATAACTACTGGATCAAGAACTGGGAGCTTTCCATCTCGGCTGTCACTTTTCCCCGCTCGCGCCCGTATCCCCAATCAAGGCACGCTCTTCGCAGCCCGGCCGGCGAGTGAACGCCATCCGCGTACCCGCCGACCGGAATTGATGGACCGCCGCAAGCTTCTGCCCATGCTCCCCATCGTGGCCGTGCCGCTGCTGGTGTGGGCCGCCGCGCGGCTCGCCACGCCCGAGCCGCCGCACCGCGACGTGCTGGCGCCCCGCGCCGCGGCCGTGCCCGCGCGCGTGGCCAGCTACCCCGTGCCGCCCGACGTGGCCGAGCTGCTGCGCCAGGGGCGGAACTGGCGCGCCGCGCGCCTCCTGCGCGAGCGGGTGAAGGCCGACTCGGAGCCCGGGCTGGTGCTGCTGGCGGCGCGCACCGAGGCGGCGTGGGGCGGGTGGAGCGGCGTGCGCTCGCTGCTGAACGGCAAGCCGTGGCTGGCATCGGCCGAGCAGGGCGAGGGGTGGTACCTGCTGGGCCGCGCCCGCGAAGAGGTGAACGACCAGGCCGGCGCGGCCGACGCGTACGGACGCGCGCTCGCCGCCTCCACCCAGGCGCCAGCGCCCGAGTGGCGCGCGGTGGCCGACCTGCGCCATGGGCTGGTGCTGCTGCGCGCCGGCCGGGTGGACGAGGGCGTGGCCTCGCTCGAGCGGCTTCGCGCCCGTGTTCCCGCCGCCCGCGGGTGGGCCGGCGTGCTCGCCGCCGAGGCGCTGGTGGAGCGCGGCGACACGGCCCGCGTCCGCGCGCTGGTGGGCGACGGCGTGGCCGAGGCGCCGCTGCGCTCGCGGCGCGCCCGCATCGGCGCGTACCGCGCCGCGCGAGATCCGCGCGCCGCGCACGCGGTGGCGCACGCCTTCCGCCAGCGCGCGGACGACCCGGCCATCCGCGCGGAGCTGGGCACGCTCGCCGCGCAGGCTGCGCTGGCGGTGGGCGACACCACCGCGGCGCGCGCCGAGCTACGCACCGCGATGGCCGATGCACCCGCGTCGGGCGCCGCGGTGGACGCGGCCCGCGCGCTGCTCGCGCTGCCGCGCCTAACGGCCGACGACCACCTTTCCGCGGCGGTCGTCTACGATCGCAACGGCAACGGCGGGCGCGCCGCGGACGAGTACCGCGCCTGGCTGGCATCATCCGGCGGCACGGCCGAGCAGCGGATGGACGTGCGCATGCGCATGGGGCGGGCGCTCTTCGCGGCCGGCCGCCACCGCGAGACCATCGACGTGCTGTCGGGGATCGGCGCGGCGCCGCCGGCGGTGGCGGCCGAGGCGTCGTACATCGCGGCGCGGGCGCGGTACCGCACGGCCGGACGGGCGCCGGCGGTGCAGGCGTTCCTGGCTACGGCGCAGCGTTTCCCCGGCCAGCCAGCCTCGGCCGACGCGCTGTGGCAGGCGGCCGACCTGACCGACGACGCCAGCGACCGCGCCGGCGCGAACGCGCTCTATCGCCGCCTCGCGCAGGAATACCCCGCCAGCCCGCGCGCCGGGCAGGCGCTGATGCGCCTGGGCGGGTCGGCGCTGGCGGCGGGCGACTGGAACGGCGCCGCGGCGTTCTATGACCAGTACCGGGTGCGCTACCCCGCCGGCGACCTGTGGCTGCAGGCCACCTACTGGGCCGGCCGCGCCCAGGCCGCCCGGGGCGACGCCCCCGGCGCACGCCAGCGCTGGCGCGAGGTGCGGCAGAAGGAGCCGCTGTCGTACTACTCCGTGCGCGCGGCCGAGCGGCTGGGCGAGCGCTACTGGCCCATCCCCCTGGCCCCCGCCCCGGCCGACGCGCCCGCCTCGGTGGAGCGGCTGCGCGGGTGGATGGAGACGCTCGACCTGCTGCGCCAGGCCGGCCTCTGGCGCGAGGCCGAGGACGACGTGGCGCGCCGGGTGAAGGAGGCGGGGACGGACAGGGCGATCCTCTACCCGCTGGCCGAGGCGCTGGAAGCGCGCGGCTTCGCGCCCCAGGGAATCCGCATCGGCATCGCCATGCGCGGCGCGGGGGCGGCGTACGACCTGCGGCTGGCGCGCATCCTCTACCCCTTCCCCTACCGCGGGATGGTGGCGGCCGAAGCCGAGGAGCGCGGGCTCGATCCGTTCGTGGTGGCGGCGCTGATCCGGCAGGAGTCGTCGTTCAAGCCGCGCGCGGCGTCGCGCGTGGGCGCGCTGGGGCTGATGCAGGTGATGCCGGGGACGGCCGCGGGGATGGCGGCGGGCGCCGGCATCGGCGGGTGGAGCGCCGACCTGCTGCTGAACCCCGAGATCAACGTGCACCTGGGCGTCCGCTTCCTGTCGTCGCAGATGCGCCGCTACGACGGCGACCTGCCGCTGGTGTTCATCTCCTACAACGCCGGCCCCGCGCGCGCCGAGCGCTGGCGCCAGTTCCCCGAGTTCCGCGACCGCGAGCTGTTCACCGAGCGCATCCCCTTCGACGAGACGCGCGACTACGTGAAGATCCTCACGCGGAACATGGCCATCTACCGGGGATTGTACGGCGGGTGAGCCGCCTGTCTCCGCAGGCAGGAGCGACGGCATCCACACGAAGCGGGCGTACCCGGCCGGGGGTGCGCCCGCTTCGTCGTCGCCACCGGTCCGGCCGAGCTGAGGGTGCCTACGCGGCGCCGTTTCCCGAGGCGAGCCACGCCACCGCGTCGTCCATGCCGCGGAACACCTCGATGTGGTTGCCGCGGCCTTCGCTCATCATCTGGAACATGCGCGCCAGGCCGAACACCACGTCGGCCGGGGCCACGATGGCCACGCGAGTGGGGTTCTGTTTGGGCACCGCGGCCCGCGCCCGCAGCACCTGCGTGCTGAGCCCCGCGGGGTTCAGCCCCGACGCGTCCACCAGGGCGGGCCACGAAGGGTCGAACGCGGCATCGTGCTTCACCGTCTCGGTGAACGCCTCGAGCTCGCTTCCGGTCACCCGGCCCTCGAGCGTCACCATCATCAGCCTTCGCTCGGTGTCGATCCGGTAGGTTGCCGCCATCAACTCGTGCTGTTCGGGACGTGACGATCTTCGTTTGGACAATTTGTTCGTTCGTCCTTGCGTTCGCCAGTGCGTTGCCGCCGCGCTTTGCCGGCCGGCAAACGTAAATCCCGTCCACCGCACCCGTTATGCGTCAATCACCGAGAAAACCGGCAAGTGCCACCACCCGGTCGGCGCACCCCCACGACAGGGTGACGCCCGCACCGCCATGCCCATAGTTGTGGATGACGGCGGCGCCACCGATGGTTTCCATCTCCAGCCGCACCTCGGGGCGCCAGGGCCGCAGCCCCACGCGGTGCTCCAGCACGCGCGCCCCGGCCAGCGCGGGGACGGCTGCGGCGCAGCGGCGCACGATCGCCTCCGCCACGGCGGCGTCGGGCGCGGTGCCCTCCTCGCCCTCGTCGGCGGTGCCGCCCAGCACGCAGTCGGCGCCACGGGGGATCACGTACAGCAGCCCGGCGGGGTCGTATTCGTCCAGCCAGAAGGCGCGCAGGCTGGGGTTCTCCACCCGCACCACCTGCCCGCGCACCGCCCGCATCTGGCCATCGCCCACCAGCTCGCGTGCGCCCAGGCCACTGCAGTTCACCACCAGCGGAAACTCGCCCGCCACGTCCGCGATCGAGTCGACGCGGGCGATCTCCACCCGGCCTCCGTGCTCGGCGAAACGCGCGGCCAGCCAGCGCAGGTACGCCGCCGTGTCGGCCACGGGCACGGTGAAGGCCCAGCCCACGCGCCCCGCCGGCACCTCGTCGACACGGGCGGTGCGGAAGTCGGGGATGTGCGCGGCCCACTCGGGGACGATGGACGGGTCGGCGCCGGGGGGCAGCAGCTCGATGCCGTGCGTCATCCGCACGCCGGTGCCGGCGTCGGCGGCCAGCATGCGGAAGACGCCGTAGCTGCGCTCGCCCCACTCCTTCACCAGCGCCTCGGGGCCCACGCGGTACGGGTACCACATCGCCGCCGCCACGGCTGAGGTGGTGCGCTCGGGCGGCTCGGCCGCGCGGATGCGCACGCGCCACCCCACCTCGCGCAGCCGCACAGCCGCCGTCAGCCCGATCACCCCCGCCCCGATCACCAGCGCCTCGCGCTCCGCCATCTTCCCAATCTCCGCTCTCGAGTACGCCCCAAACGGCCGCGACCCCGCCGGGCCTGGCGAGGTCGCGAGAATTCCAACGCTGCGTGCGGAGTGCGGAGCCACAAGACGCAATCGCCGTCGCGGTTTGAAGTCCGCGAAGGCGGACTGTGTGCCGTTGTAGCCGCGACTTCAGTCGCAAATCCCCCCCCCCACGCCACGACCCGCCGTCCATCCATTTTCCCGCTGTTCATCCTCCGCCCCCTACCCTCCGCCCTCCGCCCTCCGCCCTCCGCCCTCCGCCCTCTGCCTCCGACCTTCCGACCTCCCGACGTCCCGACCTTCCGACCTCCGACCTCTGACCTCCCGCACTCACGCCCCATTCGCCGTCACACCACTCCCCACTTCTCGCCCGGCGCCAGCTGCCGCGGCGCCTCGGCCTCGGCATCGGCGTCGTCGCTTTCCTGCTGCTTCTGCTGCTGCTTGGCGAGGGCGGCCACCGCGAGGGTGCCCGAGGGGCCCATCGAGTCCACGATGCTGCTGGGGATCACCATCATCCCACCCTTCTGCTTGAGGCCCTCGTACAGGATGTTCATCTGCCGCAGCTGCAGGGCGGTGGGGTTGCCGTCGTAGGCCTTGCTGGCCTCGGCGAAGAGCTGCGCGATCTCCACCTCGGCTTGGCCCAGGATGATGCGGGCCTGCTTCTCGCGCGCCGCCTGCGCCTCGCGGCTCATGGCGTCCTGCAGCACCGCGGGGATCACCACGTCGCGCATCTCCACGCTGTGCACCGTCACGCCCCACGGCGTGCTGCGCTGGTCGATCAGCGCCTGCAGCTCGGCCTCGATGTGGATGCGGCCGCGCAGCAGCTCGCTCAGGCTGGTGCGGCCGATGATGTCGCGCAGCGCCGTCTGCGCCGCCCAGCTCACCGCCTGCACGTAGTCCTGCACCTCGAGCGCGGCCTTCTCGGGGTCGTGCACGGTCCAGAAGAGCACCGCGTCCACGTTCACCGGCACGGTGTCGGCGGTCAGCGTCTGCTCGGCGGCGAAGGGGCTGGTGATGGTGCGCTGGTCGATCCAGGTGGTCACGCTGTCCACGAACGGGATCACCGTGAACACGCCGGGCCCCTTCAGCCCCTGGTACTTCCCCATCCGCAGCACCACCGCGCGCTCCCACTGCCGCGCGATCTTGGGCGACATCGACGCGAACAGCCCCACCGCCGCGCCCGCGATCAAGGCGAGAGGCCCCGTGTGCAGCGCGACGGTCGCCGCGGCCCCCACGGCGGTGGGCACCAGCAGGGCCAGGGTGGAGAGGAAGTTGGGTCCGCTGCCGCTGGTGGGGCGAGAGATGGGAAGCTGCGAGCCGGTGTTGACCAGATCGGTTCTAGGAGGCATCGGGGGAGTCGCTCCTTCGGCGGCTGTCCAGGTGGATGATGACGTCGTCCAGGGAGAAGCCCAGGTCGCTGGCGCCGCGGAGGAAGGTGTCTTCCAGCGCGGCGAGCTCGTCCAGCAGCTCTTCGCGGTGGATGGCGTCGGGCTGCGCGCTCACTACGATGCCTACCCCCTTGCGGGTTGCAAGCACCCCCTGCCGCTCCAGCTCGGCGTAGGCGCGCGAGACGCTGTTGGCGCCCACGCGCAGCTCCACCGCCAGCTGGCGCACCGTGGGCATCGGCTCGCCGGCTTCCAGCAGCCCCGCGCCCAGCGCGGAGCGGATGGTGCGGACCAGCTGCGCCTCCACGGGGGTTGGATCCGACGGATCGATGTGAAACATTCAGGAAGAGCCGGAGGAGGAAGGTACCCACCCCAAGGTGTACATGCACCCACCTGAGCCTGTCAAGCAGCCCGCATCGCCCGTCGTCCGCCGCGATGGGGCGGTCGGCGACCTGCGGGACCTCCACGCCGCCGCTCCCCGGCCCCGGCGGCGGCGCGGCCGAGGTGTCCTGATCGTCCTTGCTACGCTTTTCGTGGCGGGGCTGCTGACGTGGCTGCTCCGCGCGCAGATCCTCACCGCGGCGGCGCGCTTCCTTTCCGTGCGCGACCCGCTGCGCCGGGCCGACGCCATCTTCGTCTTCGGCGGCGACCCCGACATCCGCCCCTTCGCGGCGGCGCGGCTCTACCGCGCCGGGTGGGCGCCGCGTGTGCTGGTGCCGGGGATGGAGACGGGCCGCCTCGCCGCGCTCGACCTGATCCCCACGCAGACCGAGCTCTTTCGCGGCGTGCTGCGGAAGGAGGGCGTGCCCGACGGAGCCGTGGAGGTGCTGGAGATGCCCGGCGGCACCAGCAGCACCACCGAAGACGCCGAGGTGCTGCGCGCCTGGGCCCGCCGCACCGGCGCGCGCCGCATCATCGCCGTGACCACCACCTACCACACGCGCCGCGCCCGCTACGCCCTGCGCCGGGCGCTCCACGGGATGGACGTGCAGGTGACGATGTACGGCGCGCCCACGCGCGGCTACACCGAGCGCGACTGGTGGCAGGCCGAAGGCGGGCTCACCACCTACGTCAACGAGTACATCAAGCTGGCGCGCTACGAGCTGGCCGGCGGTGCGCGGTGATCCCGGGTGTGCGGCGAATGGGCCGCGCCTCCCATGGAATCATCGTCCCCACCGGCGCACGCCGCGCTCGCAGGGGACGAAGAGGGCGGGCGGACGGGAAGACGATTCCCCGCTCGCCCGCCGGATGATTGACGGCCGTCGGCGCGGCGCGCGCCCGGCCGCTCAGCCCTGACGGTCGACGGCCGAGGTCAGCAGGCGACGCAGGGGCTGCCCGTGGCATCACAGGTAGAGCCGCCGCAGTTGGTGTAGCACGTCGCGCGGACGGTCACCCTGTCGAGCACCCCGTTGCCGTGCACCGTGCCGCGGGCCTCCGCACCCTCGCTGCTCGCGGCGAACGAATCCACGACCAGCGCCTCGACGTCCAGCTTCATCTTGTTCATCGTGCGCATCCCGGTACAGGTGGTCCGAACGAAGCCTCGGACTGGCTGATCGATCATCCAAGTTTGTCGGGTAGGGGGATGCACCCGCAACCCACCGCAACAGGCGGGACGGATTTCGCGCGGTGATCCGTCGGGTAGGTTGACTCCGCTGACTCTGCTGACTCCGTGTGAAACGACATGGCGCGCAGCCATCGCGAGTTGCCGGACCGCTCGCGCCTCGGGTATCATCCCCGTCACCCGTCCGCCCACGCCGCCCTCGCCGATCCGTCGATGGAAGCCGCTCCGCCGCCCCGTCCAGGCGCCGACCCGCCGCTCGCCCTTCAGTCCGCGGTCGAGGGTGACGTGCAGCTGGTGGGGGAGACCGACTTCGCCGGGGCGCGCGTGGCCTGCCCCGCCTGCGGCACGACGCTCGAGCCCGCGCGCGAGCACTGCTTCGGCTGCGGCGCGAAGGTCGTGGGCACCGGCGCCGCACCCGGGCTGGAGACGGTGCGGAAGCGCGCGCGCGACGTCTACCTGCTGATGGCGCTGTCGCTGTTCTTCGCCGTCCCCGCCGTGGCGGCGCTGGCGCTGGCCTACGCCGACCGGGGCAAGGCGCGCGGCACCTGGCTCGACAGCCACTTCGAGTGGCAGGTGGAAACGCTGTGGGGGGTGTTCTGGCTGGGCGTGGCGGTGCTGGCGGGCGGCTGGCTGGGCAGCCGGTTCCTGGGCACCGGCGAGTGGATGCTGCTGGCCGGGCTCCCCGCGCTCGCCTGGTACGCGCACCGCATCGTGAAAGGCTGGACACGCCTGGGAGACAGCGAACCGGTGACGGAGTAGCGCGTCGACCACGCACTCGTCCGGCGAAACGACGAACGTCATACCGGATCCACGAGCATCGGTCCGGAACCGGATTCGTCTGGGGTTTCTCACGGAGGACACGGAGGACACGGAGGACACGGAGGACACGGAGGACACGGAGAAAAAACCTCTGGGGCCTCCGTGTCCTCCGTGAGAGTTCCAGATCGGGCTGAACCAGCGAACATACCGGAGGAACGGCAGGCAATTTTCCGTTCGGCCGCACGCGCCGAGAGACCGCGGTCGGTGTGAACGACGAACGGCCGCGGAGAGACATCGCTCCCCGCGGCCGCTTCTTCGTCCCAACGTCAGTCGCTGACCGCCGACGAGCCTACTTGTCGCTCAGCACGCGGTTCTTCTCGATGAACGCGGTCCACTCCGGCGGCACGTCGCTGTCGGGGAAGATCGCCTGCACCGGGCACTCGGGCTCGCAGGCCCCGCAGTCGATGCACTCGTCGGGGTTGATGTAGTACTGGTCTTCCGCCTCGTAGATGCAGTCGACGGGGCAGACCTCCACGCAGCTCGCATCCTTGGTGCCGATGCAGGGCTCGGCGATCACGTAGGGCATATCGTGCTCCGGAACGGGGCGTTCAAGGGGACGGTCGATGACTTCGGGCGCCACGCGGGGGCCGGTTGCCGTACGATATCAGCCAAGCCGCCGCTTGTCCACCCTTTAGTCGAACGGACGTTCGAACGTCAACCTGCAAGATGCGTGTCGAACCATTCGAAGGCGGCGTCGGCCACCGCCCTGAGTGTGTCGGTGGGGCCGGGATACGGGTGCTTCGCGCCCATCCCGTGGTCCATCCCCTCCACCACCATCAGCTCGGCCTGGTCGCCGGCGGCGTCGAACAGCGCGTGGGCGTCGTCCACCGGCACCGAGGTGTCGGCGTCGCCGTGCACGATCAGCCACGGCACCGCCACCCGGCCGGCCGCCGCCACGATGTCGAGCCGGTCGCGGTTCTGCTGCACATCCACCCAGTACTCCGGCGCCATCGGCATCTGCTGCCTGGTGCGCGCGTTCTGGGTGAGCACGTCCTCTCCGCGGCGCCAGGCGGCGGTCTGCTCGGGCGTCCACCGCCCGCTGATGGACGAGATGGCGGCCCAGGTCACCAGCGCGCGCACCCGCGCGTCCTCGGCCGCGGCGATCACGCTCATCCCGCCGCCGCGCGAGTGCCCCAGCAGCCCCACGCGCCGGATCCCGCGGCCCGCCAGCCTGCCGCCGTCCAGCGCGTCGAGCACCGCGCGGATCTCGTCCACCTCGCGCGAGTGGGTGTTCAGGCGGAACAGGTCGAGCCGGGTGAACTCGCCCGCCTCGTCGATCCCGTTGTGCGAGTGGTCGAAAGTGACCGCCGCGTGGCCGCGCAGTGCCAGGGCCCGCGCCAGCGCGCTCCACGAGCCGAACTTGCGGAAGCCCTTGAAGCCGTGCACGATCACCACCGCGCTCTTCGGCTTCGTCCCCTCGGCCACGCGCACGTCGCCGCGCACGGGCGGGCCGCCGCCGGGCGGGCGGATCTCGAAGGTGGTCAGCGTGATCCTGCTCGCCGCGTCGTCGCTCATCGTTCCATCCCTCTCGTCGTCGTCAGGCCGGCCGAACCACGGCGTTTGGGCGTGTTCGGCGCCGAGACGCCGAACCGGGCTGCGCGCGCGGTAGGCAACGATACGACTGTTGCCAACCGCGCCGGGCCCACGGCGGCCCGCCCCAGCGTCGTCTCGGCGGAGACGATGGCGCGGGCGGTCCGCCGCGCTCCCGGCCCTCCGGGCGCGCATCCCTCACGCATCTCCGAGTCCCCTCATCACTTACGCGGCCACGGGCTCCGTCAGCGGGCAACCCGCGCAGGGAGTGCGCTTGGGGCAGCCCTCGCACGGCAGACCGTCGGCCTCTTCCTGCTCGCCGGCGTTCGCGTCCGCCAGCCGCGCGGCCAGGTAGCGGATGCGGCGCAGGTTGTTGGGGTCGTCGAACTCGCCCTCGCGCGCGCTCCCCGCCGTGCCGGCCGCCGCAGCGGCGATCACCTCGCGCACCTGCGCCAGCTCCTCCGCCCCCATCGGCGCCAGGCCGGGCACCTCGCGCCGCGGTGCGCGCTCCAGCTTCACCACCTGCCGCGCGAAGGAGATGAACATCGAGCACGCCTCGGGGCACGGCAGCGGCGCGTCGCCCTCCACCGGCCCCTCGTCGGCCAGGCCCAGTGGCGTGGCGGCGTCGACCTGCCACGCCACGCGCCGCAGGCACACGGCGTCGGCGCAGCAGGAGCGCACGGCGTTGCGCACCGCGTCGTCGCGCAGCAGGCGCACGGCCGAGTAGATACCGCTCTGCCGCGCCGCGGTCTCGCGCCAGTGCGTGACCCGCAGCGAGCCCGCGCGTCCCGCGTGCCAGTGCACGGCCGCCGCGGGGTACAGGTACTCCAGCGCGGTCCACAGCCCGCTCGCGTCCAGCCCCACCAGCGCCCATCCCCGCTTCAGGTTGGGCGCGGTCTTCAGCGGCCGGTGCTCGCCGGCGCCCGTGGTCTGCGCGATCTCGCGCGCCAGGAACGCGTCGCCCGACACCTGCTCCAGCGACCCCAGCGAGCGGTTCGCGTCGCGCCGGTGGCGCACCTCGTAGCGCCCCTCCCCGGTAGCCAGCAGCCGCGCCTGGAGAAAGACGCGCCCCGCGCCGCCCGCCTCGTCCACCCATGCCACCAGCGCCCGCCGGGCCTCGGCCACGCCGCCCGGCGCGTGCGCCCCGCGCTCCTCCGGCCGGTCAGACACCGGCGCCCTCCACCACGTGCGCGTCGTCGGGCACCCGGGCGCCCGCCTCGCGCACCCGCTGCAGCACGATCTCGGCGATCTCGGGGAAGGTGCCCACCGGCGGCGCGTACCAGATCGTCCGCCCGTCCTCCGTCTCGGTCACGGAGCTCACGGCGGGGCGGTTGATCCCCAGGTCGTCGGGGATGGTCTCCTGCGTGTGCCACCCCTCCGCCACGAAGAAGGGCACCAGCACCACCCGCCGCTCCTCCATCCCGCCCAGCACGTCGCCCACCGCGGGCTCCTGGTCGAGGAAGCCGGTGCGCACGTGGCCGAACACCCCCGCCGCGTCGGCCTGGCGCGAAACGCGGTAGATGACCTCCGACGAGTTGCTGTTGCGCTCCGTGCCGTGGCCGATGATCACCAGCCCCGCGCCGCGCGCCTGTTCGTGCGACAGCCCGGCCGTCTCCTCCGCGCGCCGCAGGATCATCGCGGGCATGGACGGGTGCGTGCCCACGGGGCCGCAGTAGTGGATCGTCTTCCCCAGCTTATGGGTGACCGAGGGCGCCGGGCCGCTCAGCCCCAGCTCGCGCGGGATCACCTCCTCGGTGAAGTAGCCTTCGGAGATGAAGAGGGGGACGACGTAGACCTCCTCCGCCTCCACGAGGTCGAACACCTCGCGCATGGACGGCTCTTCCTTCCAGAAGCACTCGCGCACCTCGCCGAACACGCCCGTCCGCCGGATCGCTTCCGCGTGCCGGTAGACGGGCGCGCTCGAGTCGGCGTTCAGGTGCGACCCGTGCCCGATGATGACCAGTGCCTGCAAACCGCTGCTCCTTCAGGATCTTGCGTGCTCGGCGAAGCGGGAACTTCGCGCCCGGCCCGGGCTGCGGCAAGGGAACGCCGGCCGGCGCGACCCATGGCCGCGTTGCGACTCCCCCGACGGAAACGGCGGCCCCGACATCTGCCGGAGCCGCCGCCTTCGCACGTCCACGCGGCACTATGCCGCGAGTCCGTATTCGCGCCTGAACTGCTCGATTCGCCGTCGAACGTCCTCCGAGTCGTCACCCAGCGACATCGATTCGCGCGCGGTCACCATCTCGTGGAGCGTGCTCAGGTACCGGTCCGCGGCCGCTTGCGACAATGCCGCCAGCGGCGCTCCTGCATGATGCTCGATCTCCGCGATGACGCGCTCCACCGTGTCGATCAGCTCCGCGTTCACCGAGGCGCCGAACGCGGCGATCATCCGCTCCCGCCGTGCGTTCGCATCGGCGAACCGGCAGCGTTCGTAGAACCGCAGGCCCACGTGGTACGCAATGTCGACCAGCGTGTCTTCATCGGCGTTCGCAAGCATCTCGAACATGTCAGCTCCTGAATTCGATCATGTCGAAGCAGTCACGCGGAAGCCGTTCCACGCGATACTCGGGCGAAAGTGGATGCGCGCGCTGCTCGACCGGAACCTCCACGACGTGGCTCGCGACCCGGTCATAGGGAATGATATACAGAACCGGGCGGAAGTCACGTACCGCTGCGCGCCGCAGGATCCGCTTGATCTCGTCGTGCGCCGCGGAATCGATGGTCCCCGCCCTGAGCTGCGGCGCGCGTGCGCCACGCTTGATCCCCTCGTGGTTCTTGTGGATCCCGGCGCTGTGCAACTCGCCCCGCCGGACCTCCTCCCACAGGGTGCGATATACCTCGGCCGGGCTGGAGGTGGGCGGGATGTTCACGTGTGCCGCGGCCGTGGCCCCGTCGAACACCGGGCTGCACCACGCATAATGCACTCCCCCGTAGAACCCTTCCGCGATCGCGTACGCCATCAGCGTGTTGGTCGAGTAAAGCAGCAAGGGCCGTCGCATATGCCGCACGCGTCGAAAGCCGGAAGGGGAACGAAGTGAACGAAAGATGTACCTCCACACGTTCTGGCGCAAGTGTGTCGGCAGGTGGCGCGTTCGGCACGCGCGTGACTCGCCAGCGCTGGGTCAGATGCCTTCGAAAAGGAGCGGTAGAAGCGACGCCGACGCGCTCGGCTCCACGGCCGGCCACGCGCCGGAGACCCGTCGCCGCGGCCTGGATCTAGAGGCTCTGCGCCTGCTTCACCAGCAGGTCGTGGTTGGCGCGCTGCGCGGCAGTCAGCGTCTTCGGGATCCCCACGATCACGGCGGGCGCGTTGGTGCGCTCGGGCAGGTGCAGCACCAGCGCGTCGGGCGGCACGGGGCGGCGGTAGTCGGTGGCGCGGCCCTCGCCGTCGATCTGCACGGTGCGGCCGGGGCCGGTGAGCGTGGCCAGGAAGCGGCCGTACTCCAGCCACTCGCCCACCGCGTCGCTGTCGTCGCGCGCAACGGCGGGGATCAGCTCCTGGTCGTAGTACGCCAGCGCGCGGCGGTAGGCGGCCGCGTCGGCGGCCTTGAGGGCCACCAGCTGCTTGCGGTAGAAGTCGCGGGGGTCGCGCGCGCCCGTCTCCTGCAGCACGCGGGCAAAGCGCGCGTCGGCGCGGGCGCGGAGGTCTGCGTCAGCCATGGCGGGATTGTACGCGCGCGGCGGGGGGCGGCGCCAGCGATGCGGGCCCGGTGCGGGAGGATGGGCGGCGGAACAGGTGCTGAGTGCTGAGTGATATGATGAGCGCTGGGTGCGTCTGGAGGTCGCGCCGCTCACACCGGGCGGTCCTTCAGCCGGTACACCAGCTTGAGCCCCGACCAGGTGGCGTCTATGGCGCAGACCTTCACGTCCACCATCCCCCGCTCCAGCGCGATTTGCCGCACCACGTCCTCCGTCAGGTCGGTGGGCACGCGCGACGCCTTCTTGGGCCACGCGACCCACAGCATCCCCGCCGGCACCAGCGACGCCGCCAGCGCGCTGAACCGCCCGCGCAGCAGCTCGGCCGAGGTGGTGAAGAAGACGACCAGGTCCAGCTCCGCCGCATCGTCGTCATCCGCCGAGATGACGTGCAGCGGCTGGGGGAGCTCGCCGAGCGCGGCCGCGAACTCCGGCGGCGCCCCGGCGAAGCGGATGCGCTGGCCCGGCTTGATCCCGAGCTTCTTCGGCAACGGCGTACCGCTGTAGCCGGCGGGAGATGGCGTGGTCGATTTCATTTCACGTGGACGCAGGTCGACGGGCCGGCTCACGAGCGTCGGGCGACGCGGGGCGCGGAGGCGGGATGCTCCCGGCGGCTGCCGCGGCGGCAAGATGCAGGGTGCGGCGGCGGGATGAGCAAACGTTTCCTTCCGCCGGGGGAACGGATCTTGTACGTTGCACGCCCTCTCGCCTAAACCACCCCCAAGCAGCAGAGGTGCGCCATGCCCAGCGGGTTCATTCGCACCCGGTCGCCCGCGTTCGCCGGAACGCAGGGCCGCTTCGACCTCTCGTGGGAGCTGTTCGGCGAGATGAGCCGCGTGCTCGCCGTGCGCGTCGCGCGCGACTTCCGCCCCGACATCGTGATCGGCATCGCCACGGCGGGGGTGATCCCCGGGGCCACGGTGGCGGCCATGCTCGAGGCCGACTTCGAGGCCATGCGGGTCTCGCGGCGCGACGGCGAGTCGTTCCGCCCGGAGCCGCGGGTGCTCTCGGCCACGCCGGTGCGCTGCCGCAACAAGCGCGTGCTGATCGTGGACGAGATCACCACCAGCGGCGACACCATGCGCCTGGCGCTGGCCGCCGTGCGCGAGGTGGGCCCCGCCGACGTGCGGACCGCCGCCACCTTCGTGCGCCCCGGCGGCTGGCGCCCCGACTACTTCGCCATGGAAAGCGAGCAGCTCATCGTCTACCCGTGGGACCGCCAGGTGGTGACCGACGGCGAGCTGACCGCGGGCCCGATGTACGCGCCGGCCGCGTCCGCGTAGCGGGATCGCTCGTCCGTCGAGCTCAGCCGCCTCTCCCCATGCGAACGAGCCGCCCTCCGCAACCCGCGGAAGGCGGCTCGACTCACGTCGGCGCCCGAACCACTCAGCCCTTCGCCATGCTGTCGAGGAACTCCTTGTTCCCCTTCGTCTTCTTCATGCGGTTGAGCAGGAAGTCGATGGCCTCGGCCGGCGGCATGTCGCTCAGGAAGTTGCGCAGCAGGTACACCCGCGTGAGCTCCATCTCGGTGAGGAGCAGGTCTTCGCGGCGCGTGCCCGAGCGGTTGAGGTCGATCGCCGGGAAGATGCGCTTGTCGGCGATGTGGCGGTCGAGGACCAGCTCCATGTTGCCGGTGCCCTTGAACTCCTCGAAGATCACCTCGTCCATGCGGCTCCCCGTCTCCACCAGCGCGGTGGCCACGATGGTGAGCGAGCCGCCCTCCTCGATGTTGCGCGCGGCGCCGAAGAAGCGCTTGGGCTTGTGCAGCGCGTTGGCGTCCACGCCGCCGGAGAGGATCTTCCCCGAGTGCGGCACCACCACGTTGTAGGCGCGCGCCAGGCGGGTGATGCTGTCCAGCAGGATCACCACGTCGCGGCCGTGCTCCACCAGGCGCTTGGCCTTCTCCAGCACCATCTCGGCCACCTGCGTGTGCCGGTCGGCCGGCTCGTCGAAGGTGGACGAGATCACCTCGGCGCGCACGTTCTCCTGCATGTCGGTGACCTCCTCGGGCCGCTCGTCGATCAGCAGCACGATCAGGTGCACCTCGGGGTGGTTCTCGGTGATCGCGTTGGCGATCTTCTGCATCAGGATCGTCTTGCCGGCCTTGGGCGGCGCCACGATCAGGCCGCGCTGCCCCTTGCCCAGCGGCGCCACCAGGTCCATCACCCGCATGGAGATGTCGCCCGAGCCCGACTCCAGGTGCACGCGCTGGTCGGGGTAGCGCGGGCGCAGGTTGTCGAAGGCGATGCGGTGCTTGGCCTTCTCGGGCTCGTCGCCGTTGACCCGCTCCACCTTGAGCAGCGCCAGGTAGCGCTCGCCTTCCTTGGGCGGGCGCACCTGCCCCAGCACCGTGTCGCCCGTGCGCAGGTCGAACCGCTTGATCTGGCTGGGGGAGACGTAGATGTCGTCGGGGCCGTACAGGTAGTTCCAGTCCTGCGAGCGCAGGAAGCCGTAGCCCTCGGGAAGGACCTCGAGCACACCCTCGCCGCGCAGCACCACCTCGCTGTCCAGCAGGTTCTGCTCGATCCGGTAGATGAGGTCCTGCTTCCGGAGCCCCGAGTAGTTCGAGATGTTGAGCCCTTCCGCCATCGCATGCAGCTCGGCGATGCTCTTCGACTTTATGTCAGTGATGTCCACGACTGGCCTCGATATTCGCTAGGACGCCCCACGGCCCACGCAAGGCCGTGCGCACGTCCGCTGGTAGGTTCCGATGTAGCTGGGAAGTGATGCCAGGGAGGAGGCGCGCTGCGCCCTGAGCCGAGTAGACGACGTGTTTCGCTGGAGACAGGTCCAACGTAACTCCCGGTATACACCGACGCAAGAAGAAACATATGGCAGCGCCAGTGTTTCCCGCGCGTTCGGCCGGCGGCAGGCGTCCCTCTCCGGACGGTGGATTCCGCGCCGCGCGCACGTTCCAGGCCAGCGCCTTCGCCAGCCTCTCGCCTTGCCCGCCGGCTCACTCCCCACCCGGCCGATCCATCCGTGCCCATTCGTTTCCGAAAGTGGCCCCGCACCGGCTTCCGTAAGGGACATACACACCCCGCGCACACTTGTGCCGCGGGCCGGGCCCCCGAGAATTAAGCGAAGATGAAGCCGGCATGCCGCTTTGCAGGTGCTTCACCAGATCGTAGCAGCGTTCACTTCTCGCCGCGCGGGCCGGCCGCTGTCGAGCCGTGCCTTCCCTCTTCGGCCGACCGCACGCGAAGGACACGTCTGCGTCTGGAACCCCGCCAAGCAGGATCGAACGAAGATGCAGGAAGGCTCCAGCCGCCGCCCACGACCCCGGCGCAAGTTCCGATCGGGCCCTGCCGGAGCGTGCGCGGGCCGGCGGGTCCAGGTCAGTCCACCGCGAGCGTGAACGGGGTGAAGTCGGTGTCGCGGTCGAAGTGGTCCTCGTGCTCCACGCGCTTGAGGAAGGCCACGATGCGGTAGGTGAGCGGGGTGGCGAGCACCTCCCACGCCACCTTGAGCACATAGTTGGTGAAGAGCACCGCGACCACCGTCTTCGTCTCCCACGTGCCCAGAAAGGCGACGGGGTAGAAGATCGCCGAGTCGACCAGCTCGCCCACCACGGTGGAGCCGATGGTGCGCAGCCACAGCAGGCGTCCGCCGGTGCGCACCTTCATCCTTGCAAGCGTGTACGAGTTGGCCAGCTCGCCCGCCCAGAACGCCGCCAGCGACGCCACCATGATCCGCGGCGTGGAGCCGAACACGCTCTGCAGCGCCCCCTGCCCGTTCCACCCCGCGGCGGGCGGCAGCGCCAGCACCACCCAGCTCATCACCGCGGCGAAGCCCAGAGCCGCGAACCCGGCCCACACCACGCGCCGGGCGCGTGCGTAGCCGTACACCTCGGTCAGCACGTCGCCGAACAGGTAGCTGATGGGGAAGAACAGGATCCCCGCGCCGAAGGTCACCGGCCCCAGGTGCGCCGGCTTGGCCGGCCCGATCAGGTTGGAGCACAGCAGCACCGTCACGAACCCCGCCATGATCAGGTCGAAGTACCGGAAGCGGCGCTGCGCGTGCGGTTCGGGCGGGGGCGGCCGGTCCATGGTGGGGGTGGAGGGATCGGGGAGGGCGGCCTACGCGAAGCGCGGCGGCCCCGGTGTGGGGCCGCCGCGCCTGCAAGTGTATCCGCCGCGTCCGTGATTGTCGAGAACGCCTGAACCCTCAGGCGGGAACGGGTTCGCCCGGGCCGGCGGCAGCCTGCGTGGGGGCAGCCGAGGCCGCCTGCGCCTCGGCCGCCTGTGCGTCGGCGGGGGTGACGGACGAGATCTCCACCGCCAGCGGCTGCTGGCCGGCGGGGCGCAGGGTGTCCTTGTACAGCCAGCCGTAGCTCAGCTCGGGGTTGGGCGTGGCCGAGTAGCGCGTCCACTCGGTGGTGCCCGACGACGGGAACTGGTAGTAGTCGATCTCCATCGCCTCGCCCAGCGTGGCGATGGCGTAGCCGTGCGAGTAGTAGCCGTTCTCGCTGCTCAGCCGCACGTCGTTGAAGGTGACCGACGGGTACTTCTGCCCGTACGGGTTCTCGAGCCGGGTCTCCTCGTAGGCGCTCGAGCCCACCAGCCGCCCCGGGGGCAGCGCGCGGCCGTCTTCGGTCGACACGGGGTTGTAGATCACCATGTTGTGCTCGTGGCCCCACAGCCACGCCACCACCTTGCCCAGCGCCCCTCCGAACTGCTTCAGCAGGTTGGGGTTGATGTTGATGGGCGACTGGGTGCCCTCCTTGGCCGCCAGGTTCACCTTGCCATTGGACGAGAAGAGCTGGTGGTGCGAAAGGAGCACCGTGCTCCCCTTGAAGTTGGCGATCTTGTCCAGGTGCCAGTCGGCCTCGCTGTCGCGCACGCCGGGATCGGGGGTGGCCGACAGCGGCTTGCGGTCGTTGATGCCGGTGTCCATCCCCAGGAACTGCCACGCGTCGTCCTCGCTGCGCAGGCAGAAGAAGCTGGCCTGCTGGCGCCGCGCGTGGGTGCCGTTCATCCGGTCGATGGTCTCGTAGAAGCCGGGCCCGCGCGAGTAGTAGCAGTGGTTGCCGGGAATGCCGTAGAAGGGCGGGCACTGCGCCGGATCCGGGCAGAGCACGTTGTAGATCTTCTGCACGTTGTTGCGGAATTCGCCGCGCGTGCCCGAGTAGTACACGTCGCCCAGGTGCAGCACGGCGTCCACCTTGTGCACGTGCAGCACGCGGTGCAGCAGGGCGATGGCGTCGGGCATCCCCGTGCCCCAGTCGCCCACGATGCCGATCTTCGCGTTCTTGGGCAGGCGCCATTCCACCACGCCGTAGGCCTGGCTGCCGCCGCCTTCCACCTTCCAGTCGCGGTACATGGGCTGGCGGGTGCCCCACGCATAGGTCTTGAGGTACTGCGTGACGGTGGTGATCCACCCGCGCAGGTCGCCCGTGCTGTACTTGCGGATCCCCCACCAGAACACCGTCTTCCAGACCAGCACCAGCGCGTGGATCAGGTGCCCCGTGCGCGCCGACTCGGCCATGTCGTAGAAGTGGGCCGAGAGCACCGCCTGCTTCTGCACCTCGGCCTCGCTGGCGTCGGTCGCCGAGGCGGTAACCTGCGTGGCGGCCGACGCCAGCGCCTCGGGGGCCGGCTGCTGGTTGGCGCCGGGCGCCACCGGCTCGGCGGGTTTCCCCGCGGGCGCGGCGGCCGCCTTCATCCCCATCAGCTTCTTGCCCAGCGCGTCCGCGGCGCCGGCCAGGTTGTCGACCGCCACCACCACGTTGGGCGTGGGCGAGTTCGCCAGCGCGAAGGCGGTGGTGCCCAGCGCGCGCGGGTCGCCGGCCAGCACGTCGGTCTCCACCGGGGCATCGGCGCCGGCGGAGCGCGCGTCACGGGCGGCTTCCACCTCGCGGCGCAACGTGTCGTGCACGGCGCTCTGCCATGCCGAGAGCTTGGGGTCGCGAACGGTACGGATGGGGGCGGACATGGGCGTGCTCCTGCGCGCGGGCTGTTTTGGGAGATGATGATGCGGAGAAACGCGGCGGGCCGGCGGGGGAATGCCGGACGGAGATGGGCCGCGAGGCATAAACATTAATTGTCCGATCCCCCGTGTGCAATGGGCATCGTGTGGATTGGCAACGGGTTGCAGACGTGCACGAGTGTGCGAACTGCAACGACCGCCAACACGTGAATCCCGGGAGGTCCGATGGATGTTGATGTCGATGTGGATGTTGATGTCGATGCTTATGTCGATCCGATTTCGATTTCGATGTCGCGCGATCGCGGCGATGTCGGATCGATTCGTCGTGCGTAGCGCAGAACCGGCCGGTCGACGCGCACCCGACGCGCGGAGAGCAGGGCCGGCGGCGGAGCACGGCGACGGAGACGGGGTAGGAGGAAAGTGTCCGCCGATACGCGGTCTGCCCCGGTGCTCGTGCGGCACCGGTGGACAGGCCGGCATCCGCACCACCGCTCGATCCCAGGCCCGATGAAGATCTCGTCCGTTCTCCGCGCCGCCGTCGTGCCGGCGGCGCTGCTCGCCGTGCTCGCGTGGTCGCGCATGCCGGGGCCGCAGCCGGCCCGCGCGCCGGCCGGTCATCCGCAGGCCGTCCCTGCGGCGCACGTTGCGACGCCGACGCGGATCGATCCCGACGCGGCGGCGCCGCTGCCGGGGATCGACGTGCTGCTGCGCGACTCGCTGCACCTGGTGCGCGGCAAGCGCGTGGGGCTGATCACCAACCACACCGCCGTCACCCGCGACGGGCGCAGCGACGTGGACGTGCTGTTTGCCACCCCCGGCGTGCGCCTCGTCGCCCTGTACGGCCCCGAGCACGGCATCCGCGGCAACGTGGACGGCGGCGAGCACATCGCCTCGGGGCGCGACCGGCGCACCGGCGTGCCCGTCTTCTCCCTCTACGGCGCCACCGAGCGGCCGACCGAAGCGATGCTGCGCGGCGTGGACGTGCTCGTCTTCGACATCCAGGACATCGGCGCGCGGCCCTACACCTACGTGTGGACGATGACGTTCGCGATGGAGGAGGCCGCCCGCCGCAACATCCCCTTCGTCGTCCTCGACCGCCCCAACCCGGTGACCGCGAAGGCCGAGGGGCCGCTGATGCACTGGGAGATGCGCCGCCGCGGGCCGCTGATCACCGGCGCCTACCCGGTGCCGCTGCGCCACGGTCTCACCGCGGGCGAGCTGGCGCGCTACGTCAACGCCACCTACAACCTGGGCACGCGGCTGAGCGTGGTGCCCGTGGCGGGGTGGCAGGGCAACCGCTGGTTCGACCAGACGGGGCTGCCCTGGATCAACCCGTCGCCCAACATCCGCAGCCTCACCGCGGCGCTCAGCTTCAGCGGGCTGGTGATGCTGGAGACCACCAACCTCAACGTGGGCCGGGGGACGGACGCGCCCTTCAGCTACGTGGGCGCGCCCTACGTGGACGGCGAGGCGCTGCTGCGCCGGATGCGCGCGTACGACCTCCCCGGCGTGCGCTTCGAGCCGGCCGACTGGACGCCGCGCGGCGAGGGGTGGATGCAGTTCGCCGGACGGCGCTGCCACGGCGTGCGCCTGCGCGTGACCGACCGCGACGCGTACCGCCCCGTCCTCACCGCGCTCGCCTTCCTGGTGGAATTGCGGAAGATGTATCCCAACCAGCTGGGGATGGGCCCCATGCTGCAGATGCTGGGGAGCGAGTGGGCCCCCGCCGCCGTGCGCCGCGGCGACGACCCGCGCTCCATCTACGCCCGCTGGGAGCGCGAGAACGCCGAGTGGGAGCGCTCCGTCGCGCGATACCGCCTGTACCCGGCGGAGTGAGCGCACGAGCGGTGCGGTGGGGATGCGGGTGAATCGCCCCGGTGCTCTCGCGAGCGCCGGGGCGACGTCGTTCCGGGGTGCGGCGCACGCGACCGGGGGGAAAGGAGGGGGCGTCGTCCATCAGATCGTACGCGCCCGGATCCGGGCGGCGAACTCCACCCCAATCCTCCCGAGGCTTCCGATGCAGCTCACATCCGCCCAGGACCTGAAGGCACAGCTGTTGAACGACGTGGTGGTGCCGTTCACCCGGGTCGCCGCGGCCGCCGCGCGAGGGGCCCGCCGTCCGCCGGCAACGCCCCTCGCGCATGAGCTGGCCGTCGCATCACCGCTCGCGGTGAGCGCCACGGCCGCGGAGCTCCCCGACGTGCACCGCTCCGTGGCGCTCGGCGTGACGCTCAAGGGCAAGCAGTACCAGCTCGCCGTGCGCGTGCAGCGCCAGGCGCTGATGAGCAGCCCCCTAGTGGAGCACCTCGTCAGCCAGGCGAAGGGCGAGGCCGATGTCCGCATGGTCGGGCGGATCGAAAAGCGGCAGGCTTCCGTGCCGTGGAACCAGGGAAGGGTGCGGCCGGTGATGATCGGCACGTCGGTGGGCCACGTGGACGTGACCGCGGGCACCGTGGGCGCCTTCGTCACCGCGGGCGGGAAGACGTTCATCCTTTCCAACAACCATGTGCTGGCGAACGAGAACGCGGCGCAGCCCGGCGACCCAGTCGTGCAGCCGGGGACGGTGGACAAGGGGAAGAACCCCGCGGACGTGGTCGCCCGCCTGCGCAGGTTCATCCGCCTGAAGCTTCCCAGCGCGAACCTGGTCGACGCGGCCATCGCCGAGCTCGAGCCGGGGGTGAGCTTCGACCGCTCGCTCATCCGCGGCCTGGTGGGCGGGGCCGATCGCACCCTGTCGGGGCTGGGGCCGGACTTCATCGACGAGCAGACCCCCGTCTTCAAGCTCGGCCGCACCACGGGGGCGACGGAAGGCCGGGTCACCGCGTTCGAGCTCGACAACGTGGTGGTCTCGTACGGCATCGGGAACGTCCGCTTCGACGACCAGGTGGAGATCGAGGGCGCCGGCAACGCGCCGTTCAGCGACGGCGGCGACAGCGGCTCCATCATCGTGAACGGCGACATGCAGGCGGTCGCGCTGCTCTTCGCCGGGGGCGACACCGGCGGTACCAACGGGCTCGGGTTGACCTACGCCAACCCGGTCCATAGAGTCCTTTCGGAGCTGAAGGTCACGCTGCTCTACTAGCGTCCGCCGTGCCGGGCGCGCACCACCCGCACCCGGCAGGGGGCCAGCATGAGCGTCTCTCTCGAGCGCGCCAGGGCGGCGAAGGCCGCGATCCAGAAGTCGCTGGAGACGCTGGAGACCGTCACCGGCGTGGGCATCACCCGCGTGGGCGACGACTACGCGGTGAAGGTGAACCTGCGCGAGGCCGGCCCCGCGGAGGCCGGCATCCCCAGCCACGTGGACGGCGTTCCCGTGCGCGTGGAGATCACCGGTGTTATCCGCCCCCGATCGTGACCGCGAAAGCCCCGCTGCCCGCCCGGGCCGCGGGGCCTTCGACCCTCCCGGCGTTCCCGTCCGTCAGAATCCCCCGCGTCCATCCGTTCTCCCCCGCCTCCGCGCCTCCCCGCGCGGGCGCGCGCCCTTGAACCCCCGCACGAGACGCTTGACGGACGAGGCCGCCGGGACCATCATACCCTCTGTGCTAGAGATTTAGCAGCCGCTCTCGCCTGGCTGCCGGACCCGGATCGCGACACCTCATGAGCAGAACCCCCGCGTTGACCCAGCTCAGCCGCCGCGAGCGGCAGATCATGGACGTGGTGTACCGGCTGGGGAAGGCCGCCGTCAACGACGTGCTGGAACGCCTTCCCGACCCTCCCAGCTACTCCGCGGTGCGCGCGCTGATGCGCATCCTGGAGGAGAAGGGGCACCTGAAACACGAGCAGGACGGCCCCCGTTATGTCTACATCCCCACCGTGCCGCGCGACGCCGCGCAGGGCGCCGCGCTGTCGCACATGGTGCGCACCTTCTTCGGCGGCAGCACCGAGGCCGCGGTGGCCGCGCTGCTGGAGCTGCCCGAGCACGGCCTCTCGGAGAACGAGCTGAGCCGCCTGTCCAGCCTGATCGACGAAGCCCGCAAGCAGGGACGCTGACCATGGCCCTCTCCGCCGCCCCACTCACGCCCGCGCTGGCCCAGGCCGCGCTGATCGTGGCCAAGAGCACCCTGCTGCTGGGGGCGGCGGCCCTGGGCGCCCACGCCATGCGCCGCGCCAGCGCCGCGGCCCGGCACCTGGTGTGGGCGCTGGCGCTGGCCGGGCTCACGGCGCTACCCGCGCTCGCCCTCCTCCTGCCGCGCTGGCAGCCCGCCGCCCTTGCCGTGCTCCGCCCCGCCGCCAGCAACGGCGGCCAGTGGGCGGCCGCGGCCGGCCCGGCGCTGCCGTCGCTCGAGACGGCGCTGCTGGCGGTGTGGGCCGCGGGTGCGGCCGTCGTCCTCGCGCGCCTGGTCCGCGGCCTGCTTGCCGTCCGCCAGCTGGCGCGCGGGGCGCAGGTGGTGGAAGACCCCGCGTGGACGGAGCTGCTGGAGCGCCTGGGCCGCGCCATGGACGTGCGCCGGCCGGTGACCCTGCTGCGCAGCGCTTACGCGTCGATGCCGCTCACCTGGGGCGCTTCGAGCCCCGTCATCCTCCTCCCCGCCGGCGCCGACCAGTGGAGCCCCGAGCGGCGCCGCGTGGTGCTGCTGCACGAGCTCGCCCACGTGGCCCGGCGCGACTGCCTGATGCAGACGCTGGCCGAGGCGTGCTGCGCGGTGTGGTGGTTCCACCCCGGCGCCTGGCTGGCCGCGCGCCGGATGCGCGTGGAGCGCGAGCAGGCGTGCGACGACCGCGTGCTGGCCGCCGGGGCGCGCGCGTCGGACTATGCCGGGCACCTGCTGGACGTGGCGCGCGGCTACCGCGCGCCGGCGCCGGCCGCGGCCATCGCCATGGCGCGCCCCAGCCACCTGGAGGGCCGCGTGCGCGCCGTCCTCGCCGCGGAGCGCGACCGGCGCGTGGTGACCCGCCGCACCGCCGCCGTCTGCGCGGCCTCGGTGCTGCTGGCCTCGCTCCCGCTGGCCGCCGTCGCCCCGTCGGAGCGCGCCGATGCGCCGCGCATCGTGGCGTGGGAGATGCCGCCCGCGCGCACCGCGCAGCCGGGGATCCACGGCCGGCTGACCGTGGACCGGCCCGCCCGCGTCGCCCGGTCCATGGAGAGTGCCCCGGCCGCCGCGCCTCGACCGGCCGCCGCGAAGACGGTCGGGCGTACGCACGCGCCCGTGCTGGCCGAGCGCGCCGCACCGGCACCGGCGCGCGAGCATCCGCGGCGCGAGCCGGCGCCGGCGCGCGCATCCTCGCCGGCGCTCGCCGTCAACCTGAGCGCCGACGGCACGCTGCACGCCCGCGTGCGCGTGCGCGTGGCTCCGGGAGTGGAGCTGCGGGTGGAGGGCCACGGCGTGCGCACCGTGAACCGCGACCTGCGGCTGGACGTGAACGTGCAGCGCGCCATCTCGCTGCTGGAAGGCTCGGCCCCCGTGGGCGAGAAGTGCCCCACCCCGCACCGCTCGCGCTCCACCGGGCCCGCCAAGAAGCTCGCTTCCGACGTGCGCCGCGCTATCTCCGACCAGAAGCACCAGCTCGCGCTGCACGTTCTGGCCGAGCTGAACGACGGCGCCGGCGGTGGCACCCCCCCGGTCAAGACGGATCCGGACGAGGACACCGGCGGCGCATGAGCCGCGCCGACGGGCCACCATGCAAGGGTACCCGTTTCGCACGCCGCGAGGTGCTAAAAAATTAGCGTGCGATTAGCCGCGAAACCCGGCTGTGTCCGCGCTCGTTACGCAAAGCACGCGGTTCGTCACGGAGGCATTGGGAAGGACCGTCGTCACGTCTACGATGCGCTCGGCATGTCCCGCGGGCGATCCCGCGCGATGGCCATCCACCCCGGCGCGGCGTGGTGGCGGATGCGGAGCGGCGGCGGGAACGGCTTACAACCATCGGCCTGCTGGGCGAATCCAAAACGCGTTCACCCCGTACGGGTGAGAAACAGATCGCGCCAGGCGCGGACAGCACGTCACCACACCCATCACCCCGCAGGCGGCCGCGGTCCGGCCGCCTCGTGAAACCCCGCCCACGGCTGGAGAGCACCCCGATGAACACCCGATTCGCGTCGCGCATGGCCCTGCTGGCCGCGGCGCTGCTGATTTCCCGCCCGGCCGCCGCGCAGGAGCTGGCCGCGAACACCACGGCCGCCGGCCCTGCCGCCGCGAAGCCGCGCGCCGCCACCCCCGGCTCGCCCGCGCGCACCCTGCGCGCCGCCGCCGCCGCGGCCATCCACGTGGACGGCCGCCTGGACGAGGCGGCGTGGGCCACCGCGCCCGCGGCGGCCGAGTTCGTCCAGCAGGCCCCCGACGAGGGGAAGGCGGGCACCGAGCGCACCGAGGCGCGCGTGCTGTTCGACGGCGAGGCGATCTACGTGGCCATGCGGATGTACGACCCGCACCCCGACTCGATCCTGGCGCAGCTCACCCGGCGCGACCAGGGGAGCACCAGCGACGGGGCGCGCGTGTTCATCGACAGCTACAACGACAAGCGCACCGCCTTCGTCTTCGGCCTCAACCCCCGGGGCGTCAAGGACGACTTCCTCCGCTTCAACGACGCCGAGGGGATCGACAACGGGTGGGACGCGGTGTGGGACGGGGCCGCGCGCGTGGACAGCGCCGGGTGGACGGCCGAGTTCCGCATTCCCCTGTCGCAGCTGCGCTTCAGCGCCGCGTCGGTGAGCGGCGGGCGCTTCGGCGTGAACTTCCGGCGCTACATCGCGCGGCGCGGCGAGGCGTCGTTCTGGGCGCCGATCCCCGCCACCTCCAACGCCTTCGTGTCGCTCTTCGGCGAGCTGGAGGGACTGCAGGGGGTGAAGCAGGGGCGCCGGCTGGAGGTGATGCCCTACGTGAGCAGCAAGGTGGACCGCCTTCCCACGGCCAGCCGCAACGCCTTCGCGGGCGCCACCAGCTTCACCCCCTCGGTCGGCGCCGACCTCAAGGCCGGGCTGCCGGGCGGGCTCACCCTCTCGGCCACCATCAACCCCGACTTCGGGCAGGTCGAGGTGGACCCGGCGGTGGTGAACCTGTCGGCCTTCGAGACCTTCTACGACGAGCGCCGGCCGTTCTTCGTGGAGGGGAGCGACATCTTCCGCTTCGGCGCGATGAACAACTTCAACAACTACGGCACGCTCGACTTCTTCTACTCGCGCCGCATCGGGCGGCAGCCGCAGGGCGCGGTGCGGGTGGAGGGGGTGACCGACCAGCACGCACCCGACGCCAGCACCATCCTGGGCGCCGCCAAGGTGAGCGGAAAGGTGGGCGGCTGGAGCGTGGGGCTGATGGATGCGCTCACCAACCGCGAGGCCGCCGACTACCGGCTGGCCGACGGCGTGGACCGGCGCTACCCGGTGGAGCCGCTCACCAACTACTTCGTGGGCCGCGTGCGGCGCGACTTCCGCCGCGGGTCCACCACGGTGGGCGGGATGCTGAGCGGCGTCACGCGCGACCTGGCCGGCGACGAGTTCGACCCGTACCTGCGCTCGGGCGCCTGGACCGGCGGGCTGGACGGCTCGCACGCCTGGCACAACCGCGAGTGGACGCTGTCGGGGTACCTGGCCGCCAGCCGGGTGAACGGCTCGGCCCAGGCGATCGCGCGCACGCAGCGCTCCAGCGCGCACTACTTCAACCGCCCCGACGCCGGCCATCTGGACTACGACGCCGGCCGCACGACGCTGGACGGGAACACGCTGGGCGCCTCCATCAGCCACACCGGCGCGTGGGACCTTTCGGCCACCTACGAGGCGGTGAGCCCCGGGTTCGAACCCAACGACATCGGCTTCATGACCCGCGCCGACTACCGCGCCTTCAGCACCTTCCTGGGGCAGCGCGTGAACAAGCCGAGCGGCCCCTTCCGCAACCGCTCGATGTACGTGTACCACAACGGCGCCTGGAACTACGGCGGCGACGCCATCTACAACGGCATCGGCCTGGGCAGCGACGCGGGGTTCAAGAACTTCTGGTCGGCCGGGGTGCAGGGCGGCTTCGACTTCGACCACTGGGACGACCGCGCCACCCGCAGCGGGCCGGTGATCCGGCGCCCCGGCGGATGGAACGTGAACGGATACGTCAACACCGACGACCGCAGGGCGCTGTCGTTCGGCGTGGGCGCCAACACCTCGTCCACGCGCGGCGGGAACTGGCAGCACGGCGGCAACTTCTCGGTGAACTGGCGCCCCAGCTCCAGCGTGCGGCTGAGCGTGGGCCCCGACCTGACCCGGGTGCACGACCGCGCCCAGTGGGTGACCACCCAGGCCGACGCGGCGGCCCTCGCCACCTTCGGCAACCGCTACGTGTTCGCCACGCTCGACCGCACCGAGCTGTCCATGACCACGCGGCTCGACTGGACGTTCACGCCCACGCTGTCGCTGCAGCTCTTCGCGCAGCCGTTCGTGTCGGCCAACGACTTCGGCGAGTACCGCGCGCTGGCCCGGCCGCGCAGCTTCGACTTCGACCCGTACGAGCGCACCGCCAACGACGACTTCACCTTCATGTCGCTGCGCGGCAACGCGGTGCTGCGCTGGGAGTACCACCCGGGCTCGGCGCTGTTCGTGGTGTGGCAGCAGGACCGCGGCGGCGAGGTGAGCGACGGCCGCTTCCACTTCAGTGACAACGTGTCGGGCGTGTTCGACCGCGGCAGCCGCAACGTGCTGCTGGTGAAGGCGACGTACTGGCTGAACCGGTGAGGGGCTGAGTGCTGAGTGCTGAGTGCTGAGTGCTGAGTGCCAGGTGCTGAATGCTGGGTGGTGAAGATCGAAGCGACGAGCCGCCCCCGTGGACGCGATCCACGGGGGCGGCTGTTTCGTCGCTGCGTTCGCTCCGCGGCGCGGGCAGCGTCCGGCGGCGGGCCGCGCCAGAAGAAGCCCGGCAGTGCGGAGCCGGCTTGCTAGATCTCCTCCAGATACCACTTCTGGAGGTTCGTGCCGGTGTACGTGTACTGCTTGATCCCCACCCCGTCCGCGGTGATCGTGCCCGAGCCGCTGACGGTCAGCGCCTTGCCGCTGTGCCGGGCCGTGATGTAGACACTGCCGCTGCCGGTGTCGTTGATGCTCCACTGCTGGTTGGTGGAGCCGTCGTACCCCCACTGGTGGATGCGCGCGCCGTCGCTCAGCGAGGCGCTCTCCACATCCATCACCCTGCCGCTGTGCCGGGCCACGATCTTGTAGTAGCCGTTGCCCAGATCCACGATCTGCCACTGCTGGTTCGTCTGGCCCCCGTAGGTCCACTGGTGGATCCAGTACCCGTTGCAGCAACCAGCGCTCTCGACGTCGGCCACCTTGTCGGTGCCCACGTTGCGGATCACATAGTAGGCGCTCGAGTTGATGACCACGGGCCGCGCCTTTTCGGGAGCCCTGGCGGTGGTGGTGGGAAGATCGCTGCTGCAGGCCGCCGCGAAGGCGAGCCCGGATGCGAGAAGCAGGGTGCGCGCGAACGCGCGCCGGTCGACGATGGACATTCGAGTCTCCTTTTCGATGGTGGATGCCCGCCAACAGGCATGACAGGCTGCTCGAAGCGTCCGCGCGCTGAAAGATCTCCCGGACTTCGTCCGGGCCGAAACACGACTCCGCTGTTAGGCGCGAGACGCGAACAGGACGTTTTTACGGATGCACCCGTCGTTGGCGGGGGCGCAACCGGATCGTGCCGCACGCGGCGGCGCAGGCCTTCCCTGCACGTTTGCTCCGCTAGGACCTCCTTTTCGCGCGGTGGGCTCGCGCATGGCGGAGTGCCGCTTCCTATCGCCGACGCGAGTGGTGCAGCGAAGCGACTGTCGCGCCGCAGCGGTCGCCCGCTCCGCGGATCACGGAGGGGCTTCATCAACGTATAATATCTTAATCGGACACACAATAGATAAACCATCCACACATAGACCGCCCCCGCCGGCCCACCCATAAGTGAGCAAATCCTCCGTTTTGCAAATCTTTATCAAACACGGAGGGCACTCTCCACGAGAAAACACCGCATACATCCGCAGCTAATAGGACATATAAAACGGTGAACGACGTTCACTGAAGCTGTTTCCAGACCCTGATCTCGGTACGACAAGAAGGGCCTCCCCCGCGCACCGCGGAGGAGGCCCTTCTTGTCCTTCAGCACTCAGCACTCAGCACTCAGCACTCAGCACCTAGGACGCCGTCAATTCTGCGACAGCCGCTGGAACTTCTCGCCCAGCGCCTGCAGGCGGTTGGCCTCGGCCACGTTGCCGCGCATCTGCTCGGCCTGGGCCTGGGCCATGAAGGCGTAGTAGTAGTGGATCGGGATGTTGCGCGTGGCGTCGTCGGCCCAGTGCGGACGGTCTTCCAGGCCGCGCAGCATGAACACCTTGTTCAGCAGGTTCGACCCGTTGTTCACGTCCATGTAGGCGCCCAGCACGGGGCTGTACTCGCGCGTGGGCATGGCCAGCAGGTGCTGCGCCTCGGTGGGCGTGACCAGCTTGAACGCCATCCCCTGGCGCGCCACGTACGGCGCCAGCCCCAGGTCGTAGTGCACGTTGGTGGTGCTGGCGAAGAAGATGGGCCGGTCGCCCCACGCCTGCTGGATGATGCTCAGCACGAACTGGTCGCTGGCGAACAGGTACTTGCCCTGCGGGATCGGCACCTGGATCCCCCGCGCGCTGAAGAACGTCCCCTCCTCGGTCACCTGCATCAGCTGCCCGCGCGCCACCGTCTCGATCTGCGCGTCGTTCAGCCCGAAGATCGAGCGCGTGGGCGCGTGCGGCGCCTGGTACACGCGCGGGCCGTTGCCGGGGTAGGGGCGCTGGCAGATGATGCGCGTGGGGTCGCTCATCGGGTCCTGCCCGGCCTTGCAGGGCGTGGTCAGGTCGCGCAGCTGCTTGGGGTACCAGTCGGTGTTCAGGTAGCTCAGCACGATCACCGTCACGTCGCGCCGGATTCCCTCCACCTCCTGCAGGTACCAGAGCGGGAAGGTGTCGTTGTCGCCGTTGGTGAACAGCACCCCGTACGGCTCCACGCTCTGCAGCAGATTGTACGCGAGGTCGCGCGCGGCGTAGTCGCCACGGCGGCTGGCGTAGCTCCAGTTGAGCACCAGCGGGATCAGCCCGATCGCCAGCACGGCCGAGGCGGGCCACAGCTTGCGCGCGCCGCCCATCGCCTCGGAAAGCTGCAGCCAGAGCGCCGTCAGCCCGATCCCCACCCACAGCCCCCAGAGCGAGAACGACACCAGGAAGAAGTAGTCGCGCTCGCGCACCTCGGCCATGTCGGGGCTGAGGCCCAGGTGCTGCACCTGCATGTAGCCGTACTTGAAGTTCATGTAGATGGTCAGGCCGATCGACAGCGTGCCGAACAGCACCGCCACGTACGCGAAGCTCTTCTTGTCGCGCCGGAAGTGCTCGAGCGCCCCGTAGCCGCCCAGCACCGTGAAGAGCAGCGTGATGAACAGGCGCCCGGGCCCGAAGTACCCCGACTTCCCCGAGACGCTGCGCGCCCACTGCCAGTCGAAATACTGGAAGAAGTTGGCCATCTGCGCCCAGAACGGCGCCTGCCGCTGGAAGATGGGCGGCTTGGCGTACTGCTCGCGCGCCAGCGACGCGTAAAGGTTCTCGCAGAAGCCCGGGAACTTGATGCTGCCCATGCCCAGGATGCTGAGCAGCGCCGACCCCGTGGACGGGCAGCTGGGGTTGGCCTCGTTGATCACCGGCTGCAGCCCCGCGCGGGTGCTCAGCAGCAGGTGCACCGAAAGCCCCAGCACCCCGAACAGCACGCTGAAGGCGTACAGGCGCCAGTTGGTGAACGAGCGCGGGCGCACCAGGAAGATGAACAGCAGGACCGCCGGGGTGGCCAGGAACGCCATCAGGTGGTTGCCCACCGAAAGCGCCAGCATGAACACCATCAGCACCAGCACGTTGTCGTCGTGCAAACGACCGGCGCCGGCGCCACCGCGCAGCGCCCGGTGCTCCTCCACGTGGTCGCGCCACATGAACGCCAGCCAGCTGAGCGCGGCGATGGTGAACATCGAGACGGTGTAGACCTTCTCGTTCACGTTGCTCTGGTTCCACACCGTGAACGCCGTCGCCGAGACGAGCACCGACACCGCCGCACCCACCCGCCGCACCGGCTCGCGCCCGTCGAAGAAGCCCAGGATGCGGTGCACCATCAGGTACCAGAAGAACGCCGTCCCCGCGCTCATGAAGGCGCTGAACAGGTTGATCCGCACCGCCGTGGGCAGCCCCGTGGGCGTCAGCAGGATGTCCCACGCGCGCGCCAGCAGCACAAACAGCGGGTTCCCCGGCGGGTGGGGGATGCCCAGGATGTGGCTGGTGGCGATGTACTCGCTGGTGTCCCAGAACGCCGTGGTGGGCGCCAGGGTGAACGCGTACAGCGCGAACACCGCGAGCGCGGCCGCGAGCGCCAGCAGGTAGGGCGGGCGGTTGGGCCCGGCCTCCACCACGGGGGTCTCGGCATACGAAACGCGCGCGCGCTCGGTCTTGGTCGCAGTCATGAAGCGGCCCTGCAAGGGTCGGTCAGAGGGGGGTTCGGGGGATAACCGGACAAAGGTAAGCCATCGGCGCGCCCTTGTCGACACGCAGCCCCCCGGGACGCGCAATCAACCCCCGTCGCGGCAAGAGGTTCCGCCGGTGCGGCACCCGCGCCGCGCAATCGCGGCGAGCACGCGCGTGCCTGATGCCGGAGCCGGCGAGCACGACATGCGTCCAGACCCCTTTCCTGGATGACCGCGCACCCGGCGACCGGCACCTTCGAGCCGAACCGCTGCAAGGCGTCGTGCGGGCTCGTCGCTGCCGCCGCGCCCGTTCGAACCGTCATGGAGCGGACCCCAATCAACGGAATCAGTGGATGTTTTGTACGATCGGCCGTGGAACCGGTATATTTCCCCTGCCGCCCCGATGCGGCTCGCCGACCCAATCACACACGGAGAACGACATGAAACGCAAGCTGAGGCTGGACGACCTGGCGGTGGAGAGCTTCGCGACCACGCGGGAGAGCGGGGAACGGCGGGGAACGGTGCGCGGGCTCGACGGCACCTACCCGCCGTCGCCCGGCCAGTCGTATCCCGAATGCTATACCGGCCACCTGACGTGCATCACGCCCGCCACCTGCGAGGTCAGCTGCGGCGACACCTGCGCCATCTCGTGCAACGGGAGCTGCCAGATCACGTGCAACGACACCTGCGACGTGTCGTGCTCGTGCGTGCTCCCCTGCTGACGCGACGGCCGCGGCCGAGCCGGTTGCCATAGGGGCGCGAAACGGCGGAGGACCGGATCGCCGGGAACCGGCCGTGCCCGCACGGTGCCCGGTTTTCCGGCCCTCCGCCGTTCCGGTGCACCGCGGCGCGACGGATCGCGCCGCTCTTCTCCCGTGGCCCCCATCCTGCAACAGCCGGCGCGTTCCCCGGGCGGCGCGCGCCCGGGACCCGGCGCGACCTCCACCCGGCAGATGACGGCTACCGCAACGGCAACGAAGGACGCGCTCCGGGAGAGGATCGAGCGGATCGCGAAGGAGGCGGGCGCCCAGCGGGTGGCGGTCGCCTGGTACGACTATGCCACGCGCGAGGAATGGGACCTGCACGGCGACGAGTGGTTCCACGCCGCCAGCACCATCAAGGTGCCCATCCTGCTGGGGGTGTTCGGCGCCGCGCACCGCGGCGAGCTGGTGCTGGACAGCCGCGTGCACGTGCGCAACCGCTTCTACAGCGCGGCCGACGGCAGGCCCTTTCGCGTGGAGAGCGGGCGCGACGCCAACAGCGAGGTGCACCGCGCGCTGGGCCGCACCATGAAGGTCAACGAGCTGGCGTACCACATGATCGTCACCAGCAGCAACCTGTCCACCAACCTGCTGGTGGACCTGGTGGGGATCGACCCGATCCGCCAGTCGGTGAAGGAGCTGGGGGTGACCGGCGTGGAGCTGCGCCGCGGCGTGGAGGACGAGCGCGCCTGGGAAGCCGGCCTCAACAACCGCGTGACGGCCAGGGGGCTGATCTCGGTGCTGCGCCCCATCGAGGAGGGAACGGCCTTCGACGTGGAGCTTTCGGCGCGAATGCTGGAGATCCTCCACGACCAGGAGTTCCGCAGCGGCATCCCCGCGGGGGTGCCCGACAGCGCGCGGGTGGCCAACAAGACGGGGGAGATCAGCACGGTGGCGCACGACACCGCCATCGTCTACCTCCCCGACCGCAAGCCCTACTGCATCACCGTGCTCACGCAGTGGAAGCCGGGGTCGTCGGGGCGCAGCGACACCATCGCGCGGATCTCGCGCGCCGTGTACGAGCACCTGACGGCGGGGGGCGGACGGAATGGGTGACTTCACCCTGGAGGTGGTGGACGGCTTGAAGCTGGGCGACGAGCTGCGGCGGATCCTGCGCCCGGGCGAGCTGATGCGCGACCGCGACGGGCGGCTGCGCCGGCTGCCGCGCTTCTTCTACCGGATCCCCAGCTGGGAGGTGGCGCTGGAGACGCCGCTCTCGCCGCACTTCGAGATCTGGGAGTTCCTGAACGTGGACGTGCGCGAGACCGAGCGGCTGCGCAGCGACTGGCCCCGCTTCCTCCCGTGCGCGGTGTCGATGATCGCCAGCTTCCTGGAGCTGCTGCGCCGCGAGGTGGACACCTACGTGCACATCTCGGCCAACGGCGGCTACCGCTCGCCCGCGCACCGGCTGTCCACCCACGCCAGCACGCACTGCTGGGGCACCGCGGCCAACGTGTACCGCGTGGGCGACGACTGGCTCGACGGCGAGAAGACGATCGCGAAGTACGCGCGCATCGCGGAACGGCTGATGCCGGGGCTGTACGTTCGCCCCTACGGGCACGGCAAGGGCGAGGCCGACGACCACCTGCACGTGGACCTGGGGTGGACGATCGTGGTGCCGCACGGCGTGCCCGGCGAGCGGGCGCGCAGGGAAGACCCGGTGGACGAGGCACGCGCGGACGGCGCGGGCGAGAACACGAGCGAAACGGAGACCGCCGGAGCGGGCGCGTGAGATGAGCAGCAAGCAGAAGAAGGAGGATTTCGCCAGCAAGACCGGCGAGGCCAGGCAAGCGCGGCTGAAGCTGGCCGCCATCGGCATGGAGGCCGAGTTCCAGGTGATGGTGGACGGCGAGCTGGTGCGCCCCGAGGACGTGTTCGGCGACCCGCGCGCCTTCGTGCGCGACGAGCTGATGCACCGCGTGGGCACCAGCTACCACCTGCCCACCGGCGGCGTGGTCTACTTCGACACCGGCGTGATCGAGGTGGCCACCCCGGTGATCGAGATCGCGCCCGGCTGCGCGGCGCGCGCCGGACGCTCGCTGTGGGAGTCGATCCTGTACGTGCGCGGCGAGCTGGACGCGTGGGAGCGTCGCACCGGGCGCGAGGTGAAGCTGATCGGCTTCAGCACGCACTACAACATCTCGTTCGAGCTGCCGCGGCGGCTGCAGGGGCGCTCGCGCACGGTGCAGAAGCTGGCGCTGCTGCTCAGCTACATCCTTCCCGTGCCGGTGATGCTGCTCGCGGCCAACCGCCGCTCCACCGGCATCGGGGTGCGCCCGCGCGGCGACCGCATCGAGATCACCGCCGACTTCACCCCCAGCGCGTCGCTGATGATCGCCACGGGCACGCTGATCACGGGGATCGTGCGCGAGGTGATGACCTGGCCCAGCTTCGAGCTGGAGGTGCTGGAGCAGACCGACCTGCCGGTGATGGCCGGCTACGCGCCGATCCCGCACACCACGCGCAAGGGGTGGCTGGCCAAGCTGCACTGCTTCCCGGCCAACCCGTTCGAGGCCGACGTGGACCAGCCCATCTGGGAGACGCGCGACGGGCGCCGCCTTTCGCTGCGCGCCATCGCCGGGCTCACGACCAAGCACTTCTGGCACCCGATCCGGCGCATCAGCGACCCGTGGACCTTTCGCCTGATCGGCAGCGTGATGCGCGGGCGCGCGCCCAGCCTGCTCGACCTGGACGACCGCCCCCCCGGGTACGACGACGTGGGCCGGCTGTGCACCTGGGACAACCTCTTCCCCGAGCACGAGCTTTCCCGCAGCCGCTACGAGCAGGTGCTGATCCGCGCCATCAGCGGGCAGAAGCTGCGGATGAACGGCAGCCACTACCAGCCCACGGGGATGCGCGGCTGGAGCCAGGTGGTCTTCCGCCGCGACGACGACCGCACGCGGCACGTGTTCGGCATCGACTACCTGATCGGCCACCTGCGCGACTGGGATCGGGGGGTGGCGCGGGGCGGATGACGGGGTGCTGAGTACGAAAGTACGAAAGTACGGATGAAATACGGAAGAAGCGCCCGGCGTGCATACGCGGGGCGCTTCTCCGCGTCAGTCGTGGGTGCGGAGAAACGACGGCAATGCCTCACGCAGAGTCAGCAGGGTCAGCAGGGAACGACAACGGTTTTCTCCGATGACTCCGCTGACTCTGCGCGCGACGAGTCGTTCGCTGGAACGGGCGTGTCGACTCGGGTCCCGGATCGACATCCTCCTCGCTCGGAACAGATTTCTGCATTCCGCAACAACTGCTTCGCAACGCGAGGCGTCCGGCGAAGCCGCTGGGTGCCTTCGCTCGTCCTAAGGCCTTCAGGTTCGGTGGTTTGGACGAATCCAACACGGCCGGGCACCCGCGTTGCCCTTGATCCTCCGTCTCTCAGGTTTTGCTGACCGACCCAGACCGACCGACGCGATGCTCCGGCTCTTCCGCACCTCCGCCGTTCTCTACACCCTGCTCTGCGCCGCATGCTCGGGCGGCAGCCCGGCCGGTACGCCGGATCCGGGCGGTGGTGGGAGTGGGGGAGGAGGTGGTGGGGGTGGGGGCGGCGGAGGAGGCGCGGTGTTGCCGGACCTGGGGCCCGGCGCCAGCCTGCACGGCAAGCTCCCCTTCCCCGCCGACAACGCGTGGAACCGCAACGTCGCTGCCGATCCCGTGGACCCGAATTCGGCCACGCTCATCGCGGCGTGCGGCAGCGCGGCCACCGGGCTGCACCCCGACTTCGGCACCGTGTACGACGGCGCGCCCAACGGCATCCCCTACGTGGTCGTCTCGGGAAGCAAGGGCCGTGTTCCCGTCTCGTTCGACTACGCGGATGAGAGTGATCCGGGCCCCTACCCGGTGCCGCCAACCGCGCCGATCGAAGGTGGGCCGAGCGGAAGCGGCGACCGGCACGTGCTGGTGATCGACCGCGACGCGTGGAAGCTGTACGAACTCTACGACGCGCACCCGGTGAACGGCGGAGCAAGCTGGACGGCCGGGTCGGGCGCGGTGTTCGACCTGGCCAGCAACGCGCTGCGCCCGGCGGGGTGGACATCGGCCGACGCGGCGGGGCTGCCCATCTTTCCCGGGCTGGTGCGCTACGACGAGGTGGTGGAGGTGAAGGCGATCCGCCACGCGCTGCGCTTCACCTGCCCCGTTACGCGGCGGGCCTACGTGGCCCCCGCGCGCCACTATGCCAGCAGCCGCACCGACGCGAACCTGCCGCCTATGGGGATGCGGGTGCGGCTCAAGGCCGGCTTCGACGTGACGCGCTTCTCGCCCACCGTGCAGGTGATACTGAACGCGATGAAGAGCTACGGGTTGCTGCTGGCAGACAACGGCAGCGCGTGGTACGTGTCCGGCGCCCCCGACCCGCGCTGGAGCGACGACGACCTGGCCACGCTGCGCAACGTGAAGGCGAGCGACTTCGAGGTGGTGAAGCTGGGGACGGTCGTCACGCAGTGAGCCGGGAGAATGCGGGTGAATCGCGGGGGCGAAGGATTCTCACCCCTTCGCCCCCATTTTTCATTTGCCTGGCCTCGCGGCCATGGGTGGCATCGGGCCGCCGGTCCGTCAACCCGGCACCGTCTCGTGCCGCACCGTCACGCGGGCGCTGGCCACGGCGAGCGAGCCGTAGACCGGGCACCTGCGCCGGAAGCCGGCCACCAGCTCCGCAGCCTGCCCGGCATTGGGCCCGTCCAAGCGAAGGTGCACGTCGACGTCGGTGAACACCGTCACGTCCGTCCGCGGCTGGAGGTCGCGGTCGATGGTGCCGCGCACCATGACTTCCACGCGCCGCAGCGGCACGCCACCGTCGCGCGCCAGCACCTGCAGCACCTCGGCAGCGCACGAGGCGGCGGCGGCCAGGAACAGCTCGCCCGGCGTGGGCGCCTCGCCCGGGCAGCCGTTCTGCACGGGGCCGTCCACTGTAAGCCGGTGCTGGCGCACGGAGGCCTGCACGCGGCCGAAGGTGGCGGTGGTCTCGGCGCCCACCTCGTAGGTGCGCACGGTGCTGGGGATCGCGGTATCGGTCATGTCGGCGGCCGTGGAGTGAGCAGGAAGCAGAGAGGATCAAGGTATTCGGGCGATGCACGGACGGCCATCTCGTCGCCGAGTCCATGTCATCCGGCTGATTCATCATCGGCGAACCGAAACCGTGTCACCGGTGGCGCAATCGTGACGGGATGATCTCCATCTTCCCTGCACCCGCCATCCGCTGCGCCTCACCTGCGGCCACGCAGTCTACAGCATCTCCAAAGCGCCCAAAGTACTTGTAAATGCTGGATGGGCACCGCACGCCCGCACTTCGAGGGACGCCGGTGGCGGCACACCCGACGCGATGGCCGTGTTCGCGCGCGGGCGGGACAAGAGGCTTGAACGTGGACGGCGTGGCAGATACCTTGTGCGTCCCCACCGTGCTACCGGTGGCGGAATCGGCGCGGCTTGCTGCGCCGGGTGAGCACCGTGGGGCACTCCCCGTCCCTCCCACGGCGCCGCACCGATCAACCGGCGCGACACTCGACCCGCGCCACGCGCGGCGGCGCTCCCACCCGGGCGTCCGCGCGCAAATCCCCACTGCAGGTTTCCCAGATCCGCGCCGGCCGCAGGCGTGCGCGCACGCCCCGTCCGGCACACTCCAACCTCACGGAGGATCTCTCATGAGCGAGAAGCTGGACGGAAGTCTCCCGCAGGCACCCCTGCTGCCCGCAGCCAACCGCCGCCAGTTCTTGGGCAACGCCGCCGCAGCGGCCGCGGCCGTGGTGGGCGTGCCCGCGCTGCTGGCCGCCTGCGGCGACGGCGTGACCGACGCGCAGACCGGACGCACCACCACGGCCGAGGGGCCCCGCGCCTCGCTGGGCGGAGGGCGCGACCCGAGCGTCACCCTGCACAACATGATGGCCGCCACCATCGGCAGCGCCACCGACGTGAAGGTGCCGGCGCTGGAGAAGGGCGTGACCACCACCTACATCCAGCGCGTGGTGACCGACACCGACCGCACCGGCACCGGCCTGGCCACGGTGCTGAAGGGGAGCTACAAGTTCTCCAACGGCGCCACCGTGCAGGTGATCGTGCAGAACGGCCGCGGCACCGTGTGGCCGGCGCGCAACATCAGCAAGCAGAGCGACCTGGTGTATGCCATGAAGGACGCGCTGGCCACCAACACGCTGCACTACGGCGTGCTGCGCGAGAGCCTCACCGGCAGCGCGGTGGTGGCGATCAGCAAGAGCTCGGTGATCCAGTTCCAGGACAGCGCCGCCTCGGACTACTACGGCAACCACCTGGACGTGGCGTCGCGCGGGTTCAGCGACGTGTTCAACACCACCGTGTCGGGGATCAAGCTGGCCTCGACCACGCGCGACATCACCCGCTGCTGAGCCGCAGCGCGTGACGGATGGACGACGGCCCGGCCGCTCGATCAGGAGCGGCCGGGCCTGCGTATCTCAGATGGGATGTCCAGGAGCGGACCGAGGAGATCCCATTTTCCTGGCCCGGGGGCTGTAGCAGCAGAGGCCGACAGCGCCTCCAACAGGCTTCCACTGCTCCTCTGCTGCTCTGCGTGAGATTCGACCCTCGCCTGGCACGGAACGACGGCCCCGCGGCGAAGTGCTCGCCGCGGGGCCGTCGTCCGTACTCCCAACCATGTCCTCCGGGTTGCCGGCCTCGATCAGCCGCTCGCGCCCACGCGCGTGGCCGGCGACGTGCCCGAGATCGACCGCTCCACCGGCGGTGAGAAGCCGGCGTTGGGGGCCTGCGTGCCCTCGGGGATCGCGGTGACCGCGCCCTCCTCGAGCCAGGCGTAGCGCCCCTTCAGCACGTCCTGCGCGACCTTGTAGGTGGGGTCGTCGGCGTTGTCGTGCACGGCGTTGAAGAGCTGCTCCACGCGCAGCCGCGAGCGGCGGCAGAACAGGTCGGCCAGCAGCACCGCCTCGCGGCCGTTGGCGCCGTCCTTCATGTCCTGCGCGCGCACGCAGGCGCAGCTCATGGCGTACAGCTCGGCGCCGATGTCCACGAAGCGGCCCAGCAGGTGGCCCTTCTTCTCCAGCTTCGCCTGGTACTTGCCCATGGCGTAGAACATGGTGCGCGCCAGCTTGCGGCTCGACCGCTCGATGTAGCGCAGGTGCTTGGCGTTGCGCCCGAACTCGCCGAAGCTGCCGGGGATCTGGCCGCTGCCCACGAAGCGCTTGGGCAGCCACCCCGCGTACCAGGCGCCCGCCTTGGCCATCGCGCCGATCTTCTGCCCGGTGCTGATGCCGGGCTTGATCAGGTCGCCCGCCACCTTGAGGTGCGTGTCCACCGCCTCGCGGGCGATGAACAGGCGCATGATCTCGGAGCTGCCCTCGAAGATCCGGTTGATGCGGAAGTCGCGCATCATCCGCTCCACCGCGATGGGCACCTCGCCGCGCGCGGCCAGAGAGTCGGCCGTCTCGTAGCCGCGGCCGCCGCGGATCTGCAGCAGGTCGTCGATGATCCGCCAGCCGATCTCGGTGGTCCACAGCTTGGCGATGGCCGCCTCCAGGCGGATGTCGTTCTTCGCCTGGTCGGCCAGCGCGCTCGACAGCTCGGCCATGCTCTCGATGGCGAAGGTGTCGGCGGTCATCCCGCCCAGCATCTGCGCCACCGCGTCGTGCTTGCCGATGGCCGCGCCCCACTGCACGCGCTCGGCGGCCCACTTGCGCGCCACCTCCACCGCCACCTTGGCCCCGTAGGCCGCGCTCATGGGCAGCGTGAGGCGGCCGGTGTTCAGCGTCATCAGCGCGAGCTTGAGCCCCTTCCCCTCGCCCCAGATGATGTTCTCGCGGGGGATGCGCACGTTGTCGAACTTGATGACGGCGTTCTGCAGCGCCTTGAGCCCCATGAACCGGCAGCGGTGGGTGATCTCCACCCCCGGCATGTCGGTTTCCACGATGAAGGCGGTGATCTGCGGGATCTCCTTGCCGTTCTTCACCTTGTTGGGCGTGCGCGCCATCACCACCAGCAGCTCGGCCATGGTGCCGTTGGTGCACCACAGCTTCTCGCCGTTCAGCAGGAAGGCCTGGCCGTCTTCCGTGGGCGTGGCGGTGGTGGCCAGCGCCGACGGGTCGCTGCCCACGCCGGCTTCGGTGAGCGCGAAGGCGCTGATGGCGCCCTTGGCCAGCCGCGGCAGGTACTTCTTCTTCTGCTCGGGGGTGCCGAACATCTTGAGCGGCCCCGGCAGGCCGATGCTCTGGTGCGCCGAAAGCAGCGCGGTGAGGTTGCCGTCCTTGCTGGTCACCATCCCCACGGTGCGCCCGTAGCCCACCTGGCTCAGCCCGATGCCGCCGTACTCCTCGGGGATCTTGAGGCCGAAGGCGCCCAGGTCGCGCAGCCCCTGCACCACCTCTTCGGGAAGCTCGCCGGTGCGGTCGATCGCGTCCGAGTCTACGTCCTCCATGAACGCGCGGAGCTTCGCGATGTACGCGTCGGTCTTCGCCTTGTCCTCGGGGGTCTGCCGCGGGTAGGGATGGATCAGGTCCAGCCGGAAGTTGCCGAGGAACAGCTCACGGACGAAGCTGGGCGCGGTCCACTCGGTCTCGCGCGCCGCTTCGGCGACCTCTCGCGACTCCTGCTCGCTCGGGGCGTTCCGGGCGTTCTGGTCACTCATCGAAAACCGTTCCTCTACGCGGGTTTACGGGCCCTCGACCGGGCCGATGCAGGTGCCGACGATTCCTCCACGCTGAAACGTAGAGGTGAGCCACACTCACGCAATAGCGCGCATCGTGCCAGTGAAAATGCACGCCAGCCCCTCATCTCCCGGCCCCTCTTCGTCCGAACGGAGAACAGCGGTCCGTCCGCGTTCCGGCCGGGCATCGCAGAAGGTCAGCGGCCGGTGACTGAATTGTGCAGACAGTGTCTGCACAATTCAGCCGACGAGCGTAAATCCAATCGGGATATGCGTTTGCGCGTGGTTCAGGTGCACACTCGTGCCTACGGCTGTGGCGCGGCCGGAGCCTGGATGGTCGGAGCCTCGATGGTCGAAGCCTGGACGGCCGGAGCCTCGACGGCGGGGCCTTGGACGGCAGGAGCGCGGGCGGCGATGCGCTGGCGGGCGGAGCGCATCGCCGAGTGCAGCTTGGCTTTCAGCACCGGGCGCGACGGCAGCTCGGTGATGAACTCGGCCACGCGGATGCCGCTGGCCTCCAGCTGCAGCAGCTCCACGTGCTCGTCGCTCTTCCCCGCGCAGAGGATCAGGCCCAGCGGCGAGCCCTCGCCGGGGCGCTGCTCGTACTTCTCCAGCCAGCGCAGGTAGAGCTCCATCTGCCCTTTGTCCGACGCCTGGAACCGGCCGAGCTTCAGGTCGATGGCCACCAGCCGCTGGATCCGGCGGTGGAAGAAGAGCAGGTCGAGGCGGTAGTCGGTCCCGTCCACCGTCATCCGCTTCTGCCGCGCCACGAACGCGAAGTCGCTCCCCAGCTCGGCGATGAACCGCTCGATGTCGCGCAGGATGGCCGCTTCCATGTCGCGCTCGTTGTAGGGCTCGGCGAGGCCCAGGAAGTCGAGCACGTAGTGATCGCGGAAGACCATGTCGGCGCTCATCCGGTCTTCCTCGCGCAACGCCTCGAACTCGCGGAGCGCCAGCGCTTCGGGCTTGCGAGAGATGGCGGTGCGCTCGAACAGCATCCCCTGGATCTTCTGCTGGAGCGTGCGGACGCTCCAGCGCTCGGCCGCGCACATCTGCGCGTAGAACTCGCGCGCCAGCGCGTCCTCGACCCCCGCGAGGATGACCAGGTGCGACCATCCCAATTGTGCAGACAGTGTCTGCACAATGTTACGTGCGGGGAAGGCCCGCGCCACGCGCACCATGTTGAACAGGTTGCGCCTTGAGAACCCCGAGCCGTACTCGGCCGAGAGGCTGTCGGCCAGACGCTCGATCACCGACTGCCCGTACTCGCCGCGTTCGTCGGCCAGCACTTCCCGCCCGATCCGCTCGCCGACCCGCCAGTAGGTGAGCACCATGGCCGAGTTCACCACCCGCGCAACGTGCTCGCGCGATCCCTCGATCAGCTCGCGGATCTCGCCGATCAGGCTGGCTTCCGCGGCGGCCGAATCACCGGGAACGGCGAGCGCGGTGCCGGCGAAGCCTTCATTGGCGGCGGCGGGCTTCTTCCTGGACGTGGGTGAGTGCGGCATGGCTGCAGCAGACGGATTGGAGGGATGGAGGAGGCGATATGAAACTGGACAGGCAAGATAATTCGCAACCGGCCGTTGCGCGAGCACTTTGTTCATGTCTCGGACCTGTTGCGCCGTCTGAGAGCCAGAACAAAAGCCGCCGCCCGGGAGAAGATCCCGGGCGGCGGCGGTACAATCGAGCTTCGATTCCGTTCCGTCTGCCGAAGCTACCGGCGCGGAGCGGACAGCAGGCGCAGGAGGTCGGCGGCCAGCGTGTCGCTGTCGGCGGCTTCCTGCTCGGTGCCGGCGGGCTCGGTGGCCTCGTCGATGGCCCGCTTGCGCGCGACCTGGTCGACCACCGCCTCGGCCTCGATCACCACGCGACCCTCTTCGCGGCGCGTGGCCACGTCGCGCGCGGTGCTGGCGGCTCGCTCGGCCCGCGTCCAGTCCTTGAGGCTCGCGGCGCCGCGAGCCAGGTCGAGCAGCGCCTGCGCGGCGTGCGGCCGGGTGTGCCACTCGCCCGCGAAGTTCCACACCTCGTCCCACGCCCGGTCGAACTCGGCGCGGTTGCCCGCCCCGCCCGCCGCGCGGCCGATGTCGGCCACGGTGAGCAGGCGCTCGTGCGGCTGCGTGATGTGCGGCAGCACCGCCTGGAACACGCGCAGCGCCTGCTCGAAGCGGCCGCGCGTCATCCAGAAGTACGCCAGGTCGTGCGCCAGCACCGGCAGCCGCTCATGGCTGGGCCCGTAGGCCTTGAACGCCCCGCGCGCCGACTCCAGCGCCTCCACGGGGTCGTTGGTGTCCACCGCGATCACGAACAGGTCGTGCAGCGCGCGGCCCACGATGTCGCGCAGGCCGTGGCGCTTGGCGGCGCGCAGGCCGCGGATGTGGAAGCGCTTTGCGGCGGGGTAGTTGCCGCGCTGGGTGTAGAGGTTGCCCAGCCCCAGGAACGCCTCGCTGTAGCTGGCCCAGTCCTTGGCCTGGCGCCCCAGCCCGATCACGCGGCGGAACCAGCTCTCGGCGCGCGGATACTCGGCCTTGCGGCGCGCCAGCTGCCCCACGCGGAAGCCCGCGGCGGCGTTGGCGGGCACGGCCAGCGCGCCGGCCTGCGCGAAGGTGGTGGCGGTGCCCAGCTTCTCGTGCTGCTCGGCCCACACCGACACGTCGTGGCAGGCGCTCAGCACCTCGTCCTCGGTCACCCCGCCCGGGTCGCGCGTGATGCGCGCCAGGGTGCGCAGCGGCGCGTCGATGGCCGCGTCCACCCCGGCCACCTCGATCTGCCGCAGCCGCTGGTCGTAGGCGGCGGGCTGGAACAGGCCGGGACGCTCCTCGGGCTCGCGCACGAGCGCCCACAGCGTCACGTCGCGGGCGCTCTGCCAGAGCGCCAGCCCCATGGCGCCCGAGAACTCTTCCAGCAGCTCGGTGCCTTCGAGGTTCTCGTTCCCGTGCACCAGCGCAGGGGGAACGTGCCACCGCCAGCGGCGCCTGGGCTTGCGCGCCGGCTTTCCGGTTGTAGGTGCGGCCATATGGAGCGGCTCCGACAGGTGTGTGTGCGTGTCCGGCGGACCCCCCTCGGAGCCCTCGGCGGGCATCCCCTGGAACAGGGCGCAAGTCTGCGTCCCTGTTGCAAAAGGATTGCACCGGGTGCCATGTCCGGCGCCAAGAGAGCGCCCATGGACCGATGGCTATTTACGCGTGTGGGTGAATAATGAGGCATGGAGCCGCAGAATGCCAGAGCTTTGTGCACCGGCGGTTCCGGCGGTGCACCTCCACCCTCCGCTCAACCCGTCGCGATCCGGTTGTTGCGAACCTGGTACATCGTTGAACGACTTGGGGTTCCGCATCCACAGGCCCCAATCGGAGGGCACCGGCATTGGCCCCAAGTTGCTCCCCGTGAGCATCCTCACCTCGCAACTAGCGGGCCCGCAGCGCGCCGAATCGTGCTCCGCCACCGCGATCTGGCCACGCCGATCATCGCCCTGGAGGGGGCGCGGCGCGCTCGCCGCGGCGCCGCGGCGCGCCTAGAGTCAGGTCGTAAAAGGAAGCTCCCGGCCCACCACGCGACGCCTGTCTACTCGCACACGAGGTGTCCAGAGGGGCGAAAAACCGTCTTCGCGACGCTCATGATCCGGCCGACCCCCACGCGCCACTCCTTCTCCCTCCGGCCGAATCTCCCGTCACCCGGTGACTTGCGGTAGAGCCCCGCTACCGGGGCCGCCGCCCCGCGCCCGAGTCGGGCCGGGCTGGTGCGAGGGGCGCGGAACCGGGCCGGCCAGCCGCGTCGCCCGCGCCGGGGAGCGGGATCACGCCGTTCGCGGCCACGCGGGCGGCGGTGGCGGGAAAGTCCTGCGTGCCCAGCGCGTCCACCAGCGCGGCGGCCACGCCGGTGCTGTCGGGGCGCGCCAGCCCGGGCGGGGTCTGACGCGTGGAGCGCAGCTCGGCGCCCAGCACGCCGCCCGCCGGCCCCAGGTCGGCGCAGGCCACGGCGCCGCGGTTCATCGGGTCCGACAGGGTGAAGGGCCCGTAGGTGAGCAGGTTGCCCAGCGAGTAGAAGATGAGCCCGCCGCGGTACCATTCGGCGGCGCGCATCACGTGCGGGCCGTGGCCGAACACCACGCGCGCGCCGGCGTCGATCGCGGCGTGCGCGAACGCCACCGAGTTGCCGCGGTCCTCGCCCAGGAAGATCTCGGTGCGGTCGTAGGTGTGCTGCGCGCCGCGGCCCTCGGCGCCGATGTGCACGCTCACCACCACGTAGCGGTAGCGCGCCGCCGCCCGCGACACGTGCCGCCGCACCGCGGCGAGGTTGCGCGGGTCGGGCCCCGTCCACGGGCTGTAGCCCAGGAACGCCACCGTGTCGCCCGCAGCCGTCACCACGGGGGTGGGGATGGTGTCGGCGCCGATCACGCTCACGCCGGCGCCCTGCAGGTGGCGCATGGTAGCGTACCAGCCGCTCTCGCCGGCGTCGCGGGCGTGGTTGTTGGCCACGTTGCCGACGACCGGCTTGCCCCCTGCCGCGCGGCCCAGCGCGCCCGCGGCCTCGATCTGCGTGCGAAAGGCGAAGCAGGTGTTGGAGTTGGGCGCGCATTTGCGCCTCGCGGGCGGCCCCTCGCCGATGGCGCTCTCCACGTTCAGCATCGCCACGTCGGCGTCGGCCAGCAGCGGCTTGAGCGGCGCCAGCAGCGAGTCGGGGCTGGGGAACGCCGCCACGCGCCGGCCCAGGCGGCCCGACGCGGTGAAGACCCAGGTGGTGTCGAGGTTGGTGCCCAGCGTCACGTCACCCGTCGCGCACACGCGCGGCCCGGGGCGGGCGCGGGCGCTCACGCGGGCCCCGCCGCGCGGCCGCGGCACGGGTGCGGCCACGCGTACCGGCGGCCTGCGCGGCGGGCTCGGCCGTGTGGTGCGCCCGCGCGCGCTGTCGGCCGCCACGCCGGGGCGCGGCGTGGCGACGCGGTCGCTGTCCCCCTGCGCGCGGCCGTTGCCGATGAAGATCGTGTCGGCCGGGAACTGGGGGACGACGAGCGTGTCGCGCCGCAGGGTGTCGGCCGGGATGGTGTCCTGGGCGCGCGCCGGCACGGCGAACGCCACGGCCGCCGCGAGCGCGGCGAGGCGGGGGATCTTCACGGGAGGGTGCGGCTGGGGGCGACGAGATCCGGCGGTGAGGTCCGGAACCGGAAGATAACACCGGGGCGGGAGATGCGGGGAATTCGATCGAAGGAGCCGATCGGTACCGCCAGCGGCGTCGACCCTCACCACCGGACGTAGGAGTCGACGCCCCACCGGTGCAGTTGAAGTCCGCGAAGGCGGACTGTGTGCCGTTGTAGCCGCGAG